>Ga0208315_1001765_pt1 | contig 10466 bp, 10 predicted proteins | sample MalvireepMed_215_FD_184239 | JGI IMG/M metagenome (GOLD analysis project Ga0208315, IMG submission 184239) | Marine viral communities from the Global Malaspina Expedition - Malaspina viral metaG DeepMed_215 (SPAdes) (version 2) | ecosystem: Environmental > Aquatic > Marine > Oceanic | place... | reverse complement strand
GCTACTGCTGGCCATCTCAAGGGTCTGCCTATCCCCGATGAGGTAGTAGCTGAGGTCAGCCAGGTAGATGTCCCCAGCAGTACCGAGGGTTTCGCACTTCTCGCTGAGGATGATAGGCCGGCCAAGTAGCGTGGGTACTGGGCTCCCGCCCAATCCACCGGCGGGGAAGAACATTGGCGCACCGCCCGTCCCAACGCTGAGGCTCATCGTGAACAGTTGAGGTTGGACATCGGGGTGCATGATCCAGACCGACCTGGGGATCGAGCGTGGTAGCATCCTGCTGTACATCTTGACGATGTTTTCCACCACGAGGGTGCTGGCCGCTTGTCCAGTTTCCTTGGCCACGCTGACGAGGGCATCTGCGTTGAGGATGCCTAGAGGCTGCCCACCACCGATGCCGGCGATGAACGCATCATCTTCAAAGTAGGCGAGTGCCTCCGAGAACATACCGGTGAGGAGTGGTTCCAACGCAATCACCGAGTCCCGCAGCATCTCGTTGCTCACCCGTGTCCCGCCCATCAACTTCTTGGCCGTCAGTGCTACCTGGGCGAATGTGGGTTCAGACTGTGTGAAGCTGCCAGATTCTGGCGTCCAATACCCCTGCACCCCGCCGTAAACGTTGCTGGCGTGTGTGGTGTCTCGGATCGCTGGGATGCGTAGGGTTAACGTACTCATGGGGATAACCCTGGCCCGTGGTCGTATCACTGACGCCTCTAGGGTGTTGCGAAGGAGTTCGGCCCGAAACTCTTCAGGCACGAGGAAGCCCCCCTGATCGCCCTGGCCCTCGCCCAACACCTTTAGCCTGGAGTCATGTACGCCCATGCCCTTGTGTGTGGCCCAGGGGCTCATTGCCTGGGCGAATGCCCCGAAGGTGTCGAACTGACCAGATGCCTCCATACAAGCGCCTTCCCCCGTGGCTGCGATCTGCTTCATCTCATGCGCGGTCAGATTCAGGGCTTTGTAAATGCCTTTACCAGTGCTGTAGTCCATAGCCTCGCCCATCGGGAGCCGCTTACTGACCCGCCCTAGCTCCTCAAGGTTGATGCCATTTTTGGCGAGGAAGTCGGTCATAACCTTCGTCTGTTGGTCTGATAGCTGATCCTGTAGATCGGGGTCGTTTGCCATTGCCGTCTTAGCATAATTTGTGACAAACGACTTCAGGGCTTCGGGGCTTTCGAGTACCTTGGCTCGGAACCCGTCGTCGAGCATTGCCGCTTCGAGATCCTCAGAGGTACTCGGTATCGGTACACCGGTGCCGTTAATGTTTGCCATGAGCAATAACCTCCCTCAATGCGTCTTTAATTCCCGCCTTCACCGCGGTGCCTAATGCCTCATGCTGTTGTTCGATAGAGCGTTTCTCCTCCTCGGTGACCTCGGCGTCCTCCATATCCTGGGGCATGGTTGCCAAACGGTCTGCCGTAAGGTTGTCGATGGCTGCCTCGATGCCCAATAGCCGATCCTCTAGTACCTGACCATCGGGGAGGTTTAGCCCGCGCTGGAGAACCTCGACCACGCGGTCGACATCATCTAAATTTGCCTGGTTAGCGGCGATACCGTTAGTATCGCAGTCTGCGATCAACTCTCCGACGATGGTGTCTATTTCAGGGTGTAATCCCTTTGCCCGCTGCATCAGTTGGAGAGCGTGTGGGTTTGCTGGGATCACCACATGGGACACTTCAAGGAGAGTCTGGCCGCGGAACTCGTAGGATGGGAACATGCCCATGAGCCCATGCCCTGACTCGTCCCTGGGTCTAGCCTTGTCCATGTCTGGGATAAAACCAACGCTATAGGCGGCTTTGCCGCGCATTGCCAGGTTAAATCCCCAGTCTGCATCCTTGTTTCCCTGACCAACGTAATATTCGGGGGAGCCCACCAGCTTACGTCCACGCACCTCCATACCAGACCATTCACCAATCTGGGCTTGGAGGTAATGGTAATCGTGACCTGCGACCAAGACGGGATGGGCCTGGAACGGTTTGAGATCCCAGTATCCTTGGCGAATAATGTCGTCGTCTCGGTCTGGCGACTCGTCTGATACAAGCACCTCAATAAGGCCACGTTCAGCGTCCAGTACCTTGATTTCGTTCGGGCGAACCAATTTATGTCTCAGCATTACACTCCAAATAAAAAACCCGATACAGATACGAGGGTATCTTTGCATCGGGCCTCATGGGCCTCTCGGTATGGCACTGGCACTCTAGATGCTCAGGCCACCCATCTATTCGGTTTTCCGTCACCGCCCGCAGGAATACTACCGCCCTGGCTACCGCATTGTCAAGATCCAGTCACTTTGCTACATGGATTTCGTCCTACCTGCTCCGAATCTGTTCGTTCCTGCCACGCAAGAGGCCGAGCTTTGAACCAAACCGGCTCCACTCACTGACGGTGACCTTCCCGTCTCGCAACATGGCAACGCCGTAGTTGATCGCCGCCTTGCGTTCCGCAGCCGTATCGAGACAACTCACGATGCTCTGAGCAAGCAACACCATCTGCCGTTTGTCCGCTGGAAGAAACCTCAGTACCCAGTTCATACTCGTCCTCCTTCTATCTATTCCTCGCCTAGCTCGTGGCGGGTTCAGATATCGAAACCTCCACGTTATCCTCGACCGTTATGACCGCTCCTGTGACGTTCGTGCTGATGACAAACTCCTTCGTCGCAAAGCCGTTCCCTTGTCCGACCTCGTTGTATAAAATCTCTATCGTACCCGCAGTGATCCTGCTCAGGACGCACTCCCCGCCTTTCGTGAAGAGGTTACTCAGAGTCAGCTTGTCGATCTTGCCATTCACAGCACTGGTCGGGGCCTGGATTAGGATGCGGTCGAACAGGCCACCCGAGTGCAGCATGGCATCAGCCTGGTGATGTCCTCCTCCAATAGCAAGCATTCGGCTGGTTCCAGGCGAGGGCGCAATGGATTGGCCGTCACTGGCATTGCCTCGCACGATGAGCGTATGGGCCTGGATATCGGACAAGGTGAGCTTCTTACATCTAGACTTTTCAAAAATCAAATGCCCAACCTCAAGCCTGGTGTTTGTGCCGCCGGTCACCACGCTGCCCCCGACCTGCACCACGTTCTGCTCTCCGCTTGGCAGGGCCGAGCCGGTGAAAACCGTCCCAACCGACACGTTCTCAATCGTGATGCTCCTGACAGGGGTCGTGCCGAGGTCGATGCGGAGCGTGTTGTACCCAGGGAGGTCAGGGTCATCAATGTAGGCCACGGGTGCGTCCCCAGGTGCTAGGTAGATACCTGGATCGCCCCGCTCGAAACTTCGTCCCTCCAAAATCGTTTCATTGACGACGACTCCCGTCGTAGCCACGCTACCCGCAGCGAGTAGTGTCACCGCTGCCTGCGGACTTAGCCCTGCCCAACGCAGTGCCAGGTATGGACTTTTTAGCATATTAAAGGCCAGTTTCCACTTAGCTGACTCAGCTTGGAGGTACTCCACCTTGGCCATGATCCAGTCCCTGATACTGGCGGCCCGTCGGTATGCCCGCATAGGGGCTCTCCAAATGGCTCCAGGGGTAGCAATAACCGACCTGATAGTAGATAGCACAAAGCGCAATAATGCCCTATGCATAACCACCACTCCGATGGCAAGGACTACCGAGGACGCTATGAGCCACTCAAGGGGCATGAGGAGCATGGCCTGCACCGTGTAGGTGACCTCTGGGATATCTACCCCAGCGGTTACCAGGATGTCCATGCCGTACAACATGAGAGCCACGCCAAGCCCACCAACGACGACAAGCATCAATCCAATCGGGATCACTAGGACTCGAAGGACTCGGAGGAACCGGAGGAACCGCAAGGGCCGCAGGAAAGATGGCCAATGCAAGGCCGGCCTGGGGATCACTCTCAAGGGGTTAAAAAACAAACGCTTGATCCTACCCATCACTCGTTCTCCAATACCTTCATGCCCAACGCGATAATGCCGCCGATGGTCGCTGTCGATACCTCTGGCACGCCGTAGTATAGACCAAGGGCCGCAAGTAGGCCCAGCACCAGGATAGAGAGGAAGATCTGTGGCCGAAACTTGCCAAACATATCAGTGCCTCACAACTCAGGCTACGGTATGTAGATTGCCGCACCGACATTTGATCTCGGCCCCACTACCGAGGTTCTTCCCAAGCATCCGGTCGCATTCGGAACAACGAGTCACCGTGGGACTCCCGCTCATGCCGCCGAAGAGGCGATACAAATCGGCTGAGTGTGTGGACGACTTCTCTGGTGATGGGTGAACTTCAGCCGTCCTGTACCGCACATTGCATCGACAGTTGACATGGCCTGGTATGGTGTCATGGCCACTCTGGAAGGCATTATCCACCTTGAGCCACCCCTGGATGGCGTTGGTGGCACAGATGGGTTGGTTTACGAGGGAGTCTCCCTGGGTCACCCACAACTTCTCGTCCCTGCCCTGCGCTAGGGCTGCCTGTTTCGACCCATGGCCGTGGGCAAAGGCTGTCTCCGTCCTCGCTATCATCCTGGCCCGTTCAGATCCAAAGCCGAAATCATTGCGGAGGTTGCGCTGGAGAGTCCCTAATCCCTCACCTCGCTCGATCGTACCGGCCACCAGTTCGTTGACACGCTGGCGGGTAAATTTGACGAGGTTATCAGGGCCATCCACCCGCAGGAGTTCGGCCCCACGAGTCGCGGCGTATTGGGAGGCGAGACGTGTTGCGCTTTCTGGATCTATGCCTGGAAACTCCATCGTGATGCTGGCCGTGTAAGCCTTGGTAAGCTCGTCGATCACATCGTCCCCATGTCTCCCCCACCAATCCCAGTCGTAGGCATCAAGGTCGCTCGCCTCGATCTTGGTTACCTCGATGCCGAAGTATGATTTCATGAACGGCTCGATGTATTCCGCGATGGCCTTCGCCTCATGCTCTAAACGCTTACCCCAGGCGTCCTCCATAGCCTGTTGCTCTACCGCCACCGGCGATGGCAACAAGGCCAGTGGGTCGTCCCCCTTTGTCATGACGAAAGCAATGTCCCGTTCCACCTGATCACGGGTGGGCTCCACGCCAAGCTGTATAGGAGTATCCGATAAGAACATATCCCCATCATCAACCTTCCCCTCACCCAACCGCTTCCTGGCCTCGTTCCTCGTGAGGATTTTTCCCTCAAACCCACGCACCGCCTCCTCCAGCGAAAGTTCTCTGTTTTCGGCAACGGGGTCTTCAAAGTCGAACATGAGGTTTCGGGCCATAGGCCCAAACGCCGGCAGTAACCTGGAGTTGAGTGCGGCTCTGATACGGCGTAGGCGAGGGGTTAGCACCCAGTACGCGAACTGATAATTCGCCGCCTCAGCATTGGCACGGTTCACGTCATCGGACGCGCCGAGGATGTGTTTGTGGACTCCGAAGGCCCCCAGGATGGTGTCACGGTTACGCAGTCGGTATTGGTCGAGTTGCATATCACGTTGCGTGTATTTGCGATCTTTCCAAGTACCCTGCTCGATGATCGCCACCCGATGGGCATTGGCAACTCCCTGATGCTGTTCCCTCCAACGTTGGGCCATCCGAGCAAAAGCCTCGTCGCTGAGAGTTTCGTTCATCTCGATAATCCCACCTGGCTCTGCGGAGTTGCTGTAAAAGTTCCGCTGCCACTGGGCCGCCATGCGCTCGCCCTCTAGGTCGTTCACCAGGGTCTGTACCACGCCCATACCACGATATGGATCAGTCGGTGATGGGCGACGGATGAAGATAACGTCCTTGGCCTCAAGAGGAATGCGCTCTGCACCTAGTTGGTAGATGTACCCGGAGATATACGCGTCCCTGTCTGGTATGGGGCGCATACGGTCAGCGCGGACAGGCCAGATCTCCAACGGGACACCGCCGAGGCTACGAACCAGCACCCACCAGGATTCACCTACCAGTTCGAAGTGCTGCATCGTACATTCCAGAAACTCGTCCCCCGTGTAATAGGGGTTCGCACTCTGCCAGAGTGACAGGGCTGGGTGAGACAGTACCTTGACTCGCTCACCGTTCGGGCTCACCCTGTACAGATGCCAGTCAATCATGGCCACCGCACTACTGATGCGGTCGACGACGGAAAATAGCCAAGCGGTGCCAGCCATAGCCGCAAGGTTGCTGGTGCGGTTCTGACCTCCACCTCCCGAGAATAACGATCCACCAGATGATAAGCCGCCCATCGCTTGCGGTGGGCGTTGGATGTTCGGTGCCTTTGAGGATACGAGGTTGGACAACCCCTGGGCCGCTTGCTGGAGAATGGTCATTCGTCACCCCTGCCAGACTGGGTTTTTATAGATCCTTGTGCCACCAGTATAGTTGCGGTTCCCGCCATTACAAGTGCGGCGGCTGGATGAAGCAGCCAGAGCCCACAGGCAAGCATACCGATTCCCACCAACTCGATGGCCACCATGAGCCGATGTTGCGTCATCATTCATCACCCTCGTCGAATAGCAGACAGGCACACCCAGCCGAGTTACAGGCACCATCCCCCGCGTCCAAATCAGCGACATCACCCGTTATGGTATGCTCGTCCTCCAGATGCCCGCATTGGCAGAACAGGCTTTCATCATCCACCAGAATCCCCCCTGTCTATAACATCACCAATGCCCGTTTACCCTGCAAAGCTCCATTTGCCCTGGAATGCTCTGTTTGTATGTTTCCTCCTCATCTCGCTACGAAGTACGAATTAAACGGATTAAACGAATTTATCACCCAGTCGGCGTCCATACCTCTACGGGCTTATGGCCCCCTCTTTCTGATCCATCATTTGTCTATAACATCACCAATGCCCACCCACCACGATCCATCATATGAACCTCACATTCGGCCTCCCCCTGGTGGATAGCTCGGTGAGAGCCCATACCAGGGCATCAATGCGGTTTGGGCTCCTCGGATCTCCAGGCACCCAAGTACACATCTCCGCTTCGAGCAGTGGAAAGTCTCCAACGTGGTGGACTATCCCGCGCTCGTATAGGGCGGCGATGGGCTCGGCCCTGATCGCCTTCCCCCGACTGGCGTGAACCAGGCGCACGTTTGCGGTGAGCCCAATTTGGTTTGCCACGACCCGCAGGGTACTCTCCACCATATCGCCGCCGAAGTTCGCCTCAGCGAGTATCACATCGGACTCATTGGCAACGTAGGCGTCCAATACGGCCATCGCCCAGCGTTCCGGTGAGGTCTGGATTGATTGGTCATCAAGAACATAGTATTGCCCGTCCCTGTCACTCCCTACCACCACGATCCCACACTCGGTATTGCCACCAGGTGGGTCAACTCCAACGACGATGCGGACTAAATCAGTCGGACGTTTGGTTATCCGGTAGGTATCAATGTCTGGCCTGTTCCACAGTGCGCCAGGTACCTCTTCCACGTCCTCGGCCATGATCTCCTGCCGTATGGCAAGGGAGGACATATCCAGCGACATATTATCCAAGGCTTCATGGCTGACGTGCGGGTTTGCAAAACTACTGAAGTGGAATGCCGCCAATCGCCCGGTCGGGTTCGCCTGCTCGCTTTCGACATGGTGTTTGAACAACCTGGCGGCATGGAGTGGATCGCGAGCCTTGGATACAGACCGGCTCCGTATGCTGGGGGGCGTATAGATAAAAACGGCGGTGCCATCATTGTCGAACAACATCGGAGCCCCGACGCTATTCCAGACCTGCTCATCCATCAGCTGGAACTCGTCCAGGATCAGCAGATCAGCGTAGTCACCCCTGAGTGTATCGGCGTTCCACGCTGTTTTCGCCCGGATGCGTTGCTTGGTCATTGGGACTTCAACAAGGTGGAGCGACTCGTTTTTGTAGTAGATCCCCGCGGTAATTGGCTCGATCAAGGCCCGCTTTACCTCGAACCAGAACGCATCGACCTGGTCTTGGGTGGGGGCCGCATACAGGACTCGTTGCCCCGCCAAGAAAGCCTTCACCGCCCTGATAGCGATGCCAACGGTCTTCCCGCCACGCCGTCCAGCACGGACGATAATCCGCTTCGCTGGGCTCTCGATGAACGCCCGCTGTTGATGGTGTGGCCTACGGAGCCTGACCTTGTATGTCTGTACCGGAGCCGTTGTCATCGTCATCGTCATAGACAACCCTCAACTGGACGGGGCCACCAGCCTCACCAGTCCATTCGGTCTTCGTTGGTGCGTAGAGGCCAAGCAATCGGGCCTCCTCTTGTTGTATTTTCAACTCCACCTCAATCGCTTTAGGGTCACCACTCTGAGCGGCTTGCCAGTTGTTGATCCGAAGTCTATTGAGCCGCCATGTGTTGACTAACCGATACTCCCGCACGGCTGGTTCTGGGACTTTTGCGATTGCGGACTGGACAGCACGGTATGCAGAAGATGCACACGAGTAGTCCAAAGCCTGTCCGATCTGTTCAAACGATGCACCGGCGAGGCGCAATTCCAGTGCTTGTTTCTGCCGTTCAACAGACCGTATGCGCCGTGGACTTGTCTTAGCTTCTCCGTTTCCAGCCATTACACTTTCACTCCATTAATTTTGACCGCCTCACGGCCGGTATAGTTCTGCCATCGTTCAATCGCCACCTGTACATACTTGGGATCAATCTCCATCGCATAACAGGTACGCTCCAATCTTTCAGAAGCAATAATGGTCGTTCCAGAACCAGAAAATCCATCATAAACAAGGCTTTCTAAATTACTGGAATTTATGATGGCTCTTTCAACCAACTCAACGGGCTTCATTGTGGGATGCAATTTGGAAGAACTAGGTTTCGGAAATTCCCAAACAGTAGACTGCTTCCTGTCGGAGTACCACTTATGCGCCCCAGACCACCCGTACAGAATGAACTCATGCTTGTTTTGATAGTCCATCCTTCCAATCACTATTGAACTCTTGACCCAGACGAGCATATTGCTGATTTTCAATTCGCTCAACTTGTAGTATGGAATAAGTCTTTCATAGTTTCCGCAAATATAGATACTATTCAACCTATTCAGATACGGCTCAAACGCAAGATAAAAGGCTTGGCAGAAACTAGCATATTCTTTAGCACCTATTTGATTGTCATTAGCGATTACCGTAGTAATCCTATCTCCACCATCCCACAAATTCAGCAGTTCCTGCTTACTGGAATAATCCACGTTGTAGGGAGGGTCTGTAAATACCATATCAATCTTCCTATCTCCCATAAGCATTGATACATCTTCGACATCTGTACTGTCCCCACACAACAACCGATGTTCCCCCAACTGGAACAGGTCACCCACCTGTACCCACGGCTCCTCTGGTTCTGGCGGCACATCGTCTGGATCAGTCAACCCTATCTTCGGCTTCTGCATTGCCTCCAAGGTTTTGAGATTCCCCTCTGCTATAGCGTCCAGCATCTCCTGCAATGCATCGCTTTCTGCATGGACGTTTTGCAGTAATGCTTCGAACTGGTCTTTGTTGACGGTGGCCATTGCCGCCAGGGGATCAAGCGTTGCCAGCAACATATCTGCTTCTTGTTCATTCAAATTCGTAATAAGCACAGGAACTTCCATGTCAGGGGTTGTTTCGGCTCTGAGATGGCCGTCAATCAGTTTGAGACCGTCTGGCGTTTCGTAGGCTATCAAGGCATCGGCGTAGCCTATCTCTGCCAAGGCTCCCCGTAAGGCATTAGCCTGACCAGCAGGATGCCGTCGCCAGTTGTTTGGGTTTGGAATCAGTGTAGAAGCCCGCACATATCTAAGCTCAGTAATACGATTGCGGATTTTCATTTCCTGCCCCTATACCTTGCTGGCTTTCTGCCCTGTATAGTTTTCCCAACGTTCAATCGCCACCTGGACATACTTCGGCTCAATGTCCATCGCATAGCAGCACCGATTAAATTGCTCTGAAGCCATTATCGTGGTTCCTGTTCCTGAGAACGGGTCAACAATAAGACCCCCAATAGCACAGGATGACTTGGCTATTCTTCCAATCATATTCACTGGTTTCGGTGTTGCATGTCCGTTCCTCTCCGCTCCAGATACTCTGGGGAATTTCCATATATCATCGATAGGCACATACATCCAAACGTCTGTCATCGCTTCGTGGGCATTGTCAAAATACGCACGGGTTGCATAGAACTCACGCTTGATGTCGTCATGGTCACGCTTGAAGGCGTCATGGCTCGCTGCTGCCTTTTGCAGCATCTCGTAATGCTCCTGAGTGATGAAGCCCCATTGGGATTTTGTGAACCAATGCGAATACATCCCAACCCCACATATCCTCTCAATATCCTTCGGCCCCCAGCCCATCTTCTTACAGTCAGCCTCTAGCTTGGAGCGTATAGGTTCCCATCCCTCCCAATAGTTGTCGGCATTATTATTGAACCCCTGCTCACCCAACATGAAGAACAAACACCGCTCAGATGACTGGAACATTCTGCCCGCCTTTGTCTTGACAGACATCCCGCCCCCGCCCTTGTCCCAGATAATCTCATTTCTAAATGTTAGCCTCTCCGAGTCCTTCAGCCCCCCTCCATACCATAACCGCCATAAGTCTTCAGAATT
>Ga0208315_1001764_pt1 | contig 10468 bp, 8 predicted proteins | sample MalvireepMed_215_FD_184239 | JGI IMG/M metagenome (GOLD analysis project Ga0208315, IMG submission 184239) | Marine viral communities from the Global Malaspina Expedition - Malaspina viral metaG DeepMed_215 (SPAdes) (version 2) | ecosystem: Environmental > Aquatic > Marine > Oceanic | place... | reverse complement strand
AGAGGTGACGTGGCAGGCGTCGCAAGGAATGCTCTCGGCCCCGATCCGGCTCTCGCCCGCGCGCACGTTCATGCCATGCACCGCCTCTGGCCCATAGCCCAATGCCTGCCACATCGGCTGCCCCTCATCGCCCACATGGCAGTTGGTGCAGCGCGGATGCGCGGTAACGGTAAAAATCCGGTCCCACGCAGCCAGCCCCTCCGCCCGGTCTGGCGCATCCTGCGCTACTGCGGGGGCGGCCAGCATCAGCGCGGCACAGGTCAGGAGGTACTTCATGCGAAATCCACGGATTTGGAGAGGGGGAGTTCACGGATACGCTGACCCGTGGCGGCAAAGATCGCGCTGGCCAGCGCAGGCGCGGCAGGTGGCACACCCGGCTCACCGATGCCGCGCAGTTTGCCGCCATTCTCTAGCCCGCGCACCTCGATCTTGGGCGTCTGGTACAGCCGCAGCCCTTCGTAGAGGTGATAGTTGTCCTGCTGCGGCACCCCGTCGCGATAGGTAAGCTCGCAGTTCATCGCATGGCCCAAGCCCCAAATCACCGCCCCGGAAAGCTGTGCCTCAAAGTTCACCGGGTCCAACACGCGGCCCACTTCGGCGGCCACGAAAACGCGGTCGATCTTGAGGCCCGCTTCGGTCTGGCTGACCTCGACCACCTCGGCCACCGGCACGCCGAAGGACAGGCAAAACGCCAGCCCCCGGCCCCGCCCCGGCCCAAGGTCCGCGCCCCAATCCGACATTTCGCCCACGGTCTCCAACACCCCGCGCGAGGGCGCATGGGTGCAAAGCCGCAACCGTTCCTCCAACGGATCGACGCCTGCGGCATGGCACAGCTCATCCATGAAGCTTTCGTGCAGAAACCCATTGCCCGACGCCCCGACCGAGCGCCACGAACTGACCGGCACCATCGCCGGCACCCGGTGGCCGGTGACGCGGTAATCGGGGATCGCGAAGGGCTGATCCCACGCCCCCGCGACGATGGCGATGTCGGGGCCAAAAACCGGCTGGTTCAACCGCGCCATTTGCGATTCCGCTGTCGAGGGCGCTGCGATGGCCAAATCATAGGCCGCAATCTGCCCATCCGAGACCTTGCCACGGGCACGGGCCATGGCCAGCGGGCGGGGGAAGTCATGGGTGAAGTCCTCTTCGCGCGACCAGACCATCTTGATCGGCGTGCCGGGCATTTGCATCGCCACTTCGGCGGCGCGCAGGGTATAGTCATCCTCCAACCGCCGTCCGAAACTGCCCCCTGACATCAGCACATGGATATGTACACTCTCGGCGTCGATCCCGGTCAGCGCGGCGACATTGGCCTGCATGAAACGCGGAATCTGCGTGCCGGTCCAAATGTCGACGCGACCCTTCTCAAGCTTCACCACGACGCTCATCGGCTCTAGCGGGGCGTGGGCGAGGTAGGGAATGCGGTACTCGGCCTCCAGCACATCGCCGTCCGCAAGGGCGGCGGACATGTCGCCGTCATCGCGGAACCGGCTGTCTTGGCGGTCTTCGGTAAAGGAGGCCGCGACCGCTTTGAACTGCTCTGCCGTATCGCCGGTATAGGGCGACGGCCCCCAATCGCATTCCACCGCCTGCGCGGCTTGAAAGGCCCGCCATGTATTGTCGGCAACCACGGCGACGCCGCCGGTGATCGGCAACACCGCCTTCACACCGCGCATCTTTTCGGCGTGGCCCGCATCAAAGCCCATGATCTTTCCGCCCTGCGCCGGGTTGGTGCGGGTCGTGGCGTGGAGCATCCCTTCCATCGCCATGTCGATGCCATAGGTCTGGGTGCCGGTGGATTTCGGCACGATATCGGTGCGCATTTGCGCCTTGCCCAAATGCCGCCAGTCGCTGGGATCGCGCAGCGCGACCTCGGTCACCGGATCAATCTCTGCTGCTGCGGCGGCAAGGTCCTGATAGGCCAAGCGCATCCCATCGGGCAGCACCACGGCGCCCGCTTCGGTCTTAAGCTGGCTCCGCTCTAGCCCTGTCTGCGCCACGGCGGCGGCCAAAAGCGTTTCACGTGCCACAGCCCCGGCCATGCGCAAGCGGTCATACATATCCGGCACGGTAGAACTGCCGCCGGTCAGTTGCAGGCCCAGCAGTTTCCCCGCCACATCCGACGCCCCGCGCCCGGTCCGCGCGAGCAGCGTCTCCGAGGTCGCGGCGATCGGCATCGCCTCAACCCCCACCACGCCGTTGTAATAGACCGGCGAAGGAGGGCCGGGCGTGATCTGAACCGCATCAAGATCGACGTCCAGTTCCTCAGCAATCATATGAGCTTGGATGGAATATGCCCCCTGCCCCACATCGGCGCGCGGGGTGATCAAGGTGACACCGCCCGCGTCGATTTTGACGTAGGGTGTGATCGCCGCCGCGCCGGGGGCCAGCCCCTCAAGCAGCGGGTTCTTCAGGTCACGTTTATAAAGATAGGTGCCAAAGGCGACACCCCCGGCAATGGCCGCAGAGCCGACGATAAAGCTCCGGCGGTTGATGGTGCGCAGGCGCGACATATTCAGGCCCCCCGCAGTCGGGCGGCGGCGCTGTGGACCGCAGCGCGGATGCGCGGATAGGTGCCGCAGCGGCAGAGGTTCCCGCTCATCGCGGCGTCGATCTGATCGTCGGTCGGCTCGGGGTTCAGATCCAGAAAAGAGGCCGCCTGCATGATCTGCCCCGATTGGCAGTAACCGCATTGTGCGACCTGATGCTCCACCCATGCCGCCTGCACCACATGCAGCGCTTCGGGCGTGCCCAAGCCTTCGATGGTGGTGACATCGCCGTTCACATCCGCCGCCCGCAATTGACAAGACCGCACGGCCAGCCCATCGACATGCACCGTACAGGCACCGCATTGCGCGATGCCGCAGCCGTATTTCGGCCCGGTGATGCCCAACTCGTCGCGCAAAACCCAGAGCAGCGGCATGTCGTCTTCCACGTCCACCTCGTGGACCGTGCCGTTAACCGTCAATTCCATCGGTGATCCTTCCGCGCTGGTGCCCCCAATGTAGCCGGCAGCGCCTATCGCGCAAGGCCGCGCGCGGCGGGTCGCGCAGCGTCATCTTGTCAGGGGATGGCCAGCAGGTGCCGCCCCTTGGCCTATTCGAGGTCTTGTGCCGTGAGGGCGCGGTGGATCTCGCGGCGCACCAGTTTGCGCACATTGCGGGTGATCCGTTCGCCCAAAGCGCCTTGCAACTCGGCGCGGACGATCTCTGTCACCAGATCGCGCAGCGCCTCTTCGTCAAGGAACTGGTCATCGCCCGCCACGGCTTCATCTTGCGCAGAGACGGTATAGCCGAATTCCGGTGCGGTCGCCGCCGGATCGGCGACACGCGGGCCGCTGTCGGCAAAACGGCGCACCTGTTCTTCGACCTGCGGTGTCGAGGGCTGCGGGCGGCGCGGGGCCGGTTTTTCGGCCTCTACCGTTGCCGTGTCGGCGATCGGTGCTTCTGGCGCCTCTAGCTCCGCATCGTCTTTCCACTCCATCGCCGGGGGCTCTGTACCGGAATAGTCGTTGTCGCCGGGGGCGTCGGGGTCCCAATCGTCAGAGATCTTGCCGATGGCTGTCTCCAACGCGGCCAGCTTGTCACTGCGGCTGGCGCCCGTGGCCTTGGCCACCGCCTCGGAGACGGTCCGCGCCTTGGCCTCAACCTCCGCCGCGGCGTCTGAAACGGACTCAGAAGCGGGGTTGCCGTAGTCTTCGGCATGCAGATCACTGGGATCGTCATGCAGCATGTCATAGTCCAAAGGCGAGACCTTGGCGGGATCAACGGCGGCGGGCTGCGGGCGGTCTTTGCCATCCGAGGTGGCCACCCTGAGCGCCGGGGTCAGCACCAAACGGTCGCTCGACGCGCTTAGCGTTTTGTCGGCTGGGGGGGTGGCAGGATGGCGGGCGGAAACGAAGGGACGCTCTGCCTCGTCGGCACTGTCTTCCTCTTCGGTCTGCATGGCTTGGGTAAGGCTCAGCGGCTGCGGCGTGGCCTTGTGGGGCTCGCTGGTCTCATCATCGGAATCGGGGCGTGCTGGGCTGGCAGTGGTGGCGCGCAGCGACAGATGCGGGGTGAAGTCCTCCGACGTGATCTTATCCGCCGCGGTCGACCGCATGCTTTTGAACTCTGCCCCCTCGTCCTGCTGCTGTGGGGCAGCAGCCTGAGCCTCGGCGTCGCTTACAGGACCGGGCGCCTCAACGGGGCTGGGCACCGACGTGGGGTTGGACGTTTGCAGGGGACGCTTGTCTTCGGATACCAATCGGCGAATCGACGACAGCACGTCTTCCACCTCCGCATTTGTGACGGGTTCGGACATATTTCTCTACCACTCTTGCCTCGCGGATAGCTTAACCGCGCGGGAGGATTCTCACAATGGGGCGGTGCAAAATGCCAAACGGCCGTGCGAAATGTCAGTCTTTTTGCAACGCGCGCAGCACGCGATCCAGCGCTTGGCCCTCTTTGGAGTATTTAGCAGGGGCGTCCTTAACAAGGTTGTAATAGGCCCCCGCGTCATAGATCTGCACCGGCAGTTTCAGATCCTGCGCGGTCAGCCGCCCCGTGGCCGCCAGCACGGAATAGGCCGCCACATAAAGGTTGGCGCGGGCCGACACGCGGGTCGATTCCGCATCCAGCAGCGATTGTTCGGCATCCAGCACATCCAATGTGGTGCGCGCGCCGAGGGTGGCTTCTTCGCGGATGCCGCGGAAAGCGATACGCGCCGCACGAATCTGCCTGTCAGAGGCCTCCAACTGCGCACGCGCCGAGGCCAGCGTGGCATAGGCATTGCCCACTTCCTGCTCTACATCATGGCGGACGACATGCAGGTTCGCGCGCTGTGCGTCACGCTGCGCCATCGAACTGCGCACGGCCGAGGACAGCGCCCCGCCCTGATAGATGGTCTGCCCAACCTGCACCCCGACGCTGCCGCTGCGGGTATAGGCCTCACTGTCGAAGGTCTCGTTCAGGCCATATTGACCGTTCAACGTGATCCGAGGGGCCATGGCCGCCTCATTGGCTTCGACGCCAAGATCGGCAGCCGCCACCTGATGCTGTGCGGCGATGATCGACGGATGGGTGCGCACGGCCAAGGCCTTGGCCGACGCGAGATCACCCCCGATATTCGGCAGGCTCGGCGGTTGGCTGAGGTTGCCGGGCGCATGGCCCACCGCGTTGCGATATTCCTCGACCGCGCGCAGCAGGGTGCCTTCGGCCCCGGCCAGCCCGCTGCGGGCATTGGCAAGCTGCGCTTCGGCCAAGGCCACATCGGTGCGGGTAACTTCGCCCACGTCGAAACGATCCCGCGCGGCGCGCAGTTCTTGGGTCAGCAGCCGCAGGTTGTTGTTGCGCAGCTCGACCGTTTCCGAGGCTTCGATCACGCCCATATAGGCCGCAACCGCGCGCAAAAGCACCTGCTGCTCTAGGTTCACCAAAGCCTGACGGGTGGCCAGCACAGCCTCTTTCGCGCCTTCAATCCGATAGGCGCTTGCGCCGAAATCATAGAGCAACAGCTCACCAATCAGGCTGATCGACGCCTTGAGACTTTCCGTCGACTGGGCCGGCAGCAGCGAAGAGCTGCGCGTGGTGCCGAAACTTTGTGTGAGCCCCGCCGCCCACCGCAGCACGGGTTTCAGCGCCGACTTCGCCGTGGCAACATCCTCATCGGCGGCGCGCAAAAGCGCGCGGTTCTGTTCAAGCAGGCCCGAATGCTCATAGGCCCCCACCAGCGCATCGGCCAATGTTTCGGCAGAGACCTGCCGCGGCAGGGCAGCGCCGCTCGCCAAAACAAGGCTCACCGGCACTGCGATGGCAAAACGTTTGAGGGTTTTCGTGAAACTATTTGCGCTCATGGCTCAATGCCCCTGAATGGCTTTTTTAGACCTTTTAGACCGGCCCTTAGGCCGATCGGGACGGGTGCCCCTACCCTGAAAGCGACGCGGCGCGCGATACGGATCAGCGCGCCATCATTCCGCTTACAGCTGGAATTCTGCCTGACGTTCAAAGCCACGCAGCACCGGCGCACCGGCGTTAAATTCGGGCCGCCAGGACACCTGACCCCCGCGCTTATAACCTACGCGCACTTCGCCCAGACCCCGATCCATAAAGAGACAAGCAATCCGCCCGCCCTCTTTCACCTGCTCCAACAAGGCTTCGGGCACATCGCCCACCGCCCCTTGAATGATCACAACGTCATAGGGACCATGCTGCGGCGCGCCTTCGGTCAGCGGGGCGACATGGACGATCACATTGTCCGCCCCGGCCTGCGCCAGCGCTTCCTGCGCCTCGGCGGCCATCGCCTCATCTTCTTCGACGGCAACGACGGCCTCGGCCATATGGGCGATCACGGCGCTGGAGTAGCCCATGGCGCAGCCGATATCGAGCACCAGTTCGTCGTTCGTGATGTCGAGGTGATCGAGCATCTTGGCCAATGTCCGCGGATCAAGCAGCACCCGGTCCTGACCGAGATCGAGATTCTCACCCAGATAGGCGGCCTCGCGCTGCGCGGCTGGCACGAAGTCTTCGCGCTGCACGGTCAACATCGCGTCGATGATTGGAAACTTGGTCACATCCGAAGGGCGGACCTGCGTATCTACCATGGTTACGCGGCGGGCGGCGAAATCACTCATCAGCTAAACTCATTCGTTCAGGGTGTCTAAAGAGTGATGTGCCACATTGCCGGGCCAGCGGCAACGCCCTGACCGCATTTTCGCGCGCATATGGGTCTTGCGGCCTTCCTCGTGATCCGTTAGCAGTGCGCCAACCACCGGTCGGCGAGTTGGCGGAGTGGTTACGCAGCGGATTGCAAATCCGTGTACACCGGTTCGATTCCGGTACTCGCCTCCATTTTATTTTATGTATATCCGGTTGTTTTGCCCCCGTTGGGGGAGGCTAAGTTAGCCGAAAGCGGCCTTTAATGTCTGCAGGCGAGCCCCCCCAGATGGCGGCTTTCCCCTAATAGGTAATGCCAGCCGCGGCACAGTCCCTCGCAGCTACGTGAGAGAGGTCCGGCAGTACGCCCGTCCCGTTACCTGAAGCAAGGCGGTCTACTATAATGCCAGCCGACTCGGCGAAAGGCTTTGTCTGTCCCGCACCAGTTTCCTTGCTGCCATCCTCATTTCCCTGCGGAGACCCGGCGTTTTCTGCTGCCTCAACCTCTGCCTGCAGGCCAGCACAATGCTCTACGATCACAATCATAACAGCGCGGTCACCGGTATTGTATTCCTCTTCGCCAAGATAGAGCGGTTCCGCCATCGCCGCGCCCGAGAAGCACAGCGCAAGGCTCAATGTCGCGACAAGCGACGGCTCGGCATTTCTCATCGGATCACCCTCAATATTCCTCAGCTAGATATTCGCGCATCTCGGCCACGGCCTCCGCCGAGACCGCGCCGCTCTGGCGGTCCCCGGTGTTGCGCAGGTAGGTCAGCAAGTCGGCGATCTGCGCGTCGGTGAGTTTCCACGCAAAGGGCGGCATGGCCAGCGTGCTGGGGATCGTTTCGGTCGGCTGGGCACGGGCGCCGCCGAGGATGACACGGATCGCGGTCGAAGGATCCTTGGCGTGTAGTTTGTTCGACGTGCTGAGCGGGGCAAAGAAATAGGGCACGCCCGAGGCATCGGCCACGTGACAGGCGGCGCAGTTGTCGAAGTAGAGCCCCTCCCCGGCCTCCATCCGCGCCGTCTCGGGGGCCTCTTCCGACTCGCGCGCCGTGTCGTCGAGAGTTTTGAGATAGGTGGCGACGGACCGCAGGTCTTTCTCTTCCAGAAACTGGGTCGAGATCGAAACAACCTCGCCCATGCGCTGCATCGGGGCGGTGTGTTTGGCGCGTCCGTATTTCAGGAACTCGAAGATGTCGTCCTCGCTCCAATGCGCAATGCCGCCATTCTCACCGCCGCGGATGTTCGGGGCGAACCAATTCTCCAGCGTACCGCCGCGCAGGTATTCATCGTCCTTGCTTGCACCGAGGATGTTCTTGCCGGTGTGACAGCCGCCACAGTGCAGCGGCCCGTCAACGAGGAAACGGCCGCGGTTCCACTCCTCGGAGCGGTCCGGGTCGGTCACAAATTCCTCGTCCTCGAAGAACAACAGCTTCCAGCCGCTCACCGACATGCGGATGTTAAGCGGAAACGGCAGATCGTTCTCCACTTCCTCCACATGCACCGGTTCGAGCGATTGCAGATAGGCAAAGATCGCATCGGTCTGCTGCCGGGTCATCAGGGTGAAATAGGGATAGGGCATCGCCGGGTAGAGGTGACGCCCCTCGTCGTCGATCCCCTCGTTCAGCGCGTTATAGAAATCCTCGCGCGACCAGCGGCCCAGCCCGGTCTCGTCATCCGGGGTGAGGTTGGCGGAATAAATCGTGCCGAAGGGCGTAGCCAGCGCCCGCCCCCCGGCGAATGGGATGCCGTCGTTGTCGATATCCGTGTGGCAGGCTTTGCAGTCGCCCGCCTGCGTCAGGTAGCGGCCCCGCTCCACTTCGGAGGAGGCAAGCTCCTGCGCCTCAGCCGGGACAAGGCTCGCGCCGCAGAGGGCGGTGATCAGGGCCAGCCGCTTCATGCCTGCACCAGCGGGCCGGGGTCGGCCATATATTGTTCGATGATCGCCGCGACCGACCAATAGGCCAGCGCCGCCACGGTGCCGGTCGGGTTGTAGCCCGCGTTTTGGGGAAACAGCCCTGCCCCTGCGACGAAGAGGTTGTGCAGGTCCCAACTCTGGCAATAGCGGTTGCAGACGCTGGTCTTCGGGTCGGTCCCCATAATCGTGCCGCCGGTGTTATGCGTGGTTTGATAGGGCATCGAGTCGTAGGATCCCTTGCGCTCGGCCACGTTGACCTCGCGCCCGCCCATGCCTCGGGCAATTTCTTCGGCCACTGGGGTGATATGGGCGGTCAGGCGGCGGTCGTTGAGCGTGAAATCATAGGTCATGCGCAAAAGCGGCCTGCCATGTCGGTCGGTATAGGTGGGATCAAGATCGAGGTAATTGCTGCGATGCGCCATCGAGGCGCCGTGCACGCCCACGGTGGTGGTCTTGAGGAAATTGGCCCGAACGGACTGTTTCCATTCACTGCCCCAGCCGGGCACGCCATCGGGCACCGGGTGGCTTTCGATGGGCCGCGCGTTGGTGGTGTAGCAGGCGATATAGCCGCCCCCGATGAAGCCCAGCCCGGAGTGGTCGAAATTGTCTCCGTTGTATTCATCCACCGCCATGCCGAGCGCGCCCGCGCCGACAAAGCCGTTGGTATATTCCTCATCGTAAAAGACCGTCGCGCCGGACATCACCTGATAGCAGTAATTCTTGCCCACCACGCCTTCGCCGGTCTGCGGATCATAGGACGTGCCGATGTCAGACAAGAGCATCAACCGGGCGTTCTCCAGCGGGTAGGCACAGAGCACCACGACCTCGGCGGGCTGGAAAAATTCCTCGCCGCTGGTATCGACGTAGGTAACGCCTGTGGTGCGTGTGCCATCGGGGGATTTCTCGACCGAGAGCACTTCGGAATCTGTGCGCAGGGTGAAATTCTCCCGCTTCATCAAAACCGGGATAATCGTGGTCTGCGGCGAGGATTTGGAATAGTTGCCGCAGCCGTGTTTCTCGCAAAAGCCACAATAGGTGCAGGGGGCCAGCTGCATCCCCAGCGGATTGACATAGGCGCGCGACATATTGGCCGAGGGCACCGGGAAAGGGTTCAACCCAAGCTCCCGCGCCGAAGCCTCGAACCGGTCCTGCGAGAAGGTCATCTGCATCGGCGGGTTGGGGTAGTCATCGCTGCGCGGCCCCTCGAAGGGGTTGCCGCCTTCGCGGATGTCGCCGCGCAGGTTGCCCGCCGTGCCGCAGATGCCGCAGATCTTCTCGAAATAGTCGAAATGCGGCTCCAACTCCTCATAGGTGACGCCGTAGTCCTGCACCGTCATCCCTTCGGGCAGCGGGCCATAGCGTTCCTCGTTATGGCTTTTCGCGACAAAATCCGACGGCAGGAACCGGTAGGTCTGGCCGTTCCAATGCACGCCCGAGCCGCCCACGCCATTGCCCGGCAGGAAGGACCCCCAGTGCCGCATTGGCAGCGCCGTCTGCGCGCCGTTGTTGCGGAAGGTGACAGTGGATTGCGAGGCTTCCTGAAACATGCCGTGGCGCCAGTAATAGCGCAGTTCGTCCTGCGCGAAGGTGGTGGCGAAATCCTTGGGCGTGTCGCGCCACGGCCCGCGTTCCAGTGCCAGCACCTCCATCCCGGCGGCGGTCAGCTTCTCGGCGTAGATCGCCCCGGTCCAGCCGAAACCGACCAGAACCACGTCGACCTTAGGAAGCTGCTTCGCCATCGTGTCACCTCGTGTCTTATTCAGAGCTGTTCCAGCCGGGACGGCCCATTAGGCTGACCGGCGGCAGATCAATGCGCGCGCCGTTGTGGCCCACGAAATCGCGGTAGTCATAGCGGGTGCCCGGAAAGCCGACGTAGTGCCACGCCACCATGTCGCGGTTGCCGCCGTAGATCGGG
>Ga0208315_1001760_pt1 | contig 10478 bp, 22 predicted proteins | sample MalvireepMed_215_FD_184239 | JGI IMG/M metagenome (GOLD analysis project Ga0208315, IMG submission 184239) | Marine viral communities from the Global Malaspina Expedition - Malaspina viral metaG DeepMed_215 (SPAdes) (version 2) | ecosystem: Environmental > Aquatic > Marine > Oceanic | place... | reverse complement strand
GCCGAGAGTTTATTTCAGGACTTGCAGTTTCACGCTCGTGTTCAGATGGAACCGTCCCTTGTCTCCATTTCGCTCCGGTCGCCAGTCACCAATCCCCACACTGAACCCCGCGTAGTCAATCAGTGAGACAATCTGCTCAACGGAAATCACAGACTTAATATAGGTGATTGTCAACGCCGTTTCCCAGACAGGAAACTCTGGGCGGTAGCGAATGTCTGCCGACCCCATCCCTACCCGCACCATGTCGGTGCGATCCACAGGATCGCCAAAAATAGGTACCAAGTCAGTGCCTTTCCAGCCTTCAATATGGAACGCACCCCTGGCCTGCGTCATTTTCAAGGTGTCGGTAAATCGCCCACACGCAGAGACCAACGCGTTCTTAAATGCCGAGGCGGGAAAAGCATACTCCGTCTGTGAGTGTTCCGCGCCTTTGGGAAAGCGATAAAAGCACGCCTCATATTCTTCGGCGGGGTTGCGTTTCCCTTTTTTCTGTTTTGCTTCCTTGTTCTGCACGCCTATCATAATCTGCTTGGCTTTCTCACTCCAGGCGTGAACGATCAACGGCGTGTCACTGATAATCGGGACCACGATCTGCCCAAGCTCAAGAGGCGTGAGTGCCACAGGCGCAGGCTTCTCTTTTGTTCCGCGACCCGCACGCTTACGAGGCGCGGGTCGGGGTAGTGGAATTGGTGTTTTCTTCGGTGTGTTGTTGTGTGTAGTTGGTGCCATGTAGTTCCCCTCCTTGGAGTGGGCGTCGTCGAACACCCATCCGTGTTAAAAAAGCCGGTAGGTCAAAACGTGCATCGTCCAGGTGCAACATTTCCCCAACGGCTACAACGCACGCAACATATGCGTTTTCGTTACAGACGTGCCGAATGTGCCGTAATAGTAATTCCAATCTTTCTTCATGCCCTCGTGTAAACAGCGGGCGTAGTACTGGTCCCATAATCGTCTCCTATCTCAAGGATACCCTTACAGGCGTATGTCTACAAGGAGATTCTGCAACTCCTTTACCTTGTAGGTGTTACTAGCCACCAGACCACAAACTGTATAGCTGACATCAGTAACATCGTTACGTAAAGTGTTAGAACGCCCGCGATGAGAATCCCACGCCCGTGCGGTTTCAGTCTCTCCGCGAGGCGGTCACACCAGGCTAGAAATATATTCATCACCCCCTCCTTTAATCTGAGAGGCGCACGACCCGAAGATCATGCGCCTCATTTAGAACCGAAGTCGTTATGTGATTTCCTTATTACGAACAAGGCTGATTATCTGTGCGCCGATCTTCGACAGTGCTTTGTAATACCTAGCACTTAAATGATTGCTTTCGTAGTGGTGTGCAAACTCATGGATAATTAAATCATCCAGCCTTGTTGTTCCGACTGAATCATCGAACCACTTCTGCCCAAGGTTGCCCACGTTGTAATGAATAGACGGAGACCTGCCCGCAAAAAAACACGCAACGAATGTGCCGTGCTGGAAACGGGTTTGCCCTCGGACAAACACCACGTCAAGATGATCAACACCCAAGACTAGCTTTCCTAGTTGTTCAGTGTAAGCCTTGGCTGACTTCATCCCCTCGGTTTGATTTTCGTCTGACACAACCTCCACCGGCTCTCCGTCTAATCCATACGCATCGCGCCCTGCGTTTGGAAACTGCACGGATGAGGTGTTCAGAACGTCGGCCTCTTTCATATTCTTACGTTGCCCAGACGTTAACCCATGCGAAGGAATGAGTGTGTAGCCCTCGCTTACTGCGTAAGCGTTGGCTTCTGGATTCGCGGGATCAAACGCCACGCTCCTCTCACCGTATTTCTTCACCTTGAAGGTTTCAACTGCCTCGTCGGAACACTCCTTATCACTAGAGGCTTCGTTTACCCACGTTGATTCGGTATCTTCGTCGGTTAGCTCGTTGTGCATATTATTTAGGACAGACACCCGCACAGATTTCAGGTAAGACGGTGTCACGTTGTCTCTCTCCGTGTTTAACGGAATCTTCTGGTCGATATTGACGTGCCACTTGTCGCCCGTCTCCACGACCGGAATGCCTAGCTCGTAAAGCATCGGCGTTTCGCCCTCCTGTAGTGCGTAGATGCTAATTGTGGTTTTCCGTTTTGTCGGTCTGAGATCATCACCGATTTCTGTCTGTAGCGTCTCCTCCCAAGACGCGATTGGATCGCGTTGCTGTATGCGTGACCCGTTGACAGTCACCTTCAGATTGTCACGCACTAACAGCGTGGGCATGTAGTCCAGAATTTCATTAAGCCTCTGCTTGGTTAGCTTGAGAGTCAACGAGACCTCTGTTCCAATATCCCGTTTTCTGCGTGGATAGACTTCGCGTTTTCCCTTTGGCGTAAACTTCACAGTTCCAGATGTCGTGTGAATCGTTGCCTCTCGACAAAACGACAGCACGACTTTTTCGCCAACATTAAAACGACCAGCTTTCGTTGGATCAGACTTCTTGAGCGATGGCGCGAACATCGTCCACGCATCTTCAAGCCGAGCGAATCCAGGGCCGTTGTCGGTAACGGTCAAAGACACAGACTCTCGCTCGTCGTTGTCTTTGATATCAAACTCACAGATCGTGGCGTCGGTATCGCTGACATTCTGGTATAACTCGCCAGCTAACATTCCGAAACCTCTCCGAGATACCAACCTCTCGTTAATAGACCGGAGTCCATCAAGGTCGGCAATCACCCAATCTTTCTTCTCATTCATGTAGTGTCCCTCCTTCTACACTTAGTATAAACTATCTAGAAATTAATTGCAAGCACTTTCTTTCATGCCTATGTTTATTGTAGTTTTCTCTCCTTTCAGTTATTCTTCCTTCACAATCCGAAACCACTCCCGTTTGCCTCCCATGTGCATTAAATCGCACATCGCCGTAATAAAAGTCTCGGCATCCTCTGGAGTGGAAAACACTGCCTCAGTTTCTAACGCGGTGCGATCTTCGGTGAAATGCCCACAGGTGGGACACGGATGGTAATTGTCCATATACCAGTCCTCACGCACACACGGTACCCAAGTGTGTTGGGGTGAACTGGTCACGATCTGATTAGATTCTACGCGGTAACTAGGCATGTGATTACTCCTCCTTCTCTATGAGACTTTCGTTACTCATCCTCAGAGGCTGTTACATCAGCCCCATTCGCCAGGTCAACTTCGTCCTCGCGCCACCCCTGTGTAATGTCATCAAGCCAGTTACGGACAGCATCAGCGATGTTAGTCTTTCCCATTTTAGCGCGGTAAAGAATTACGTCATGATGTGCCAGTTCGTCTGTGTACGTTCCTCTATCAATGTCCTCTTGTAAAATTAAACCTTCTTTTATTCCAAGTGCTATCGCTTCGGCTCTTTCCTCACTGGACAGCGTCATCTTCACCGGGATATTAATAGTAATTTCATAAGTCATGTCTGCCATTAGCTAGTCCTCCTCCTCTCCCCCAATAAACACAATATCATCTCCCTGTGATTTGATTTCTTCCCAGTCACACTCACCGTTCTCTACCATCTCTTGCGCTTCCTCTTGCGTTTCTGCTTCTACGGTTGTGCTTTCTACAACAGTAACCTGCATTTCAAATGTGTAGCTTGTCATAGCTAGTCCTCCTTGTTTGCTTTCCCGTTCCAGGGGCCTGGAGAAGTTTCCAGTGCATCCCAGTTTTTTTTAATAACGCCTCTCGGCTCTTTATACCCATACTCATAACCTGGTTCGCCTCTATTAGGTGGTCGTGCCTCGTTCAAGTTGATGTCTTTGCATTCCAGGCAGACTCTTTGCATTGTGCGGTCCTGTCCGAAATATCCTTCCATTACCCGTGAATACGTGGTGATGAGCTTAGGCTGGTACTGGCTCCCCTTTGGAATGGAAGCGTTACAGTTGTAACAGCTATAATCGTTTCGAGCTTTGCGTATCATTGTGTTCCCTCCTTATATGTAGACTCGATAGAGAGCTTCTGTGCAAGCTCTCGACGAATTTACACACTACCTTTCTTTGCCGTATTTCCATTCCTTATAAGACTGACTTCCGGCTGTTGGCGTCTCCTTCAACGTCACTGGTCCTTGCAAGTTTTTATCTACACAGTAGTTTTTTGTTAGTAACAGTCCGATATCTTTTCTCATAGTGTCCCTCTTTCTACTTTCAGTATATCATATCCTTGTAACAAAGTCCATGCTTATTTTTACAAGTATTAAACGTCACCCCTGTTTACAATTACTTTTCCAGTCGTAGCAACTGTCCATGTGATGTTTTCCCAGCCCTTGATTGCTCTACCAATAACTAAATCTTCGGGGCCACTTGGAACTCCTTTTTTAAGTTCCTCAAACCTTCTAGCGGTAGTGGCTAATCGCCGGTACCGTTTCGTATTTTTTTTCTTCGACATTCTGTGTTCCCTCCTTTGCTTCTGTTAAACATCCGGCAAGAGCTACAGACTGAAGCCTGTAGCTCTTAACGATTGTTTACGTAGAAGGAGTAGCCTTCTTTATATCCTCAGAGCTAATATCACCTTTAATAGTATCTTCTGCCGTAATAACGGCCTCATTAGCCTCTTGTAAGGTGTTTACAATAGCGAGAATAGATGTTCTTCGAGATGCTTGCCAGTAAGTGCTTCGTAAGCTCTCGGCTTGGCCTTCTAAACCTTCTCTTATATCTACAAGGTCATCTACCAACGTTTGGATATTGTCGCTAACCTCGCTCAGTTTGCGTTCAATCGTAAAAGACAGTTTGTCGCTTAGTTCTTTTTCGGTCATGTGTTCCCTCCTTCTACTTTCAGTATATCATATCCTTGTAAGAAAGTCCATGCTTATTTTTACAAGTATTAAACGTCACCCCTGTTTACAATTACTGTGTGATATTTTCCCAGCCCTGTTCTACCCTCCATGCCTGAATAAGTGGTCGAAGCAGGTCTTCGTATTCGTCTCCACGCCACGAATTTGATCCAAACTCAATATCGCCACTTGCGAGGGAGGCAATGCGATAAACTGCACAAAAACTGTCACTTCCCTCAAAAACAGAGGCCACCATGCGTCCAACGTCAGGGTCGGTAAATAGCACGGCATAAAATGGCATCCCACTCACGCCGTTCCGGTGATAGTCGATACTGTCCACTTGAATCCCACGCGGTATACGTGAGCTACGTTCAATTTTACCTGTCATGTGTTCCCTCCTTATATTTTAAGTATAACATATACTTGTAACAAAGTCCATGCTTATTTTTACAAGTATTAAACGTCACCCCTGTTTACAATTTTTTCAGGCTTGCGACTGAGACAAAGTTTGCTTTGCCGTTGCCGTGCGCAATAATTGAAATATTTTTCCTGTGATCATTCGGCCCGTGTTTTCCGTCGCACAGTCCGCATTTTAGGCACGTCGTACGCTCCCCAGCTTCGGCAGATGCAGGACACGTAATTTCCCCTGGTAACAGTGGTTCCGTCTCGGTTCTGACTCGAAACGTCCGAAAGCCTAAGTCTTGGGCCTGTCGTTGTTCTTCCGGGCTGTCAACGCTTGCCATAGTGACACTAGACAAAGCTGGGTTTGTTTTCCATTGGTGGGTATAGCCTGTTTTTGATCGGCTATCCGCCAGTACCGTTTCCCAGACTTCTGGGTCTATTGCTGACGGGTCGCCATAAATACCCAGCCTGACCACCTTGTTTTTGCAGAGTTTTCTGGCAGTATCTAAGCTGGCTGTATCTACGTTGCCACGCTTCCAGGCTCTATATGTACTCGCCGGGCCGTGTATTACTTTCACGTAACAGGACCGTTTCCCGTCCGCCTGTTTTCGGTGTTTACAGTCGCCACAAATTGCTTGATCGTCGCCGTTTTGTACGGCTTTATTCGGAGCTTGATCAAGTCTGATAATCAGCACTTGTGGCATGTTGCCGGTCTTTTTATTACTGGATTTCTTCGTTAAAAACACGCCAACCTCAACCGCCGGATTTAATCTTGACTGTTGCCTATGGATAAGTAGGCTGTTACTCACTGGTCCCTCCAGGTTTATAGACTCGCTAGAAAGCTCTTTTGCAAGAGCTTTCCGGTGAAGCTATAAAGCTATTTATTTGTTCTTTGTTTAGTCGATTCCATAGCCTCCAAAGCAAGTTCGGCGTGTATCGTCCGTAAATAGTCACTAGTCGGCTCCATAATCCCGCCAAGTGAGGCTAATACGTCCGTATGTCGGCAGGATAGATCACACGCATCTTCCGAGTATTGCTCGCAAGGTTTAACAAGGAACGCCACTACAGTTTCCCAAGTATGATCTGAGCCTTCGTGGTACTTGCATGTATCGCTGTCACAGTAACAATAGGCCTGCTCTGTATCCTGCTCAGTTAAAGAGACCAACCCATGATCCTCCGCCCACTGCTCGGCTTTTGCTAACATTAGGGCCACTTGCGCCGATTCTCCAACAATCCCGCCAGCGTGCTGTTTAAAAAACGTATACGCGTTTTGTAGGTCTGTGTTCATGCAATCCCTCCAGGTTTATAGACTCGCTAGAAAGCTCTTTTGCAAGAGCTTTCCAGTGAAGCTATAAGCTATTTAGACAGCAACATCAAAGTCGAGCGATTCCCAATTATTCCTAGGCAAGTTCCGAACGTAACGACGGGCCTTGCGATATTCCCCCGTGATATATCCCAGCACGGTGTATGCTGGAGACCCAAAGGCGACGTTACCGTAATCTCTCCAGAGTTTAATTTTCCCGTTTGTTAATCGAATCACTACCCAGTTCTCTTTTGTCATGTCGTCCCTCATTCCCGCGCTTGATTGCGCCTTTTAGCCCTTTTATTGCCATTCAGGGAGGTCCATACGATCAACCTCCTCGTAAATCGTGTTGATAAGGGCAATCCGTGAAGCTTCAGCGACCGCCCTCCTGCATTTTCTAAGGATGGTTTTGGCTTGGTTTTCGGTATATGTGACACAGTAACCGCCTAGCTCCCATTTAATATGATCGAGCTGTATATCTGATTTTTTTGCCATTTATGCTCCTCCGTGTTTTGTTAATAAATCCTGTATTTCTTGACATCTATTCTTAATAATCTTCCGTGCCGTTTTCCGGTCTAGCTTGCGTTGTCGAATAGTCGTGATATGTCGTAAAATCCCCTCCTTAGTTTGCTCATGGTTCACGTATGTTGCTACGGCCTGCGCAAAGGCGGACAAGCTACGCGTGCCCCTGCTACTGTTGCATTTAAAGCATGAGGTTATTAAGTTTGTCGCGTCGTTACTGCCCCCTTTACTGCGTGGCTTACAGTGATCTAAGGTTAGCTGGGCACCTTGTTCTAACGTTGTTCCGCACCAACTACAGGCTAACCCGTCCCTCAAATAAATCGCTACGCGTGTTGATGGTTGAATCCAGCGCATTAGTCTTGATTCCCTTCACTGTCTAACGCTGTCTTGTAGTCAAGGGCAATAATCATGGCCCTAACAAACTCATAAACCTCACGTTTTGTCCCTCGTGGGCTAACCTCTCGACTGCCACGCTCCGCTTCTAATCGTGGCTGACCGTATGCGTATCCGATGCTAAAGCCAGCGTTCGGAAGTTTGCTGTCTAGTATTCCGCAGTAGTGATTTAGTTGTTTTTGTGTAATTGCTTGTCTCACTGTCTTACCTCCCTTGTAATTGTTAACAAGATGATTGCACACGTCTCCACACTAAGCAAGCAAAAAATTACAAGATATAAAGGAATGAAGGAATTACTAAGGAATATAGATAAAATAAATTAAAAAATTGCTTGACGTGTTTATAAATTAGGTGGGCATGTTACAATCTGTACAAAGAAAACAATGGATTTTCCAGCACCAACAGTGACCGTCTTTACGTTAGGTACAACAGGATTAATCAACAGTACGTGCCCAGCGTGTAACGTCAAGGTATTGATAGCTCACAAGGTACCAAGAAAACACCAGTTCCCAGCTATTCCACCGATCAACCATAACAATGAGTTTCCGGTAATGTTTCAGGATTCTATTAATGTTGGTACTATAGTACCTGTACAAGATCATCAGAATTACCAAGCGTTTACAATCCATACAAAACACTTGCACCAATGCTTAAGAGCGAGTGAACGCAAGCAATTAAGTGTTATCAGGAACCGTATTATTCGTTATTAGCTATACACTCCCTTGTGTGTAGCACTACAATGAGGCACACCATATATGCCCTCACTTGCTAAAAAACAGGATATTGAAGCACGTCACATTGCGGATTCATTTGTGCATAAGAAATTGACTGCACTGGAAAACGATAGGATCGAACAAATCCTGCAATTATCTAACGATGGGAAGAATCAACGAGAAATAGCGAGGGCGTTAAATATCCATCAAAGCTCAGTCAGCCGAACACTTTCTAAATATATGGGCACCTTATTAAGTGCCAAAAAAACACTAGAAAGTGGTGCTAGGAAACTGGCGGAAACTGTTGTCAATACACAAGATAGCTCGCTAGCATTAAAGGCGTTAGGACGTTTGAACGTGGTCAACGATATGCCAGACCAAGGTGGAATACAGGTCATTATAGGCAGTCCGTCTAACATGGTGGACGGACTAGCTCCGCCTATCTTATTGAAAACAAAGGGTTAATGTCGTTATATAACTATAACAACTGCTACTGTCGCATAATGATGATTATGTCAACTATTAAGTTGTTGATAACAAGGGACTTATAGGCAATGGTTAGCTCTGAACTTCTAGATTGTGACCTTGGCGGTAAGGTCTCAGGTTATCTAATTGTTGTGAACAAAGGAGTTACGGGTGGCTCGGCGCGGGATCGTGGAAGGGGGGCCAACCGTCAGCTATATATAGCCCGTGCCCTTCGGAAACTCGTCGGGTTATGCCCCAACTGCGAGGGAGGCATTGTCGGACATGGACGCACACGCGGGTCGCTACATCGTGCCACTGTTACATGTGAATGTGGGTGGCAAGGGACAGGACGGGAGCTAGAGGAGCCACAATGGTTCACGACAACGATTCAGTAGCACACACAGAGACTTGTGAGACGTGCCGATTTTTTCGCAGCCAGGTGAGGCTTGCGGACTATGACGGGGCGTGTTTGCGGTATCCCCCAAAACAGTTCCCTCGGTATCCAGAGGTTCTGACCACCGATTTTTGCGGAGAACATCAAGCAGCCTACGGGCATGGAGTCTAAGCGATGGCACAAGAACGATTAGCGCAATTATTGCAGGCCTTACAAGACCCTTTAGCAATTCCTCGCGGGATTGCGACAGCAGTACCACACGCTCTAGGTGGGGCTATGGAGGTGGCACAGCTTCCCTCCGATCTAGCAAGGGCTGGGGCTTTACGTGGGGCTGACTTGTTACAACAACGGTATCCAGAGATGCCGACACCGCCACCCTCGCCCCAGAACTTTTCTTCACAAAACATCCAGCAACGTCTCAGTTTTGATCCGACGGGTCAGTTGGTAGCGGAACTCGATCAGGCGGAAACTCCGGCGCGGTTACGTGTGGCACATCTAGAACGGCAACTCCAAGAGGCAAAACGCACACTCAAAGAGCAACAAACGACAGCGCGGAAGCGCGAAGAATTGGGACAGAATCGAGGAACCTTTTAAATGGCAACCACTGTGACCGCAGCGACCCTCACTGTCACGCTGACCGAAGCGGTCACGCTGGGCGGGTATGACCAGGGCGCGAAGAATACCTTTACGATTGCAAGTGTGAATGAAATCCAGAAGCGCATTGTGACCTGTCCGGCGAGTAATACAACCGTCTTGCTGACATTTTCCTCAAACGTGTATGACAGCGTCCACGCGCTCGACACGGAAGATACCAAGTATGTGCGGGTGACCAATCTCGATGATACGAATGCAGCGGAGTTGGCGATTGTCGGGGCAGCGACGCTCTATCAAGTGACGCTGGCAGCCGGACAGAGCCATGTCCTCGGATCGCCGGATGGCGCGATGCTGGCGGAAGCCGATACGAGTCCAAGTTTTGGCACGATGGCGGATGTCGCCAGTGTGCAACTGAACCCCGGAGGCAACGCGATTGACGTGGAAGTCTTTGTGGCAGCAGCCTAAAGCAGACGTGTGGTGCCCACCGGCATTGCGGGTCTCGCCCCGCGTGCGCCGATCCGTGTCGTGGATGAGTGCGCTGGCGGTGACGCTGTTGACAGGATGGGCGGTCCTCCGGCAACAGACCGGACCGAGAGGGTCATGGTAGCGCGGGCGACCTGTTGCTGGTGTGCTGCGCCGTTAGTGGAAGCCGAAGGTGTGTGGTGGTGTGGCGGATCGGACGCCTGCCGGACTCGGCAAGTGGCGTTTGCCACGGCCCAGCAAGATGCGACGGGGAAACGCCTCGCGTGGCTGTATGTGCCCACGCCAGTACAGACCGTGTGGCATGAAGGGACACTCTTGCCGGGCGTGAAGCATGTCGGCGTGGGCGGGGCAGCCGGACCAGGGAAAAGTCGCTTCGGACGGGAAACCTTGTTTTGGTTTGCGCGACACGTCCCAGGCCTCCATGCGCTTTTGTTGCGGAAAACGCACAAG
>Ga0208315_1001759_pt1 | contig 10478 bp, 24 predicted proteins | sample MalvireepMed_215_FD_184239 | JGI IMG/M metagenome (GOLD analysis project Ga0208315, IMG submission 184239) | Marine viral communities from the Global Malaspina Expedition - Malaspina viral metaG DeepMed_215 (SPAdes) (version 2) | ecosystem: Environmental > Aquatic > Marine > Oceanic | place... | reverse complement strand
CACTGAAGATGGCAAACCTGAAGTAGAAAAAGAAGCAATGTCTTTTAAGAAATTGCTAAAATCTTTAGTGACTCCTAACCCAAAATGGACAGGTTGGATTGCGTATAAAAATAAAAAGGATAAATATGTTAAACATATTATCTTGAATGGTAAACGAGTATGAAAGAAATAAATATAAAAGTTAAGAATATATCCTCAAAACAGTGGCCTCTCCTTTTAATTGAACTGAACTTACTGTCTAAAACCTGGAGAAGATTTGGTCCAATTATAGATATTAAAACTAAAAATTTTGATAAAATCATAAAATGGGGAAAGAAAAGACATGGTGAACCAGAAGATTAATGATCAAAACATTGGTGATTATAATACTGTTATTCGATGGAACCGTAGTAAAAGATGAAATTAGTTTTACTCCTCCAATTGATATGGTAGCTTGCTGGAACTTGGCAGACGCCCATCGAGAAATTTTTTCCACTCACAGCTGGGGTAAACAACACGGCGCCCCAAACTTTAGGTTTGATGCCATGAGACAGGGATGGTATTTAAACGATGGAAGAGGAACAATTCAAGGACATTATTGTGAATAAATCCCTATATATAGGGAATGAGCAACAGCCTATATATCAAATTCTTAATGCGAAAACTGATCGAGTGCCTGGAACAAAAGCAACAAGACAAAGCCAATAAACTTATTCAAGAGATAATGAAAGAACTAGATAGATGATATTTCTTTACACCTATACTTCATACCAATTTTATCCTTGTTAACTGTTCTATACCCTAACTTAGATATCATCTTTAAAGACTGTTGATGTGCATCCCGTGAGCACTCATACCAACTATTATATATCACTGGGGACTCAATAGGAGGCATACAAACCTGCCCTCCTAAAAAAGAGCACACCCATATCGTTAAAGTAAATTTAATCATTGACAATCCCCAAGAAAATTATATATTATCCTATAAATAAAAATGAAAGGATACAATATATGACTGACATAAGCAAATATAAAAATGTCTCATTGTCAAAAGATACGTACACTAAAATTGATAGGCTTAGACGAGCTATCGTACCCAATACGATTATAAGTCGAAGTCAAACTGTTAATATTTTAGTGAATGAAAAAGTAGAAAAGCTTAACGGAAAAGGTCCAGAAGCAAGTTCACCACAAAGAAAAAGGAGAACATCACAAATAAAAAGGAGAAGAAGATAATGTTTAAAATATCGCAAGAAGAAAGACAAAAACTTCTTAACTATTTAAAAGGCCAACCCTACGAACAAGTGTTTACATTGATAGCACTTATTGTAGGATTAAAACCTGTTGACAATAGTAAAGAAAAAAAACTTGATAACGGTAAAGATAAAAAAGACGACAAAAAGGTAAACTAATGACCAATAAAATTTGCCCTAGATGCAAAGGTAATGGTTTTTTTAAAGTTAAAGAAAGTGTAGAAAACCAGGTGGATAAAGTGGTACAATGCCCAATGTGTAATTCACAAGGAGAAGTTCATGATAAAGAATTTGATGAGTATCTTGATACTCACCCTTTGTTTAAGTCATTGCGCTCATAAAATTGATTTTAATCCGTGGACGACGATAGGAAAATTGATAATACAAAATGATTCTTAAATACAACAAAGAAGGTTATCCTTACGAGGATCAAGAATCCGCTGGTCTAGAAGAAAGAATCGAGCAGCTAGAGAAACAAAAAGAGATTCTTAAAGCTGCATGCAAGAAAGCAGGTGAAACAATTAAAACTTTAACTAAAAGAGCTCAAGAAGCTGAAGGAGAAGTAACCATTGTTAAAGGAATTGGTCAAAATTCTCCGGAGATGAAAGCTTTACAGAAGGAAGTTGAAGAACTTAAAGCAGAATTAGCAAGAGCTAAAGAAGACCATCAGTATGATAACTTGGTTCATAAAAAAGAATTAGAATCTTTGGGGAAAAAATGAAAGACCCAAGAGATAAAATTTTTGTTTTCGTATTTACATTTTTAGGATTGTTGACTTTATTATCAATATATATGTTAGTAGTAGTTTTATAATATGACAATAGATAAAAGAGAAGAAGACGGAAAAAAAATATTTAAATACCAGAGCTTCAGATGGGGCCCTTGTGTTGTTAAATTTAAAGTACCCGATGAATTTAGATTAAGGCTTTTAAAAGAAGCTGAACAAAGTCATGCAGATCACAGAACTAAACTTGCAGGAGTTTTGACTAAACAAATTTCATTTAGAAATCCAGACTTATTTTTTAAAGATTTTGATCACTATTTTGACATATGGAACTACTCTTTGGCCCAATGGAACGGAGAACTCGTTCGATACGAGGATGGTAAAAAAATAAAACTGAAAGAAACGCCAGATAAATATTTAATGGAAGCACTTTGGTGCAATTGGCAAGGAGCAGGAGATTTTAATCCACCTCATGATCATGGTGGAGATTTGACTTGGGTTATATATTTAAAAATACCTAAAGAACTTGATGAAGAGAATAAAAGATATAAAGGAAGATCTGCAGGTCCTGGTGGAATTACATTTATTTATGGTCAAGGAGACGGTAAATGTATCACGCATCACTCAATATATCCTGAAGAAGGCGACATGGTTATGTTTCCTGCATGGTTGAAACACTGGGTTTATCCTTTTAAAAGTGACTGTACTCGTATTTCTGTTTCTGGAAATGCATCCACTACTATTAAACTACACAAAATAAAACCAATTGCTGAAAAAACTTAAACACGGAGGAGCACAAGAGGAGTCTAAACTTATCAAAAAATATGCTGATGAATGGTGTCGAGACAACGGCTATCCAGTTCAAAAAAGATATTATGTTTACAGAAAAAAACCCTCTTACTATGATAAATGATATATTTAAAAATCCCATCCTAAACTGTAAAGTTTCAAATACTGAAACTGCATTAAAAATTTATGAAGAAATAAGAAAGAAGAATGAATCTAGAAAAGTTAGCAATCGTGGTGGCTATCAATCTCCTTTATTATTAAGAGAGGATAGAGAAAAAATATTTACCGCTGATGTCATGAAAGATATTCTAGAAGAAGCTATAAATGTTTATGGATGGAAAAAGCCGGTTAACTTTAACATAGACGGCGCCTGGTTTAATGCGAATGAATCTGGAGATTATAATATTTCTCACAGGCATTCCAGATCTCACTTTTCTTTTGTCTGGTATTTAAAGGTTCCGGATAGTTCTTCAGGACAACTTATACTAGAACATCCTGATGGTGCTCTCATCATGACCGGACTATTTGATTTAGAGAGAAATAGTAAAAATTACTACAACTCTGAACTTATGCAAATTACCCCCTCAGAAGGCCTTATGGTGATGTTTCCGGCGTCCTTAAAGCACCGAGTGGAAAGATACGAGGGGCAAGCAACAAGGGTCTCTCTGGCCTTTAATGGGAGCTTTAAACAATAAGACTTGACAGATGTAACAGGATATCCTATAAAGAAAGTAGAAAGGCGGTAATATAAATGATGACTAATAAAGTAGAAGTACCAAAACAAGAATGGATAATTAGCTATTATTCTAAATCAGATAAGGAAAAGGTTAAACGACCTTATAATCCGCATTCTGAAATGCAGTATGAATTTATTGCAAAGAGTACTGGTAAATTATGCAAAAGATACTTTGATGCTGTTAAAGGAGGCACGAGAACAGCGAATGCTCCTTGGACTATCAGAGTTAAAAAACAAAGAAAGGTAAAAAATGGACGAAAGAATAAAAAGGTTTGATGACTGGTTCATCACAGCAAAGCCAGGTGATAAATACATTTATCACACTGGTTCTTTAGCATTTCAAAAAGGACGTGCTGATGGTTTTGAATTAAGTGAACTATCAAAGCATGTTTTAAATAAATGCTGCGAGTGGGATCTATCTGTTAAACCAAATAAGAAATTAGATAATCGCATTAAGTTTAAGCCTGGTTTAAGACTTTTTCAAAAAAGTACACCTTATAAACAGGGTAACGAAACTTATACAAGTAGTAAATATATAGCAGTAAAGATAGCTTCGTGAGACATTATAAGACTCTTTACGAGAGAATGAGAAGAAAGGGTGTCACTATTAGAAGACACCCTGATGGTAGAGATCCTCGTAAAATAGAATTATTCGGAGAATTTAAGACTTGTTCTAAATGTAAAGAGACCAAACATATTTATGACTTTGACTTTAAAAACAGAAGACAAAAGAATGGTAGTCAGAGACCTGGTATTCAAGCAGAGTGTGGCCATTGTAGAAAGTTACAAAAAATTAAAAAATATAATTCTGATCCACATTCTTATGTATATCGATTAATACAACTTACAAGGCAACCCTCTGCTATTAAAAAAGGAAGACGACCTTGTACCATGGAAATAGATGAATTTATGAACGAGTGGCAAAAGCAGTTCGAGATAACAGGGCTTCTTTGTCCTAAATTAGGTATTCAAATGACTTTTATAGGGGGAGAAGATAAAATTAAAACCAATATATCAATTGATAGAATTGACGGCAAAAAAGATTACGAAACAGGTAATGTGCAGTTTGTGTCATACATATATAATATTATGAAACAACATTATACAGACGAAGAAGTAGATGAAATCTGCTTACTTAGAATTAATGTTATTAAGAAAGGATTAGAGAATGGGCAGGAGATGTTTGTCAAAGGGCAGTGGTAGGCTCTTGGTATTTACCTCATATCAAAGTTGGTTCGGTTTCTCTGTGCTCTGTGTTGTTCATGCTGTTAAACCAACAACTACCACAAGAAAGGATAAAAAATGGAAGACTATAGAGTTAAAATAACAATAAGAAATGAAAGACTGTTGGCAGCTATGGAAGGAATGGGGTATAAATCCGTCGCTGAATTTTCTAGAAATCAAGGCTTAAATGGCGTTAAAGTTAGAGAAATTATTAGTGGAAAAATAACTCCTCTAGATAGAGAAGGAAACCCTAAAGAATTAACTAAAGAAATATTAGAAATTTTAAATTTAACTATAGAGAAAGCATTTACTGAAAAGCAGTTAAAAGGTTTTAAAAAGCATACCTTTGAAATCAAAGTAGAAGAAGAAAAATTATTACAAATAATTAATCCGGCGAAAAACCTGGAAATTAAAGTTATAGAGCAAGAAGTTAAGAACAAGCTTTCTGAAATTTTTTCTAAGTATTTAACACCACGGGAAGAAAAGGTTTTAAGAATGCATTATGGAATAGGGCTAGCCACTGAGCATACTTTTGACGAAATAAGTTCACAACTTCTAGTTTCAAGTACTCGAGTAGCACAAATTGCAGCGAAGGCTTTGAGAAAATTAAAACATCCAAATGTTGTTGAAAAATTAATGGAGACAGGGGCTCAAGATGTTTTCACAAAAGTAAAATTTAAAAAAATTAACAGCGATAGAAAATGAAACTAAATAGCAACGATCTTATTTGTGGAGTGAAAGCAAAATTAATAAGGGATTTTTTTGCCAAACATGAACAAATTCAGGATCCTAAAGGACCCTACGCTACAAATTTCACCACGTTAGGATTAAGCACCCAAAAAGACATACGACTTTTCATAGAAAAACTAGAGAATGAAGGCTACTATGCCAAGAAGACAGCGCACAATAAAGATATTTATTGGAAAAGAGAAAATAAAGCACTGGGTGTTACCAATGTAAAATTTATTAAACGTATTTCTAGGACCAAAGCGGATAAGATTCTTAGTGATCTTCTTGAACGTATTAAACAACTAAAAGAAGACAATTACTATATTTCCTATGTTACTGAAGCACGGGTCTTTGGAAGTTATCTTGATAATAATGCTGAGGACTTAGGTGATATAGATATCCAAATTGATTTAGGTCTTAAACCCGGCTACACGCACGAACGGGCTAATAAAATTGGCTGGGAGCGTAGTGGACACAAGAATCTTAATTTTCTTATGCATATTTGTTATGCCGATGAAACAGAACCTAAACGCTTTTTGAAGAATCGTAATCATTATCTTTCTTTTAATGGTGATTCGAAAGAAACCCACAAACATAAAGTTATTTATAAGGACTCTTATGAAACTAAATAGTCTAGAAGAAAGCATGATTGACGTAGGAAGTGGCTTGGCGCTAGCAACGAGCATCCAATTGCTTATCTTTCCTTTCTTTGGTATGTATCCAACGGTATGGGAAAGCTTTCATATTGCAGTAATATTTACCTGCATATCAATTTGTCGAAGCTGGTGTTGGAGAAGTTATTTTAGGAGAAAGAGATGATAGGGTTGTTTTTTATAGTAATATTTTTAACTATAATAGGACTTGGAATTGGTTATCATATTGGTAGTAAGAAAATAAAAGAGAAAGAGGAGACAGATCCTAATGAATGGATTAAAGGATATAATAAATGGAGGAAACGAAATGAAGTGGAATAAAAAAGAATATGATAAAGAATGGTATCAGAAAAATAAAGAACGTTCAATACAACAAACATTAGAATGGAGAAAAAATAATAAAGAAAGATATGAAGAAACCACTAAAAAGCGTCTTAATACTGAAATGGGTTATTTGAAAACACTATGGCAGTCTGTCAAAGATAGTGGCAAGCACAATTCTTTTAAAAACTTTGATGATTTTTATGATCACTGGCTGGAACAAAAAAAGATTCTTGGCATGAAGTGTCCTGCAACTGGAATTGAAATGACTACGAAATCAATGTTTAATGAAAAAGGAAGCTATAAAAGATGTGATACCAATGTTTCCAAAGACCGAATACTTTCATCCATGGGATACAGCCGTCAAAACTTAATTTTTACCTGTTGGAAGTATAATAAAGCTAAAGGTGAAATGACGCCTAAAATGGCTCAAGCTTTTTTAAAAATTGTTAAAGAAAGATACGGAAAGGATAATATAGAATGAAATGGAATAAGCTATATAACTACCCACCGTGCGTACGCAGCACGATTGAAGGTATGAGGAAATATGAGATAGGTAAGGAAAGATTACCAAGTGTTACGACCATATTGTCAGCGACTCAGGATCCTGAAAAGGCTGAGAGTTTGGCAAGATGGAGGCTAAAAGTTGGCGAAAATGAGGCAGAGAGAATCACTAATGAAGCTGCTCGCCGAGGCACCGCGATGCATAGCTATCTTGAATGTCATGTAAAAGGTGGCAATCTACTGGACTTAACGGATATTGGACAAGACGCAAGCAGCATGGGACAAGTAATAATTGAACAAGGATTCAATGACTTAGAAGAAATTTGGGGAAGTGAAGTGACTTTGTATTATCCAGAATTATACGCCGGACAGACTGACCTTTGTGGAATTTATCAAGGGCGCGAAAGTATAGTTGATTTCAAACAAACTAACAAACCCAAAAAGATCGAGTGGATAGGAGATTATTTCTTGCAGCTAGCGGCTTATGCTATGGCTCATGACCAGGTCTATGGAACATGCGTCGAGCAGGGAGTGATTTTGATGTGTTCTAAGGATGGTTTCTTTCAGAGATTTATTGTGAATGGGAAAAATTTTACAGGGTATAAACATAAATTCTTAGAAAAAATAGGACAATTTTACCAAAAAACAGGTCAAAAAAAGGGTAAAAAAGAGGTCAAAAAGGGGTAAAAAGGCCTGTTTTGGGGTCAAAAAGGGTGTTTTTGGGGTCATTTTAGGGGTCAAAATCAGGAAATTTTCACTAAAATCAGTAGAACGGGTTTCAAAAAACCAGCAAAAAGCAACACTTTTACTCAACCTATATATGTTTCTACAACAAAATGAATTATATTCTGCGCAAATCGAACAAAATTTTAGTAGATTAGTAGAAACGTACAGAAAACATATATAGAGCGCGGTTTATTTAACCTCGAGCTTCTACTTTTAGGTTACTTTTTCTACTAATATTAAACAAAAGCTAGTGTTTATGCGCCTTATTTAAGAAAAATAAAAGTAGAAGATAATTTTCTAAATTAATTTTCATTTTTATGATAATAGATGTCTCATGGTGCAAGATACGGCAACAAGTGTGATGACAGAAGGTGAGTTTTGGGATAAGTTTCATAAAAAACATAACCCACAGTTTTATGAAAAGCTCAAGAAAAAGAAAACCCAGACGGAGAAAGCAAGTCGTCCCACGTCAACCAAGCGAAATCCCATATTTAAAGTATCGGATTGAATGGATGGATATTCTTTCAGACTCAGGCTGGGCGGATGAAAAACAATTTAATAAAATGAAATTGGCTACTCCCATTAATGAAGGATGGCTATATTCTAAGGATAAAGAATCTATTAAAGTATTTGCATCTTACGATAAAGACGATGATGGTACTATCACATTTGGAGATAGAACTATGATACCTTTGTCTTGTGTTAAGAAGATGATTAAGTTAAACTAAATTATTATGCCTAAAAAGAAAAAGAAAAAAGCTAAGAAGAAAAAGAAAACTAAGAAGAAGAAGTAATTTTCTTTAATCTTATTTGTTTTTGTCGAGATTTAACTTTCTCCTTGAGCTCTGTAGCAGATCCTTCAAGGATAGGAGAGTATTGATCTATAATTTCTTTCATTCTAGATTCTAATTCTTCCTCTGAAAGATCGTCTAGTTTCCCGGTCCTAATTATTTTCTGTTCAATATATAGTCCTGCTGCCTTGCCTCTTGCCACTTCTGCATTGACGGCTGCTGACCAGGCACCTTTTTTTAGTGCGTCTATTCTTATTTTGGCAAGTTCAGATATATGTCTTTCAAAAGTGACTGAATATTTTCTTTGATTTTCTTCTCTTAGTTCACCTATGTATTTAACAACTAGAGGATATTTCTTAGGATTTTGTAGCTCGTATGCTCTTATTCTTGCTGCTTCTCCATAGCCTGCCTCTTTAGCACACTCTGTGCCATTCATTCTGCCTTCGCTGGATACTACAAGTTGTGCAAATTTTATCTGCTTTTCTGTTAATCTTTTTGGTACTCCCATGATTGACTTTTAGAGTTATATGGCGTAAAAGTCAACCTATGATTGATGCGAAAGTACTGAGACAGGCATTAGATAAATTTTTGAAAGCTGAGATAGTTAAGGCTGCTAGAATGCAAGTTAGAACATCAGATGGTGTTTTTCATGATATTCACGCTATTAAATTACTGGAAAATAGAATCATTGGTAGTAGTGAAACACATAGAATTGTTATAGAAGTTATTCCTGAAAGAGCTCCTATGGGTAAAGTAATTAAAGATCATGGTGGCATATTAAAATGATGGAAGAGTTTGTAGCATTTGAAACTGTAATTTACAAAGCTGAAGTTCCTAAAGCAACTGATAATGGAACGGAGTATAATTTCCTAAAAACTTTAGATAAAGCTTGTGATAAATATATTAAGGAAGCTGTTAAGATTGCTCAAGATAATTTGGATAAAAGATATAAAAAATTTGGTAAAGAAGTAGGGGATCAAGGTTCAACATACCACTCCACTAATGAGTTGTTGGAAGACCCTGATTTTAGAGTGTTTAACAAGTTTATATTAAATACTGCAAAGAATGTTTTAGATGCTCAAGGATTTGACTTGACTAATCATAAGTTGAAGTATACTGAGATGTGGGTTCAGGAGTTTACGAGAGCCGGTGGTGGTCACCACGACACTCATATACATTGGAACAATCACATATCAGGATTTTATTTTCTGAAGTGCTCTGATAAAACTGCTCAACCTATCTTTCACGATCCAAGACCCGGTAAAATGATGATTCAATTACCAGAGAAGGAAGATGATAAGATAACTTATGCATCATCAAAGATGGTGTTAAAACCAAAACCAGGAAGTTTAATTATGTTTAATTCTTATGTGCCTCATCAGTTTCCTTTTGACTTAGGAGTTGAGCCATTTAGATTTATTCATTTTAATATCCAAGCTCTGCCGAATTGATAAAAGATGAAAGTAAATTTTGGAGAGAGTTTAAAGAAGATACACCTCAAATTTCTTGGACAAGGATTGAAAATAGTGTCAGTCTCGGTACTCCTGATTTATTGGGCTATAATAGTAGTGGCTACTTTTTTACCATTGAATTAAAAGTTTCAAAGTCTAACAAAGTTCGCCTGTCCCCTCATCAAATAGCATTTCACGTTCGTCATCCAATGAGTACCTTTATCTTGGTTAAAGATATAAAGAAATCTCGCCTGTGCATGTATGTGGGTAGGCAAGTTAAGGATCTTGTCGCTTGTGGATTGTCGCTTGAGCCTGTCGCTTGTGGATTGGTGGATTGTCGCTTGTGGTTGGAATCTCTAGGGTCAGATGAAGTCATTGAATCAGCTTGAAGATTTGAGAGCTTGTTTATTTATAGTTCTTCATCTCTTTTAGAATAGTTCCAATGATCACTAACATCTTGGACATAATCATCAATATCAACTTCTTTATTAATTATTGATATTATTTCATCTAATAATTTATTTTTACTTAAATTATCACTTCCTAAAAAATATTCTAATTGTTCGCTTGTTATTTCGCCTTTATTTTTATCTTTCAT
>Ga0208315_1001753_pt1 | contig 10507 bp, 8 predicted proteins | sample MalvireepMed_215_FD_184239 | JGI IMG/M metagenome (GOLD analysis project Ga0208315, IMG submission 184239) | Marine viral communities from the Global Malaspina Expedition - Malaspina viral metaG DeepMed_215 (SPAdes) (version 2) | ecosystem: Environmental > Aquatic > Marine > Oceanic | place... | reverse complement strand
TCCGCCTGCTTCAACACTGCCATGATTTGCGCGTCGCTGTATCGTCCGTTCTTCATCGTAAATCTCCTCAGATATCTTGCCGAGAAAATTCTACTTTTGAACACCGCTAATTTTGGGGGGGATTACCGCATGACACCCGCCATGAAACTGAAAACAGCCGCCTGAATTCTACGGCTGGACCCCATTAAAAATGGGGGGATTACCTGGGCTTTGTCAAAGCAGCTGCCGCGTTCACCATAGCTAGAACTGAGTCTTGATCCGTTCTTTGATCGCCTTTTCGCGTTCACGAACGAACTCTGGCAGCATCTCTACAGTCCAAAGCGCTTGATCTTCCGGTATCACATGTCGTCCCGAGAACGTTGCATCGCGCGAAATAATCCAGTGATTAAAGGGCGTATCGTTCTTCTCAAGATTTTCGCGTCCCAAAAGCAGCTGCAGATTGCCAAGACGATCTACGCTTGAGAGGATCTCAACAATTCTATCTTCCGGCAGGTTCATAGCCATGAGCTTCTCTCGATTGGCCAGTGACCGCGGAATAATGTGATCGATATGGTAACCGGAAGCCCCCCATCGTTGTCCCTCATACAGAAGGCTTAAGGCGAGGAAACAATTGCGCTTACCGTATGTGATCTCAAACAGGCTATGAATGTTATCATCATTGAAGGTTGCCAAACGACCTCGTCGCGCCAGGCCTGATACTAGATCAGCAGTGGGGAAGTCTGCCTTTGAGCGAAGTGCCTCTTTGATCAGGCCCCGGGATATTGAGATCGCCTGATCTGATGTGCCGCTAAAAGCACCGTTCAAGAGGCTTCCAAGTAAGAACTTTTGGACAAGAACTGCGTTTCTCGCTTCAAAGGAAGTCGTGCCATCAAGGCCTTCCTCGACGTTATGCAGGTAGTATGCGATCGGCATCAGCGCGTTTGTTGAAGTCAACGTTTCCTTGTCGATTCCGAGCGAGTTCACAAGCCTAAGTGTCATTTCTAGGGTTTTTTTGATCTTGCCCCAGTTGTCTTCGATGATGGCGAGGTTCGAATTTGTGAAGTTGTTGACCTTGTAGGTTACATCTAGGTCGCTCAGCACTAGCGACGCCTTCATTAGGAAGTCCTTGCTCAGGTCATTCCGCGCATCCAAACCGTCGTTCAAATAATCAACAAGATCAAAGATTTCCTGCCGCGCACTGACGCCTTTCCATTTTGACGTAATCATGGACAGCAGCAGGTCGGATTTTGATAGCTTGGTCCCGCCGTCATTGGCTCTGATAAAAATATCGAGCACCCGATCTAAGGACTGGTCCTTCTCTGTGTAAAAAGCAATCACGTCGTCTTTCCAGACCACCCTGTAAAGGCGATCCAGATTCTGCTCGATAGTGCGCTTCTCAAAGCGCGTCAGCTCACTTGGCAGCTCGTCAATGATGCCATCGACGAGAGAGTAGAAAGCGTCGTCTGACGTGCAATCTAGAATGGACCCTACTTTGAACCAAAGATGGTCTGAACTGTTTCTCGGCGTGTGTTCAAAGAACTTAAGGCCGTAGGTTATCCCGATGTCAGCCTCACCCTCATCAAGATCAGACTTTGGTGATTTTAGCAGGTCAAGGTATAGCCGCTGCTTGGTCCAGGCGTCCGGGTTTTCCTTGCGCGCGTATTTCTTGCGCGTGGTGTAGGTCCCACGGAGGCCTATCAAAAGTGATGTGAGGCGCTGCTGGCCGTCCAAAACCAATGTGACGTCTCTTCCGTCTGTTTCAGCCAACTCGTTGTGCATGCCTCCCTGACGAAAATTGTCGATGAATTTGTATATCTCCCAATCTCCGCGTCGGCTCGAATCGAGTTCCCAAAATAGAAACGAACTGATCGGATAACCCTTCAGGAGTGAATCGAAGAGCGCTGTGATCTGGGACGTTTCCCAAACATAAGGGCGCTGGATGGCAGGCAAGAAAAGTGAACTGTTTATCTGATCAACGACGCGGGCAATATTGGTCGACGCATATGACATTTGGTAAGGCCTTAAGGAAAGTTTTTGTGTGCTTTGTTAAGCAGGTAGAACATATCTCCACGGCATTGATCAACGGCAAGTTGAGACCGAAGGGCCCGGAGTGGTTCTTCTTTCAATGTTGGCCCAGGTGGGGCTGCATTTATTGTCGCCGGCCTACACAAGCACCTACCAGTCGGGCGCTCCTTTTGCCGGAGGGGCATCCCGGCTTTTCAGTGCATCAAGAAGAAGTGCGCCTATTGCCGCCGGCAGGTTAGCTATGAACGCATCATCAAGCGGAAACTGCGGCAACTTCTGCAACATGAGATCTATCACTGCAGAGGCCTGTAACCGGTCACGCATCGCCTTCCCGGCCTCGCGGTCGGGTAGTGACGCGACCCATAGTTTGTGCGCGGCAAAGTGCCGTGGATCAGGGCATATGAGAGGCGCTGGAAAGCCCCTTGCGTCAATCACGATGGTGTCGACCTCCGGCGCGTTCACAAGCCACTGTAGCCCGTCCAGCGGCACCGCTGTGATGTCGTCATTCTCGAGCGGCGCCGCACCTGGCATCTGTCGACTGAACGGCCTTGGCAGCGGCCTAATGAACTCCACCATGTAACCGCTGTCATTTGTGAGCCTGTAACCATTGGGGCCATGGGGCCGGAACGTCTTGTCGACTTTTTCCTGAATGAGGCGGGTGATCCCCAGTGCCTCTTTTGTGTCAGCGATCAGTCGCATTCGGTTACGGTCATCGAGCAAAATGTCGATGTCTCCGGTCGCGGTCATTCCCTCTTCAAATAACACACCGGCGAGAGCCTCGTAGGCATAGAGCGCGTTGGTGCCAACCACCCGTGCGCCGTGGTTCCGACGATGAATACGCATTTCGCGCAACACCCGCGCCGCCGTCTCTGGCAGACGTGTGTGCCGTAGGCCGCGCAAAATGGCCGCCTGAGTATTCATTTGGTCACCGAGGCGGGCCAGCCTCTGTTCAATCCGCTGCTTGCCCTCACTAAACGCTGCTAAGGCTGCTTCTGTCTCAGGCGTGCATGGCCCCAATGATTTTCCGATCTTGCCGATGCGACGATAAAGATAGGCTTTGCCGTTCCGGATTTCCCAGTTCATACCGCCCATGTAGCTGTGCCGCCGCGTATCCTCGGCGTCTATCCAAGCTTCCCAGTTCTGCGACTGGTTGATCCTCTCACGCACAGTGCGTTCGTCTAGATCTTTGAAATTGCTCATTTTGTTGTCGATTCCAAAGGTTTTCGTGGGTGCGACAACAAATGTAATACTTTCAATTCGTTAGTGGAAGATTTTTCTAGGGTTTCGCGTCTCGGATGGTTGGTTGGGAAGTGCAAAACCGTCCCGTCTTGCGCGTTTTTTCCACATAAGTAGTTGCTTATCTATCTGAAGTAATGAGATAAAATAAAAAACGACCTGCTTTTGATTGATCCATTGAGAAGCTTAGCGCGACCATCTGACAAACCTAAGACCGCATAGGCGGTTCGAAAGTGATCCCAAACCATGACAAAGATTGACGAAGAGCCAGATGATATCCCGGATACGAATGAGTGTCAGGAAGAGAGTGAGCATCCTGAACCTCTGGTCCCAATGACCTTCAACATGCCGCGGGCATGGCATACCAGATTTAAGCTCCGAGCCACAGAGCGTGGCATAAGCATGAAGGCGCTTGTGCTAGAGATCGTTGGTGAATGGGAGGAAAAACAGGCGAAGAAATGAGACTCTGCGGAACGCGATGGACAAGCTTCGTTGGTCCGGGGCGACGCTTCAGCGGTGCTCTAAACAGATAGAGTGACAAATTACTGAGGTTTCAGCACCGTCTGCTAGGCGTTTTCATAGCTTTGCTCGATAAGCGGCTTAGCCTTCTCCATATCACTGAGCGATCGGACCGTTACTTCGAGATCACCAGTGCCGAAATGGCCAATTTCGCGAACATCACGGGTAAACCCCTCGACCAAATCCACCGTGTCCGGGTTCACCTTCAAATAAAGCACGACCTTCTTGTCTTGGTTCTTCACTTCGACGCAGGCAAAGTTCTTGATCCTCTTGAACGCAAAATAGTTCTTCAAAGTCTTGTGCTGCACATCGTCGGCCAATCGCATCAGATAGTCCTTCACAGCCAAGTAGAGGTCCGTCAGATCAGCATCAGCCTTGGATAGGTAATCTGTGACAGTGGTATACTTCGTCTTCGCAGCGGCTGAAACGCTGCCAGCGCTGGAGGCTGCCGCAGTTGCAGGGGACACTGCCGCATTGATCTGTTCTAGCAACAGAAGGTCATCGCCGAACTTCACATAGCGGATCAGGTCTATATTGCGATTCATCTGCTTGATGGCGTGCTCATCAAATTTACTGAGATCCCCGGCGATGCAGATCAGGCGAGGGGAGGACCATTCAACAGACTGTGCGGCCGCGGCTCCAAATGTCTTAAGCACCAGCATCTCGAAATCACCGCGATGGGTCACCAGCCAGTCCAGATAGAACAGGCCCTGATTGAAGACATTCATGTTGGTTGAGCGCTTGTATTCTATGATGACTGGGAAGCCGTTTTCGTCCAGCCCAAGGGTGTCCATGCGCCCGCCATGCTCAATGCCAGTCGAGAACTCCGACGCTAAGAACCGGACCCCAAGGAAGGTCTCCAAATTCTTCTCGATCAATGTTTGAAGTGATTTCTCTAGCGCGAGACCTGTGCCGAGCACTTCGGTCGCAGTGTTGTTTGCCAACCGGAACAATTTCAGGTCACTCATGCTCAAATCCTTGATCGTGTGAAATAGGGCCTTCAAATTATGGGGGGGCATTAGAGAATCACCGAAGTCGGCTCGTAGCCGGACTTTTGGGCCACCCATATCAAGTCTTAATCTATAAGAGGGGAGGCCGTTCAAGTAAGTAAGGCCACCAGGTCCACAAAGCTGTAACACACAAGTGCCACGCGTGTCACACACGCTGCGCTGTAAGTCTTTGATTATATTGAACTTGGTGTGTTGGCTGGGATGGTAGGATTCGAACCTACGGTACACTGTACCAAAAACAGTTGCCTTACCACTTGGCTACATCCCAACACAGGGCGCTAATTAGAGTTCTCTGGCCCGGGGTGCAAGACCCGTTTTTGATAAATTAGCCTATTCTTCGGCGGCATCAACGGAGAGCAGGTCTTTGCTGGGCAATTCGGCGCGTTCCTGCGCGACTATGCGGGTCAGCTCACGCTCGGTTTGGGGGGCAACTGGCTGTGCGGCGGCGGGATTCGCGGGCGCGCTCGGCGCTTGGGGCGAATCGTGCTGCGCGGTGGGGGACGATTCGCTTTGGGTGATCAGCCGGTAGGCCGGTGGCTGTGCGGTGAGGCCCGCCGCGTCAAAGGCGGCCAGCGTCAGTCGAATCGCTTCGCTGCGCGCCGCGACCAGATCGGTGGTCTCTTGATTGATCCAACCGGCGAATTGCATGTTGATCCAGTGATCGGCCACTTCCTCTACCCAAGCGGCGGCTTCGGGGCTGGGCAGGACAAAGGGAAGCCCATTCAACACCTCCAACGCCAAGTCTCGGGCGCGGGCCAGATCGGCGTCGCTGGCCACCGAAAGGGTAAAGGTGAACCGCCGCTCGGCGTTGCGCGAATAGTTGATGATCCGACTTTTAAAGACGGTGGCATTGGGAATGCGCAGATGGTTGCCGTCATAGCTGAGCAGGATCGTGGCGCGGCTGGTCAGGCGGATCACCTTGCCGATGTCGCCGTCGATCTCGACCGTGTCATTGGGGCGGAACGGCTGGCGGATCGACAGCATGATGGAGGCGATGAAGTTCTCGACCGTGTCGCGCACCGCGAAACCGATGGCGAGGCCGACAATCCCCGCCGCGCCAAGGATGCCCGACAGCAGCGCCGTCGCCCCGAGGATATCAAGCGCCACGACCAGCGCCGCGATGATAAAGGCCAGCCGGATGATCTGGCGGTAAATGTCAGCGATAAAGGCGTTGGGGGCGAGCCGCTCCCACGGGTTGCGCAGCCGCGCCAGCGCCAGCCCGGCCACGACGATCAGGCCAAAGACCCCAAGTGCCACCAAGGCCAGCGGCAGGAAAGCCACGGCCTGTTCCATCCGGCCCCGGAAGCGGTCCACGGCGGGGTTGAGCCGTTCCGACACATCGGTGCTTTCGCGGACCTCGTTGCGGATTGCCACCACCCCTTCGACACGGCCCGCCAGTTCGCTCAGCCGTCCGGCGCTGGCGGTGTCGAGCGTGGTGCCGCGCAGGGTGACGATGCCCGAGGACACGGAGACGCCGACCTTCTCAAACCCTTCAAGCTCGCGCAGGATGGCGCGGATGCGGTTGGCGATGGCGGCGTCTGCTGTGGCGTCCCCTTCGACGGCGATGGTGCCTTCGGGCTGGTCGTTGTCCTGCGCCGACGCGGGGGCCAGCGGCAGGGCAAGAAGCAGAAACAGACACAAGAGCAGGCGGGGCAGGGCAGGGATCAGGCGCATGGGGGTCTCCGTCGACGGGCAGGGCCACCGCCCCTCGGTGAGGGCGGTGGCTGGTCAATTAGCGCACTACCCCCGACAATCGAGCAGCACCGCCCCGCTGCGCTGTCCGGCCTCGACCAACGCATGCGCGCGGGCGGCCTCGGAAAGCGGGAGAACCGTGTCGACGGGGCAGCGCAGGGCCCCGTCTTCCAGCGCGTGATGCAGTCGGGTGATCGCCTGTTCGCGCGGGCCTGCGGGCAGGAGGTAGATCAGGATGATGTCGATGGTCACCGCTTTGAACAGCAGCGGGTAGAAGGGCAGTGTGGGCGACATCTCCGCCGCCGAGCCATAGGCGGCGATGCGGCCATTGGGGGCGATGACCTCGGTGTCGGTGGTGATGTTCAGGCCGAACTCCGTCTCGACGATTGTGTCGACGGGCTTGCCGCCGTTGGCTTCCAGAACGGCGGCGGCGAGGTTTGGGTCAGCGTAGTTCAACACCGCGTCGGCGCCGGCGTCGCGGACCAGATCATTGTCGCGCGGGCTGCAGGTGGCGATCACCTTGGCCCCGCCCCATTTCGCCAGTTGCACGGCAAGGTAGCCCACCGTTCCGGCACCGCCTTGGATCAGCACCGTCTCCCCGGCCACGCCGCCGCCGCCAAAGACGGCGTGGCAGGCTGTCAGCCCCGGAATGCCAAGCTGCGCGCCGGTCTCAAAAGAGACGCCTTTGGGCAGCGGCACGGCCTGATGTGCGGGCAAGGTGATCTGCTGTGCCGCCGTGCCAAAGGCGCGTTGCCACTGGGCGTTCCAAACCCAGACCTTTTGACCCACACGGGCAGAATCGACGCCCGCACCCACGGCGATGATCTCTCCCGCGCCGTCGCTATGGGGGATGACCTGCGGGAAGGGTGGTTTGGTCACGCCGGGGCGGGTGCCCGCGCGGGCCTTTACGTCCGATGGGTTCACGCCCGAATGGCTCAGCGCCACGCAGACCTCGCCGGGTTGCGGGGCGGGGCTGTCGATCTCCGACAGACGCAGCACATCTGCGGCGGCTCCGAATTGGTCATAGGTGATGGCTTGCATGGCGCTCTCTCCGGCTTGAATTTTGCCGGCAGAGTGGCTCAAGCGCCGGGATCATGCAATTGGCCTGAAAGGCGGTGTTATTCGCGCAGTTCCTTGGGGCCAACACCCCAAAGCCGCACTTTGGGGGCCCAGCCGGTAAAGCCCCCTGAACGCAACTCGCACCATTCAAGCGTGCATTCGCCCAAGCGCGCCACCACGCCCAGTTCCAACCGCGCCACCACGGTGGCCTTTGGGTCGGGGTTGACGTGAAGCTGCAGCATGTCTTGTTCGACCAACACAGTGCGGGTGCCCGACAAAAGCGAGTAATGCACCCAGCCGCCCATGCCGTCGCGGTCTTCGACCCGGCGCCAGTGGCCATGTTCGGCGGTGATCCTAAGCGGCAGGTCGCGGCGTTTGTAGACCCAATCGATCCGGTGCGACAGCGACGGGCCGCGGCGGACGTTGCCCTCTGAGGCTTTCATCGAAACGAAACGGGGGAGGGGCAGGTTGGTGACCTGTCCGCGCGCCTCTTGTGCGACGCCGGAGGTCGCCTGCGCCAAAAGCAGCGCGCCCACCATCAGGGCACTGCGAAGGAAAGCGGTTATCATGGAATTGCCTGCTATGCGGTTCACTGCTGTGGGTCGGTGCTGTGCAAATCTGCGGTTTATTGTTGCTCTTTTTCCGGCGCGAGTTCTTGTGCCTCGTCGCTGCATGAGACACCATGCCTGTGAAACGAGGCGACGCCAAGACCGGGAGAGCAGGCATGTCAAAGAAGCGGTTGAGTGTTGTAGTGACGCGACGGTTGCCAGAGGCGGTGGAAACACGGCTATCGGAGCTGTTTGACGTAACCTTACGCGAAGATGACAGGCCCATGACCCGCGAGGAATTGGGCGTGGCAATGCGCCATGCTGATGTGCTGGTGCCAACGATTACAGATGAAATCGACGCGCCGCTGATCACGCAGGCGGGCGAGCGGCTGAAACTGATCGCCAACTATGGCGCGGGAGTTGATCACATTGATGTGGCCACCGCGCGCCAGCGCGGCGTGCTGGTGTCGAACACCCCCGGCGTGCTGACCGACGATACCGCCGATATGACCATGGCGCTGATCTTGGCCGTGACCCGCCGGATGCCAGAGGGAATGGCGGTGATGCAATCGGGCAATTGGGATGGCTGGGCGCCAACAGCTTTGATGGGCGGTCGGGTCGGCGGGCGGCGTTTGGGCATTTTGGGCATGGGCCGGATCGGTCAGGCCGTGGCGCGCCGGGCGCGGGCCTTTGGCATGCAGGTGCATTACCACAACCGCAAACGCCTGCGCGAAGAGGTCGAAGGCGCCTTGGAGGCGACCTATTGGGACAGCCTTGATCAGATGGTCAGCCGGATGGACGTGATCAGCATCAACTGCCCGCATACGCCGAGCACCTTTCATCTGATGAACGCACGCCGTTTGGGGCTGATGAAGCCCGACGCTGTGATCGTGAACACCTCGCGCGGGGAGGTGATCGACGAGAACGCCCTGACGCGGATGCTGCGCGCTGGCGATATCAAAGGCGCGGGGCTGGATGTTTATGAGCATGGGCGGGAGATTAATCCCCGTCTGCGCGAGTTGAAAAACGTCGTGCTGCTGCCGCACATGGGCTCTGCCACGCTGGAGGGCCGGATTGAGATGGGCGAGAAAGTCTTGATCAATATTAAAACCTTCGATGACGGCCACCGGCCGCCAGATCAGGTTGTGCCCTCCATGCTGTAAGCCCGCAGGGGCGGCGGACTGGCGGCTATTGGAGAACGTATTTTCGCAGTTGCGCCCGCAGTCCTTCCTGCGGCGCACAGACGCTGTTAGGAGATGAAAATTGACGAAGATCGCAGAACTGCCGCGCAACGAGGCGGGCATTGCCGCAGCGCTAAAGGAATTGGCACAAGCCTTTGGGCCCAATCTGCTGACCGGCCAAGCCATTCGCGAACAGCACGGCCATACCACCACATGGATCGAGACGCAGGCCCCCGACGGGGTGGTCATGGCGCGCTCGACCGACGACGTGGCGCAAGCGGTGCGTATCTGTGCCGCGCATCGGGTGCCGGTGATTGCCTTCGGCACGGGCACCTCGCTCGAAGGACATGTGAACGCCCCGGCGGGCGGGATTTGCATTGATGTCATGCAGATGGACCGGGTGCTTGAGGTGAACTCGGGCGATCTGGATTGCCGGGTGCAACCCGGCGTGACCCGCGAGGCGCTGAACACCCATTTGCGCGATCAAGGGCTGTTTTTCCCGATTGATCCCGGTGCCAATGCCTCGCTCGGAGGGATGACGGCGACACGGGCCAGCGGCACCAATGCGGTGCGCTATGGCACGATGAAAGACAATGTCCTGAGCCTTGAGGTGGTGATGGCCGATGGCCGGGTGATCCGCACCGGCGGCCGGGCGCGGAAATCTTCGGCGGGCTATGATTTGACGCGGTTGATGGTGGGCTCGGAAGGGACGCTGGGGATCATCACTGAGATCACCTTGCGCTTGCAGGGCATTCCCGAGGCGATCTCCTCGGCGCGCTGTTCTTTCCCGACGGTGCAGGCGGCCTGTGAGACCGTTATGGCAGTGATCCAATACGGCCTGCCCGTGGCCCGGATTGAGCTTTTGGACGCCGATGTGGTGAAGGCCGTGAACGCCTATTCCAAGCTGACCTTGCCTGAAACCCCGCTTTTGTTGTTGGAATTCCACGGCTCTGAAGCGGGCGTGGTGGAACAGGCCGAGACCTTTGGCATGCTGGCCGAGGAATTCGGAGGCACCGGCTATGCGGCGACCACAACCCCTGAAGAGCGCAACAAACTGTGGCAGGCGCGGCATGATGGCTATTGGGCAGTGCTGGCGCTGCGACCGGGGTGCAAGGCCGTGGCGACGGATGTCTGCGTGCCGATCTCCCGGTTGGCCGATGCCGTGGTCGCGGCACAGGCGCGGGCGGAGGAGTTGAAGCTCATCGCGCCCATCGTGGGCCACGCAGGCGACGGGAACTTCCATGCATCGCTACTGATC
>Ga0208315_1001751_pt1 | contig 10514 bp, 12 predicted proteins | sample MalvireepMed_215_FD_184239 | JGI IMG/M metagenome (GOLD analysis project Ga0208315, IMG submission 184239) | Marine viral communities from the Global Malaspina Expedition - Malaspina viral metaG DeepMed_215 (SPAdes) (version 2) | ecosystem: Environmental > Aquatic > Marine > Oceanic | place... | reverse complement strand
GCAATAATTGGTGTTGCGTGTTCTATAGTTTCTGATATCACAAATGGAAAATACAATCTACTAAAATGGGATAAACAGGAAAGAAAATATTATCCCATATCAATTAATTTATATGAGAAAGGAGAATTAGATGATTGATTTTGAAAAGGACCAGCAGGAGGTCATTAAAAAAACTGACAACATACAATCTTTAGCTGATCAAGTTGAAAGATTAGAACAACTTCAAAGAAGTATAGAAAACCAAGAAGAAAATTTGAAGAGTTCAAAAAAGAAACTAGAACATTTATCTGGAGAAGTAATTCCAACCATGATGGCAGAGATGGGTTTATCTCATCTTAAACTTATGGATGGATCCTCAGTGGATGTTAAGCCTTTTTACAGTGCAACTATAACTGTAGCTAATAAAGAAAAGGCGTTTAAATGGCTTCGTGACAATGGACTAGGAGATATAATCAAAAACGAGATATCCGTATCTTTTGGTCGTAACGAAGAAAACAAGGCAGCTGATTATGCTGCTCTTGCACAAGAGCGTGGGTTTCAGCCAACACAAAAGTTGAAGGTTGAACCCATGACTCTGAAAGCGCTGGTCCGTGAGCGTACTGAGGCAGGTAAAGACATGCCAACGGAACTTTTCAACATATTTGTTGGAAATAAAACAACAATAAAAAGGAAACAATAACTATGAACCAAGAAACAAACATAGCTAAGAAAGAAAAAGCAGGTGCATTAACTCCAAATTTATTTGAAGCTGATGCTAATGCAGGTGCAGAAAACATTTCTCAAGAGGATTTAGCTTTACCATTTCTTAAAGTGTTAGGACAACTATCACCAGAAATAAATGAAGTACATGCTAAATACATTGAGGGTGCAAAACCTGGAATGATTTTAAATACTGTAAGTGGTCATCTTTATGACGGCAGAAAAGGTATTGAGGTTATTCCTGTTTATTATAAGAGACAGTTAGTAGAATGGCAAGACAGAGGATCAAGTGCAGGTGCTCCAGTTGCTATTCATAGTGCTGACAGTGATATTATGAGTAAAACAACTCGTGATAAATCTTATAAAGATAGATTACCTAGTGGTAATTATATCGAGAACACAGCAAATCATTTTGTAGTCTTGTTAGGAGATAGCCCAACAACAGCTTTGATTTCTATGAAAGCTACTCAATTAAAAGTGAGTAGAAAATGGAACTCAATGATGATGGGTATTAAACTACAAGGTAAAAATGGTATGTTTACGCCACCAACATATAGCCACATTTACAAACTAAAAACAGTTCAAATGTCTAATGACAAAGGAACATGGTTTGGATGGGATGTATCTCAGGTTGGTCCTGTATCAGATAAAAATATATATGATACAGCTAAAAATTTCGCCAAAAGAGTAGGTAGTGGTGAGATTGAGGCTAAACCTGAAACACACGAAGAAGTTAAAAGCACATTAAATTTATAAGTTCCTCGGGGATTGGGCGGCGAAGCGAGAGTGGATCCGCCCACTCAAAAAATATGATAGATGAATTTATAAAAATATTTGAAGGATTGGACCGTGCTTATGGACAGTTTAAGAGAAACGAATCCCGTGTATCTGCGAAAGTAGAAGGAAAACCCTGGGTCGAGCATAAGTCTCCTAAAAGAAGTTTGTGGGAAAATCATTTAAAAGGTATAGGCGTGAGTCTTGGAATATTTCCTTTAACAGATGAGGGAACTTGTAAGTGGGGTGCCATAGACATTGACGTTGATAATTTAGATTACGAAGAACTTCTCAGAAAAATCAGAGAGTTAAAGCTCCCATTAATTATGTTCAGATCAAAAAGTGGTAGAGCCCACGTTTATCTATTCATGAAAAATTTCACATCAGCAGAAGAAGTACGATTGGTTATGAAAAAGTTTGCGTCTAAGTTAGGTTTAGCAGATAAGCTTGATAGAATATATCCAATGCAAACAGAATTAAGTGAGAAAGAAACAGGGTCTTGGTTAAATTTACCTTATTTTAATCATGAAGAAGGAAGTAGATATGCGTACAAAGATGATTTTGATGCGGCTACAATAGAAGAATTTTTTGAAATGCACAAACAATACGTGCAAGAAAATCTAGATGACTACCTACTGGAAGAAATAAAACGACCTATAAAAAAGGCTAAGCATACAAGCTTAGAAGAATTATTTATACCATGTCAGAAGAATTCCTTACGACTAAACAATAATAAAATTCCAACAGATATAGGAAGAAATGATTTTTTACTTCATAGTTTTGTCTGGGCAAAAAGAGCACAAACACATACTAAAAAAATAGAAGCATACAAACACCTTGATCCAAAAGGTTTATTAAAACATTTTAATAAAAATTACTTTAAAGAGCCGCTACCTGAAGATGAAATGGAAAAAACAATTTTTAAATCAGAAGACAAAGAATATAAATATTTATGTACAAGACCAAAAATAAAAAAATATTGCGATCCATCTGCATGCACAAGACATATTTGTGGCATAACTCCCCAACAAGCCTCAGAGTTAGTAGGAGCAGAAGAAGCTCTTGGACAAATAACACAATACTGTAGCACTCCTCCAATATTTTACGAAAGCGTTGATGTAAAAACAGACGACAAAGGAGGACATAAACGAATTAGAATAGAAATGGATGGATCTTTCTTTTTATATAAAGATAAATACCTAACTAGATTAGCGAACGCAGGGCATTTTCCTCATGATTCTATACTTAATATGAAATCTATAGAGTTTAGAAAAATGAACCTCGCTAGATTAGCAATAAGAAACTATGAAAAAGCAGCAGAAGAAGCAACTCCTGAATATGAATTTAAGACACTTATACATGATTTTTTAAATAAATGTACTGTAAGTGTTGTTAAGTCTCACTTACTGGATGGTGCATGTTATTACAACCAGGAAACAAAAGAAATGGACATAAGGATACATAAATTATTAGAATATTTAAAAGCTAACAGAGACTTCAGGCCTGTAAGAAAATTATGTCTTGATTTAAAACATATTCTGGGGGCTAAGAAAATAAACGGAACAGTAAAAAATACTTTTGAAAAAGAAAAATCTTGTCCGACCTGGCGTTTCAAAGAAAATCCAAAAAACTTTGTAATAACACTAGCCCCAGGACAACAGCAGCAACAAATAGAGGAGAAAAAAAATGAAGAAGATTAGAATAGCTGGGCCACCTGGCACAGGTAAAACAAGACGTTTGGCAGATAAGTTTTATAATCATATACAAGAATATTCTGCCACAGAAATAATAGCAATATCTCACACTAACACTGCGGCCGATGAAATTAGAAAAAGAGTACTAAATAAAAATAATATTCAGGACTATCAAGATAGAACTGGGGTAACTGATGAGTTTAAAAAGCTAGTAACAGAATCTAGAAATACCGTAAAGGAAACCATAACAACAATGCATAAATGTTTTATGTCAAGAATAAAAGGAAGGCCGACTGTTTTTAGTATCAGCAACAATATCGATGACTACAGTAATTTAAAAGAAATATACCCTTTGTTTGACAAATATACTGGCTTTATAAAGTTTCATAACTTTGAAATGTTGTTAACTGGACATCCTTTTTTCAAGTTTCATAGTACGGCTAGAGATAATGGTAAAGATACAGTGTCATATTACCGATCTTTAACTTTTGAAGAAAAACGTGACTATAAATATAATATGACTGAACTCCAGGAGTTAGAAAAAGACTATAATAGTTTTAAAAACAATCAAAAAATAAATCAGCGGGCAGAAAAAATACTAGATTTCCAAGATATGATTGAACATTTTACAAACTCTGATGAAATAAAACCTGAAGATTTAGGTATAAAAGTTCTAATTGTTGATGAAGCTCAGGACTCAAGTGTACTACAGAGAGCCGCTGAGAAAAAGATGGCGGCAGGTGTAGAATATTTTTATAAAGCAGGTGATCCCGATCAAGCTTTATTTGAATTTGCAGGAGCTGATCCTGACGAATTTCACAAAGAGTTTGCTCATCCAGAAGAAGAGCTAGAACAAGGGTTTAGATGCCCAAGAGTCATCAACGAATACTGTAAAGAAATAATTAAACCAATATGGGATCATTACGGTTACAAAAGAGTATGGGCTCCTAGAAAGGAAAATGGTCAAATCGTAGAAGGTGAACTATATGAAATGATGAATCTAACACAAGATCCTCATCTCGCTGAACTCACTAAAAGACTGACGGAAACTAATGAAACTTTTGCATTCACATACAGAGGTAATGAACCAAAAGCGGCAATAAAGTACCTAATGAAACTAGGAGTACCTTTTAAAATAGTTGATAAACACCACAAATTTAAGTTTAAGTATCCTACCGCAGATATAAAAAATCAGAGAGAATTTAAAAAATTAATTAGTGAAAATAAAAAACTTACTCCTGCAGCTGTCAAAGGAATACTAAAAAATACACTTCCTGAATATTTAGGAAAAAATTATTCAGAGGATAATTTAGATAAAATTGACAAAAAAGATTATGATGTTGAATGGTTAATTAAAAACCAATTTTTAGACCCAATTGTCAAAAACTCCGATGATTTTCAAAATATTAATAGAATATTAACAATTGAAATGAAAAATTTTATTAGAGCTGTTATAAGATCTGACCCAGATGGAGATTCAGTAAGAAACCCTAAAATATTTTTAGAAAATATACACACAATAAAAGGAAAGGAATTTGATAATGCTATTGTAGATTTAACTATACAAAGAGAAGAGACGAACTTTACAAAAAGGAGGATAAAGTTCGTTGCATGTTCAAGAGCAAGGAAAACATTATGGATAATAAAAAGCAGAAACGGAATGACACTGTAAACCCGTACGATATTCAAATTGGTGGAACTCATTACAAGAAAATGAAGATTCAACCGAGTAGATTCGTGATTGAAAATAAATTGGCATTTCCTGAAGGAAATGTTATTAAGTATATCTGTAGGCATCCTTACAAAGGTGGAAAGCAAGACTTAGAAAAAGCAAAACATTTTATAGATATGATAATTGAAAGAGATTATAAATGATACCAGAGTTACCCGATGTGATAATAAAAGATGGTGATGTTGTTGCTGTTGACTTAGAAACATATGATCCAGAATTGAAGAAACACGGATCAGGATCCATTATAAATAAAGGCAAAGTAGTTGGAATAGCCCTAGCTTATAATGATAAAAAATTTTACTTTCCCATACGACATAGCGATACAGTATCAAATCTAGCACCTAATCTAGTATGGAAAGTTTTAAACAAAAAGATATTTCAAAATAAAAATGTAACTAAAGTATTTCACAATGCAATGTATGATGTGTGTTGGATTAGACAAGAATCAAAACTCATGGTTCAAGGACCTATCGTCGATACAATGATAGCAGCGTCCGTGATAGATGAGAACAGACAAAAGTACAGTCTAGATTCATTAGCAAAAGATTATCTAGACGATTCTAAGTACAAGTATGATTTAGCAGAAAAGGCTTTAGAAGATCATGGGGTATCAGATCCCATGTCAAATATGCATAGACTACCTTACTCTTTAGTTAAAGACTATGCGGAACAAGACGTTAGTTTAACGTTAAGGCTTTGGAATATTTTTGAAAAAATTATAAAGACTCCAATAGAAACAGACAGTAAGAACAAAAAAACTCTGGAAAATATATTTAATTTAGAGACAAGTCTATTTCCATGTCTCGTTGATATGAGATTTAACGGAGTTAGAGTAGATACTGAAAAGGCTAAAACTTTAGGTATGGATTTAAATAAAAGAAAAAACAATATTATAAAAGGTATAAAAAAAAGAACAGGAATTGCAATAGAAATATGGGCAGCGAGTTCCATACAAAAATTATTAGACCAACAAGGTATCACGGATTTTAAAAAAACTCCTAAATCTGGGAGAGCTAGTCTATCGAAAAACTACCTGGAATCCCACTCAAATATTTATTTAAAATTAATTGCAAGAGCACGACAGTATGATAAACTAATCAACGTTTTTGTGGACGGTATTTTAAAGTTTGTACACAAGGGTAGAATTCACGCCGAAATAAATCAAATTAGATCAGAAAGAGGTGGAACAGTAACTGGAAGATTCTCAATGAGAAATCCAAACCTACAACAGATTCCAGGCAAAGGAAAATATGGAAATATAATTAGATCTTTATTTTTGCCTGAAGAAAGAGAAGAGTGGGCTTCATTCGATTACTCGCAACAGGAGCCGAGACTAGTTGTTCACTATGCTTTAAAAAATGGAATGAGAGGAGCTAAAGATTTAGCGAAGCAATATCAAAAAGATCCCACAACAGACTTCCACGCTATAGTAGCAAAAATGGCTAAAATAACTAGGAAACAAGCAAAGACAATTAACTTAGGATTATTTTATGGTATGGGTAAAGGTAAACTAGCAAGGTCACTAGAACTAGAACCAGAAGAATCAAGAGAATTATTTGAACAGTATCACAGAAAAGTACCCTTTGTAAGGGAATTATCTAACGGTCTACAAAGATTTGCAGAAAGAAACAAAAATGTTTTTACATTGGAAGATAGATTCTGTAGATTTAATAAATGGGAACCTGTAGATAAAGAATGGGATGCAGAAAAAGGGGTGTTTGTTTACAGTGAGTATGAAGAGATTAATGGTAGAAAACAAATTGTAAAAAACCCTGTTCCAATTATGGACTTAAAGAAAGCTAAGGACCATTACTTAGCAAATAGGTCTAGAAGACTAGCCGAAAACGATCCTAATTGTGAATACTTTGAAGAATATTATAGACCTGCTTTTACGTACAAAGCTTTGAATAAATTAATACAAGGATCGGCTGCCGATATGACAAAAAAAGCAATGGTTGAGCTATACAAAAAAGGTATTGTGCCTCGAATACAAATACATGATGAGTTATGTATTTCTATTGAGAATGAAGAAAAAGCTACACTGGTAAAAGAAATAATGGAGACTGCTATCCCCCTTGAAATACCTAATAAAGTTAACTATAAAAAAGGTAAAAATTGGGGTATAATAAAATAAAAAATGGAGGAAACTATGGAAAAAGTAAAACAAGTATGGGCATTAGCAAAAGCTAATCCAAAGATATCTGCCGCTGTTGTGGTAGTAATCATTGCCATATATTTTTTAGTAAACTAGGAACTATATGACCGATGGCCTATTTAAATGCAAACATTCCTGTGATCTATGCACAGATCAGGAGAGAATACCTCTATGATCTTAAAGAACATCATGGAGAAGTTGAAGACTGCATTATTTTTGGCCTGGCATCGATTACAGGGCGTCCTATATTATTTCATGCTATTATGGAAAACGGTGCAGTATTCTATCGTCTACCTATTAGTGCCTTCGTTCAAAGGGGTTTTGACCCGAAAGAAATTCCTAGGATGCGACTTGACGAGCTGGAGCTTTGGAATTGTTTTAGTTACTATCCTGCTGTCACTTCTTTTGATATCCTAGACGGACAATCAGGTAAATATTTTGGAAAAGATAAGAAACTCCATCCTGGAGCATACTTATTTACTGTTGACTGGGCTCACCCAGAGAGTAATATAGTAGACACAGATCATTCTGAAATACCGCACGAACATAAGTGCGCACACATTCTCGCCCTAGAGGATGGAAATTATGCAGCACAACCTAACAATCGTATCCTTTGGGATATACCTTCATTCACGGTTAAGGATGAAGTACCTGACTGGAAAGTGCAAACCTCCGAGTGGAACGTAGAAGACACTCGTAAATGGAAGACTGAAGACACTGATAGATTCTTCTACAAAATTGAGGAAAAGAAAAATGATTAAAAAAATTATAGATTGGATTAAAAATTTGTTTAAAGCAAAGAAAAAAGTAAGTACTTTTAAACCAAAAGAAGAAGCAAAAATAAATAAAATTTGCGAAAAACATCCAGATACTTATAAAAAAACATGTCCTTCTTGCAGAGAGGCTGCAAATGGCTAAGTGCACAAATTGTTATTGTGATTGTCACTGTGATAGTGCAATGCATTTACCTGAAGATAATTTAGATAAAGGTGGAGCATGCGCGTGTGAAAATTGTAAATGTGGGAAGAAAAGAACATATAAGACTCGCAAGGAATGGGCCAATGATATGTCTTATGAAAACAATGGTGGTCTTGTAATAGACGACACAGGAGAATGTGAATCGTGTCAATAGGGGGTAGTATGAACTACTATTTTACAGGTATATTAATTACATTAATATGTTTATTAACTTTATGCGGACCAGCTCAAGCAGACTCTACGCAAACAAATGTTAGTGGCTCTAATACTGCGATCGAAGGTGGATATACTTCAACTGCTACAACTACATATGAATCAGGTTCTGAGTCTACATCAACAACTAACAATACTACAAATTCAGATATAAGGTCTTCCCCACCATCAGCATCTGCTCCATCTTACAATGCTATGACTCAAGATGTTTGTGCTGTTGGAGTTTCTGCAGGAATCCAAACTTTTGGTATTGGACTTTCTGGAGGAAAACATGTGATTGATAAAAATTGTGAACGATTAAAACTAGCAAGAATATTAAATGATTTTGGTATGAAGGTGGCAGCAGTTGCTATTCTTTGCCAAGATGAGCGTGTGTTTGAATCAATGATACAAGCTGGGACTCCTTGTCCAATTGATGGTAAAATAGGTAAAGAAGCTAAAGCATTATGGTCTAAATATGATCATGAAAGACCTGATTATGACATATATGTAAAACGTATGAAGGAGCGAGAGAAAAAAGAAAAAGAAATAGCTAAGAAAAAAGCTTTAGAAGAAAAGAAAAGACTTAAAGAAGAAGCTAAAATGACTAAAGAATTTGAAAAATTAGAAAAAGAATTAGAAAAAGAAAAGGTTATTACACCTAAGAAAAAACCAGTAACTTGGGAATCGCCTAAATAATGCCTAGACCAGTTCGAAAATGGATAGTTAGATTAAGAATGTGGTGGGCAGATATTCGTGGACATCACGGTAAAAAATGGGATTATGAACCCTCAGAACATTATATGGGAAGAAAAAAATGATTTGGTTAACAATAATAATAGGAGCGGGATATGCGATTTATCGTATTAATAAGTTTGCTGACGATGTTAACCCTTACAACTTCAGCAGAAGAAACAACAACAAGTAATCTACTTAGCCAAGATTTTTCAACAAGCTGGTCTGGTACGGCTACTCTACGGCATGGTAATGGTACTGTTGCTGCTGTTAATAATACATACATTAAATCTGACGATGTAAGTTTAAAAGACGACGCAAATTTAACAGAAGTACAATTACAAGACGGTTTTACATCAAACCATTCTTTTAAATATTGGCATTGGAATAATTATAATTCCACAGTTAAATCAACGGTAACAATAACTGGAGCTGATGGTGAAGCAACAACACAAATTAGAACATATAATTCCACTGGTTGCGGTTATATTAACTGTGGTAGTTATCAATCTGGATCGGACACTTTATCTATATCTAGAAGTACTCAAACAGACTTTGATATTAATGTAAGATATGATTTTACAGATACATCTAATTCAACAAGTCACTATTCAGTGGACTTAAAACAACCTTCTCTTACAGTTACATATGAATCAGAACCTATAGATCAATCTATTCAAGATGAAATAAATGAGATTTTTGAAGATTTACAAGAAGAAGTCTTTGAAGATATAGAGGAATTTACATTTGAAGAAGAAACTTTTACTTTCAATGAAGAACCCCAGTTTGAGATGGAAATGGAAGAATTTACATTTACAGAAGAATTCTTTATGGAGGAAGAGGTTTTTATAGAAGATGAGGGTATGACATTTGAAGATGGGCCAATGTTTGAATTTGCAGACACAGAAATGGAGGAAATTTATGAAGAAACAAACGAAATCATTGCAACATTCTTACCGATGGTTTCTGAAGAAGAGGAATTTTCATCTGAGGAATCGTTCGTCGAATCAGATGGACCCTTTTTCATGGAATCAACCGAGACAGGAGAAACGTTCGAAGAAGAAATAATTGAAGAAGAACCTGTGATGACTGAAGAGGAAGAAGTAATAGAAGAGGAATCTACAGAAATGGCCGAAGAAGAAGTAATAGAAGAAGAACCTACTGAAATGGCTGAAGAAGAAGCTATTGAAGAAGAGCCTACTGAAATGGTAGAAGCAAATAATGAAGAAGAAGAAGAAATTAAAGAAGAGAAATCTGATAGCGAGACTCCTAAGAAGTCCGCTGTTCAGACTAAGAAGCTTACCAAACAAAAAAAGATACAACAGAAAAAAGCTATTGTCAAAAATCTTGATAGAATAATGGATAAGGTTGACAAGGATATTAAAGACATAGCTAAAAATTTAGCTGTTAAGAATATCATAAAAATGGATGCTATGACAAGTGAGCAGGCATCTTTGGACATGTATCAAAATGCAGTATTTTATAGGCCAAAAGATATATATTTAGACCAATTAAATATTTTTGATTTTAGGCAATTATACCCAAATACAAGTCT
>Ga0208315_1001749_pt1 | contig 10516 bp, 19 predicted proteins | sample MalvireepMed_215_FD_184239 | JGI IMG/M metagenome (GOLD analysis project Ga0208315, IMG submission 184239) | Marine viral communities from the Global Malaspina Expedition - Malaspina viral metaG DeepMed_215 (SPAdes) (version 2) | ecosystem: Environmental > Aquatic > Marine > Oceanic | place... | reverse complement strand
TCATCATAGAATGGGTATTTAGATTCGCTCATTTCCCCCCCTTTTTGTTGTTCTCGTCTTTTTCTTGCTCCTTGAAAGAAGACATTAAATTACTCAAGAAAAACCCTGAGAAAATAGAAAGCAACACTGCAACCAAGAATTCACTCCCGCTCATTTCAATCATTTCTCCCCTTTGTGTCTTAGAATCATTAGTATTAGGATGGCACCTAACCCCACACCACCTGCGTAGATAATCAGCAACTCCACTTGAAACTTACTCAACTCAGACAATGGTTGAATGATCCTGTCTAGTCCCGGCATATCTTGCACCAATCTTCGTGTCCTGAGACATCCATAACATAAACGTAAGCCCCGTCTTCAATGACAACAGCACCATTAGGATGCTGCCTTGATGCAGAGTAAATCTCCTTTACTCGTCCAACAATTATGTCTCCATCAACATCAAAGCTAACCCGATCCCCGATGCCGGGGGATGTTGATATGATCTTCGATTCTCTGATCTGTTCAGTCATGGTCTTGTTTCATTGAGATTAGTTTGTAGCCTTGCTCTGCTTCCTCTAGTGTTTTGTAAACTCCCAAGGTATCCATCACCATTCCTTCATCATCATTCCTTACAATCTCATACCTGATGCACCCGTCATCACAGAATCCAACCTGTATGACAATATCGTTCATGATATTCCCTGCCAAACCCCACCTGACCTCACCGCACCGCACCTTGCCGTGCCTTTATAAAACTATGGGAGGATTCCCTACCGCGCCATACCAGACCGCGCCTTACCCCACCAGACCCCGCCATAAATCAAATCTTTAGGGGGATTCCCTACCCGACCCTGCCAAATCCTGCCGCACCGAGCCAAACCTAGCCTTCATCAAAATATGGGAGGATTCCCTGCCAAACCCCACCTTGCCTAACCACACCTAACCAAACCATCATAAAACTAAGCTGGTCTGACTCCCTCCGGAACAATACCATAAGAGAGAGCTTCCATCTTTGCTCCAAGTAGTTCCTCGTTTTCAGATTTTGAGAGTCTATCAATTATCTGTAGTCTAACAAAAGCCTTCTGGACGGGTTCAAACAAGACGTTGTTTCTTTTTGCCTCTACAGCAATCAGATGATCCTTGAGGAGTTTCTTGTGTTTCTCAATAAGTAAACCGTCTTCATCGTACTTCACTTCATTATTATCAAGGATAGATGAAATGATGTGGTCAGGAAGTCTTGCAGAAGTAATCATTGACCAATATGATATGTAGGCTTTCTTTCCTGCCTTCATCTCCCTGATACTTCTTGGACACTTCTCAAGATAATCGGGGTGGTCATCGTCAGTCACCAAAGGGTAACGTCCAGACTTCTTTATGTGTTGTTTCCATCCCATGTTGGTTTCTTTTTGAATCTGCCCTTGCTATCACGAAGACAGTGAAGAAATTCTTTTGATAATTTTTTAACCAATTTGATCTTCTCTTTACGTAGGCATCCACAGCTTTTAGTATGTCTTTTAGCAAGTTTTCCATCTGCTTTTATGATACAACCGTAGCGGATTTCCTTCCTCGTTCCGCACTCACACCTGAACATATAAAGGGATTTGCAGAGTGGTTTAGATGTGTCAACCACAACGGGTTTACCTCCTCGCCGCTTTGATTTGTTGTAAGTAACTCCCCTGTGCTGTCTCCTTTCTTTTTCAGTTGTTACTTTCCACCCGCGAGAAGGACGCTTCCTTCTTTTGCCGCTCACCCACCATAACGGTGTCAGTCTCGTCCCCTCTATCTGCTTTCCGAATTTGAACTTGACCACTGCTTGAACTTTATGAGCCTCTTTTGCACGAGACAAAACCTCCTGATATCTATTCATACTAATCACCTTGTTTTTTCATCTTATCCAAGAAACCATACCACTCCTGTTTCTTCATCCATGCTTCTGTTGATTCTGAAGATACAACTGAAATCCCATCTGTCCTCACCCTGCCCTGCCTATCGTTGGGGGATTGCCATAAATCCTCAACATCCTCAGACTTGTTCTCAGTAGTCTTGGGTAGTGGGAACTTTACTGGTAGCCCTCTCAGTAGCATCTTTGTCTCTTCTGAAAGCCTCTCCACGCGGACAGACTTCCCGTTTTTGAGTTCTACCACCGCATCGTAAAGACGCTTACCATCCCTTCTATGTCTTGGAAAATTAAGCGGAGGAACCAAGCGAACCTTGCCGAACTCCGACATTCTCAGCCCAAGCTGTTCAGCCAAGTTCACCATCCCCTTCAGTCTGTTCACAAGTTTGACGCACTCGTTCTGACGATTTGCTATCTTGTCCAAAACCATGATGATGTCATTGTTCATTGCTTTTCTTTCATCCATTCGAGACTCCTTCCATACCTTCCTACTATCTTAACAGATGTTAAATAGCACTGTCAAGTAAATAAATAAATAAAAGTTAAATTCCCTACCTTACCCCACTCCACCCAACCGCACCGCACCCCACCATACCCAGCCACATCATCAAATCATTGGGAGGAATTCCCTACCACACCTCGCCATACCTGACCTGACCTAACCAAACCACATCATCAAATCGTTGGGAGGTATTTCCTCACCGCACCCCACCATACCACACCTCGCCTTACCAGACCATACCACATCATCAAATCGTTGGGAGGAATTCCCTACCTCGCCTTACCAGACCTTACCCCACCGGACCAAACCCCACCAGACCCTGCCATCATCAAATCATCAAGTCGTTGGGAGGATTCCCTGCCCGACCATACCTCGCTTCACCGCACCCCACCCTACCTTGCCAAACCGGACCCTCTTAAAACGTGGTTGCTCCCGGTTACACAGCAACCAAGAATTCAACCATGCCTTGCCCTTCTCCCACAAGGGATCAAGGCACATCACCAACCAAGAACGCTTCCTCTATATATTATTATTTTACTAAAGATAAAATAATAATATAGTATATTTAGGATAGATGAGGCTACTTGACTGCATAGCCAACCTCTTCTCTGACGCTTTCCTGAAATAGCTTATCTGCCATTTCAGCAGCCATTGCTCGTTTTGCAATTTCTCGTTGCAACCGATTTTGGTTGAACACAACGGTTACACTCTTCTCCCTCCAGTTTAGAACAGGTAAATTATAATTTGTTGGGTTGGAGAGTGTCCCGCCTCCTCCAGCTTCAAGATATTCCTCTCCATCCGGCTTCACCCACATTATTGCCCTGAATCCACTTTCCTCGTCTGTGAGTCTGAACTTCCTGTAGTCATGCTCCTTCATGTATCTGAAACACGCCCTCCTTGCATACCCCATGAACTCCCTGTATTCTTCGCGACCCCAATCGCCCGGAATCCAGTAGTTGTTTTGTGTCCCGAACTTCTTGTCTAGTCTGCTTTGTAGTTTCTTCCTGAACTCGTAGTCCTCAATGATCTGGGTTCCCAGCATGAGAACGTATGACTTCTCCGATTCTGCTCGTGCCCTTCCGGTCATCCCCATACTGAATGATCTCCAAACTCCCCTTAGAGAACTTCCCGCTCCATAGTGATTGGTTGCAGATCGTGCATTGTCCCAATGGTATTGGTGTCCTCCTTGCTTGTATGGAGAATGTTCAAAGTCTGTGAACCCCAACCTGAATACATACTTGGGATCACTGTCACGCTGAACTGAAGATTCTCCATGATGATTAGAGTATCGAATGCTGGTTGTAGAATGCTTGTACTCCATGACATCAAAGACTTCGACATGGGGTGGAATCATCCAAGGATACTTCTTTGCCTTCTCCAAAAACTTTTGAAGGAGGGAGTTCTTCAGCGTCAAACTACGAATAGTGACTGCATTCAGATCATTCCTCTTGTGGAATCTGACTGTATCCTGATACCTGTTCAGGTTTTTTATGTTGTGATCCATGTATATTGCCCTTGAGAGAATGTTTTGATATGAAAGATTGTTATTGTTGAGAAAGGTCATAGTAACCCTCCCCTGTGAGTTGCTTTGTCTGCCCTATTTGACACCACCTTAGAAATGTGTGCTTGTCGAAGGTCCAACTGTCATGGTTGAAAAACTCTATCAAGAACTTTGCAATGATGATCCTTTCTTCTATTGGGTGGCTCTTCAATCTGAGTGCTGCATCCCTGAAGTTTCTTCTTGTCATGTAATTCATATTCCCAACCTTACATATACCCTGCCTACTTCTTCCCACTCCTTGATGAAGTCATGTTCTTCCTTCACCATGTAGTGTACTGCTATGAGAGCAAGCTGACGTTTGGTCATACTTGTGGTAACAAACTCTCTGTCCCACCGTTCAGCACGTTGAAAGTGGATGTCCTCCTTGGATTCCTTATTCCAGAAATCAACTGACATGAAGTATGGGTTTCTAATGTGGTATCCGTTATGCTGCCCTCTTGCTTGAGTGTATGCGGGTTCGCAGTAACATCTATTCACGACAGGAAGGGAGTGCGAAGCCTTCGTTATTGTAATACCCTTTCCCAATGGATTCGGCTTGTACTCACGCCAAAGCCCCCTTGGGAATCCAAGCAGGATATACAGTTGATGCCTTACCTTCTTTTTCCCCCACTTGTCTTCAAGCACAGAGAGAAGTATCTCTGCCATCTTCTCGTCAAAATCAGTCAACATACAGTACCTCTCCGAAAGGTGGGTTGAATTGGATATGGTCCCATAGTACCCAGAAGACCGGATAGCTTGGCTTCTCACTTGGGAACCTCCAGCAGTGACCGTCAGTGGCGTACACCATGACGTTTACCCTCTTCTTCATGTTATCCCTTACCCAATTGAATGCCGGACGGTAGTTCGTTCCTCCTCCCCCCTTCCACTCAATCCTCTTGGGGAAGTTCTGGGAGTTGAACTGCTCTACCTTTTGAACAGCAGAATCAACCGATAGACAGGTGAACTCCCCATCATAGGTTCTTGCCAACCCTGCGAACTCTGCATTCATCTCATCAAGTGTCGGTTGGTCAACACTACCTGAAGTATCGGTAGCCCAAACCACATTTCCGATTGTCTCTCCCTTCATGGAGTGCAGGTAAAGACCCTGATGTATGAACCTCCTGTTGAATGGGGGCCAAACGTGTTTTGACTTTGAGTGTGCGGCGATTTCTTGCACGATCCTTCTGATCCACTTGATTTTCGGATGCAAGATTTCGCGTACAGTCCTATCCAAAGAAGCGGGTAAGTCTCCATGCCGCTTTGTGTTCTGATATGCTTGGGCGATCATCGTCTTAACCCTCTGTTCCTCCCTCTTGAGGATTTCAGAGGTTGTGCGGGGTTGTCCTTTCTTGTCCTCACCCTCACCCTCCTGACCGTCCCCCTTACCCTCCTTGGGGAAGTCCTTGCACTCCCCGGTGCCTGTCTTAGTCGGGTCCGGAAGTTCCTCTTCTTGTGGGTACTTATCCATTAGGATACGCACTACCTCTTCTACAGGTTTGTGGGAGAGCTTGAAGTATTCATCAATGCCCCCTTCCCAGTTTTCGGGGAGTATCCCGTCCTTTGGGAGCGTGAACCTGTTCTCAAGGCACATTCCGTTGACAACAATATCAATGGCAACCTGATAAGTCCTTGCTGGCATCCACTCCCGCTTGCGGATATGATGCAGCAGCATCACATGGAAAACCTCGTGAGCGATAATCCCTGTTCGCTCCTTGTGCTGTAACCCCGCGAAGAACTTCTCATTCACTCCAATTGAAACCCCATCGGTGTATGCAGTTTCCATCGAGTCATCGAACTTGAGGTCAAGACTTACCGCAAGCTGCCCAAGGAAGGGTTGGTCAATCATCATGTTTGTACGGACCCTCGTTAATAGCTTTGTGTCCTCCATAGAGCATCCCTCCTTTGAATTTGTGTACTTGGGAGCTACCCTGACACCCCCAAGGTCAATTCAAGCCAGTCACGAGGCTTGTATGAATTAGATATAGTTAATCTAAGATGACATCCTGAAACTTCATGCCCCATTCTGCCATCTCCGGGCATTCTGTGAAGCCCTCGACATCCGCCATGCAGTCCTGTACTAGAACTACAGAGAACTCCGGGGGCATCCTCATCGCATACTTGATGATCTGTCCCGCATTCTTCTTGTCTGCTTTACTGTACAACCCGCATACCACTGCCCAATTGAGGTGGGCATCCGAAGACGAGTACACCTGAGCGTTTTCCGGGTCGCGGATCAACTCATCGAGATTCGGTAGCTTCCTGTAATAATCAAGGAACCCATAGAACTCAACTCCTGCACCCTCACCAAGACAGTTCTGGGCGCAAATGAGAAAGAGCGGGTCTTTCAAGTCCCTGCCATCAGATTCCCAAGCGTTACAGATATGGGAAAGATAATCCCAAGTCCGCAAGGTGCAGAATGTCAGACAAGGATTCTGAGGATCATAGGTGAACAGAAGTTCCGGCCTCCACCGAAGGAATGCCATAACGTCCAACCTGATTCCAGTCTTCTGCGCGTTTGAGATGTAATCCTCAATCGTGGGTTCAACTAGGATATGTTGGGCGAACCTGTTTGCATTCGGAGAAGGCACCTGAAAGGTCACTCCACCATCCTCATCACGGTTCCCGCAAGCCCAAACCCTCCATCCATCCGGAAGGTTGTACTTCCCTATGCGGCGGTCAAACAAGAACTCGTAGAAACTTGTCTGTACAGTCGGTGCGGCTGAGTTGAATTCCTCAAGCAGCACGATCCCATGCTTGCCATCACGTTCCTCAATAGGGAATACGTCAAAGGGAATCCACTCTGCAATATGCTTTTCCTTGTCAACTGAGGGAAGTCCCCTTGTGTCAACTGGATCAAGCTGTGATGCTCGTAAATCAACAAACCCAAAATCCGGGTAGTCTGATCTTCGCATACGCTCCACAAAGTTATGAACACTTGTGGACTTTGCAGCACCTGACTTGCCCCACAAGAAAATCGGCTTGTTCACCCTGTACATGACAGAGAGAATCACCGGGAGTTCCTTGAGAGATACTGATTGAATTGCCATAGAGCTTTTCATAGTTAGAGGTTGAAAAAGAGGGGGGTGAATTTCCTTACCTTGCCCAACCACGCCCAACCTGACCATGCCGTGTAAGCAGTGGCTATCCCCAAACCATTCCGTTGAGGATAACCACTGCATCGTCAGGTTACTTTATAATTTCAACGGTGAACCGACCGTACTTTGGCCTCCAATCACCTAAGCCGATTTGATCTCCCGCGATATTAAAAAGCTCAATAACTTCCGACTCTGAGAGAATCGTTTCGCTAAAGGTCACAGTAACAGTGCATTCCCACTCCTTAAACATGGGGCGGGTACGCCTCACCTGAACCTGATTAACTTTCACCATTACCGATAGGTGATACTCGCCTGACTCCCACAATTCAGCGGGGGTTTTGTCAGAATCCTTGAACTCAAGAATTGGGTCTTCAAGACAGTACAATCCAGCCTGAACTTTTTTACCCGACTTACAGGTTCGCCCAGCATACTTCAGGCAAGCCTCAATCATTTCAGAAGGTACAATGTACTGTCCCTTCTCGTTGACATAAAGCCCACCGTCAAACTCAATCCTCGCCATTTCTATATGGTCAGCCTCAGTCTTCTTTCGCTTCCCTGAAATTTTCTTTAGCTCTTTGGCATGATAACCAAGTGGATTTGCGAGTCTTCCGTTGTGTTCAAGCAACGGAGCGTTCCCAGTCAACTTTGCTGTAACTTTTGCCATAAATCTCCTTTCGGTTAGGCATTTTATTGCGGATCATGGGCCGATCCCATAACCCCGGACTCTTTCACGTTGGTGAAATCCCTGTTCACCTTTGGTGCTTCATGGGGAACCTCCTCTCTTTCTTTAGATTTATACTTGCGTATCAACATTGAATTATGATGAGCCGCATGACATTCCCTGCATAGAGTAGTTATGTTCCCTAAGCAGTCTTCATCCCACTTTCCATAAGGGGGATACTTCCTGTGATGGCCTTCAAGGTTATCTTGGCTATTAGAAAGCACACAACGAAACCCGTCCCTCTCAAAGGCGAGTTGTCTGAGAACTGCCCATAAGGGGGAATTGATGTACTCTTCGTATGTCATTTGTCCTCCGTTGTTTTGAGGACAGGATTTACGAAAGGGGTCATAAGTTTTCCCTCTCTACCTGCCCCCAGTTTATTCCGTTGTGGTTACTGAAGCCGTTACTTCTTCAGTCCCAGCATAGGGGTAAAAACCCACTGCGATGGCGATGGTAACGGCAACAAACACAATCCCGACACTCCAAAATTGCTTAGTCATGAGATTATCCTGCTGATTGTCAACAAAAGAGACATGAACCTCGTGATCGCCTCAAAGCCCACCCTGTTTAGAAGATGGGCTAAACTACGGTCAGCATTTTATAGCAGCACCGCTAAGGCTGCGACTTCTCTTTTTCCCTCGAAGTTTTGCTGAGGGTATCAAAGATATTTGAAGCGGTAGCGAGCTTCGCAGGAGAAAAGGCAAACGACAACGCTTCTTCTTGCACCGTCTTCGACTTCTCATGAAGCCCCCTTCTTGCTACGCTTCCCTGAATACCCGCCAATGGTATCCAGAATATCGGAAGCCTCGTTCCTTACTGTTTCCCGCTTCTCCGGGCTTCGCCGGAGTACGTCAGGGTTCTCCATCCCATTGAGAAGTTCCTTGCACTTGGATGCGACATCCTCAAGCCTTGTGTCTCCCTGAAAGTTGAGAGCCGGAAGAGTCTGCACGATGTCACGCAAGTTGGTTACTAGAGAATCACGAAACGTCTTACCTCCCTTGCTGTTTGCCTTATCCCCATCCTCCGGGGCAGACAAACGCTCAACGATACTCTCCAAGGGATCAATGACGCGCTCCCAAACTGCTTGGGATGCGTACTCTGAAACCACTTTGTCGGTATCTGCTTGTTGCTTGTCCAGCAAAGCAAGTGTTTCATGGTCAACCCACATCCCCGCTGTTTTGGTGATGTCCCCAAAGGCGGTCATGTTGAACGTGACCTTGAAGTCGGTGGCGAGCTTTTCGGGTTCAGGATAATCACTCTCATCATACTTCCCCCCAAGCCGTTGCTTCTGAATATGCAACCATTGCGTCCGCTTCTCCGGGTCGTTGTGACCGTATTCACGCAAGAACTCGGTGAAGGCATCCTCCGTTGCTCTCACAAGTTCCCTCATGCGGGTAGTGAACGGCTGCATATACTTGTTTGAGACAAGTACATAACTGTTCTTCCCTGCATCAGGAGGTAAGGAGTTCTTGTAGTAGTAATCCATGAGTGCCTTCTTCGCACTATCGAAACTACTCATGGCCCCCTTGCCGATGAGTGCCTTTGATGCCGTAAACGATCCCTCAGTCATCCCTTCACGAACCTCGATGATTCGAGCTTCCTGACGGTCACTCTTGTTCTTCGGGGGCAGACCCCTAAAGTTGAGAGTTGCCTTGTGGACAACCTTATCCAATGGGATTGGGTTGTGAGCTTTCTTCGATTCAGTTGTCATAGAACTAACTCGTTTCGGCGGGTTAGAATTCCCAATGCCAAGCCCCGCCAAAGCAAGGCATTAGGTTTAATCCTTGTGTGTACTTGCCCACTCAAGAGTGGATGGTTCGATCTGTCCTGTTTCGTTGTCTGCTTCCCATCTATCCAGTATGATCCCGATGGCGTACTCCACCCCAGATCGTCTCCCATTGAGATGGCTGTTGTCGATCTTGGCTTCCGAATGTTTCGGATATGGCATCCTTGCCGCGCTTTCGCGTTGCTTATTCAGTATGGAAACTATCCGCTTCTCTTCTGCCAAGAGCTTATTTAGAACTGGTACTGAGTCGTATTCCATATCCCTCCTTCTGAGAACTTGTCTCTAGTTAAGTCCGTTCAGGGAGTAGTCTGTAAGTGGAGACTTCCTCTCTTTTACAACTTGTTCCTTTCGCTCCCCAATCTTGTTGTCCAATATGAATATCACCTGACCGTCTTGCTCCATCACTTCTCCGATGATAACCTTGCGCCCGGTTTGCTTGCTTCCGGTTGTTGCCTCAACCCGGATAACGTCACGCTTGTGCTCATCACAGTAGAAGGCGTAAACCTTAACGCCTGAATTCCAACCGTTTACAGTCGCAGTCAATCCTGACGTTTTGTTCCCAAGGCGTGAGGCTTCACCCTTCCCACCTTGTAGAAACCCGATGTATTGTGCCATGTCAAAGAACCATGTTTTAAGGTTAAAAGAATGCCCTACCATGCCATCCCGAAGTAAGAGCGTGGATGCTGCCCTTGCTGTTCCAACATCCTCCCCGTTTTATTAAGAGCCGGAAGCCTTGCGAAGTTCTGCACTCATCCATTCATACCAGAATGCTAACTCTTCGCCTAGAAGCGCATCCCTCTTCTTAACCCTTCTCATTTCCATCCGGCAAGCCTCGATATGCTCTCTTGGAGTCTTGCCGTGATACTTTCCGTTCTTGTCTAGTTCTATCTCCATTAAAATTCCCCTCTGTAAAATGCTTCACCTGTTCTAGGGATATGAACCTCTTCATCCCAAGTTAAGCAAATGTAGTTCCTCGTGCCATAGTGCTTGAAC
>Ga0208315_1001748_pt1 | contig 10525 bp, 23 predicted proteins | sample MalvireepMed_215_FD_184239 | JGI IMG/M metagenome (GOLD analysis project Ga0208315, IMG submission 184239) | Marine viral communities from the Global Malaspina Expedition - Malaspina viral metaG DeepMed_215 (SPAdes) (version 2) | ecosystem: Environmental > Aquatic > Marine > Oceanic | place... | reverse complement strand
ACGGGTACCTATGTCTATATATATACCGTTCTAAGCCCTACCCCCTGGTTCAATATGCCGCCCTGGTAAATGTTCCTGCTATAGGGGTACCCGTTCTTGGTACCTGTACCTGGTGCTGTACCTGGTGCTGTACCTGGTGCTGTACCTGGTGCTGTACCTGGTGCTGTACCTGGTGCTGTACCTGGTGCTGTACTCCCAGGATTGCCGATCAATCCTGGGAGGCTGGTACCTGGTGCTGGTGCTGTACCTGGTACCGTCATTGTTTCCGGCTGGCTGTTGCTGGACTATAGTATCACCAGCCAGCCTATCCTTGACCGGCTTCTGTCTATCCAGTACCGTCCCCCATTCTTGTCTTTGCTTTTCTTGTGGCAAATTGGCCGAAACTGGTGGGGGATAGGCCTTGACATGAATAGGAGAAGACAGTTTATAATAGCCAACATAACGTTTAAGTTGATCGTTATTAACAGAAAGGATAGGGAGATAGAGATGCAGTATGACAGGAGCGTATTCGTCAAGGAGTGTCGGCTGGGGATGAACCTCATGGGCTGGATTGTCTTGTGCCACCTTTGTAAGCTCGACGAGTTCTTCGGGGATATGGCTGATGCCACTGTGTGTTTGTTAGACCACCAGGCGTCGGCGCAACATAAAGTGATGTTGCGCTGGATGGACGAAGTCGTAGCAAATCAGGCTTAGTTTATAGGTCGAAGGAGTACACAACATGGTAAGACTAGCAGCAGTTAGGGAAGCGAATCCAACATGGTTTACTAAAGGCAACAAAGAGTTCTTTGGTGACCTTGAATATAAAATCCTACACAGTAAGCAGCACGTACCTCATCTTGTGCGCCAAACCTATGCTTGGTCCGATATGTTCGGACAAAAACCTGTGGCACATTGGAGAGTTAACCCTATTGGCCCCAACATGAAGATAGAAAACCTGATCGACATGAAATTTTCTACACTGTACGACGTTAAAGAATGGCTAAAACAGTTTTAATCATCATAGGAGTTATTGACATGAGTAAGAGAATCCAGTGCCCACAATGCCCAGCCCAGCTTAAGGCTAAATTCTTAGAGAATCACATAACAGAATCGCACGTTGTCAAGGTCGTGAAATCATGAACACAACACAAGCAAGGCCAGTAAATTTAAAACGTAAGACCAAATTCATCAGCTATAACGTTGATTCTAAGACGCGTAAAGGCGTCAAGTTAGGCTGGCTTACAGGGATACAATATTTCGCGCCATCAGATGGTAGTGGAGTGATTGACGTGTGTCCAGATGCTAGTGAGGCATGTATTAAATCGTGTCTCAATACCGCTGGACGCGCGTCATTCGATCCTAAGATCCAAGACGCGCGAATATTTCGGACAATGGTATTTGTTCAAGCCAAAACGCATTATTGGGAACAAACTATTAAGGATATAGAATCCTTGATTCGTGCATCACAGCGCAAACAATTGATCCCTTGTGTTCGTATGAATGGCACGGCTGATTTGCCATGGGAGCGCATGAAAATCAAGGGCACAAAATATGACGGGCTCACCTTGATGGAGGCGTTTCCAGGTGTGCAATTTTACGATTATACAAAAACCATCAAACGACTAGGAGCCACGCCAGATAACTATTATCTGCTAGCTAGCTATTCGGAGAACATGACTCTTGAAACTATGCACGACATATTAAAGGCTAGTTTCAATGTCGCTGTAGTGTTTAGGGTGTGTGAACACAAAGGCAATTGTAAGTGCGCGCTACCGTCAGAGTGGCAAGGCGTGAAGGTTATAAATGGCGACAAATCTGACGTGCGATTCGAGGATCCACAAGGCGTAATTGTAGGACTAAAGGCCAAAGGCAAGGCCAAATACGACACAGATGGATTTGTGATCAACGTATCCAGCAACTAACAAACCAATTTCAGAGTCAGAGAAGGAGTAGACATGGATCAACCTACCGGAGACCCAAAAATACCATTCGAGGCCATCGTGGCGATGGTGGTACGACGACAGGCGCGCGAATTCGACAACGTAGACCATAGCGGTACGAATACGCCAACAGCAGAACAAATCCAACAAGCACGCGCCATCATGGCCAAAGCTCGGGAGCTGCGTAGGATCCTGCGTAGCTAACAACACCAAACCAGATCAGAGGAGGAGAATCGTGGTGAAATTCTATAGCGGAACGAACCGGATTGATGAGGCCATCGGACGGCAACAAGGGCGCATAGACAAGCTGATCGAGAGCGGCGTTGACCTCAAGGGCCGTCCCATAGAGGCCAGCCTAGAAAACATGCATAACACGATGGCGTTGACGGTCAAAGACCACGCTGACTTCCAGAATCAGCAAGCGAGAGCCAATGCCATGGGTAAGCTCAACACCGATGAGGCGTTGACTATCTACAACGCCCTAGGCGAATACCACAACGCAAAGAACGGCGGCTGGCAAGACGGCGTGACCCTCGCAGCCAAGGTCATCGTGACCCAAGCGGTAGAGGAGTTGCTGAAAAGCCGCATCAAGGCGGCGTGATAACCAGGGTCAAGTGACGCTGATACGCCCGCCTAGGGGCTCGGAGGCCGGCCTCCGAGCCCCGAACGGGCATAGGCAGCCGAACCAATCGATAGGAGGCCAGCATGAGCATATACGACCTGCTAATCAGGGCAAACCGAGACGTTAAGGCAGGTTTGCCCACGGTGGCGGTTGCACGGTTGGCGGTGGTCATCGACTCAATAGTTGCCGATGCATTCCAGGAGGACTGGACCTCGGAACTGGCCATCATCAACAACGGGCAGAAACACGTTGTATTGGCGACCAAACAGCGAGGAGATTACCTATGGAAAAGTGGTCTAGAAAACAGAACTGGCGAAACTGGACAACAAGGATGAGAAGTTGCTGCTCCATCTGCTACTACTTCGGAGACGCATTAGGAAATCCTCCGAACCACTCAGTGGTTGTTGTGTCAGGTAGGGGGATGTACCCGCACATGCACTCCAAGAACAGCAGCCTACGCAACACTCAGAAGGGGTATAGGTTGCACCTTAAAAGGGCCAGAGATGCCTTCAAGAGTCACGTCAAAACTCACCACGAACCAGAATGGTTGAATGACAGGCTAGAGTGGAAAATCAGGAGTTAGGCCCGAAGCGCCGTACCCGGCGGCAATACCGGGCAAGGAGGAGAGACATGGCATCGTGGCAGTGTGGTAAGTGCAGGAAGTTCTTTATGAGTAGCCAACAACTATTCCACCATGTTGAACATGCAGCTAGGTTGTGCAAGGAGAGGGGTGCGAATGAAAAATAACTGTCTACCAAAATAGAAGGAGGAGCTATGACTACAGAAATCAAGACAATGAAGTTGACGATACATCCCGATGTGCGATTCGTCATGCTGGCAGCACGGGCAAGCGTTATGTTGGGGGAGAAGGCTTACAAACGAGTCTTTGACCTGGAGCCTACTGACATAGGGATGCTGATAGCATTCTGCGAGGACTTGAAGTCATGCAAAGAGCGTGAGACTCCAGAGCAAAAGAAAGCAAGAGGAGCCTAATGGCAAAGCAGCTAAGTCGTCCGAAACGCTGGGAGGACGCAGCGTCGAGGGCGGTAGGGGCACTGGAGGAACTGATGGAAATCCAATCCGAGTACCAGGATTGGTACGACTCGATGCCAGAGGGCCTCCAGACCTCTGCCACCGGGGAGATGCTGTCGGAAATCACATACCTCGACCTGGACGGCGCTCATGGTACTGCGACCGAGGCTGAGGGGATAGGGTTACCCCAGGGATTCGGCAGGGACTGATACCACAATAGAGAAGGAGGAGCTATGAGCTACACGCCAGGACCGTGGAAAATCGCGTCAACGGTATCCGCGCATTATATCGAGTCCGAGGGTTGTAAGGATATCTCTGGCTATGACTATGAGGTTGCAAGGGTTGATTTAATCGGCGCACCAGAGGTCAGAGTGCTGTCGGACAACGTGGACCTAGCCAACGCACGGCTGATAGCCGCCGCGCCCGACTTGCTGGCAGCGTTACAGGAGTGGACTAGCATGGCAGTCAACTCTGGCTTGGAGGGCTGCGACGAGATTTTAGAGCAAGCCGAAGCCGCCATAGCCAAGGCCGAGAAGGAGGACTGATGTACATAAAAACACTCACGCAAACTGATCTGATCGAGACTGACAACGGCCCATCGTACCAGTATTGCGAGGGATGGGCCGATGCAGAGGAAGCGGACGGTTGTCCAGGCAACATGTTCGCCGGTGACAAGGTGGTTGTGACTAAAGAAGAAGCTGAAGGGGTAGCTGCGATCTACTGTATCGTCTGCGCCCCCATAGCACTAGCGAAGTTCGATCTATGTCTGGGACATGAGGCCAGGGCGCTGGTGGAAGAGGAGGACTGATGGCAAAGACTAAACTCCGCATTGCAATTGACGAATTCTGTCACGAGAACTGGCCTGATGAAGAGATCCTGCTGTTTGGCAGTGCCGATGTGACCCCTACGACGAGGGCTTCATCGGCGTAGGATTCCAGCAGCACAAAGGGCCAGTGGCAGTGTATGACAGAGAGGAGTGTGTTAAAGCCTTGGCTGAAGAGTTCGCTAAGGATGGCAATAGCGATGACGAGGACGCTGATCCCTACACCGATGCGGTGGAGTTCTTCAGCTTCAACACCGAAGGTAGCTGGGTAGGAGAGCAGACACCCATCGTCGTATCCCGATTCCAGCCAGCCTCTTGACAAGGCTGGTGCTGGCAGTATACCGTAGTAGACCTATAGTCCTGGCGGCTGTAGGAGGCAAGGAGATTTACATGTCCATCCAGTGCAAAGCCAGAGATTTGAAGGGTGCTATGACCAAGCTCTGGAACAAAGAGATCGGCAAGCCTCGATTCACAATCACATGCCCTCACTGCAAGGCGACTATGAAAGTCGCTCACCTAGAATGGATCTCAGTGGGATGTCCATCGTGTGATGAGGATGTCCTAGCCAAAGACCTGGGAGCCAGGAAATGATGACTGCCATCTGCAAGGTCCCAGGCACATACCTGGTTAGGGACTCTCGTGAACCTATTCCTATGGGTAAAACTGAGGCCGATATTTCGACAGTTGTGCAGGAATACGATTTTGGTTGGGAATGTAAGGGCTGCGGTTCAAACAAGGGCTCTACAAAGCCGAGCTGCATCCACATTAAGGCCGCAATGAACGCCAAGGATGCATCTGAATGACCATCCAGGTCCACACATGTCCGAGGTGTCTCAGTGGCGCACTACATCATAATGCCTACTACTCAGAGTCTACATGTGTCCAGTGCGGAGCGGTTCGATACGACCATAGGCCACAGGCGCACAGCGGCCACGTCAGGCGATACCCCTACGTGGGTGATGGCCCGCAGTATCTATACGGGGGCGTGGCGATCAGGGCGCACCACGGGCAGCGTGTGATACTAGCGTGCCCACGGGGCAATTGTGCACAGCCGATGCAGCCCTCTACCCCCACGCGGTATGTCTGTGCGAGGCGGCACGTCGTGCGGTTGACGATGAAAGGCAACGTGAAGGGATGGCTGTGACGCCTAAAACAGGTGCCCTGCCCAAGATTCGGCGACTGCTGGATTTAGACCCCACGCTCACCTACGATCAGGTGGCCGCCTACTGTGGCGTATCGAAACAGCGGGTCCATCAACTCGTTGAACAGCACGACCTACCTAAGTCCTCTCGTTGGAATGAAACAAGTAGGAAATGTGCTGGTGGCTGTGGTAGACGGCTCAACCGGAAGACAAACCTATCAGGCTGGTGCCGTGCGTGTTCGATTCTAGCTAACGCCTACGAATTTATGTGCCACGAGTGCGGCAAGCTGAACGTTGTGACTGGCGACGACGCTGTAAACAGGAGGCAAAACCTAAAGCATAAAAAACACCCTGGTCTAGATTTCTGTGGGAATAGCTGTAGTAGTACATACTTTGGTCAACATAAAATAAATCAGCAGGAGGAGTAATCCAGTGGAACAAAACGAAATATTTCAGGGGCGGGTAACCGTCCAAGAGGCGAAAACGAGCAGGAATAATAAAGAATATTACCGCCTAAAAATAGAGGGACCAGCAGGTGACCTTTGGTTCACCGCTTGGCCGCCTGTCTCAGAACTCATACTGTCACAGCCGGGAGCCGACTGGCGTGTGCAATATTCCTCACAGGTGCTGTCAGGGGGACAAATAGCTCGGACGATTCGCAAAGCTGAGGTCGCCACGGGGGCGCCGCCACAGACACATCAGGTCCAGGAGGCCAAGGGGCAAACTCAGCAAACTCAGCGAGGCAGCGTATCACGAGGTGTCGCAGTCAATGGCATCATGTCCCTCGCCGCAGCAGGAGGCTGGTTCAAAGACCTGGCAGACCTAATGGCAAAGGCTTCTGTTTTTAATGCCGCCGTGGATACCTACGAACAAATAGGCGCTGGCACATATGTAGTAGAGGTCGAGCCGATTGAGCCAGAAGACGATTTCGCTGAGGTGACAATATGAAGTTGAATAAAGAAAAGATACCAACTGCTCTCGCACTAGGACCAGGCCACCTCCTGAGAGTCACGGGACCGAGGGGTGGTCTACGCCACTACGAGGTGCCAGGTTCGGATAAACAATATCCGTCCGTCACAACAATCCTCTCAGAGGTCGTCCGAAAGCCAGCACTGGAACGCTGGCGTGAAAGTCTCATAAGAAAGGGACTGGAACCGAATGTAGAATCAAGGGCTGCTGCCGCTATGGGTTCTAATCTACACAGCATCATAGAAGAGCTACTCAGGGGCAATGAGGAAGTAGCCATACCCCCTGAACTAGAAAACGCTGTCCGTGGCTTCTTCGGGTGGCGTAGGGCTATCCCGATGCGGCACCTAGAGTCAGAGGTGGCAGTCTACGACACCTGGGCCACATATGCAGGTACTATTGATGCAATATTCAGGGGGCCTGACGGCCTAGTTGTGGTGGATTTTAAGAGTGGCAGCAAGGTTTACCCAGAGGCACTCATCCAGGTTAGAGCCTACATCCAGGCTCTACAGGACATGGGTTGCTCCGAAACGATAACGGGGATGGTGGTGTGCATGGTCAAAGATCGTGAGGCTGGCTTTGATGGCTCCGTGGAGGTGGCTGAGGCAAACCCCAACGACGACACCTGGAAGGCAGTCTTAGATTTATATAGGTACTCTAAGGCCGACCTACCCACGCAGTTAATCCCCGCCGCAGCGGCCATCTAGGAGACCAAAATGGAGCTACACTGCAACGCTAATGGATGCAACACACATGATTACAGGGTAAGCCCTGTGTGGTGTGCCTATCAATCTGAAATCGGACTGAAAGAGCGGCATGTACGGGCACTGGAGGATCTTGCCCAGCAACATGACCGCCGAGAGTTTCAGTATGTCAAAGAGGAACCTAGAAGATATGAACGACCTAAACCTAAAGCTGTCCCACGACCTCCGGGTGAGGTGGGCATTAAGTGGAACCTGTAATCAAACCCCGTGGCTCCGGTTACAAGCTAACCTGGGATAACGGAGTAGCGGTATACGCATCTCGCATCCGAGAGAATCCAGAGCGCCTCAAATGCGAGGTGGCAATTCTACTAAACGGCCACGGCTTAACTCGCAGCTCTCCAACTCTGACCAGTGAGTCCGGTAAGGACGGCCTGATCCGTAAGCTGAAACGGAGAAAACCTGTCGAGGACTGGGGCATTGATTGGGAGATTGTTGTTGAGGAAATGGCTGGCCTCATCATAGACCGCCACAGGCTAGGCGTATCGGAGGTTATGTTAGCCGATGTACCTGATGATGACACACTCGACTGGAGAGTGGAGGGCATCATGGTAGAGAAAGATCCAACATTTTTATTTGGTGCATCTGGTAGCGGCAAGTCCATGTTTGCCATCTTTCTGAGTGTGTTAATCGACCAGGGATATGTCTCTACAGACCTCGGTCTAAAGCTCAAACCAGGGAAGGTCCTATACCTCGATTGGGAAACATCTGAAACAGAAATTGCCAAGCGGACCAAGCAAATCCACCGTGGCCTGAAACTGGACCAGCCTACTGGCATCGTATACCAACGGTGCCTGCAACCCCTGGCAGCAGATGTGGACAAAATTATAGATCTCGTTAGTAAATACGACATAGATGTCGTCATATGTGACTCACTAGGGTATGCAACGGCAGGACTACTGAGCAAGGAAGAGGAGGTTATCCCGTTCTTTGGGGCATTACGATCTATCAATAAAACGGCATTGGTAATCAGTCACACGAATAAGGACGATCAGTTCTTTGGGAGTAACTACATCAACGCCTCCAGCCGCATGACCTGGGAGGCCAAGGGCACGAACACCCCAGGTGACAACGGCCTGGATATATCCTGTTTCAACCGGAAACAGAATAACGTGCCACCTCAGAGCCCGATGGGCTGGCACATAGAATTTGATGATGTCAACGGAATCACCTTCGGACGGCGTGACGTGTTTGAGACAGACTCCGCAGGTGCCATGTCAATCCCGAACATTATTTTCGAGATCCTGAAACGAGAGGGACCACAGTCTAAGGACCTACTCCTAAGCACAATCGCCGCCTATAAATCTAAGAGTGCCGAGACGATTACGGGTGCAGTGGAGGTTGCTCTCACCCGACAGAAAAAGGCAGGACTAATTGAGATCTCAAACGACGAGGTTCGACTCGTTGATAAGTCAGCACCAGAAGAGGAGGAGGAGGGCACATGGGAGATGCTGTAGTTGGATATCAGGTTCTCAGAAATGCCCGTGAGGCTGGATTCCAATTAAAACTAGACCCGACTAATAACGACAAGCTCTTATTTAAGGGACCGAAGGACAAACCGCAGGTGCTGGATGATATCAGAGCCAACCAGAAGTACCTGGTGGATGCCCTCAGAAATCCATTGATGGTTTCTTCCTACGTGAAGAGGCTAAGAAAAGGTATGTCCTGGCTAATCCAGGCATATACGAAACTGGACACAGGTTCACCTAAGTTAGTTGAGGCATTTGTCCGTAACCTACATGCTTGGCGTGACGTGGAGGTCGAGAAACAACAACTTTTTCCCGAACATACCGTCTGCCCAATGGGTGGCTGTGACTGGGAATCCGGTAGACAGCCGATACGGTGTGATGTATGTACCAGGAAGTCTAACAACAAATAGGGATTAAATAGGAGGAATACTATGCGTGATTCAGTCACAGAAACCATTCTAACCAGGGACAGGATCGAGTTTGACTATGTGGAGGAGGTTAAACTGGGCGACATTGAAATTGATGATGCGGCGAAGTCAAATATCCGTTTAACCGAAGCCCTGAATGATGAAGTTATACGCGGATATCGGGTAGCCTTAGATAATTCGGAGAACGGATACAAAGCAGCGTTGCCCGCGATTGTGCTCCACATCAGGGATAGGGGGCCACAGAAATACGGCATGATTGATGGCATACAGCGTTCTGCTGCTACTCAGGAGAATGGGATTGATGTGCTAGATGCGTATGTGGTGAGGACTACTGACATAAATATTATTAATGGCCTGCGGCGTACCCTTAACGCAAAAAACGGCTGGAGATCGACAGAGATGGAAAAGATCCAGCAAGGCATTTTCCTTGTAGAACAGAATGGTTACACGCCCGCAGATGCAGAACGTCAGTTGTTTTTGAAAAGAGGGCTGGTCGCTAAGGAAATACGGGTCGCAGGCATAACAGATGTGTTGAGACAGAACCATTCAAAGCCACCTCGAAGTAAAAAAATGATAGAACTCACTGGCCTCTTGAAGAACCGTGAGGAGGTTATGGTGGCGGTGAACGATCTAAGAAACGAAGCAGATCTTGGTGCCCAAGCCTATGAAGAGGTTGTGAGAGATGTACTTTCCAAACACAGTGACGGAGGTCAACTGAAGGCCATTGAGAAGTGGAAAGAATACTATAAATCTCGAATCGAAGAAACACGGGGTGGAAGAGTTAGCCTTCCCGGCAAGAATATACGCAAGATGCACAACGACATCCTAAAACTAAACCGTCAGATAGATAAGGCTGAGTCACCGGGACTCTTACCCAAAGGAGAACTTCAGACCATGATAGAAAATCTTGATAAAATTATGGCGAAATTAAGGTCAATGAGGCAGGATTTGTGTGATGTTCTCTCCAAGAAAAGCTAATTGCGCCAGCCGTGCCAGCCGTATACGTGCAACTTTGATGAAGGGGCCTCTCTCGGTAGCCCAGATTGTCTACCACGGCAATAGGTATATTGCACGTCCTGAACACGCTATCTTGGAGTGGAAACGATGCCTAAAAAAGAGTTGGTTGGGCCGTAGGAGAGGCAATATACCTATTAGGGGGCTGTCCCAAGAACCGTACCAGCCTTTCCTCAAACTCGACCTCGCCGAACAGATAGAACAAGGGGCACGATACCTTATTTCGAGCGATCTAAATAGCCTCCGTAGAATAGGCCATGTAGTAACTGCTGGCCCCGACCAAGACGGCAATCAACAGTACGAGCTAACAGATAAAGGGCGGAGATTTCATATGAGGATTTCAGAAAAAG
>Ga0208315_1001747_pt1 | contig 10535 bp, 6 predicted proteins | sample MalvireepMed_215_FD_184239 | JGI IMG/M metagenome (GOLD analysis project Ga0208315, IMG submission 184239) | Marine viral communities from the Global Malaspina Expedition - Malaspina viral metaG DeepMed_215 (SPAdes) (version 2) | ecosystem: Environmental > Aquatic > Marine > Oceanic | place... | reverse complement strand
CTAGATAGATCTGTAAATAATATTACATTCTGACATTCAGAGCCTTTGGCCCCATGAATCGTTGAGAGTTTTACTTTTGGTTCAGATAATTTTGCACCTCGTCTTAAGGTGGCTCTTATGTATACTCTGTCGATTAATGGTATTCTATCTAGAGCATTATACCATTCGTCTTTTCGCAATAGTCCATAATTTTGGATTAAATTGTGTAAATTTACTGGTTGCTTATCATCTAAAGTATTTAGGTTTTTAAAGCCATGCTTCACACCAATTTTAGAACTCATTAAATCATATATGCTTTCTACCTCGTCCTTTATAATCTTTTTTCCTTTTCTTAAATCTTCCCAGTTATATATTCCATTTATAATGGAATTTTTAATACTTAATTTGTTTTTTCTTTTAAAGAATACACCTTGTTCGATTAGTTCTGTTTGTACTTTATCTAATAAATAATTTGTTGTTGCAAGAATTAGCCATTCTCCATGTGATACATCCATATTAAATGTATTATGAAATTTTAGTTCACCTTCATAATCTCTTGGAATATATTCTTTTTCTCTTCGGTTTTTAATTCGTTTGGATAATGCAACGCAGAAAGAATGAGTGCTCTTTGGAATTCTATATGATTGTTTTAATATATGTACTTTTCCTTTCATATTAATAAAGTGTTCAATATCTGCTCCCGCCCATCTAAAAATAGCTTGATCATCGTCTCCTGCTATATATATTTCTTTAGCGGACACCGCTAATTTTTCTACGGCCTGCCATTGTAGTTTGCTTAAATCCTGAGCTTCATCTATAAATAAAAAATCCAGCTTTGGGGGAACACCTTCTTTTACAAATTTAACCAACATATCAGTATAATCATAATATTCATTGGTTTTCTTGAAGTCGTTATAAGTTCTATGGATCCAGTCTAATTTTTCCCACGACATATCTTTCGCATTACAAGCCCATTGCTCTTTTAATGAAATTTGTTTTGCTCTTGATATATCTATATGCGATAAAAATTCGTTATCAGATGAAAATACAATTCCATTTTCATCTTCTAAATTTATTCCGTTTAACTGTATACCTACTTTTTCTCCAAATAATTTATAATAATGTCTTTGCATCAATGATTCTTTTGGTAATCCCAATTGTCTTAAAGCTAAAGAGTGTAAAGTTCTAAAAAAAGGAAGTTCTTTTCTTTCTAAATCAAATTTAACACAGGCTCTTGATATAGCTTCTTCTGCTGATTTTCGCGTGAAAGAAAAACAGCCAATTTTACTTAATGAAACACCTTCTTTAATTTTTTCATCCACTAAATCTAAAAGTTTAGTTGTTTTTCCTGTTCCCGGTGGTCCTAATATTATATGTCTCATATTTTTAAACTCTTTTTTATTGTTTTAATAATTTCTTTGTTTCTTGTATATGGTTTTGTTTTTAAATACTTAGCTAGGCATTCAAGAAAAAGATGATTAATTTCTTTTAATAGTTCTAAGTCTATTGTCTTGTCCCATTCATTAATTTTCAAAGCTTTAATAACTTCTGGGTCATTTAATAAATGATCTATTATACAATCAAATTTTCTAGAAAATACTTTCTTATAATTTTGGCATGAGTTTATGAAATTTTGTTTTTGCATTAATATGGTTGTTCCTTTTTTTCTATTTTTGGTGTATCTATTGGTTTTTCGTTTCTTTTATATTCATTAATAATCCATAACCTTATAGATTCTCCTTTAATACTTGTCTCTGTATGTTTAGCTCCCATTTCTCTTAATGCGCTTGCTATTTTATTGGATTTAAAAGTTGTGAAGCCCTGTTTAGTTAAATATTTTTGTAAGTCCATTAATCTAAAGTAGATTTTATTGTCTTTTAAATATGGTTTTTCTAATAAAATTTCTTCTCTAGACATAGCCATACCAATATTTGTACAAAAATTTTTTAAATAATTTTTAAATTGTCCTTTAAGATTTACATCTTCTGGTACTTTTATCTCTATTACACCATCCAATAATGTTTGTACAAAAGCATCCCACGCAGGACCTCTTCTACTCGGTGGATAATAATTTGTTTTATCTGCAACAGCTCTTCTGAATAATTGTTGAGTAAAAAATTGGTCTGATTCTAGTGTTATAGTTTTATTATCAACGTCTAAAAACCACAGAGGTGGATCACTTGTTTGCTTTCGTAAATTATCTATTTCTCTTTCGTATTCTATTCCGATACCCCATTTTCTTTTTCTACATTCTTGAGCATTACAAAAAGATCTTATTGGTTCATCTTTACATCTGTATTTATAATCTTTTTCTAGTGATTCTTGTATTTTAACTACTTCTTGTGACATTAAAGGTGGTTTCATATAGTTTCTGTTATATTCTTCTAATTTTTCTTTCCAGTTATTTTTAAACGCTTTTTTAACATATACACCTATATTAAAGAGTCCCATGTTCCGTTCTCCTTCTGGAAATCCTTGTGAACAAAGTATTTGTAGACATGGTGGTCCATCTGGGATTGCGTCATCTTTTGAATCTACATTTAGTTTGGAAAGCTTTAATTTTTTTACAACATATTTAAGATATAGTTTATAAAATTCTTCTAGTGTTGCAGAGGATCCGTCATCTTTATATGCATATCTAAAAGAAGAATCACCGCCGTGATAAGGTAAATTTAAAAAATTTCCGTATCTTCCTTCACTAATATCGACTTGTTTTGGAAAAATTTCACTGGAAGAAAAGCCAAAAGATGCAGCTAATCCTCTTAAAGTTTTTTGCATTAATGCTGCGGATACAGCATTATCAACAAACAAAAATAAATGTGCTCCTCCGGATTTTGATCTACACATTATTATAGGTATTTTTAAACTTCTTATTTTTTGTAAAAGTGTTTTATGGTCTAGTTTATATTCATCTATATCAATACATCCCCAGTAGCATTTATTATCTTGTGTAATGGGAATTATTCCTAGACTTGGTTCTTTTCCTTCTAAATGCTTTTTAAATAATTCTTCTGTTGGTGATTCTTTTATGGTGTAGGCTTTACCATTTAATTTTCCATTTTCGCTTTTTCCTTCGCTTATGTATTGACCATATGCAGTATCTAGACCACGAAATATATACATAAATTTTTTTGTATTCATATAGATTATCTAAATAAAAAATGGGGAGACACAGGTCCCCCCATTTTCAAGATTAAAAAGGCGTTTCTTTTGTATTAGCATTCTTGTCCGATAGTTGAGGTGTTTCCTCTTCTCGGGCAATTTGAAAATCACCTTTTTTGATTTGTGAAGCAAAATCTCTTGCACGATAATAAAATTCCGCCTCTTTATCAGTATCAATAGGACCTACCAAATTAATCGTGAAAGTAGTCCAAGATCCTCTATCGTTACTTTCTTGCATAGTCCCCAATTTATACTTAAGAGCAAAACTAGCTGGATTATATTCACGGCCATCTTTGCTAGTCATTCTTTGAGATTTCATCAAAGAATTCCATTTTCTACCAACTTTTAGACCGGTAGATTTAAACGTGACAAGAGCTTCTTGTGCAGATTCCCCATTTGGACTCAATACTAAAACAAGAAAGTTATAGTTCTTTTCGATATAATTACCGTTTGGAAGCATATCTTTATTTGTTTTAGGATCTCTTGTTGTTTTAGATAGGATGTCTGATGATGATGAGTAGATGTTTGCTGGTGCAGAGCTACCTTCACCAATTGGCGACCATTCTGCATACGTTGCAATAAATCCGCAAGGTATTACAGTAGCACCCTCATCTCCGGTATATAAATCCTGTGTGACAGTGTTCAGAATCATTCCCGGTTGTGCGCCCTCAACATACTGGGTTTTAGTCTTATTGCACTCATGCGATTGTGCCATTAAGGCTTTTAACCTAGGTATAGTAAGGTCTTGTGCGGTAACATTAGACAAACCGGCACCTGCATCTTGTTCTAATGCTGCAGAATCTAATGCAGGAACACCGGCTTGTCCATTACCTTTTGCAACGGCTTTTTTAGTTGCACTTGATCCACCCGCCGTTGTCTGATGGTTAGTGTTTTGTGCTTTTTCCATTATTTATCTCCTTTAGGTTTAATGGTTGCACGTTCTCCTGCGAACGCGTTAAAGGTTTCGCGAGGCAAATTTTTACCTGCTTCAATTTGTTCCCTCACAAAAGCTTTAAGTGTTGATGGATGAACATGAGTTTTTTGAACAGGTTCATGTCCCTCCTTAACGAGTGCTTTCAATAATTGAATAGCTTTCTCGTCTTCGTTACGACCAAATGATATAGTAACCTCATTTTTTATTAGATCACCATGGCCGTTGGCACGAAGCCATTTATAAGCTGTTGACTGATTCTCTGCAGTTATACGAGCACTGTAATATGGTTCAATATTAATTTCAGAACCATCAGTTAACTTTAGAGATGTCAAATTTCTCTCTGTAAGTGCGTTTGGTATGACTTCAAAGAGAAGCTTATTTAATTCTTCATTGAGAAGTTTTAACTCTTGTTCTTTTTGCTCCTTTTCTCTTTGTTTATTAGAAGCTTTTTGACAAAGAGTTGAAATACTCTCAAGGTCATCATCTTTAAGACCATGGATTTTAGAATCTTTTTCCATGTCTTCCATAAGTGATTTTTTTGTTTTGAATGTTTCAGTCACTACTTTCTCCTTTCATATATAAGTCTACTTCGACAGGATAATATTTTTGTTCTTCTCTATCCCATTTTAGTACTTTAAATTTTCCTCGGTTTAAATCCGAGACCACAGCGCATGCTACCCCAATACAAGCAGGATCGCCCATTAATAATAAATAGTCGTCATCGCTGAAGTTTTGTAATTTCTTTTTTATGCGACGAACTGTAGGACCCACAGATAGAAATAAATTATGTCCAGATGGAAGAATTAGTTTTAATTCTCCGTATTTTTCTGCACTTAATATATTTCGGCCCGGAGCTTCTTGAACAACATATACCGTCATAACAATGCCTTTCTATTTTATCATTAAGATATAATATAGGTCTTTATAATAATTTTGTAAAGTTATATTTTAAGGTTTTAGTATTTTAATGAGGTAATATACAAGTGCAGCGATGGAACCACCAACTGCGAGCATGGCACCTAAGAATTTTAGGCCGTTTTTACTTGACGATATTGTTATAGTTAATTCTTGCATTGCCTTGGTATTTGCTTGAACGGCTTTTTCAGTCATACGCATACGTTTTTCCGCCTGTTCCCAACGCAATTTACATTCAGCTTCGTGAATAGCTAGCTTTTCTAGTGAATCTAGTTCTATTACGCTTTCAATTCCTTTTTTTCTATTTCTTGACATTAGTCTGTTTCCTTTGTGAATAGTTCTGGTGGAATGTCCTCTTCTTCTTTTATTGTTTGTGTTGGATCATAAGGATTGGTAAATGGTATTTCTTCTGATGCCTTTTCGGTTAAACCATGAAACGCTGTAAAAATATTATTGGTAGTGTCTAATAAAGACCATTGTGCTCTGCCAACTTCTTGTGCTACACCTTTCTTAATCCAATCACCTTCTTCAGTTGGACCTGCCATAGGAACAAAAAACAAAGGTGGTTTGGAGAAATCAATTTCTCCACCGTAATATAGCCAACCTTTTGTTTTCTTCATTTCATTGGTAAATTTATTATAGTTTTTAAGCCTTTGGTTCTTGTCTTTTCTTAAAATTTCTATTTGATCTTTTGGTAATTTTTTCCAATTTCGTGGATAATTTGTATGAAGATATGTATTTTTTAGGAGTTTATTGCCCTGTAGCCATCTTGAAACATCATGCCATTTAACCATAAAACCTGCGCCTGGGCCTGTTATATCTATATCAACTCCAAGATCTCCCCATGGAAATTTAAAAATAGATTTAAGTCCTGGTCCTACTGGAAATGGAAGACCTCCACTTGTAGCTGTAATAACCGGTTTATCTATAAGTTTTAAAGTAATATCTTTTATAGCATTTTTAACATGAAGATCGTAATCCCCAAAGAGTATACGATTAGCGGCAGTTATAGCATTGAGTAAGTCTCTTTTTGTTTTTTGTCTAACTTCTTTGTCATACATAAGGCCTTCGGGTGTTGGAATTTTAAAAGGAATAAGTTCTTTTATATCTTCAGATACTTGTTTAAGTCTAGGTATGTCTCTATCTCCGGTACTTCTTAGTTCTTTTCCTTTTAGTGGTGCTGTTGGTTCTCCTTTACCATACGTCATAAGCTGTATCCAGTCTGGTCCAACTCCAATTTTTGAACCAAGAGTTTCTCCTTTTTCATGCCATTCTTTTCTCTTTTCATAACCTTTTTGTTCTTTTTTGTATCTCTCTACTAAAGCATCACTTGTTTTTTTGTATAAATCTACAGTAAAACGCCAAAGTTTGCTGCGGGCTCTACTTTTTACTTTATCTTTTAATTCATACCTATCTTTTCCATGTTTAAGGTAGTCATAACCAGCAACTTTTTGAACAACATCATAAGCAAATTTCTCTGGAGAAACGTTATTATCTAGATATTTTTCTATAAGTCCTAAATTCTTTACTTTATCCAGCATTGGTGTATCAAAATCATCTATATATTTATTTCTTATAATGTTTTCTACTTCTTTTCTATATGTGTAATCATTTTTTTCTTTTGGCCACATGTGCATAAGTGTTACATCATCTTCTTCTGTTTTAAGAAGGGCTTTCTTTTGTTTTTCAGTTTCAAATTTTTTAACAAAATATTCTTCTACATTTATGGGTATGTTTATGTTTTTCTTTTTTGTCCAATTTGTTCCAAAGACATTTTTAAATTTATTATTTTCACGAAGTCTTTCTAATTCTTTTGATTCTGTTTTTTGTTTTCTTATTTTTTTCAAAAAGTTTGGAGACCCTATATAGTCTAATACAGACGGGGTTTCTATGTCTGTAAATGGAATTTTCATTCCGGTTAAAATTCTACTGTCGATTGTTTCATAGTCCCGTGTTTCTGATGGAACTTTTTTGAAGAAAGGAAATTTTTTACCAAAGGCTTTTAGGCTCCACTCTGATGGTAAGTCTAGTGCTATATCATCAGGCGATTCTCCACGAGTAATGTCACTTGTGTCTGTTCCTGGCTCAAATCTAGCTTCTATTGGAAAGTCTTTATATAACCTTCCTGCTGATGGAGAAGCTTCCATAAATTTGGATGTAAGCCTTTCTGGTTTTTCATAAGCAATGTTTCTGTCTCTGGGTTTGAATTTGTCTAGTACACTCTGTCTACTTCCTAATGATTTTTTTGCCCAACCATCTTTACTTCTACCTCTAAATTTTTCTATTAAGTCATCAAAGAATCCTCCTTCTTTAGCAGTAAGTATATCATATGGGCCAAATAATTTTTCTGCTCTTTGTTTAAAAGCAAGTTTTTGATTAGGACTTTTTAGAATATTGGATAATGAAGGTAGTCCTTGTTGCTGTCTAATAGGAACTGTTGGTTTTTCTGTATCTCGAGTTTTTCTCTCTTCTGTTTTATATTGCATTTCTAGATTTTTATTTAATTCTCTGTATACACGATCCGTTGGATCTTCAAATAAATCATATTCTCTGTAATCTTCTAAAAGATCTTTTCCACGTTGTTCACTGTATATATTGAGAATTTTATCATAAGCGGAAGGATAAGGATTACGATCTGGAAACCCTAAACGTTCATAACGTTTATTAAATGCGTTATAAATTTCTTTGCCTGGTAGATAAGGTTCATAGACACCAGATAATAAACCATTTATTTCTCGTGTAGATATATCACGTTCTTTTAACATGGATGTTATTTCACCTTGATCTACACCTAAATCAAGGGCCGCTTGAATTTTGTATGCTATCATTTTATCATTAAGAAATTTTTGTCGATCAGATCTCATATATTGGTCTATAACTGTTCCAGGAGATACCATAGGTTTAAAGGCATCAACAGTAAAACTGGCTCTTGCTTCTCTTTTTCCTTTTTTAAAGGCACTTATTTGAAATGGTAGAGATTCTATTGGATCAATATCTACTGGTCGTAAGCCTATAATACCGCCTAATTCTTTTGGAAAAGAATAAACTTTTCCTTTTACGGGTTCACCGGAAAAATCTATTTCACCTGTTGTAAGTAATTTGTATCCTGCTAAAAATGGACTGTATTCTCCTTTTACTTGTCTGGTTATAGCATTAACAGATCCTGGTTTAAATCCTTCGGCTAAATGTCTTAAAGACTTACCTATAATCTCTCCTGCATCTTCTCCTGGATTCCAGACTTGTCTTCCTTCTTTTGTTTTTCCTCTACGAGAAAATATATCTAAAACCCTTTCTGCATAAATGGATTCATCAGTGGCAAAAGAAAATAATTCATAAGAAGATTCTAATGCTGTCTTGGCGACTATTGTATTAATATCTAAACCTTGTTGTTTTCCTTTGTTAGCATTATTAATTGCCGTCATGACTGGTCTTACTAAAGTGTCATAAGGCATAAATTGACTGTAGTCTATTACACCGTATTTATCTTTTCCTGTTTCTTTGTCTTTATGCTTATAATAAAAAAGTGTGCTGTTTTTAGAATACCATGGAACATGTTCTTTTATGGCTTGAATTTGGTCTTTTGCAATTCCAAATGCGGCTGCACTTCCCATTGTCACAGCCATAGGTTGAGCAGTTAATACAGCTGCAGAGGAAAATAAACGTTTTATACCTATACTTCGTAGTATAGGATCCTGCATTTCTTTCCATCCGCGTGCAATATTATTTGCACCTGTCCTCATAATTTCAACTTGGAAAGATACAAAGTTACCAAAAGGTACTTTTCGTAGATCTTTAAAAAATTTACCGACATAATCATAATTAGGAACTTGATTTCTAACTATGTCAGCTGCTTCTGATTTTAAGAATTTTTGATCAAAGGTAACATCTCGTCCTAGAATATTTATTTTGTCTCCCATCTTGTATCCTTTAGCTAAAAGGCGTTCTTCCAATTTCATTCTTTCTGCATACCAGTTGTCTAGTTTCCAATAATCATCTTCTGCCATATACGTTTTTTTTGACCATTCTGAAAAACTACCTGCCTTTGATGTATGAATACGTTCAAGTGCCCTTCTGACAATTCCTGGTGTACTTTTTCCATATTTAGTAAGATCTTCAAACATTAATCCTAATTCACGGGCTTGTGCTTGAGTATTCACAACTCCGTAACGTTGAGCTTCTCTGTATTCTCTTAATGCCTCTCTTCTTTTTAAAGATTCTTTCGGGTCTTTTATTCCTAATCTGGACCATTTTCTTGTAAAGGCAATATCTTTTTTGGTTGCTGCTAGTCCAGAATATTTTCCTCCTGTTCTTCTACCTAAATTTCCTAACATAGCGCTGAAAAATGAGGCGCTGACAAAATTTCTGCCGTGCGTATATGGACTATAAATAGTTTTTGCGGCTTGAGACGCAGCTTTTGGTAGGATTACACCGTAGTGCCATAAACCATTTAAGAATCCAGAATCATATATTCTTTTAACATCTAAAATTGCATCTGCAACTTCTGGGGCTGCCCACATGTCTTTTAATTTAAGCATTTGTGGATCTAAGAACTCGTCTTTTAATCCTTTTCCTAATGGATCGTCAAGAAAACTACCTTTTTCTTTTGCAACAGGTAAATCAATTTCACCTGTAGATCTTTTCATTCCTATTTTTTCTAGTCTGTCAGCAGCTTCTCTTGGAATTTTTCCAGCTAGTTTTTCTTCATTAGTAAATAAAAATTTATTAGCACGACCTATATTTATAATACCTCTTATATACTGGTCTCCTCTTACAAGAGTGGACAATGCCTGCATTGTATTTATACTTCGTTGCACAGGATCGGTAACTTCTCCAAATAAAGGCCTTAATTGATATGGAACTTTTCGTTCTAATAAAGGGCTTTTCTTTAAAGACAAGGAAGAGATAGATTTTCCTTTGCCTTTTCCTTTTTTTATAGGAATTTGTATGTGATCATAATTTTTTCCACTTAAAATATCATCAATCATATTTTGCATTCTTTGACTGTTTCGTGGAATTTTATGTATTTTTGATAAGTACGCTTTTGCATCAATAATTGCTTCTTTGTCTGGTCTGTAATCGGGATCACGAAAAATTTGATATTCTCTTCGTACATATTTTCCTGTGTTTTTTTCCATTGCTTTTCCGATTTTTGTGCCTGCAATAGTTTCACTTTTAAGTCCTAGCCTAGAAAACATATCAATTCTTGAACGAACCTGTCTTACGGCTAATTGCATATCCTTTGGAAGAGTTCGTGCAAATTTTGCATCTACTAATGCCCTATTAACAATACCTGCAACAAAGTCTTCATCTGATAATTTAGCTAAGTTTCCTAATCTTCTTTGTAATACATCTTTACCTAATCTTAAGCCTTTAGCTCTTTTGATTATTTTGTCTCTTTGGAACTTAATTTGATCTTTTTTAAAAAATCGTTTAAATGTATTACTCTTTGTAAAATCTGTCATTGCAATTTCTAAATCTTGAATAGTTTTACCTATGGCAGATAAATCAGATTTGGTTAGTCCAAGAGTTTTTCGTTTAAATTCAA
>Ga0208315_1001746_pt1 | contig 10536 bp, 14 predicted proteins | sample MalvireepMed_215_FD_184239 | JGI IMG/M metagenome (GOLD analysis project Ga0208315, IMG submission 184239) | Marine viral communities from the Global Malaspina Expedition - Malaspina viral metaG DeepMed_215 (SPAdes) (version 2) | ecosystem: Environmental > Aquatic > Marine > Oceanic | place... | reverse complement strand
GATACGGGTAGTTTTTTAAATTTACCTTATCATGGAGGAGACAAAACAACACGATACGCATTTAAAGATAATGGTGAAGCAGCGAATTTAAAAGAATTTATAGAACTTCATGCTAAATATAAGTTAACAAAAAATAAATTTGAAAATTTAAAGATCGAAGATCAAAAAGAACAGAATATAAAAGACGGTCCTCCTTGTCTGCAAACACTATGCAAAGAAGGCTTTCCCGAAGGGACAAGAAATAATGGTCTATACAACATCGGAGTTTATCTTAAAAAAGCAAATCCAGATACATGGCAAACAGATTTAAGTACGTACAACACAAGATTCATGAAGCCTCCCTTAAGTCCTCAGCAAGTTATGACAACCATTAGCTCACTTAATAAAAAAGACTATCAATACAAATGCAAAGATCAACCCATCTGTAATTACTGTGATTCTACAACTTGTAAGACAAGAAAGTTTGGAATTAGTAGTGGAACTTTAATGCCGGATATCTCTAACCTTAGAATTTTTACATCAGATCCACCTATTTGGTTTGTTAATGTTGGCGGCAAAACAGCCGAAGTTGATACTAAGACATTAAGAAACTTCGATCTATTTGACGAAGCCTGCATGGAACAAATGAGGACCAAGCTTCCTAATGTTTCCAAGCCGGTATGGGGAAAAGTGATTAGTACTTTAATGAGCAATGTTGAAGAAATAAAAGCTCCAGAAAGTTTAACGTTCAAAAAACAGCTCGAAGAGCATCTAGAAAATTTTACAACGGATCGAGCGGCGGGGAAACAGAAGACAGACATTAATAGAGGGGTATCCTGGACCGATGAAGGAAAATCTTATTTTAAATTTAAAGATTTTTGGAATTATCTGCAAAGAACACGTTCTTGGACTACAGAAAGAAATAAAACTTTACATAAAATAGAAGAATTATTTAAAGCTAAAATAGATCATAAATTAAGCATTTCTGGAAAAACAGTTAATGTCGTAGCTATTGATGCTTTTACAGTAAACAACAATCACGATGAACCTCCTCCAATAGAAAGGCCGCCCTTCCTCAAATGATAAAAAGAATTATTATGCCCGGACCTCCAGGAACAGGAAAAACTTACAGACTAGTTAATACTTATTTAAAGGAAGAAGTTGAAAAATATAAAACGCCTTTAAAACGAATAGGTTTTTTTACTTTTAGTAAAAACGCTACCAAAATTTCAGTCAATAGAGCGACAAAACTGTTTGATAAAATAGATTATGATGAGGATTTAAAATACTTCTCTACCTTGCATGCTCTAGGCAAAAGAGAATGCGGAATAGATACAAAAACTCAACTTTTAAAAGGAACAAAGTGGGACGGTTTTAAGAATTACGTAGGTGGAGTTGCTGGCAAATTAAATTTTGAAACTTATGCGACCGAGGACGGCTCAATGGTCTATGGAAATGATTATATTAAGCTTATAAATCTATCACGATACAGACAAATATCTCTAGAAAACCAGTATGCGCTGCAAGAGCATATTCAGGATATTAGTTATTTCACTTTAGAGTATCTGAACAATCGTTTAATCTATTATAAAAAAGCAAACGGGATGTTTGAATTCGTAGACATGATTTCTAGATTCATTGAAAAGAAAAAATGTCCACAATTTGACGCTGTCTTTTTGGATGAAGCGCAAGACTTAAATAATCTTCAATGGAAAATGTTTCATTATATTGAATCTAATGCCAAACGATCATATATCGCAGGAGACGACGATCAAGCGATTATGGGTTTTCAAGGCGCTAATCCAACACATTTCATAAGACTTCATAATGATGAAAATACAACGATAGACAAATCTCTAGTTAAATCCAGAAGAGTTCCAAGACAAGTATTAATACTGGCAAAACAAATTTTAGATAAAATTCCTTTAAACGAAAGAGTTCCCAAGCAATGGAAGCCAAGAGATTTTGAAGGAACGGTAAACTGGGTATCTAATTTTGAACAAATTGATTACAGCAAAGGCAAATGGATGCTTATGACTCGAACCAATAAAATGCTGGAACCTCTGAAAGATTTTTTTGAAGATAAAGGATATTACTACGCAAGTAAAAAAGGAAATAATCTAGTTAATAAGGATCTATTGCAAGCTATTGATACTTGGAAAAAATTGAATACCCATCAGCTTATTCCTGCAAAATTAGCACAAAAAATATATGCTTTTATGACCGTTAAAGGCGGCAGTGTTAGAAGAAATTTTGGCAACGGCAGTTCTTTAAAAAATGTTATAGAAGATTTAGTTAATATTGAAGACCTAAGAAACGAGCACGGTCTGCTAGCGGCGGGCGGCTGGGAACGAGCACTAGATAAAATCAATGATAAGAAAAGAAATTTCATAATAGCTATGGAAAAAAACGGAGAAGATATTTCTCCAATGGTAGAGCCTCGAATTAAACTGTCCACCATTCATGGAGCAAAAGGCGACGAGCGGCAAAATACTGTCTTAATGCTAGACATCGACTATAACAGCTTCACTGCCTATCAAAAAAATCCTAATCCTGAGCATCGATTATTTTTTGTTGGAATTACAAGAACAGTAGAAAATTTATATTTAGTTAATCCTGTAGGAGCGTACGGATATCAAATATGAAAGTAAAAGATTACATTAAAAAGATGGAATACTTGAACAGAACAAGGCCAAAAAGTTCTTACGATAGACAAATTGGCGGAACACACTACCGCAAAATGAAAATTCAACCAAGTAAATTTGTAATAGAGAATAAATTACTTTTTCCAGAAGGAAATGTTATTAAATATATTTGTCGACATCCATACAAAGGAGGAAAAGAAGATTTAGAAAAAGCTAAGCACTTTATTGATATGATTATCGAGAGAGATTACAATGTTTGAAGATCAGGTAGAGTGGCTGTCTCCAGATAGTTTTCCAGATTTAAGCAAATATAAAACAATCTCAATTGATTTAGAAACAAGAGATCCAGATTTAAAATTAAAGGGATCAGGCTCCATTGTAAATAATGGAGAAATTATTGGAATTGCTGTAGCAGTAGATAATTGGTGTAAATACTATCCTTTTGGACATAGGGGCGGGGGCAATCTAGATAAAAAGAAAATTCTTACATGGATTAAAGCTGTTTGTGCAACGAAAGCAACTAAAGTGTTTCACAACGCTATGTACGATGTTTGCTGGCTTCGTTCCTACGGAATCAACATAAATGGGTGTATTAAAGATACTATGGTGATGGCTTCTTTGATTAATGAGAACAGAATGAGTTATACGTTAAATGCTTTAAGCTGGGAATATTTAAGAAAGAAAAAAGATGAGTCTATTCTAAACGAGGCCGCAAAAAGCTGGGGAATTGATCCAAAAGCTGAATTATATAAACTTCCCGCGATGAAAGTAGGAAAGTATGCTGAAAAGGACGCCGCACTTACACTGGAATTGTTTAAAAGATTAACTTCAAAAATAGAAGAAGAAGACTTGAAAGAAATATGCGACCTAGAAACTGAATTGTTTCCTTGTCTTGTTGATATGCGATTTAAAGGCGTTCGCGTGAACGTTCAAAAAGCTCACAAACTGAAGCAACAATTAGCATCAGAAGAAAAGCAACTCCTGCTAGAAATAAAAAAAGAAACAGGCATAGATATCCAAATATGGGCAGCACGATCAATCGCCAAAGTTTTTGACAAACTGAATCTATCTTACAAAAAAACTTTAATAACGGAATCACCTAGTTTTACTAAAAACTTTCTTGCCACATGTTCTCATCCTTTAATTAAGAAAATATCAAGAACCAGAGAAATTAACAAGGCACATACTACATTCATAGATACTATTATAAAATATGAACACGGAGGACGTATACATGCAGATATTAATCAAATAAGATCTGATCAAGGTGGTACAGTCACTGGAAGATTTTCTTACAGTAATCCAAATTTACAACAAATTCCAGCCAGAAATAAAGAACTAGGCCCACTTATTAGAAGTTTATTCCTCCCTGAGAATGAATGTAAATGGGGCTGTTTTGACTATAATCAGCAAGAGCCAAGACTTGTTGCACATTTTGCAGCAATTACCCCAAATGTAAAAGAGAATCCATCAGTCAAAGAAATTATAGATAACTATTCCAAAAATGACATAGATTTTCATAGAGTAGTAGCAGAAATGGCTGGCATAAGTCGAACTCAAGCAAAAACAATTAATCTTGGGCTGTTCTACGGAATGGGCAAAAACAAACTGCAAGCAGAATTAGGTTTGAGCTCTCCGCAAGAAGCTGAAATATTATTTGACCAATATCATGACAGAGTTCCTTTCGTTAAAGATCTTATGGAAGAAGTATCTAAAGGAGCTTCTGAAGAAGGAGAAATTAGAACTTTGCTAAGAAGAGGATGCAGATTTGACAAATGGGAGCCAACAAATAAACGATGGAATCGAAAAACAATGCAGTTTGAAGTTCCAAAAAAAATAAAAAACGAAGAAGAATCTAAAAAAGCCAAAGAGTCGGTTTATGATGTGATATATGTACCGGTCCCAATTCTATCTGAAGAAGAAGCAAACTTTCGTTATAAAGCATATCTAGCAGATTTGAAGAAGGGTTTTGAGGGAATAACTTTTAAAGAAATGTTTAGAAGAGCTTTCACATACAAGGCTTTAAATAAATTGATACAAGGATCTGCAGCGGATATGACTAAAAAATCAATGCTGGATCTATATAAAGAGGGTATTGTAGCCCATATACAGATTCACGATGAGTTGGATATTTCTGTGAAATCTGATAAAGAAGCTAAACGAATAGTTGAAATAATGGAAGCTTCGGTTGACCTGAAAGTACCTAACAAGGTAGACTATAAATCAGGTAAAACTTGGGGCGATATTTATAATTAGGAGAAAACTATGGAAAATGTGAAAAAAGCATGGGCTTATATAGTAGCACATAAAAAAATTGCTATTGTTGTAGCTGTCATTGCTGTAATAATTATCTTATCATAATAGGAATTTATGTTGAATGGCATATTTAAACGCGAATATTCCTGTGACTTACGCACAGATCAGGAGAGAGTATCTCTATGATCTTAAGGAACATCATGGCGAAGCTGAAGACTGCATCCTTTTCGCGCTGGCTAGTATCACTGGTCGTCCGATTTTATTCCATGCCATTATGGAAAACGGTGCAATCTTTTACCGTTTACCCATCTCTGCATTTATACAAAAAGGATATAATGTCAAAGAAGTTCCTAGGATGCGACTTGATGAGTTGGAGCTGTGGAATTGCTTTAGTTACTATCCTAGCGTTACTTCTTTTGACATCCTTGACGGTCAATCCGGTAAATTCATAGGAAAGGATAAGAGATGGTACGCAGGAGCCTATCTTTTTACAGTTGACTGGGCCCACCCAGAGAGTAATATTGTCGATACTGATCATTCAGAGATCCCGCAAGAACATAAGTGCGCACACATACTTGCTTTGGAGAATGGCAACTATGCGGCTCAGCCAAACAATAGATTAATATGGAGTATTCCATCCTTTACTGTGAGAGATGAAATACCTTATGACTGGAAGACCCAAAGCAGTGAATGGAACGTGGAAGATGATCGCAAATGGAAAACAGAAGATTCGGATAGATTCTTCTATAACATAGAGGAGACCAAAAATGATTAAAAAATGGTGGAAAAAATTTATGGACTGGTTCTTTAAGGGCTTCTATGACTGAAGTTAAATGCAAAAATTGTGGCTGCATTTGTCACTGTTCTTTACAGGAACATTCTGATATGTATGGAGTGTGTTCTTGTCAAGCCTGCGCGTGTGACAAAGAGGTAGTGCAAGATGACACACAGGAGTGTGAAACGTGCCAATAGATGAAACAAAATGTTGCAATACGCATACCAAAGAAAAAGAAAAATCAGGTACGTGTTGTCAAACAAGAGAAAAAGACAACGCAGAAGCGTTGACGTATGAGGATGAAGCTAAAAGGAGCAACAATGAATAAATTATTCTTGGTGTTAGCCCTATTATTTGCCTTGAGCGCCTGCTCGGTAGGCAAAAAATGTACCTATACACAGGATGGAACGAAGATTTCATCGTGGGTGTGGTTCTATGGCGACAAACCAATCGATTTAGATAAAAACAACTGTAATTAAGGAGTTTATGGATTTTGATGAAGTACTTGTATTCATTTTTAATACTGACACTATTGGTGTGTTCAACAAAAGCTATAGCAGGATCCACCCAGTCTAATGTTTCTGGGTCTAATACCGCCATTGAAGGCGGATATGAATCTAGTACAACCTATCAATCAGGAAGTGAATCAACTTCAACAACAACCAATACAACCACTTCTAATATAAGATCGTCCCCTCCTACTGCCGGCGCACCTTCCTATAACTCCATGACTCAAGATGTATGCGCTGTTGGCGCATCCGCAGGAATACAGACTTTTGGAGTAGGCATATCTGGAGGTAAACACTTCATTGATAAGAATTGTGAACGTCTTAAACTAGCTCGAATTTTAAATGACTTTGGTATGAAAGTTGCAGCAGTTGCAATTTTATGCCAAGATGAAAGAGTCTTTGAAAGCATGATTCAGGCAGGAACTCCGTGTCCGATTGACGGTAAAATTGGAAAAGATGCATTAGCACTTTGGACTAAGTATGATTTTGAAAGACCGGACTATAAGGCCTACGTTAAACGCATGGAAAAAAGAAAAGAAGTAGAACCTATTGTAAGTTTACCACAAGACAAATCGACAGATAAAAAGGTTCAATGGAAAGATCCAAAATAAAAGCCGTCGCTGTAATCTTTTTCAGTAGCTATCTACTAGCAAGTTGCTTTGCTACTGCCGTTAGAGCAGAAGATGTAGTCACAGGAAATATTTTACCTAATGCTGGCAACTCCGTCAGTTCATACAATAGCGGAACTACTCCAGTCATATCCGATAATACTTCAAATACGACGATGAGTAACAACACGACGTTGGATGGCTTTGCCATTACCTGCGATACAGCCAATGGCCAGAACGGCGGATGTGGTGCATTTTTCACCTACGATAAAGCGGTTGAAGCGGCGCACGATTTAAAAATTACTTCTACAGCAACCTTAGTAGGCATCGCCGGCACCGGTCAAACGTCTAGTAATACCATTACTTCTACAGCCGACAAACTCGATAATGGAATTACGCTAGACAGCACCATCGACATGCAAAACTGTGAATGGTCAGGTTCCGCATTTGCCTGCGGTGACAGTACCGGCGCAGCGGATAGCTATACCGTTAAAATCCGGATACTGGATAGTAGCGACGAGGAGCTAGCGGCTGTTACTCAAACAAGAACAAATGATGCAGGCTATTATGCCAACTCAGAAACTTTTACCAATCAATTAATTTATACGGGCAGAGGAGCCAGTAAATACGAATGGTCCTGGAATGGAGTTGATGGCTCAGGTTCAACGTCGACCCATGCTAATCAACGGGGACCTAACTTATTGGGGGCAAAACTATTAATGACTTTTGATAGTGAAGACTATGTTACAATATCAACTGAATCACAAACCGCTCTTACAAGTGTAGAAACAACTTTTGCAGAATTAGCAGAAACTTTTGCTGAAGCAGTCAGTATTCTTACAGAGGACCCTGTAACATTCTCTATGGAAATAGAAGAAGAAGCTTCTTTTGAAGAGACTTTTTCTTTTGAAGAAGAAGTATTTGAAGAACCTATAATGGAAGAAGAATCGATGGAGGAGGAAATTTATGAAGAAGCAGAAGAGGTCGAAACTTCTTTTGTACCAACAACTTCTGAAGAAGAGGAGGTGGTTTCGGAGGAAGAAGAATCGTTTGAAGAATCCACTATGGAACCAACCCAGGAAGAAGAAACTGTTGCAGGGGAAGAAGAACAAGTTGAAGAAGAGTCCACAGAAGTGGTAGAAGAAACAAATGAAGAAGCGGAAGAAGAAACACAAGAAGAGGAATCCTCTAGCGAAACTGCTACAGCATCCACTGTTTCATCAAAGAAAAGTGCCAAACAAAAAAAGGTACGATCGAAAAAATCCCTCGTGGAAAATATGGAGCGAATGATGGATAAGGTTGACGAAGATGTTAAAGACATCGCTAAAAATCTAGCTCTTAAAAATATCATAAAAATAAAAGCTATGGCTAGCGAACAAGCGTCATTAGATTTGTATAGAAATGCAATATTTTATAAGCCAAAAGACATCTATTTAGAGCAATTAAATATCTTTGATCCTAGGCAAATTTACGATAAGATCAACCTAGCGAGCTATATCAAAACTGATAAAGTAGCAATCAAGGCGAACGCCTTGCACGAGATCAATCTCAAAAAACAAAGGCTGTTAATAGAATTGGAGCAATTAAAAAATGGGAAAATTTAAGTTAAAAGACCAACTGGCAGGTATTGCTGCGCTGCTAGCAGCTATCGTGGCTATCGGTGGTGGATTTGTGAAGTACGGTGAAATTATGACCAAACTCGATGTACTTTCCGAACAAACTGGACCTGATCTTACGCCTCTTGCAAAACAAATTGGTGAAGCTAAAAAAGGTGTTAAAGATAATCAGAAGACAATTACAATTAACACAGAAGATATGCTGGAAAACTCTGGTGAAATTAAAGTTTTACAAAAGGAAATAGAATTACTTAAACTTCAAATAGAAGAAATAAAAGTAAGTACATCTAATCCACTGAGTCAATAATGAATGATAAACTTATAACCGCGCTTTTAGCCGTGCTCTTGGCTCTCGGTGGATGGACGCTCAGCCGTACATTTTCATTGTCCCAAGATATGGTTTTAATCAAGGAGCAAGTTTCTAATATTGAGCAAGATATCAAACACGCTAAGAAAAAACTTCGAAAAAAGAAGAAAAAGAACAATTAAACTCATGCGCTACTTCATGGTTGGTTGTTTTTTGCTACTTTGCTTTGCTATGTTTTCTGGATGTGAAAACGTAAGACATAAGGTTGGTGTTTCGGCTAAACCTTTTGCAACAGATGGTAAATTTGAAGATAGTGCCAAGATAAATTACACCATCATTTTTGGAAAGGTGCGCCCCAAAGAAGACGATGATTAATTTTCCTTATGAAATCCACTTAATGATTATGTTTATTTTTATTGCGTTGTACCTAGTTATGGAGATAATTTTTTAATGAAAAAAATAAGTAAAACAACCAAAATAGTTATACTCGCTGTCTTCCTCATACTGTTTGGACTAACTCTTATTTATGGCTAAAGCTGATTATCAGGAAATTATTGCCGAATACAAAGAGCAAGTACGAGTTCTCAAAGAGCAGGTCAATGAACTCACCGATGCCTGCAAAGCTAAAGATTCTGCTTTAAAAAGAGCCTTACAAAAGCTAGAGTACACAACGGATGATTTAGACAAGATGCAGGAGAAAAATGAAGCTGAGTAAGAATTTCAGTCTAGCCGAGCTCACAAAAAGCCAGACAGCGACTAGAAAGGGCATTGATAACACCCCTAGTCCTACCCACCAGAACAACCTGAAATTGCTCTGTACGCACGTCCTACAGCCAGTTAGAGACCACTTTTCTCGTGTAGTTAGTGTTTCCAGCGGATATCGCTCTGAGGAGCTCTGCCTTGCCATCGGCTCAAAAACGACGAGTCAACATGCAAAAGGCCAGGCGGCGGACTTTGAAATCTTTGGAATCCCGAATAAAGAACTAAGCGACTGGATCAATGAAGACTTGGACTATGATCAACTGATTCTAGAGTACTGGAAAAAAGAAGATCCCAATAGTGGCTGGGTCCATTGCAGTTTTAATCTTGAAAAAAATAGAAAACAATATTTGAAAGCCTACAAAGAAAACGGTAAGACAAAGTATGAGCAAATTTTTAAAAACAACTAGATTAAAAATTAATCCTGAAATTGCACCGGGAATATGCCCCTACTGTGAAGAAACTTCTACTTTTGTCTCTGTGTTCAACGAGCGCTACAGGTGCATGAACTGCGGCTTTGACGTCGAACAGAAAATAAATGGAGCCATAAGATATCTGCCTATAGGTAGCGAGATACACCTAGGACATGAGTCAAAGGAAAACTAAGCTCCAATACGGCTATAAACACATCAAAAAGACCCACAGAAAACGCCCTGGGAGGCATTCTAAGCGCTTTTCCAAGCGTGTCCCTAGTAGGAAGCGCACTCGCGGACAGGGAAAATAATTTTTATTAGCGCTTGACATAAGTCCTACAAAAACCTATATATACAGTGTATGAGATATGAATACACGGTCACTAAAGAAGGCGGAGAAGCTGAAATTATGCGCGAAATGAGTTGGAAGAAACTGTTTAAAAGTCTCTTGCTCAAATACCCTAAATTTAGTGGCTGGTGTACTTATATTAATAAAAAAGGACACGTCCAAATCAGAAGCTTTAATCATGGAAAAGAAATTAAAAATCTTTAAACGTCCAACGCACTGTGTCCTCTGCGGATGTACACCTAAACCTGATGAATGGTCAATTGTGGCAGAAAATTGTTGCTTTGATTGCGCATGAAAATCATCATGATTCTAGCAACGGG
>Ga0208315_1001745_pt1 | contig 10539 bp, 4 predicted proteins | sample MalvireepMed_215_FD_184239 | JGI IMG/M metagenome (GOLD analysis project Ga0208315, IMG submission 184239) | Marine viral communities from the Global Malaspina Expedition - Malaspina viral metaG DeepMed_215 (SPAdes) (version 2) | ecosystem: Environmental > Aquatic > Marine > Oceanic | place... | reverse complement strand
GGCTATGACGTAGCTAAATCTGGTCTTGGTGGCAGTGGTATAGAAGCTCAGATGAGGTTATCCGCTGGTCAGCAGACACAGGAAGCACTTGCTACAGCGACTGATAAGGCGGTGGCTGCCCAAGCTGCAGAGACAGCCCGTGTAGGTGAACAGGCGGCTGGCATAACAGCACAAATAGGAGCAGAAGAAGCACGGGCAGACCAAGCATTTAAATCGGCTGAATCCCAATGGAAAAGACAACTTACATCGGATGTTATTGGGGCTGGTGCATCTTTAGCGTCTGCCGGTATAACACAAGCAGGTCAACTTAATGAAGCGAAATTGATGGCAGAGCGTTCTGGTTATTTTGGAAGCGGTGAAGATGTGCAGAAAATGATAGACCAAGGTTGGACACCACAAATGTTACAACAGGAAAGCGCAAGAGTAGAGAAGCAAGTAAATACTTTAATAGGTAGTGGTGTAGAATACAGGTGCAGTATCATCAATAGAAGAAGAAATTGTTTCTACAACAGAAGAGCCATCAGTAGAGCAACTTGCAACAGCAGAAAAAGAAAGATATGATAAAATAAAACAAGATGAAAGTTTATTAGCAGAATTAAGAGAGAAAAACATAGGAAAAGGTGAGCGAACACCAGTAGTAGCTGATAGAGCAAGAGATAAGAAAATAGAAGAGGAACAGATTGCCGAAACGAAAAAATACTTAGCAGAACAAGCCGAACTTGATGTAATAGGACAGACGGCTTATAAAAAAACAAAAGCAAAATTAACAAAAGAAGCCGCAGAAGCCGCTAAGTTAAAAAAAGCTCAAGCAACTGTGACGGCAGGGGCTGAGAGAACAGCCGCAAGGAAAGCAAAATTAGCAGAAGAAGCCGAACTGGATGCAATAGAACAGAGGGTTTATAAAGAAACAAAAGAAAGATTAACAGAAGAAGCCAGACTTGATACAATAGAACAGAGGGTTTATAAAGAAACAAAAGAAAGATTGACAAAAGAAGCCAAAGCTAAGGCAACTGTGACGGCAGGAGCTAAGAGAGTAAGAGATAAAAATAAGAGAATAGCCGAGCAGTATGCTGCAAAAGTAAGAGGAGAAGCAACAGCATCAATGAAAAAAGCGAGAGAGCAGCAAGTACAGGTTGGCGAACCAGATGAAAAAACTTTAGATGCTGTAGTAAATACTGTTACAAAGTTTGAATCTGGAGATAGGTCTGAAAGACATAATAATCCGGGGGCTATGGTTTGGAGTGCTAAATTGCAAGAAGAATATCCTGAAATAGAAAAAGGAGATTCATTTACAAAGGATGGTAAAACATATTATACCGCCAAGTTTAAAGATAAGGCAACTGGGGAAAGGATTAATAAAGAAATTATTTCAAAAATATGGACAGAAGTAGGTGGTGATACTCTTAAGTTTTATTCAAGATGGTCTGGTTTACCAGAGGATAGTGCGACAGTGAAAAACTATGCGCAAGAAATAAAAAGATTAACAGGTGCATAATGGCTAACGAACCACAACAACAATCAGTAGTTACTGGACAGCAGACAGCGGTAAATCAACAACAGCAGCCTGCGAATCTATATCAGGCATTAGGGAGCTTAAATCCACAAGAACTTTTACAATTAAAGAGCAATGTGCAGAAGCGTGCTGGTAGAAGAGAGATATACAGGAATGTTGGTGGTGACAGGGGTGCTGATTTATTAGGCTCAGTAGAAACAGGAGAAATGACAATTGCAGAAGCAATTAATCGTTCTAAACAAGAATTGACTCCTACTATGAAAACTATAGATTCCGCTTTTTTTAAAGAGGGAGCAACGGCAGCAAGTTTATTGCCATTGAAAGAACAAATGAAAAATACATGGACTAAAAGAGAAAGGAATCTTTGGTTAAGTCATTATAATGCACTTGACAGCAGAGAAACAAAAGCAGAGAACAGAAGAATACAAACAAGTAAAAATATTTCTAAAGAAGCTAAGGCAAGACATCAACATTATGTGACTAATAAAGGTCATTTAAGTGATGCAAGAACTGATTATATAATAGTACAAACAGAACTTGAAAGAGCTGGGGAAGCATTTGGTGCTGGTGGTGTGACAGAAAATTATAATAAGTATTATAATGAGTTTATTAATTATGTAAATCAAGATTTGAATCCAGATGCAAAAGAAGCAAGAGCTGACCAATTAGAAATGAATAGAACGATTGTTAAAATAGCAAATGAACTTCCTATAAAAGTTTTAAGAGCAAGAAAGGGTTTTCATATAGATGGTGAATTTATACCTACTTTTAAAGAAGACTTTGATGATGAAACTTTACAACATCTTTGGGCAAAAGAATTAATTAATAGAGTTGTTATGGCAAAGAATCATACTAATGATGTAGGGGAATATTTTGAACCACAACAGCCAACAGAAGAAGCACCAGCAGAAGGTGGTGGGACTGACTGGTCACAATATATGGTAGAGTAATGCCTGAAACATTTTATGTTGGCGAACAAAAATATAATATACCAGATGATTTAACCACAAATTTTCTGAATGAGAACCCTGATGCTGTAAAGGGTCTTAATTATGTAGTGGATGATAAGACCTATTCTATACCACCAACACTACAAGAACAGTTCACACAGCAGAATCCAAATGCTATATTACAGGAAGCACCGTTAGAGCAAAAGACAGTCAAGTCTGATATTACTTATCAGGACGAGCAGCTCAATGCTTTGAACCAGAGAATAGTATCTAATATAGACAACAGGCTGAAGTTCAAGGTTCAGGAGCCAGAGCCGATTATTGAAGAGCCGCCACCAGAGCCTTCATTTACAGAAAAAATACAGCCATATGTAAAAAACTGGAATAAGTCTGTAGAAGATTTCAATAATGCTTTCAGCTCATCACTCGATAATATAATTACTGGAAGAACAACAACTGCTGAAGCATGGGAGCCAGTGACTGAATATTTCAATCAATTCAGGGATGAAGACGAACAGGTATCTAATAAAGAATTAGCTGTAAACATAGCAGAGGGAGCAACAAAGTTTGCTGGTATTCCTGCCCAGATAGCAAGAGATATCACTGAACATCCAGTAGAATTTTTAAAGTTTTTAGCTGTAGAAAGTCCTAAGATGATTGGTGAGTTGATGCAGGCTGCAAGTCTTGACCCAGTATTACAGACACGGATAGCGTTTGGCGATAAAGAAGCAATTAAATATAAGAAAGAGATTCAACAAAAGATTGCTCAATATCCAGTAGAATATTTTGCACAGCCTTTTATATTTAAAGGCACTGTCAAGCAGGCAATAGGTTTACCTAAAAAGATTAAGCCTGTAGCTGAATATTATAAGACGAAAGCTGAATCAGTTTTATATAAACCTGTTCAGATTAAACTTACAAAGCCAGAAGCAAAAGCACTTCAACAAGAATTAAGAAGTGTGATAGGAAGGAAAAAAATACCTGAAGTAGTGGAATATGTAAAAGAGATTACTCAAAAACCTGAAGGTAGGGCGCAAATTATAAAGATACTTGGTGATAGTCCAACAATAGAAGTTTCTTTAAAAGATGCTATACTTAAAAAATTAAGGATTAAACCAAAAGAAGTATTTGATATTCCAAAGGCAGAACCAAAGAAGATACCAGCAGAAGCAGGTGTAGAGCCTATAGTGCCTGTAAGACCCACTAAACCTCCCGTAAAGCCTGAAAAACCTGTTGAACCAGCACCAGTCGAGGTTAAGCCAGAAAAGCCCGTAGAACCCGAAATTAAGCCTGAAGTGGTAGAAAAGCCAAAAACCGAGCCTGTAGAAGCACCCAAGGAACCCGTAACTCCAGTTGAGGTTACCCCTGTATCGCCTGAAATAACGCCTGAAGTAACACCTGAAGTTCCAGTAGAAGCACCACCTAAAGATTTAGTAAAAAGAAAGGAATTCTTTTCTACAAAAATTGGAGAAAAACAGAGAGGCAGGGCTGAACAAGCAATGGGCAATGTGCAGATGGAGATGGGTGGTGGTGTGTTAAGCTACGCTATTGAACCAATGGGTGATATAATTAATAGAATATATTCAAAAGAACATCCCAGAGATTGGTCTTTCGGAGCTACTCAGGAAAAGATAGATAAGGTTTTAAAAACATTGAAACACCCGTATGGTTTTGAAAAAGAACATAGTGAAAATATGATTGGCAATGCTCGACATGATAAAATAACATTAGAAGAACAGCAATCTAAATTAGAAAAGTCTTTAAAACATTACAGAGATGCTCATGCTGAGTTGCCAGCTTATAATGAAGTTCAAAGATTGGTCAAGGAAGCCAATATTGCTTTTGGTAATCAGAATTGGGATGTAGTAATAAGAAATTTAGAAAAAATTAAAAAATACATGGATGAGGGCTTTGAGAGTTGGGAAAAACGAATATATGGAATTGATGAAGCCCCAGTAGAAAAGCCAACTACAGCAGGAGTAAAGAAAGAGCAGGTCGAAAATTTAAACAAACAGTACACTGATTTATTAAATGCTCAGGCTGCAGCTCAGACAAACTTGATGCGTGAAGGTTTAGCTGGGATGCAGAAACAGCAGTTGGAACAGAGCTTTGAGCAGTCCACAAAAAGGCTGGAAGACCTTGAGCTGGAAGCCAAGACCAAGGGTATTACCTTGGAGAAGAAGATTACAGAGACTGAAGCTATTAAGGAAGTGGTTGATTTATTTAAGGAATTAGACCCGGAAGTAGACTATCAGACCAAGCTGGACGAGTTAAGGACTCTGCAGGATAATATAGATGACCCATTAAGTCCAGAGACCCCGGAGAATGCACTGGCGCAGATAGAAGCAGCGGGTCAGGAGCTGGCTGGTGTTGAGCCTGCAGATATTAAGATAGCAGGCGAGAACTATCAGGAGCTGAGAGATGGTTCTTTAGTAGATGTTGTTAAGCTGCATCAGGGCGCAGATATGGGAACCGTAATCGAAGAGCGTGCAGAACTATGGTATAAGCAGCAGGAAGAATTGAATCCAAAATTTGATAAGACTATAACCGAAGAAAGAAGGAAATACCATGAAAGGACAGGAGAAAAGGACGACCCGTCACAAAGCAATGGTGAATGGTTCAGTGACAGGGCGAAAGACAATGCGATTGGTGCGAAACCGAAAGGGAAGGTCGGTGATGCTCTCACACGAATATTCAGGAAGTTCAGAGAATATGCCGACGCTCTCAGGAAAAGTGCCAATAGGTTTGCTAAGTACGTTAAACAAGGTAAGGTCTCAAAAGAATTAAAGAGTTTCTTAGACAGGTCTGTAGCGGAGAGAATTAAGACTCCTGAGCAAATCCATGCTGAATTAATGAAAGATGTGAAGGGAGAGCCTTCACCAACGAAAATAAGTTACAGCCTTAAAAAGACAAAAGAGATAAGGCTCCCAAGCAAGAGGAAGAATAGAGGGGTAACATTCATTACTGGAGACCCTGTAAACATCAATTTAAAAGGTGAATACGAAGATTTTGGTATAAGGTATCCAAGGACATATAAGGGCTGGGCATTAAACAGTTCCGCTGCAGTCAGCAAGCTGTTGAATGATACAAAAGCTGGATACAATGTAGTTGGGATTACATCTCTGGTTGATGCCAAAGGTTCGATGATAAAAAACAGGGCTTATTTAAATGCTTTATATAGAGAATTAGAAAATAAAATAGGAAAGCGTAAAGCTAAATCACTGTTAGATAAGACTGGTGACATATTTCAAGCGGTCAAGGAAGCGAAGATTAGCGCAGTTCAAGTTGCAAAAGATACTGCTGTACCAGATTTCGCACAGATAGCCAGAAAGGTCGTAGCCGTAGCCACAATAAAAGATTTCAGGACAGGCAGTGCAAGAAAGAATATACATCCAGAATATGATATTGAAGTCAATTTTGATAAATACTTGGAGCTTCCAGAGCCAATTGACCTTGATACTTTTGTAGAAGCATTGCCTAAAACGGATTCAAGGGTTGCCAACCCATTTTATGCAGCCAAACAATATTGGCTGACTGTATTAAATCAAGAATCTCCACAAGTAAAAATGCTATCTGATTTTGCAGCTACTGGTGATGCATCAATATTTGGTGTTAAGCCAGAAGCCTACCAGTTTGCCAGCCCACAAATAAAGGCAATAGGCTTACCTGAAGCGATTGAAGGTATTAAAGATAAAAAAACCCAGCAATATCACAGGTCAGTTGCAGAACTTGAAGTTGAATTAGGAATTAAATCAATGACCACTGCAGCCCTTGGTGAGTGGATTACGGGTGCAGAACCTTCAGTTATGACCACTATCTTCACTGAGCCAAATAAAAAACCAGTCTCATATGAAAAGCGTGAATATCTTGGAGCAATGAAAGGATTATTGGGTACTCAGGAAAATGTTCTTGATTTCGAGATTAATCCAGAAGGGACTGATAATCTTTATATAGTTAATTTAGATGTAAATTTAAAAAATCTGCCTAAATTAGTTAAAATTTTATCAGAAGAAGGTATATATTATAAGACTTTACCAGTTAAAGGGAACAAAGTTGATTTAATTGTTGTAGATGAGGGTGGTGGTTTAGTAAACTCTGTCAACCGAATAACAAGGAAATACAATGCCGAAACCAAATTACAAAAGGGCAGAAAAACGGATATTGGCTTTACTGGAAACCGAGCCAGAGCCGACAAACGATACGTCGAAATCATCAGGAAGTACGAAGGGGATACAGGATATTACTCAAAAGTCCTCCGAGACCGCCTATCAGTTCACAGACCGAGATTTAACCGTCGTGTCCTCCCAAAAAAGCCAAGACCAACCTACCAGCTCAAAAAAATAACCCCAGATGAGCGCAAGCTCCGTGAATTAAATAAACAAAAACTTGCGGAGCTAACGAATGAAGGTGCTGAAGCTGAGGCTAAAAAAGTACCTAAATTTATTTTTAATCGCAGGGCTTATCTTTCAGAAAAATCATATCGCACAAATGAATTTTTAAACGAAGTAAAACAAATAACAACCCCTGAACAAAGGGAGTTGATACCTTTCCTTCTTGAAAGGGCTACAACAATACCTAAAAAATTAAAGCGTCCTGACCTTGAGAAATTAATGCAGGACAAGAAGCTGGTTGAGAATTTACAGCCAGTGGTGGAGTCATTCAGGCAGCGTTATAAAGAGCTGTGGAAAAGATTAGCCAAAGAAAATGCACAGCTATCCAACAAAGAAATAAAAGATTATGTGACCCACATATGGGATGTGCCAGCCAATAAAAAGTCAGAAGTTGCTCAATGGTTCAGCACTCATAACAAATTTACTGAAAAGCGTTACATAGAAACACTTACTGAGGGTATAGATAAATATGATTTAAAACCGAAATACACGGATATAAATGATATATATAATATATATGCCAGCATCGCTAATAATTCACTGGCAAATAAACGATTCGTTGCTGATATAAGAAAATTAAGTGTTGGTGGCTCCCCATTAATTACAATGCCACGACACGCTCCAGATGGTTGGGCTGAGATACATCATCCAGCTATGAAGAATCCTTTCACCCATACATACTACAAGGTTCATCCAGACCTTGTAAGTCCAATCAAGGTTGTTTTGGGGGAAAGAATTGAAGGTGGCAGTGTTTTATCAGCTTATGAGGCATTGAATGGTGTATTAAAACAGATGCAGTTAGCTCTCTCGTTGTTTCACAAGGTCGCACTATCAGAAACTGCTGCTCCAATAGTGAGCTACCGTGATTTACCTAAAATGCTTGGTGTAATGTTGAAAACCCCTTGGAAGGGTTTTATTAAAATGGAAACTGATGTATTTAAAAATCAGCCGCTGGCAATAGATTATATAAAACATGGTGGGCAAATTGGAGTTTCTGCTGATATACCAGTACAGAAAATAGCATCATCTTTAAAATCACTGGAGGTAAAGTTCAAAGATACACCATTAGCGGGTCAGGCAGCAAAACTTGTCAGTAGTTTTTATGAAAGATGGAACTTTGCATTGTGGGATTATTTACATGACCATTACAAACTATATGCTTATGAATCTCTTGTTTCAAGATACAAGGGTGATAATATCGAAACATTTAAGTATGAAACGGCACAATTAGTGAACGATACATTTGGTGGTCAAAACTGGGATGTGCTGATGGTAAATCCAAAAACCGTACAGGTAATGACTTGGTTCTTATTATCTCCTGACTGGACAGTATCTACTATGAGACAGGCTCTTGCTCCTACTGGTCTTGGTTCTGCAATGAAGAACAAGGAAGGTAGGAAAATGAGAGCCAAGATGGGCAGGCGGTTCTGGTTAAAAGCCATGTTGTATTATGGAGCTTTAATTAATACTCTAAATTATTTGAATCGTAAAAAGGACATGGAAGATAATCCAGAATATTATCCAGATAAAGAAGATTACGGTTTTTGGGATTATACAATGTTCGGAAATACTATTGGCAACCAAACAAGGCTTTTTATGGACAGATATGATGATGGTAGCGAAAGATATTTAAGATGGGGAAAACAGTTCAGGGAATTCCCAGAATTATTATATGATGAAACAGGATTTAATTTTCCACAGGCTACTTTAAAGAAATTAGGTGGTAAGACAGCTCCAATTGTGCAAACAATCTCTCAGATTTTCACAGGTAAATCTCCAAGTGGTTTTGAGAATTATGATTTAAAAGACAAAAAGGGTACAGATTGGTTGTATGGTTTAACAAAAACATTGATGAGAACACCACTTCCATTTTCTACACAAGCAGCTTTAGATAAGACCAAGGAATGGAAGTTATCAAACATAGCTGTTCCAAGCAGCAGAGGAATGACAGCAAGGAAAGCTGGTGACTTGATGGAGATTGCATTAGCTGCTAATGATACAGAAATGATGAGACAGATATTCATTGGTTGTAGCAGAAATGAGATAAACGCATTGGACATTTTGGAAAATACAATGAATCGAATGAAAAGTGATTATAGAATTGAAGAGACAAGATTATTAAGAAAAGCTGATGAATTATTTGCAAAGGCAAACGACCCAAAGACTAAACCTCAGGACAGGGATTATCTTATGAATAAAGCTGCAGAGAAAAGACAAGACGCTCAATTTGCAAAGAAACCACAACTATTATACAAATTAGGTTTGCGAAAATTGAAAGTAGGTAGAATTAAATTCCCAGATGTATTTGGTGAGTATAAGAAAGAATAATTTGTAAGGCTCGTTCTTACTCTTCGGGAAAGGGGGGCAGTCGAAAGGTTGCCCCTTTTTATTTAGCCTTCAACGATGTCGAGATTTTCCTTTCTAAAAGAATGGTTTTTGAACTTGCATATAGTAAAATGCTCACAGAGTCTATCATAAACTCTGGAGCCGTAAGTTTCAATCAATCCATCCGAGTGCAGATTGGTTGTTATGATAGTCCTGCTTTCAGGTTTTCTTTTTATATATAGATAACGCTTCTCTAACAGACCGCCAAAATAATCATGGGATGCAGCGGTGCTTGGCTTCTCATCTCCCAAGTCATCAATCATCATACAGACAGCACTGAACTTATTATCGTTCTTCCGGTCAGCTTCCATCTTGTCGATATAGTCAGAAGAGATAAACCTTAAGTGTTCCTGATAGTGTTTCATGGTAGACACCATTTCCCACATCACATTTGTTTTGATAACGGTTGTAGTTCCGAGCAGTGTTTTACCGCATCCTGTTTCCCCGATGAACAGGTAGTGAAATGGATTCCCGGCTGCCAAGTCCTTATTAATTCTCTCAACAATCTTAGGATTGATAATCTTAAAACTATCTGTTGCTACAATCGGGTCTTCAACAATATTGAAATCACTCATTATTTCTCCCCATCTTCTTATATCTTTCGGTGTTCTGCGAGGGGCTGGTTTCCCAGCCCCCCATTTTATTAATTACTAATACAACCTGATTTTTTCTTTACGATGATAATTATATATATCTTCAACCAAAGAGATATATTGTTTTACAGTTGTGCAATCAACCAGTCTTAAAGATTGAAATGATAACTTATGCAGAAACTCAGCATGATTATATTCATCATTATTAAATAGCTGCATCATTGCAAAAACAAACGACCTCCTTTTGTATCCGTCATAGTATTGTTTTATCATTGTTATTTTTTCAGCAACTTTTTCAGCTTTTTTATACGAAGCAATCTTAAATAATCCCCCTCGAAAATCCTTGAATGCACTACTGCGTCGTGATGATTTGTTTTGTAAAAGTGCCATTGTTTCATTGTGTCCGAAATTGTACAGCTTTTTGAACTCTTTATACTTAATATAATCAGGATATCCTAACTTAGCATACCCATTCATGTACTCGGTTGCTGTCCAGTTTTTTGTGTTGTTATTCAGCCGATGAACTTCTGGCAATTTTAACCCTTCTATTTCAATGAAATATACAGGCTTTTTTAGTGTTTTCACGACCTGATAACGGTGCTGCCCATCTATTATTTGTTTTTTTTCGTTTACGATAATCGGTACAGGGATATAATCTTCATCAATAGACTCTGAAAGTCTCGATAATTGATTTATGTTAATATTAC
>Ga0208315_1001742_pt1 | contig 10551 bp, 10 predicted proteins | sample MalvireepMed_215_FD_184239 | JGI IMG/M metagenome (GOLD analysis project Ga0208315, IMG submission 184239) | Marine viral communities from the Global Malaspina Expedition - Malaspina viral metaG DeepMed_215 (SPAdes) (version 2) | ecosystem: Environmental > Aquatic > Marine > Oceanic | place... | reverse complement strand
CTTGCATGATTTTAACTTTCGTAGTATTTATATTATTCACCATATTGATCCATGAGTTTAGTCTCAGGTGTTACAAGATCAATAGATGAAGAAAAGTCACGTTGACATACATCACAATAATATATATCAACATGGTTAATTGTAATAAGAAATTCAATATCTTTACTTCCGCATCGGCACCTCATTATTTATTTTCCTGTAGTCTTTTGATTAATGAATCACTCATTATCTCTTGAGTTCCTGATTCATCTTTTAGTACTATAGCTCTGACACTATCAATAGTTGCATCCTTTTCACCATCTTTAGGATATAATGAAATTGTTTTTGACATAGGTATTCGATTCCAATCTTCATACTCTATCTCTAGATCAGTACAATTAGTACCATTATCAAGAGTTGTATGGATTTCTTTTACCTTTGTAACACGATAGATCTGTTCGTAGTTTGACATGATCAGTCCTCTTTATCAATATATTTATGATAGCCATTAAGGAATGAATTGATATCCTCGACATCAAGCTCATTGATATCTTCTATATCTACTATTCCCATGATATATTCAGCTTCTGTTGCAGGAACTTCAGCAATATCTTTAAAATCATATACAGGTTCCCAATACTTATAGAAATCATTACAATCTTTAGGCATATCTTATTCCTCTGTTAGGTTGGGGATGTACCAGCGTATCGTTTAGAACGCTGGTACAAAACCAAGGATTAAAAAATAATTATAAACCATACAAAAAGAGTTGTCAAGAGAAAAGAATACTCAATGAATTGAAACGTCTGGTTCAACATTATCTTTATCTTCCCTTTCAAATTGTTTCTTCATTCGAGGTACAGTATCACTTAATGCTCTCTTGAGAAGATCATTCGTTAGGTCTACACCTAGAATTGATAAAGAGATCATAACTGCTTGATCTATAAGGGTTTTACAAACGATAGTTGCAAGAGTTGGAAGTGCTGCCAGTTTAAATTCAGTTGAATCATCTTCTGAATTTATATAATGTTTATTGAAGAGTTCCTTACAAAGATGATCAAGGGTTTCATCAAGCTCGAACTTAGTAGTAAGAGCAAGCTTAGACATTGCAAGTTTTAATCTACTGTCAGATGTAATTACAGTGTCAGTGAAATTATCTTTCATTTATTCTCTCCTGTTTGGACATACCATCGTATCGTTGGAAACGATGGTATAGGCAAGACATCTTACAAATTCTTGAGTATCATAATTTTGTAAGAAAAATTAAAAAAGGAAGGAAGTTTTTACACTTCCCTCCCTTCGTTTACTTACAGACCTAATTCAGCATCCAAGTCTGCTTCATTGGTAGGACGTTTGGATTCCAGATCTTCCTTGATGTCTTGAGGAAGATATTGAAGAAGGTCTGGACGTTTCTCTTCCAAGCCTTCAATGCCAAACTTCTGACCTACCCTGATGGCTGTTGCAATGGCTGCTTCCTCTTCCCATGCAAGATTTTCTTCAGCAGGGACATACTTCTCAACCCGGAATCCTTTCGGAATATTGTCACGATTACTGACAACGACAACGGTTCCAGACTTGGATTTAAAGTACTGAGGATACCCTTTCGCCCCATCTGCTTTAAACTTGATGTAGGACTGCTCAGTTCTCTTTACAGGATACTGAGATATCTTACAATCTCCTATGGTAGGTAGGAGACTAGGATCAGATTTAGCAACCAACTTAAACCATATTTTCTCAGAGTACATACGTACCTCCATTTGTTTGATTGATGTATAAACCCCATCAATCTAAGGGTAATAACTATATAGGATCAACCAACCCTATCACAGATATGGGTTGGTTTATACTATAAAGTTATCGGATATCTTCCAACTCCTTACTAAATATGGAAGTATATGAATAAGGAAGACCAAGCTTGTAACACACTTCTTCACCATCCTCATATGAATTTAGATTTAGAGATTGAATGAACCATCTTAGAGCAGTTTTATTATCTACTCCAGTTAGTTCAGCAATTGAATCTACTTGCTCATTGAAGATCTCAATTGACCTTTCTTTTCTTTCTCTCTCTTCTTTAAGGACATACTTGAGATCTACAAGTAGCTCATGCCAGAGTCTCTGTTTAACTTCATCCACAGATGAATCCCATATTTCATACCATCGTGAATTAGGACGAAAGCCATGCACATCCTTATAAAGATCTGAGACTTCGGAAGTTGTTCCAAAAGTATATTCCATTTTATCCTCCTAAAGGTAATAACTATATAGGATCAACCAACCCTATCACAGATATGGGTTGGTTTATACTATTGTTAGCTGTAAGATTCAGGATGTGGCACTGGTGGTCCCTTATAATGGGGATTTTTGTACCAAACATCCCTGTCGGAACAAATCCATGCATGTTGTGGTCTGCCCTCACCTTTCTCGTGGGCATCATCCATGTCTGCTTCTGCCTCTGTAACTGGTGTCTGCCAGTAATCTTTCGCCTCCTCTTCAGCAGTCTGACAGAATACGGCTGCTACCTTGTCGTTATGTTTTGAATAATCAGTCATATGATCCTCTCTCTATCATCATGAAGTAAGCTGAATTACTTACTTTTTTCTAAAATTTCACGGAAATTTTTTTAGAAAAAAGTAAGGAATTATGCACACTTCAGGGGATTAGGAGGATGCTATGGTATGCATTACAGAAGCTCAGAGGACGATATTATACGGACATCACGGAAATAAGGTATCTGTTAGCCGGATATTACGGGTAGTTAATGGAGTATTCTACTACCGTGGGGAAAAAAAAGTGTAGGGTATAGTATATATATATATATATGTACTCTCATTTTTTTACAAAAATTTAAGGGTTTATCTTCATTATGTCCCATACTTAAGTAGTACTTAAACCATTGTTATTATTATTTTTATTATTTTTTTTATTTTAGTACTTGTATAATGACTATTTATAGTGTATAATAGTACTATGGATAATTTAGAAAATACCTTATTAGAGTCTTATATAAATCTACAAGGATTACTAGCAGAAAAGATTAATCAACAGTCTAAGTCTGACTTCTTAACCTTTGTTAGAATGATGGCACCTACCTTAGTAAGTGATTGGAGAATGGGTCGTCATATAGAACTCATTTCAAATAAACTAAAAGAACTTGAAGACGGTACTATAAAGAGACTGATGGTCTTCCTTCCTCCTCGTTCTTCCAAGTCAGTTATCTGTTCAAAGTTATTTCCTGCATGGTACATAGGGAGAAATCCTGAACATGAAATCCTGACAGTATCTCATAGTGATCAACTAAGTAGTGATTTTGGTAGGTCTGTTAGGGATATAGTTAATATGGAAGAGTTTCAAAAGATATTTAGGGGTGTCTCCCTCAGAAGTGATGTCAGGGCTGCTGGTAAGTGGAAAACAAACCAAGGCGGTACTTATTATGCTGCTGGTGTCCGATCACAAATTGCAGGACGGGGAGCACATGTAGCTATTCTAGATGATGTGATGTCCGAAGAAGATTCCATATCCGAAGCTGGTAGACGGTATGTCAAGGAATGGTATCCTGCTGGCCTGAGAACCCGTATCATGCCTAACGGGGCTATTGTTATTATCAATACCCGTTACCACTATGATGATCTATGTGGATGGCTCTTGAAGCAGCAGGAGAATATGTCCGAGTACGAAACAATACCTTGGGAGGTTATCAGGATACCTGCATGGCTGGATGAAAAGTCTTCTGAACTTCTGGGACTTCCAGAAGGAACCAGCTATTTCCCTGAATGGAAATCAGATGAAATCCTCAAGATGGACGAGAATGAAATCAAGGCAAGTAACGGAAGCCGATACTGGAATGCCCTGTTTATGCAAGACCCCACACCTGAAGAAGGAGGTCTGATAAAAAAGAAATGGTTACAACATTGGGAATATGAAGATCCTCCTTCTTGTGATTTTATTATACAAACCTATGATACAGCTTTCTCTACCCGGACAACAGCCGATTACAGTGTTATCCAAACATGGGGTATCTTTTCCATGTACAATCAGACTCAGAAAGGGGAAGAAGATTTTGCCCCACACCTTATACTCTTGGGTAATATACGAGGACGATTTGAGTATCCCGAACTGAGAAAGCTGGCACAGAAACTTTATAACCAGAATAAACCTGATGTCTGTATGATAGAAAAGAAAGCCAGTGGACAATCCCTGATACAGGACATGAGAAGGGCTGGTCTGCCTGTACTCGAATATAACCCGGACAGGGATAAGGTAGCAAGGGTCTATGCAGCTTCCCCCATTATAGAGGCAGGTCGGCTATGGATACCTACAAACAAGAAGTGGTCAGAAGAACTCATAGAAGAACTGATCCGATTTCCCAATGCTGCTCATGATGATCAGGTCGATGCTATGACAATGGCAATACACTATATGAAGGAATCATGGCACTTGACCCATCCTGACGATCCTGAATGGGAAGAAGAAATCAGGGAAAAGAAAAAAACATATTGGACATTTTAATTTGGGAAATGAATAAAAGTGTGGTATAATAGTATAGGTGTAATATGACTTTGACAGGGGAATAAAATGGCAGGACTCAAAGATTTAAAGAAAACAATAAATATTAAGGGTATCCCACATAATCTTGCATGGGTAAATTCCAAGGAAGAAGCTGTAATGAAAGCTATGGGCGGTTCTGGTAAAAATCGTAAAGGTTTTCCTTCTTATGAAATTAATGAAGATGCAGGTGCTTATGGAGACATGTCTAAAGATGATATTGCAAGTGAAATGGCGGGAGAAAGTGTTGGAGGAGAAGGGGATTGGACTGATGAAGAACTTGGTCTTTTAGAAGATGATGAATATGATGCTTTTAATGATGCTATGTCTAACTATGGAATTGATAATTCTGAAGCTCGTGCTGCTGCTTTCGATGCTTTTTCAAAAGGGGCAGCATTTGATGGTTATGGTGTAGGAGGAGAAAATGTAGAAGAAGCTGCTCAACAGGCTGCTCAAGAAGCCAGAGATGCAATAGATGCTGCTCAAGCTGCAAAAGATGCTGCTGCATGGAGTAAAGATGAAGATAATTTATTAGATCCAGAAAGTCGTTATCAAACAAAAGGTAAAGATAGAACTGCTCCTTCTATTACAGATTTTTTTAGTGCCAGAACTGAAGGTCATAATGCATGGGAAGATCTTATGGCTAAATCGGCTCCTAGAGGGACAGAAGCTTATATAGAGTGGAATAAAAGACCTGCCCTTCCCGCAGATGAAAAGGGTAATCCAATTGGTCGTCATGTAAAAGGACCAGCAGGATGGGAAGTAGCTTATAAAGATTTAGATGAAGTTAAAAAAGCTTTTGGTTCTGATTATGTAGCTGATTTTAAACCAAAGGGAGGAATTGGAAGTTTACCTACAGGTAGCATAACAAAATCCTATAAAGGTCAACCCGGAATAGTTGATCTAATTGCTGGTGGAACAAGAACAGGTATAGTCAAAGATGTTGCAAAAAGTGTAGCTGCTGTAGTAGGTGCAGACGTTGGTGATTGGCTAAAAAATACTGTTGATGTTGCTACAGGTTTTTTATCTTTACCTTTTAAAGTTGCTGCTGATTTTTGGGATAGAGCCACAGCAGCACAGAAAAAAGAATTTAATGTTCCAAAAGAAAAACAGAAAGAACTAGAAGCTCATAATAAAATGGTAGCTTACAAGCAGGAACAAGATCTAATAAATAGAGGTAAGATAGCTTTTCAACCTCTAGATGAAACACCAATAAAAGGACTAGCAGCAATAGAGGCTACAAGAAATCAACTAGCTTCAGATACTAGAGAAGCAGTAGATGAAGCTAGAGCAGCAAGAGATAGAAGAGATGCTAATTTAGCTGCTACAAGAGATCAACTAGAGTCAGATACTAGAGAAAAGGTAGATGAAGCTAGAGTAGATAGAGATAGAAGAGATGCTAATTTAGCTGCTACAAGAGATCAACTAGAGTCAGATACTAGAGAAAAGGTAGATGAAGCTAGAGTAGATAGAGATAGAAGAGATGCTAATTTAGCTAAAACAGTAGCACAAAATTGGCAAGATTATCAAGCAAAAGTTGCTGCATCTAAAGCTAGACACGAGAAAGCTACCAGAGAACAGAGAGAAGAAGATACTTTAAAAGCAGTAGATAAAGCTAGAGCAGCAAGAAATGAAAGACAACAAAAAGCTTATGGAGCTACTGCTTCATTGACAGGTATGGAAGGTGGGGCAGCAGGTCTATATGATGCTTTTCCTGAAGCAAGAAAATCTTTAGATTTATTAACAGGTTCACGATATGATACAGGAGAAAAACATGATGTATATACTAAACCTACCACAGGTTTAGAAGAAGGTTTACAACAGCTAAGAAATCAGATTGCTAGAAGAGATGAAAGAAAGTCTGATACAGCAGGAGCCGTATTTGCTGATATAGAAAAAAGAGATCAAAAAAGAGCTAAAGATGATCTTATAAGAGAAGCTACGGTAGAACCTTACCGAGATACACCTTACTTTGACACACCCCCGATTCCTGCTGCTGTTAAAGCAGAAATGGTAAATAAAAATGATTATCAAAAAGATGTATTTAAAAATGAAGGGGGTATGGAAAATACTACAATTTATGAAGATATAACAAATCAAGGTATTAATAAAGGTAGAGCTATTGGTCCCGGTATTCAAATAGAGAAAGACAACCAACCAAATATACAAAATATTAATGCTTTAAGAGAAGCAACACAAATAGTATCTGGAGGTCAGAAAGAGTTTAATTTACAAGGTGTATTACAGGGAGAACCACTTGATCCAGAAGTAATTAAAGAAGCTTTTAATATTATCTCTACTAGACATTATGATAAAGCAGTCGAAGCAGTTAATAAAAATGATTTGCCAGCCGAAGTTATAGAAATTGCAGCTAAAAAAGCACTTGGAGAACTTAATTATATGACAGGTGATCTTTTTACAGCAATGCCAGCAGCAGCCAAAGCTTTAGCCGAAGGAGATTTTACTACAGCAATATATGAATTACAAACAAATGCACGAGGAGATGGTCCCTCTTTATTATCTGTACAGGTTCCCGGTCGTCTTCAAAGTATTATAGGAAAATTAAAAGAAGCTCAAGACAAATTTGGTAAAACAGATAAACCGTGGCCGGACCAAAGATTAAAAGGTGGAGGAGGAATAGATACGGCTCTTTCAACTTTAATAAAACGTGCTTTTGGTGGTCATACAGATCCTTCTAGATATAGACAAGCAGGGGGTCCAGTAGAAGAAAAATCTCTTACTTTACCACCCATACCAGATCCTTTACCACCCATACCAAAGCCAGAACCTGAAGAAGAAATCACAGGTTCACCCTTGGAAAAATACTTTAAAAGAAAAGAAAAACAACCTGTCAGAGAACCTAATACATATCTAATGGAACTTATGAATAGAATACGTCCCGGCAGAGAAGCTGAAGATCAGAAAAGAAGGTTAGGCTGGCAACCAAAAGAAATAGAGGAACCTGTTACTACACCACTTCCTCCTATTATGGATTGGGATAATCCAGATAGAGCCTTAGATGATTATCAGGATTTGTCTTATGAAGATGCCATGAAAAAATATGAGAGAGATGAGAAGTTATGGTATGATGAATATGGCAGGGATTATGGAGATCAAGGTTGGCAAGGAACTGATCATGCTGGGTGGCCCACAGGAAGACCCAGACGGCCTCCCATGAAATATGCAGACTTCAGAGAAAAATACTGGCAAGATGTATAAGGAAAATAAAATGCAAACAGAAACTCAAAAATGTTCTAATCCAGATTGTAAATGTGATCCTTGTACATGTACAGATTGTACAGAATATTGCAAGTGTACTCAAGAGGATAATACTTAATGGCAACAGAACGTAATCCTTTTGAACAAATACCCACAGGGGAAACAAATGTTGTTCCCATGCTACCTGAACCTATGCCTAATGAACCTACATTTGAAGTAGATCCTACAGATGGTGGAGTTATGGTAGACTTTGGAGAAGAACTTTCTGTCGAAATGGAAGCTTCAGAAGAAATTACAGAATGGTATGGAGATCTATCAGAAACACTGGAAGAAGAAGACCTAGCTTCTATAGCTACAGATGTTATAGATAATTTTAATGCAGACAAGGATTCCAGAGCCGAATGGGAATCCATGTTTGAACGAGGCTTTGATTTACTCGGATTAAAACTGGAGGAAGGGTCAGAACCTTTTGAAGGTGCTTGTACAGCCGTACATCCTTTATTAATAGAATCAGCCGTTAAGTTTCAGTCAAAGGCTTCACAGGAACTGTTCCCTTCCTCTGGACCAGTAAAGACAAATATACTGGGTAAGGCAACACCAGAAAAAGAACTACAGGCTAATCGGGTTCAGAACTTTATGAACTATCAGCTAACTGAGCAGATGCCTGAGTACTTTGACGAATTTGAAAGAATGTTATTCCATCTCCCCCTGATAGGATCGGCCTTTAAAAAGATCTATTATAACTCAACTTTGAAAAGACCCTCCTCAGAATTTATACCTATAGATCAATTTTATGTATCTTACTATGCAACTGATCTAAGAAATGCTGATAGATACACACATGTTATTTATAAGAGTCCTGTAGATCTGGCGCATGATATGGCGGCTGGTGTCTATAAAGATATAGAATTATCTACACCTTCTCAATCAGGTGTAACATCCTTTTCTGAAAAGATGGATACAATTATTGGACTATCTCCTTCTTTTGATAATGATCCACAATATGTTTTACTGGAACAACATTGTTATCTTGACATAGAAGATTCGGATATTGCCTTACCTTATATTGTAACAGTAGAAGAACAGTCAAAAACAGTTTTAAGTATTCGTAGAAACTATGAGCCGAATGATCCAAACAAAGAGAAACGAAGTCATTTCGTTCACTACAGGTTTGTACCGGGATTTGGTTTCTATGGATTGGGCCTTATACACTTCTTGGGTAATCTCACCATGAGCGCAACTGCCGCCATGCGTTCCCTCATTGATGCGGGACAGTTCGCCAATTTACCGGGAGGATTTAAGGCCAAGGGAGTAAGGATGGTTGGCGATAACGATCCTATAGCTCCCGGCGAGTTCAAGGAGGTTGAAGCAACTGGGATAGATTTATCTAGGGCTATTGTTCCCCTGCCCTATAAAGAGCCTTCCTCAACGCTCTACCAGATGTTACAATTCGTAGCTACTGCTGGTCAGAAGTTTGCGGATAGCACAGAACAGATTGTGTCTGATGCTGCCTCCTATGGACCCGTTGGAACAACAATGGCTTTACTAGAAGCTTCCAGTAAGTTTTTCACAGCCATACATAAACGATTACATAAATCTCAAAGGGATGAGTTCAGGATACTTGCCCAGATAGATCATGACTATCTACCTGATCAATATCCTTATGAAGTTCCCTTTGAAGATAGAAGTATTTTTAAACAGGACTTTGATGGTCGGGTTGATATAGTCCCTGTCTCTGATCCTAATATCCCTTCTAATGCCCATCGTATGATGTTGGCAAACATGGCCCTGCAAATGGCACAGCAATCCCCACCGGGAATGTTTAACCTAGAAGAACTGAATAGAACAATTCTTAATGCAGCTAACATGCCTAACCTAGAACAGATCTTACCACCCAAGATAGAACCACAACCCTTAGATCCTGTATCTGATATTATGGCAGCAACAAAAGGCATTCCTATAGCAGCCTTCCCCGGACAGAATCATGATGCCCATATACAGGTTAAAATGGCTTATATGCAAGATCCTAAGAATGGAGCTAATCCTATAATGGAGAAAATAGCTCCCATACTTCAGTCTAATGTACAAGAACATTCTGTTATGAAGTATCAGGAACAAATGAATGGTGTTACTCAGCAAATGCTTCAACAGGCACCTCCAGAACAGGCACAGCAACCTGCTGCTATTGAAATGGCTATGTCTCAAGCAGCACAAAAAGTTTTACAGGCTAACCAACAGCCACCTCAACCCTCACCAGAACAACAACTGGTACAACTTGAACAACAGAAAGTTCAGCTTCAACAACAGAAACTTCAATCAGATACAGCCGTACAAGCTGCTGAAATGGAACTCAAGAATAAGAAACTCGAACTTGAAGAGAATGACCAAATAATAGATATGCTGAAAGCTGGTTCTACTGATAGTTTTAAGAAAGAAAAGGCCGAGCTTGATAGAGAATCTAAGAAAGAAATTAAATCTATGGATATTCTTTCTAAACTTGGTATAGAAGAAGATAAGTTAGAAGCAGCTAATGAAAGAGAATTAATAAAGTTTCTAAAAGAAATGTTAAAAGATAGAGCCAAAGATGATAAAGATCTAGACATGGTTGGCTTAAATACACTGGCAAAACTTGCCTTAGAACAATTAAAGAAGGAGAAGATCAATGATGAAGAAGGGTAAAGGTTATCCAACACATTTATCAGGAAAATCTAAACAAACTTTTGGAGATCCAGCAAAGATATCAGAAGATAAATGGGGCAAACTCTCAAACAGGGGTGTCTTAAATGAATGGAAACCAAGTACTTCCTA
>Ga0208315_1001740_pt1 | contig 10554 bp, 11 predicted proteins | sample MalvireepMed_215_FD_184239 | JGI IMG/M metagenome (GOLD analysis project Ga0208315, IMG submission 184239) | Marine viral communities from the Global Malaspina Expedition - Malaspina viral metaG DeepMed_215 (SPAdes) (version 2) | ecosystem: Environmental > Aquatic > Marine > Oceanic | place... | reverse complement strand
TACCCCTCCACCTCCTCCTCCGCCTGTATACATGGAGGCTGGGTTGACAAAAGCAATTCCTTTAGAGGGAAATCATGTTCCCATGATGACGTATTTCAAATATGATTATCAAAATAAATTTCTTTTTATTAATTTTTGGAACGAGTCTTGTAGCGTAATTAGTGAGGGAACATTTAAGTCTTCGACAGTGGGTCAGAATTTGATCCCTGGAACATTTCAAAATGGAGGATTTCCAAACCAACTGTATCTGTATTTCGTTCTTCAAATACCAAATAGTTCGTCTACATCTACGCCTCAATACCCTGAGGAGTTAGAATACACCTTGTCCCTATTTCCAAAGGGATCAACAGAATGGGATGGGTTTGAAACTGTTAGTATAAACGGTGAACAAACTGTAATGAATTTGCGGTATTCTGATCCCGGAGTATGGTAATGGAATCTCTAGCTGACAGTCTTTTACAGTATGGGGTTTTGGGGTTGTGGGTAGCCTATATGATATATCGAGATGTGAGGCTCCATCAGCGCCTTAAAGAGCTAGAAGAGGCACATTATAAGGAGCGTCAATTTTACTATAATGAAATAAAAGATAGACTCACCAAATTATTACCTTTAGTGGAGAGGCTTCCGGGAACAAAGACATTATACGATGTGGTTCTTCCAAATAATAGATATAATAGAGAGCGTTAATAAAATGACAAATATAGATGATGTGGTTTATTCAAAACGTCTTCGTAAAGTAACGGGAGAACTAGAGGTTTTCTCCGAAAACGCTAAGTTTATATATTTATCTAATCCTCCCCTAAATTCTAGTTTATCGACTGGAAAAGAAATGCTTTTCTTGCAGGGGGTAACAATCTCTCGTACCAAAGAGATGGAAAAGAGTATTAGAAAGCATGATAAGGATCCTCTATATGCTATCAAAATGTATATGAAGTTGTTTGGGTTGCAATACGATGCCGAATATATGAAAAGGATATTAGTTGATACAGCTTTTTTGGTTCGTAAGCTTAAAAATAAGTTTAATAGGCCCCGTCCTTCTCAACTTTCACCTTACTATATGTCCGAATTAGAGGTGATATCTAGCCGCAGTGCAAAAACCCCGTCTTACCCTTCTGGGCACACGACTCAAGCTAGATTAATTGCTGAAATCTATGCGGACAAATACCCAGAACATAGAAAAAACCTTCTTATGGCTGCGGAGGAAGCGGGGGCAGGACGTATTATTGGTGGCCTCCATTTCCCCACTGATCATAAAGCCGGGATTTACTTGGCTAAACGTTTATTTAAGACAATAAAGAATAAAAAACCGCATAAAAGTTCGGCTGATACGCGGATTTTTGATATCAGTTCACGAAAAGGAGATTAAAATGCTATTTCAAATCCATGTTTCCCGTAGATTTACCATTCCTAGAATGGCGCATTGTGGCAATGGCTGTTGACTAGACAGTTCCCTCTTTTAGAGCTAACTGCCAACTAATACAATGGAGAAACCAGCAACTGGTAGAGCCAAGGAACCCGTCAAGTAGTATATGACCAGTATGGCTTTGCCAAAGACTTCCTAATATAAGCCCGATCCAGAAGCCAAAGCACATGGGACACTGTACCATTCCCCCGAAAAAGTTACTTTTGGATACAATCCAGTTTTTGACAGGTTCCCCAATCTTTCCGTGTGTCATAGTAAAGGTTATTCCAAAGCAAACTAAAATCCAAACAAAAAGTTCGTAGATATTTTCCATTATTTTACTTTCATAGGTAAAGTAGTATGTTTAATAAACGCGGTTCTGTTTTTATGCCAAGAGTCTCGGCCTACTAATTGGCCGCTCGAATGATGAATCATCTTAATTGGAACCGCATAGTTATTATAGCCAAGGGCGTGAGCAGTAGTAGTGTAGTGTATATCATAAAAGTCCCACAATCCCTCAAAATATGTAGGTTTTTCTACTTTAATATGTTCCCAAACTTTTTTTCTGGCTGCTAAAAATAGGCCATCTAAAGCTACTACTTCCCCGTAGGGTCCATAAGTTGTTGTATCAATTGTTGGGGGTTCTTCTTGAGCTATGTGGTTAACTGCTCCACGGTGTAGCCCCTTCTTCCAATTATCGTGATCCCACCATACGGCATTTTCCCCTAAAAATGTGGTTCCGGCGGGTCCCACGATCCCCGTTTTCGGCTTTACACAAATTGACAATGCGGCTATAAAATTTTCCTTGTTTGAAAGAATTTGAATGTCGTCATGACAGAAAATAACGATGTCAGTATCCGAGGCTTCGCACTTGGTCAGCCCTTTGTGATACGCACTAAAGATAGAATCTTGATTTACTAATAGTTTTACATCAACGCCAAAGCTAGATAATTTAGAGACTAGTCCTCTCGTCTGGGAGGACAGTTTAGGATTTCGAGTGCAGATTACTGCGAAAAATTTCATGGTCTATTATAGATAGTTTATGGATAAATCTGATTTAATTGCTGAATTCAAAAAGTGTAAGGATGAGCCTCACTACTTTATTTCACGGTACATTAAAGTGGTTCACCCTATCCGGGGTTTGGTTCCTTTCGAGCTTTACCCGTTTCAAACGAAGATTATTGAGGAGTTGGAGACACATCGTTTTAATATATTGCGAAAGTTTAGGCAGGCAGGATGTACGACCTTATGTGCTGCCTACTCTCTTCATATGGCGATTTTTGAGAAGCATAAGACGATTGTTATCCTTTCGAAAGGGGATGTAGAAGCGACGGAGGTGTTAGATCGTATCAAGGTGATGTACGAGGAGCTTCCTTCTTTTTTACGGCCAGGAGTAGCCGAGGATAATAAGCACACTCTCAAATTGAATAATAACTCCATTATCAAATCTAGACCGTCTGGTAAACAATCAGGTAGATCTTTAGCTGGGTCCTTTCTGATTATTGACGAGGCGGCATTCATTGAGAATATTGATACCATCTGGGCGGCGGTATACCCCATTATCTCTACAGGTGGTAGAGCGTTTGTGTTGTCTACGGTAAATGGTGTAGGAAACTGGTATCATAGAACCTTTAAGGAGGCCGGACTGTCGGAAAACGCCTTCAACTGTATTGATATTGCATGGAGAGACCATCCCGAGTACAAACGTCAGTTAGGGTATGATTCTCTGTATGAAGAAATGGAAAACCTAGGATTGAATGTGGATATGTGGGAAGCGACAACTAAAGCGAATCTTCCTCCTAAACAGTGGCTTCAAGAATATGAGTGTGAGTTTTTAGGGACAGGTGAAACCTTCATTGAAGGTACTTTGCTTAAACGCCTGTTGGAGGAGGTTAACGAGGAGTATTATATTAAATACAACAATAAAATGCGCGTCTGGAAGGATCCTGAACCTGCATATGACTATCTAATTGGAGTAGATGTCTCCATGGGCAGAGACCGTGATTACTCGGCTTTTCATGTCTTAAACATGTATACAGGGGAGCAAGTAGCTGAGTTCTATTCTAATAAGACCCCTATCAATGAGCTTGGGCAAATTATTGCTAAGGAGGGGAGCCTTTACAATAATGCCTCGGTAGTGATAGAGCGCAATACTATCGGGAACAATCTTATAGATTGGTTATTTAACGTTTATGAGTATGATAATTTATGGCTAGATGATAAGAACAATATAGGGTTACAAGTAACCTCTAAAAATAGAGACGAGATCCTGGCAAGACTAGAGGAGTATATCCGTAATAATATCCTTAAAGTAAACTCTAAACGTACTGTGGATGAGTTGCTTACGTTTATCATTAAGGATTCCGGCAGAATTGAGGCCGACAGAGGTAAGAATGATGACCTAATTATGAGTATAGGGATAGCCGTATCTGTACTACATACTTTAGTAGATACTCATGCGTTAGAATTCTCTCAAAATCCGCACCAGGAACAAAAACCATTAGAGCCTACGAGAACTACCCTCTATAACAGTTACGGTCAGGAAATAAGTACAGAAGATATGAAATGGCTGATGAAGTAAAGAAAAACGGTAAGGTCACGACGATTACCCAAGTTAAGGAAGATGCAGCAGGGGCTGGGATTACCCAATTTGGAGCCCAGAGTCCTGATAACCGCATAGGTCCTTATTTTTATCCTTCGGGCAGGTTAGGTCAGTTTTTAGCTAGATTCTTTGCTACTAAAGCTGCCCCCTATATGGCCCAACAAGGAGATGATGGGCCCACTCCTCAAGCGAGTCTAGCTGGGGATACCGTCCAGAGCGCCGATGTCGTAACTCCTGATAGATTACCAGCGATGGGGGCATTAAGCCGTAATAGCTTAGTACTCCCTGAAATTGAGAAAAGTCGGCGGGAACGGTATAAGAGATTTGAGGCTATGGATGACTATCCTGAAGTAGCAACAGCGTTCGATATTTATGCTGACGACTCCTCCCAAAAGAATTTACGGGGTGAGAGGTGGACGATTCACAGTGATTCTCAAATGGTTGTTGATGAATTAAAGGAATTATTCCGAGTCATCCAGTTAGACAGAATTTATTGGGATATTATTCGAAATACTGTAAAATATGGAGATGCCTTTATCGAGACAATCGTTGATACTAATAACCCCAAGAAGGGAATTCAACGCATTAAACCTTTAAACCCCAATTTTATTATTAGAGTGGAAAATGAATACGGGTATTTAACTGATTTCCTGCAAGAGATTCCCCAGAAGAATGACTGGGATTCTTATGGAGTTCAGGGTCATGGGAAGCCTACGGTAGTGCCGCCGATTCCATGACGGGGGCGAAGTATATCACTTTAGATCGCAATCAGATTATTCATTTTCGCCTAAGAACGGCTGACCCCTCTTATTATCCTTATGGGAAATCAATCGCGGGGGCTGCTATTCGAATTTTTCGTTCTTTAAAATTAATGGAAGATGCTATGCTTATCTACAGGCTGGCTCGTGCCCCTGAGAGACGCATCTTCTATATTGACGTAGCTAATATGCCTGCCAACAAGGCAGAGCTTTTTATAGAGAAGGTCAAAGAAAAATTCAAAAAAGAAAAATACTACGATATTAATAGGGGCGGCATAGATGCACGCTATAACCCTCTTAGTGCCGACGAAGATTTCTTTGTTCCTACTAGAGGTCCTCAGGGCACTAAGATCGAAACGTTGCCTGGGGCAACTAACCTTGGGGAGGTAGAGGATGTTCGGTATTTTAGGGATAAGCTGCTCGCCGCTCTAAAGATTCCTAAGGATTATATTGTTGAGAAAGATAAGTCCCCTGAAAGAAAGGCAAACTTATCACAATTAGATGCCAAGTTTGCTAGAACTATCACCCGTGTCCAGCAGCAAATCGAGATAGGGCTAGAACAACTTTGTAGGCGTCACTTAAGCTTAATAGGGTATCCTGCTCATCTTCTTAAAGAATTACGGTTGATTCTGCCTGACCCTAGTGACACTTTTACCAAACGTAAGATGGAAATTGATGAGCAGAAAGCTAGGGTAGTCCAGGCTGTGGTTGCTACTGGGCTTTTCCCCAAGAAGACCCTTTATAAAGAATTTTATGATCTTACCGAGCAGCAAATTGAAGAGATTATGGAAGAGCTTAAACAAGAGCAATCAGAGATGCAATCTCAAGAGCTAGAGCAACAAGGGGCTATCGGACAGCAAGAAATGGAAATGGAGCAGGATGCAGCGTCTCAAGATGCCGGGAGGCAGGAGGTAGCTAAGGCCGCAGATCATGAGCGTCAGAAAGAATTACAAAAAGAGGGGGCTGATGCCCGGATTGTTAATACCCTTCGGCGTCTGAGAAAACAAATTATTTCCGAATCACAGAATGGGGTATCTTCGAAGGTTAATTCTATTGATAGGATAATTGGGAGAAATATAAAAAATCCCTAAAATAATGCGATCTATTATAACCTATATAACCCGTATGAGTTGACACATTAAGGAGTTAGAAATGTTTGATCATCTGTTTGAGAATAGAAATTCCACCATAACAAATTTATTAAAACTAAGTGATTGCTTGGGACGCTCTCTTAGAGAGAACGTGGAGCTTTTCTCCATTGATAGTGAGGCAAAAAAAGTAGCATTTTTAACAGAGAGTGGCAAAGTGGTCTTTGGAGAATACGCTCTGGAAGAAGATATTACACTTAACTCAATCCAAGTGCAAGATGTAGATATCTTCACCGATAATAAAACTTTTAACTCCTTTGTAGATGACAAGGTTTCCCGCTTTGTGGGAAATTTAAATGCAGACGATTACCGCACTGCGGAATATAGTTTTAGTGAAGTTCTTTCCTTATGGGAAAACCGATTGAAGTTTGAGAATGTAAAAAAACGCCTAGAAGAAAAAACATCTTTATTCTCGGAGGCGCAAAATATTGTTAAAACTGAGGAGTTTCAACGATTTTTAGAGATCATGCCCCAGATTACCAGTTTCCTGGTAGAAGAAAAAGACGAAATTCAGAACATCAAAGAAATTGAGAATTCTATTAAACTGTCAAATGCGGTTTCCAAAGCTTTTAATTTCCCACGTTTAGGGTATAAAGCCTTAGAAGAGAACAGTAGTTACTCCATTTCTCAAGGATTAAATAAGAGTATCTACGAATTACTGTGCAAGCAGGAGTTAGTCAAGAAAGAGCTTTTAGAGTCCAAGAAGGGGTTCGAGGAAGTATGGGCCACCAACAGTAAGATTCGAAATCTAGCTGCGTTGCTTTTTGAGTCCTGTGATGAAGAAGTGTTGAGTGCCCTTGTAGAAGCCGTTGTTGATGTACCTTACTTGGCTTTGGCAACCAAAAAGCAGTTATTTGAATGCATAGATAACTCCTTAGGGTTAGGGGATCATACAAGCATTTCCGAGAAAGAAATTAAAAACTTCGTTTCACGCTTGTTTGAAATGAAAAAGCCTATTAAAAAGACGATTATTAGCTTACTTAATGAGAAATATGGAATTAATATCCTTAACCTTAAAGAAACAGCTACTTTTAAGAGCTTGGCCCACACCCAGGTAGTAATTTTTGAGTCTCTTTCTAGACTGGCCCCTAAGGGTAGCGTCCTGAAAGAGGTCTTCACTGAATTGTCGATGTGCCTTAAGAAAAAGAATGGTGTGGAAGTTATTGATGTGAATGATGTTCTTCAAGAATGTTTTGAAGCTTGTGGATATGATAATTTCTGTGAGGAATATACATTAGTTGAAAATATTTCTTTCGATACTATCCTAAATACTGAATTAAGTATCGCCGAATTATTAGAAAAAACTCGCAAAACGCTTCTTTTGGATTTAGATAAAGAAAAAGATAACGATAAAACCGACGCACAGATTAAAGCCGAAAAGGATTTGGAGGATCGAGAAGCCCAACCTGAGTCTGAATCAGACGAAGAGGATGACTCTGTAAAAGCAGCAGAAAAGAAAAAGAAAAAGACTGCTAAGGAAGAGGTCGAACTAGACGGCGATAACATCCGGGAAGAGGAAGAGGCTGAAGAGGACGAGGCTGAAGAGGAACAGGCTTTATCTAAAGAGGAATTCCTTGAAGCCCTCAATGATTTGGATGAATTGATGGCGGGTATGCAGGAGGATGACGACGAGGAAGAACCCCATGACGACGAGGAAGAGTCCGATGACGGTGATGATAAGGTTCTTCCTTCAACTCCTGGTGATACTCCAGAGGAAGAAGCCGAGGAGTAACACTAGATGGCAACAGGATGTGGTGGACCTGTTCCTCTAATCCTTTCTTCAATAGGGGGTAACTATACGATCATTGAACTCCCCCCTGATCAAGTATTAGAGGCTGCTATCTGTGGAGGTAATGGCCCCACTGGCCCACAAGGGGTTACTGGCCCCACTGGCCCACAAGGGGTTACTGGCCCCACTGGCCCACAAGGGGTTACTGGCAATCAAGGGGTTACGGGAAATCAAGGGGTTACGGGAAATCAAGGGGTTACGGGAAATCAAGGAGTTACTGGCAATCAAGGGGTTACTGGCAATCAAGGGGTTACTGGCAATCAAGGGGTTACTGGCAATCAAGGGGTTACTGGCCCAACGGGGGCATTTGATCCTAACGCCTCGTGTACTACTCTGATTGTTGTTAATCCCATTGACACGAGCGCAGGACTAAATGTTTCTTCCAATCAGACTGTGAAGGGCAATCCTGGTAACGATCTAATATCCATAACTACTGACTTCCCTCAACCTCATGGGGCTGGTCCCTTCATTTGGATGCGATTAAAAGACGATGGGACGGCTTCTACTTCGGAAATAACTTTCGGGGATGGCTCTCTCACGGAAGGGGTATCCTCCACGGTCAGAAGCAGTGATGATGGTTATTACCAATTTACAAATCCCTCATCCTCTGAGGGTGGCCCAGACCATGTGGCCGTAAGTTCTACAGGTGTTTATTTGGTTAGAACTATATCATCTTTCATAACCTCTATTAATCAAAATATCACATTCCGGTTCTATATAAACGGTAGTGTCGCTCACTCACAAATTTTTAGAGGACACAGTGCTACAGATCCTCATGCGGCTCCTATGGAATGGGTAGGAAAGGTAGTCGCGGCTCCCGATGCTATTAAACTTACGATGGAGGGAGAGGCAGACAATGTTAATTTTGAAAAAGATTCTACTTTGATTATTCAGAGGTTAGCTTAATGGTAAGTAATGATAAAAAATTTGTTTTCTCTAAAGAAACTTTAATGCCTTTAGGTATGGTTATAAGTCTGTGTGCGGGAGTAGTATGGATTAGTACTGAACTTGGCAGCATTAACCACAAGTTGGATTCTTTAGAGGAAAAATTGGAAGATCAGTGGACTAAGAGAGATATGGAAAATTGGGGGTTAAAATTAAAGATGCTAAACCCAGATATGGATTTACCCCAATTTTCTGGTGATAACTAATCCAGCATATGATTCTGCTTGAGAAGCTTTATAATTCTTTTAGTATAGTTTCTTTTTAGATTTAAAAGAGACTCAACTACATTATCTAATCTGGTAAGGCCCCTTTCACTTACCTTCTCGTCTTTTAGGATATTTTCTATTTCTTTCACTGCCCATTGTAAGTCTTCTTTTTCGGAGGGACTCAGCGCGCATTCATCTTTTTTTATGTCTTCTATCTTCCTCATAGTACTATAACCTTATGTCCTTGGTTCTCATAATATTTTTTACGTTCTAGGGAATGTTGTTTTAGGTATTTTTCTTGGTCTAAGAAATCATAGATCAATACTTCCTGCTTGCTTTTGTGTTTCCTCAGAGCCCTCCCCAGAGCTTGCAGTGTAGCAATCTCTGACTTCATGCCTCGGGCATTTATGAGATGGGTAATCTCTTCTATGTTTATTCCTGTTTGAAGAATCTTGGTTCCAATAAGAATGGAAGGTCCATTATAATTTCTGAATTTAGAAATAGCTGAATACCGTTCTCCGAGGGAGTTCGCACCCTCAAGAAACTGACAGGATTCTCCTCTAAGTAACTTTTCCAGGGATCTTCCGTGATCAAGTGATTTGGTAAGTATAAGTATACGAGGTCGTTGATTTTGTTTCTTGATGTCATGTACTATCTCGGTTATTTTTGTATTTCGTGAGTGATTATGGGTAATGTAGTTCTCATAAACTTCGGAATACCCCATTGATTCGTCTCCACCGCTAGCAGCATACTTGCGTCGGACTAGATTTATGATGGGCTTGGTGAGCTTGCCTTCTTTCACTAACCCTGAGGTATCTATGATTTCCCATACGGTGCCTAATGAGCCTTCTAAGTTATATTTAGGGATCGACTCAGACGGAGGGGTGGCAGTAAATCCAAATCTATACTGTGCATTAGGGAAAGCCCTAATGGCTGCTAAAGTGGTCTTTCCATTAGAAAATTCATGGCATTCATCAACCATTAGAACTTCGGCTTGGTTTAAATGAGTGTCTAATATTTTTTCTATACTCTGAACAGTACACAGCATTGTGTCCCCATAAATGTATCCTTCTCCGTAGCACAATCCTATGTTTTTAAATTCACAAGTAGTTGTAAGAAACTCATAAGTTTGTGTTAGCAGTTGTTTTGCATTAAACAATAGCACCATTTTTCTCCCCTCTAGTGCCTTGATCAGTCCAGCCATTATTAAAGTTTTTCCAGACCCAGTAGGAGACTTAATAATTCCTCTTTTTTTATCTAACCCTTTAGCAATTAATTTTTTTTGAAAATCATAATAAGTAAAAGGAGGAATCTCCCAGTCATTTTTGGGCAGAGGTGGTCGGTCGTGGGTGTACTCTAGTTCAGGCATACACTCAATTTTTTCTAAATCTTTGAGTAAACTCTCTAGAAGACCTGAGCGGAAAGTTCCGTTTTTACTAATAAACCTAATAGTCCCATCCCATCGACGGGATTTATAGGCTGACGAGTATTGATAGCCTGGGGATTTAAATGAATATAATTTCACAAGGGCGCTCAGAAGATCAGGATTATCTGTAATGATCTTGGAGTTTAGTGTGCCTACGGCTATTTTCATGGACTATTATAGGTAAATATCAAATTTTCGAGGAGTATTTTATGGCGTCCACCCCTGATTCAGCCCCACCCCCCAAAACAGAAGACCAAATTCTTGAGGAGTTGTTAACG
>Ga0208315_1001739_pt1 | contig 10556 bp, 17 predicted proteins | sample MalvireepMed_215_FD_184239 | JGI IMG/M metagenome (GOLD analysis project Ga0208315, IMG submission 184239) | Marine viral communities from the Global Malaspina Expedition - Malaspina viral metaG DeepMed_215 (SPAdes) (version 2) | ecosystem: Environmental > Aquatic > Marine > Oceanic | place... | reverse complement strand
GGTGTCGCTGGTGCGGCGCTGGATGAGCTCGTTGTAGTAGTCGGGGTCGGACTTCTCGAGGCGGCGGGACCATGCCAGTATACGTGAGAACATATTGCTTTGTGCCTGCCCCAGGTCGTTGGCGACACTGAGAACCAGCCCCCCGTGTATGACTGCCCAGGCGGTGGCTACTGCGGCGCTGACCTCAGTTTTCCCAGATTTTTTTGGGCATGAGTATATGGCGGTGCGGTAGGGGAGCTGCGCCCGCTTGCCGCGGCCTCCCCCCCCGGTCTTGGTGAAGACGTGGTTGAGGATGCGAGCCTGGTGATCGTGCAGCTTCATGGGGCCGTCGTCCAGCATCCAGTGCTTCTTGATCCACTGGACTATGGGGCAGTTACGTGGCGGCATGGTCTATCCTCTCCCCGAAGACCTCGGCGAGCACCTCGGCCCGCTGCTCATCCGGGACTGCCGAAGCGCATTGCGCCAGCCGGCACATCAACGTCTCCATCTCCGACGTTATCTCCGCTCGGGCGTCGGTCTTGGTCCAGTGTGTCTGCGCCCACCTCTGATCTATCTGGTCGCACTTCTGCATCACGGACCGGTAGAAAGCTATTAGCTCCGTCTTGCTCGGTGTCGGTGTCCCACCACTTTCGGATGTCATTGGCTGGATTCCTCTGCTCGTCAGTGCTCGGTGGTCGCGTCGTCACGTGAACCTGCCGGGAGTATTTCTCGTTCATCGCCCTGTGGTGTAGTGAGGCGTCCCGTGCCGTTCGGGCTCTGTCCGCCCTCTCCGATGGCGGGTCGTTGGGATTCGGGTGCGTTGCCAACCAGTCCCGCAAAAGGGCGTGGGCTTCCTCCTTCGAGCAGTTCCACTGGCCTGCCAGGAAGATTTCCACGTCCGTCACCACCGTCTTTAGCGCGCTGCCTTGTGTGGCTACAGTGATCGCACGTCCAAACTTCTCCTGCCGTGTACCACTTTGCCCCTCCACAGTTGGGACATCCACGGGATTTCTCCTTCTCCTGTGTGTCGTGGGTGATGTCCAGCGACAGGAAGCCTTCGACCCTGTCGTCGGATGCCATAATCCAGGCCAGACCCCGGTGCTTGTTGTGGGTCATCTGCCACTCGTCCTGGCTGAAGTTGTAGAGGGCCCGGGCGAGCTCCTCCATGGTGTAACGTCCCAGTCGCGTGTTGATAGATTTCACTGCCTTGGCAGTGGGGCTGACAAGGGCCCGCTCGTTGATATGGTTCTGGTAGAGGCGGGCCAGCATAGCGCAGGGACCCTTTCCTCCCTGGTAGACTTCCGGCTCACCCACTACCACCTGCTTGCCGTTATGTGATACTGCCAACATTTGGCGTATCTCCCGCAACTCCGCGAGTATCTGCTGCCCTATCTCCTCCGTCATCGCCTGCCTCCAGGTCGTCGTAGATGGCGTCGATCATTCCGTGGGCTCGCACTCTGCCGCCATCCTTCCCCAGCACTATGGCCAGGTAGGTTGTCAGGTGCCATGCCACATCAGTGGCACTCGCCTTGATGGGTGGGAATATCTTCTGAATCGCCTTGTCGAGGCGTCGGTGCTGCTTTGCAAAGCTGGCGTTCATAGACCTCCTCTTCGCCAAAGACGTGCCGTCCGTCCTGATAGCTGTAGCTGAAGGACAGGCCGTCCTGAACAAACCGATGCGATAATGACAGCGCACTTGCAAGGTTTTTCGTGGATATCATTGGGTGCCTCTCAGGATAGGAACAAGCTGCAGGAGGGCGCGCACCGCCTCGGTGTGCTTGCAGGGGCGCTTCCCCCCGTACCACGCGGGACAGGTGCAGGTCTCTTCTTCGGTGATGTCTTCGGGGATGTCTACACGATAAGCCTGACCCCGGGGCGAGGTCACCGTCCACTGACAAGGAAAAGCGGGCACCGGATCAATGCTGTATCCGATGCCCGCAATCTTCAGATCAGAACGGGAGGTCGTCCTTGTTGGGCTTTTCCGGTTGCCCGTTGCCCGCTGCCGGGGCTGCTTGGGTCGCTGTAGCCGATAGTTCAAGTTCGACGCTCCCCTTGCTCTGATCGTCAAGTCGCCAGACCGTGTCGAGGTTGGCGTAGGTGTTGCCGTTCTTGCTGCTGATGGAGTGTGCTACCACGTATCCCACCCGCACGTTGAGCAACTCCTGATCGTCAAAGTTGTAGGCTTCCTCGTCCGTGAGGGCGGTCTTCTTGAGTGCCGCACACCGGAATTTGTAGAGGTGGCCGGCTTCGTGACCACTGACATTGACCAACTTCTGGACCACGTAGGGCTTGTTGTCCTCCTCCATGCGGTGGCTGATCGACTGGATCTTGATGGCCACCTTGTGCTTGTCACCGAAGGGAGTCTGGATGATGCCCAAGTCCTTGATTTCGTAGATGATGCCCTCACTAGGCCCTATGGGGTGAGGTATGAACTCCGTGCGCTCCATAACGTATTTTGCCATTTCTGCTCCTTTACCTTTGCCCGTGCGCCGCTGACGGCTATGGGCTGGATGGTAGCCCTACCCTCGGTGGGTAGGGGGGACACCTGCTGGCATTCCATTTCAGTTTAGATGCCAGAACGCGTGCTTGGGTCGCGTTAACCGGGAAAGGGTCGGATCAGGTGCCCTTAATTCCTTCCTGTGTGTTTTAGAAGTGTGCGGGCCGCCCCCGTCTCCCCCTGACCAGGAGCTTCGGCGAAAGAGGCCCCGAGAAAACTTTCACGGTGGCTGCGTCCCCCACAATCCACCGTGCCGTTCCTCCATCTCCAAACCTCACGACACCTTTAAGCCCGCACACTTCCCCTTTTATCGCCGCAACCTCGGTGGCCGCTGCCTCGTTGCTCGCTATCAGCGTCGTCTCGATGTCCACCAGCACATTCTCGTAGTCGGGGCCTGCCAGCTGCTCGGCGTGGTCGTTGAGGTATTTCATTGTCCTGCCCAGAAGGTGCAACAACTCCATGACGTCGTTGTGCTGACCGTCCAGCTTCTGCTTAATCTCGTTAGGTAGTTGGCTCACCGTCAACCTCCAGCAGTTCTTTGGGTGTGTCCCAGGATACGAGGATGTCCGTCACAACGCCATCACGCATGCGGCTGGTGGTTATCGTGGCTCCGTTGGGGATGTCCTTTCCCAGGTGTGCGCCGATCATGCTGACAAGCTCATAGGCTCCGACCCTGACGCGCTCCGTGATCACATAGTCATGATCCATTACCTGGAGTACTCGCCCTTGTACGTCACCAGGCGTGGCCCTGCGAGGTCGCGGAAGCACACGCGCCCATTCGTTGTGTTGTGAATTCGCACCAACGTGTTGAAACTGGGCTGGCGGTGGCCAGCGAGGATCTGCGAGAGGACGGCGGGCGAGAGGTTGGCGAGTTCAGCGAACTCGCTCTGGGTCAGTCTGGAAGTCTTCAGGTATTTGTGTAGTGTCACGTCGTTTCCTTTTGTGAAGTGCCCTGATTATAGCCCAAGTCTGGGAGCGTGTCAACATTTATTTTGCTAAGGGCAAAGATAGTGCTTGACACGCGTCCAGCACTGAAGTAGTATTGGGGGGAAGGGCAATGCAGCTCTTCGTCGCGCCTGGGGAGGGAAGATGGAGGAACTGGATTGCAGGCAGGGATACGAGATGTGCGAGATTCACAGGTTTCGGAATTCGCCGCCAATAATATTCCGACACACCACAACCACGCTGGAGAAGGCCAAGCGCTGGATGGGCAATGGGGACGGCAACCCCAAGTGGATCGAGAGGTCCCACCAGAAGGCTACGATATGAAGCGGACCAAGGAGATGACACACACAGAGCATACACCCGCACCATGGCGACTCAACACGGACACGCTTGATATTGGAGACTACGCAGCCATACAGGGTAGTAATGGGACGTTTATAGGGGCTGTGTGGGCCGACAACACCCAAGCACCGCAGGCAGACGCCAAGCTCATAGTCAGGGCCGTCAACAGCCACGTCGCTATGGTGCTGACGCTCTATAACCTGATACAGGCATGGGAGTCAATTGACGAGAACACCCTTGTGCCCGACGAAATTAATATAGATCACCTTTGGGAAGACGCCCGTGCAGCCCTGGCACTGGCAGAGGGGGAGACGCCATGAGCACCGTAGCACACAACATCCGACCGTATTACTCGGGGTATATGTGGGAGGTCTTTGACCATACCATGAGGACCGATAAGAGGGGAAGCGGCGTCTGGATGCTACGTGAAGACGGGACAGAAGTGCAGGTTTTAGGCTCGTCTCAGTTCACCGTATCCGACGTGAAAGACAAGCCCCGCAAGATCCGCAGATACTACGAAAGCTGGCCAGCAGAAGAGACTACGATATGAAGCGGACGATGATGGACGCCATTGCCGAGGCTCGGGGTGAGAGGTTGCCGATCCTTGCCGAGCACGGCCCAAAGTGCTGGGGGGCTATCCTCCAGACCCACGAAGACCGAAACGGTGAGGCTATCGGGCGCTGCGACAGGTGCGGACAGCGGTTCAGCGCCGGCGAGGCGAACGTAGATGGCGCTGACGTTCAGACACTACAGGAGATTGAGGTGTGAACTACGACAACTGGAAGAGCACCGATCCGATCATGGAGCGGGCGGGAGCCTGCGAGGAGTATCTGGACAACCAGATCGAGGCCATTGACCTGATCTGGCGCAGCTGGGGGCTGACGCCGATGGTCGATACCCCCGACCTGGGAGCCGACGAATGGCGGGATCAGGTTCACGACTACAGCATTGATGGGGACAGGCCCACCCTGCTGGTCGCCGAGATCCTTCTAGAAACGCACCTCGAGCAGATCGAGGACCCCGGGCCCTACGTGATGACGGTCAGAGCATATCGCGAGATGGGTCCTGTGCTACGCAAACAATGGAGGGTCAGATAATGTACACCCGCATTCCCGTATCCGAGGCGGCAACCGCCAAGGGTTGCTCGAAGCAGACCATTCACGCGGCCATTCAGGATGGCCGGCTGAAGGCCGAGTGGCTGGGGCCGATCAGGGCTGTAGTCGTCAACAGCCAGTACACCCGATTTGAGCCCCGAATCCCAAAAGGAATGAGGCGGGAGGAATCCGATGAAGTGCTCTGAGTGCGGCTCAGAGCCCCGTGGAGGGCACGTAAGGATTCGGGGCCGTGTATGGTGTGTAAGCGTCGCAGGGTGCCTGAAAGCCTCCTATGGGGCCGAGAAGGCGTCTGGAGAGGACAGGGTGTATGTGCCGAGGGAGAAAGTTTTAAATCTGCGACCTATTAACAAGCCAAAGCGGGGCGTTGACAGCCCGGGGGGGATGTGAGCGGTGAAGTTGCAAATCTCCAAAGAGGGGGGCGTCACCGCTCGTTTCGCCAAGAAGAAAAAGTCCTCAAAGAAGAAGACGCCGGAGCAGCGAGAGGAAGCCCGCCTTCAACGGCAGGAGGCCCGTGACCGGCAAAAACTGGAAAAAGCCACTGAATACTCCAAAGACCTCGAAAGGGCTGTAAAACGACAAGAGGGTCTGAAGAAGCAGTTAGACAAGGCACTGGACGGCAAAAGCCTCGGTGTTCCCCTATCTGATCTTGTGGTGCTGGCCTACCAGATGATTTTCAACCTGGAAAAGAAGGGGATTGTGCTCAACGCCAGAGAGAAGAAGATCCTCGGGATGCTGGAGCCCTACGCTACTCGGGCCGCTGAGAAGCAGACGCGAATGGATCGAACCATTCTGGATATTTAACCTTGACGACTCTACACGCAGTGACTAATATCGGGGTGCGACAGTTGACCGAGAGAGTTTTATATATTAAACTGTGTTTAACGGGCGTCCGACCTCTCTTGGACCCTATTGGCCACTGTGGATTTGTCCTCTCTCGGGACTGTCGCCCACGGTGGCCTTTTTGTGTACCCCACCGAGGCTCCGGTCTACTCGACGGCTACTTTGCCGGTGGGGGTGGGTCAGGAGACAAGCGACTACCACGGGGACCAGGACAGTCGCAGTGCCACCCCGCAAGGACGAAGGCACCCTGGTGAGGCTGATCGACAGCCGATACTTAGTAGCGTCCGACGTGGAGGTCGATCCACCCACGATCCCGGCCGTGAGAACTCATCAGCATGGCGGATATTGGGCCGTTCCCTCTTCATAGGGGGAATGGCCCCCCTATATCCACAACCGAAAGAATCTATCAGCATGGGAAGACTTACTGAAGCCTTTGACTACACCAACTTAGCAGTACAGGCTGTGTGTGTGAGGCAGGGGGTCTACTTGGCGAGAAGTCAAAGAAGCTCTTTGAGGGTCGGGCTGAACGATAACCGATGGGAAAATAAATGTGTCACAAATCTGTCACACTTGAGGTGCTGGCGGTCACCTGCTTGCGTTGCAGATGCCCACAGTCCGTGACTCAGGGACTCGCACCCAAGACTTGTAGCCTGTGCCTATCCTGGTGTAAGATTGAGGTGGAACCCAAGAAGGGGAGGAGACGATGAGCGATGACCTGCCAGACCTGTTTACCAGAACCCGAACCACGGACCCAGACACCAGCCGTGAGGCCATAGCCGCTATCTATGAGGGTCTCGGAGACCTCCAGAAGAGGGTATACAGGGTCTTGAAGTCCTTGGGACCCGTTCCAGACAGGGCTCTGTGTAAAGCGATTTGGGACCTTCAGCCCTCCACCGTAAGAACACGACGGGACGAACTCGTCAAAGCAGGTATGGTGGAGTTCACGGGCGACAAGGTCAAGATCGGGAAGACAAACCACATGGTGTGGAGGGCGATATGAAGGACATACGCCTTGAGGCCACAATACGCCTTCGCAATGAACACCTCATATCCGAGAGGGAGGCGCGTGGCTTCACGCAGAAGCAGATGGCGATGGTTTGCGGGGTGAGTCATGGCATGTGGGTGCATTATGAACTTCTCAGGGCGTGGCCAGGGGACGCCGTGCAGCAGAAGATAGCCGACGCCTTCGACAAGAAACGGGAAGAGATATTCCCGGAAGCCTTAAAAGACGCCCGTGCCGTCACCTTCAAGACACGGAAGAGCTTCGATGCCATGGAGTTCGCAGAGTTGTCCGGCACGCTGCCTACACTGATTTCCGATAGCATAGACCCATACGAAGCAGCCGAAGCCAAACTCCGAACCGAAGACTTAACTAGTGAAATCAAGGCACTACTCACGTCCAGAGAACAAGAAATCATCAGACTTTACTTCACAGAAGGCTGGCCTGATAGCCGCATAGGAAGTCATTTAGGTATCACCGGCGGGCGAGTAGGCCAAATACGCCACAGGGCGCAGGGCAAGCTGGGAAGATCATCCAAACTTAAATCTTACAGGGAGGACGGAATCGCATGAGTAAAGGCAAAGATTAGCGCCCTAACACGCGAGTGCTGACGCCATTGCTCTTCTTCTCACTGTCGCCGTCTGCCTTCCCCAAGTCCTCGGGGAACGGCGGCGGCTCTATTCCCTCCTCGAGCATGCGATCTACTATCGTTCCCATGTTCCAGCCGTGGTCCAGAAGCCCCGGAATGACTCCCGCCTTGGCCCGCAGCTCACCGGCATATTTGCTGAACTTCCGCGCCACCCCAACAGGGTAGCCTATCAGGTTGGCGAGCTCCCCGACGATCTTCGGCATGGCAAGGGGGAAGGCCAGCAGCGTCAGGGGGCTTACAAAGAAGCTACCACCCAGACCTACGATTGCGATATTTCGCGCATGGATGCCCGTAGGCATGTAGGTGGAGAGCGCCGACCCCGCAGCTGCTGCCGCTATGTGCTTCCCCGTCTTCTCCTTGATTAATCCGAGTATGCGCCGCTTCTCATCGAACGAGGCTCCCTCCCGCAAACTTCGCAGTAGCGCACTCACACGTGTTGAGCCCATGCCGGCTTCTGAGAATTCCTTGGCAGCAGCATCCAGGAGCGTCTTGGTTTTAGCGAAGTCGTCGCTGGCATCTGCAAACTCGGGGGAGAGCCTGCGGAAGTGCTTGTTGATAATGCCCGTTCGCAGCTCCGAGGCTATAGCTCGCGGTCGGCCCCGCTTGGGCATACGGGAGTCTATGGCTATCCGCAGATCGTGGAGGCTTTTGAGGTCCTGGCCATACCTGTCGTCAAAGAGGTTGTCCAAGATCCTGTGCATCGAGGGGTGCTCGGTGTCGGGGATGCTGGCCCGCAGTCGCCCCGGTGCTGGCTCTATGCGCACCTTGCCCTCGCTATTCTTTCGGAGGGTGGCGTGATACTCCTTCTCGAGCATCGCCGTAAACTCCTTGCGGATCTGCTGCAATACCGGGAGGGCCTGCATCGTGGCCACATCCACTCGGGTGCTGCCGGGGGGAATGAAAGCCTTCTCGCTTGTCCCGGGACCCTGCCCCATCAGGTCGTCAGATATCTTGGATATCTTCGCCCCCGCATCAGCCTTAATCTCCCCTACCGCCTCGTCATACTGATCAAGAAGCCGCCTAATTGAATCGTCATGGCCCCCGGGTCCCTTCTTCTCTCTCAGGGCATCCTTGAAATCGAGGACATCGGAGAAAGGATCGGCCTTCTGCCCGGGCTTGAGCTTCTGCTCTATGCCGAAAATATTCCTGAGCACCGAGCCTTCTTCTGCCGCCCCCGCGGATGTTCGCACCGCCTGGCCTATCGTCTCCCCCGGCTGCCCCGTCGTCAGGGAGCCTACAAACTCCGTGCCCCGCTCTGCGAGGGTCGCACCCTTGCCGAGAACTTTCTCGGGTGTCGCCAGTGCCGTCGTAGCAGGGCGTATCCCCTTGCCTCCAAAGGCTCCTATCTTCCCCAGCTTCCCGGGAATGCGCGCCAACCCCGCCTTGAGGGGGGAGATGTCCAGAAGGAGGCCCACAGGGTCGCGGGCCGCCGTCTTCCGAATCTCCTCAAGACCCCCGTAGCGTTCGGCCATGCCCTCGATGAACATGCTAAAGGCCGCCTTGTATTCCTCGTTGCCCTCGCTCTCGCCAGCTATAGCCTCGGCACCCTTGAGGATGCCGCCATAGCCGACGCTGGCCAAAGCCTTGGCTGTCTCTATCGGGCTGGCAATAGCTGATGCCATGTCTCCAACAACGGAGGCTGCGGACCCCGGAATGTTGGCGAAGGCGACGGCGATGTCCTTGAGCTCCGCATCAGGACCCACCTCACCAAACACCATCTCTCCCACCGTCAGCTTGGACTTCCCCGTATCGTCGGGGGCAAAGTTTACAGGCTCCCCCCTGTCGATCCGAAGCTCTATCTCGGATAGCTGCGCCAACTCTTGATCTGTCAGTGACATTCTACTGTCCCCCGATGATACCGGCATCTCGCAGCAAGCGTTGAGACCGCTCATCGCCACCCCTGGCTGCTGCTATCGTGCCCTTAAGCCAACCCTGGTAGGTGAAGGTGGGAAGCTGTGACAGTGCATCCTCGTAGTCGTCGCCAGCCCAGCTGTATTTCGCACCCAAAGCCCTTTTCAGTGGACTGACGCGGAAGTCCTGCATCGTGTCCATAATGATGTCCATCTGGTTTGAGAGCGCCCGATAATCCATAGACAGGGAGCCTACCAGCATGTTGTAGAACTTCTCCTCCGACGAGTTGATGGCTGCTCCCGTTGCCTCACGCCTGACAGCATCGACTTCAAAGCCCATCTCCGTCAGGAGCTTGGAGAACTCGGGAGGCACCACGTCGGGGTCGGCTCCGAAGATCCACGACTTGAACTCATTGATACGTCCTTGCACAGCACCCAAAAGGGGCTGCAGCTCGGGGTTCCGCAGGCGCACCTTAATACGCGCAGCCCGCTCCTGAAGCTCCGCAGCCTTGACCATGTCATTGCTCTGCACAGAGCTTATTCGATCATCTACCCGCATGAGGTAGGGGGCGAAATAGGAGTCGTATTTCGCTTCCATTTCTTGCGTCCATTTAACACCGCGCAACTCCGTCTCTTTCCTTATGGCCGCGATGCTATCCTCCCTATTCATCTCCCCGCTGGCAGCTGCCTTCGTCAGATCCCACAAGCGGTCGGCTATCTTTCCTTGCGCCGTGGCATCCGCCTTGCCGGCGCTTGCCCGGACCTGCGCCATAATCCTCATGGCGTCATTCTTGTTGCCCTCTTCCATGATCTTCAGGCGGGCCTCGGTAAGCGCCTTGGTCTGGGCCAGTTGCTCCTCGCGGAAGGTCATACCCCGCTCAAAGCGCTTTTCTTGGCGCTGGACCTCAAGCCCCTTTTCGACACCCCGGCGGACACCCTCACCACCTACGGCAGCACCCAGAAGGACACCCAGGTCTGCTAACAGGCCGCTCTTGCCCGCTCCCCGCAGGAGACGTCCCGCCAGGCTGCCCTTCTTCTCACTCTCGGGAATAGGCTCAGTGCCCATGGCGGCGTCTTCAGCCTCCAGGACTTCAGCATCGGAGATGGGATCGGGACGAGCGTCGGCAACTTGCTGGCCAATGCTTTCGGGTATCTCTTCCTCGGGAACAACCTGCTGGCCAATGCTGCCGGGTACCTCCTCACCCCGCATAAAGTCAGGACCTCTTCGGGGGCTGGTTGGGTCTTCAGCAAGAGACACAGGCGCATTGGGGTCTGGCGGCATCCCCGGATTCAGCCCTATGGGCAACTGGTTGGGCTGCGCGGGAGTGCCACCTTCAAG
>Ga0208315_1001735_pt1 | contig 10578 bp, 8 predicted proteins | sample MalvireepMed_215_FD_184239 | JGI IMG/M metagenome (GOLD analysis project Ga0208315, IMG submission 184239) | Marine viral communities from the Global Malaspina Expedition - Malaspina viral metaG DeepMed_215 (SPAdes) (version 2) | ecosystem: Environmental > Aquatic > Marine > Oceanic | place... | reverse complement strand
CCATGGCGCTTTTTAAACAAGATACATCTAAGTCAGCAAGTATGGCGAGGAAAAAGAAAATGGCAGGGCTAGACGATGATTACCGCTCAACCCTGCTAGAGTCTGGGATTAAAATGCGCTAGCCGTGGGGTGGGTGCTTTAGTTATAGGGTTATTCTTTATTTGCCTTGGTTTTATTGCCTACAGCAAACTTAAAACGGTCAGCAATATCGAAGGATCGCCTAAAGCGAATAAAATTGATTACACAAAAATAGAAACTATCAGCTAGTAAAACACATGAACAATAAATTAAAACAACTTTTTATCGCTTTACCGTTCACCGTTTTATCAACAACGGCAGCGGCTAACTGGTCAACAACGATTACGGCTGCATCTGATTACACCTTTAATGGTGTATCACAAACAGATAACGATCCGGCACTGCAAGCAAGCCTTGACTACGCGTATGATAACGGTGTTTATGCCGGTGTATGGGCATCAAACGTAGATTTTGGTGATGACACCGACTTCGAACTAGATGCTTATGTAGGCCGATACATTCAGTTAAACGAACAAGTAAGCCTGGATTACGGTATTGCTTATTACACTTACCAAGGTAATAACAGCGATGGTAACTACGCCGAAGCGTATACTAAATTTGGTTACACCAGTGACTACGGCCAAACAGAGCTTAACTTTTGGTACAGCTGGGATTACTTTGGCTACGATACTGGCCATGTGATTTCTATGATTGCGCACACTTTCGAGCTTGCACCAAATCATGCAATTCGTGCCAGCTTTGATATTTCAAACTCACTCGATGGCAACAAATTTAAGTGGGATGAAGCTAAAGGCGACAAATCGTATCACCATTACCGCTTAGCGTACCAAACAAGCTATGAAGGGTTTGGTATTGAAGTAGCTGCTGAAAATACCAGCCTAGACTACGATTATGCAGATGAGCGAATTGTACTTGCTATCTCACGTACTTTTGACTTGTAATAGTTAGCTTTTGCTTTTATAGTATTTATAGCGTTATAACTGCCACGCATAACTGACTTTAGTAAAGAAAGTACGTTGGTCTCGCTCAATGCTTTTTAACGAGTCATCCTGATAGCCTTTATCTGAATAACCTAAATAAAATAGCGTTTGTGCGTTAATTTTGTATGAGTACACCAGCTGACTACCGTAATCTTTGTTGATTTCGCTAACCTGATAAAAATAAGCATCTTCATTTCTGTCTATGTCTTCAAACTGTAAAATCAACTTAAGCATAGCGCGCATACTAAACTTATAATAAAGCCTAAAATCAACAAGGTTTGCGGTAAATACGCGTCGCCCTTGGTAATCATCTAAATGGCTATAATTATGCCTAACATCGACCTGCCAATGGTTATTAATATCCCAAACAGCCTGCGATTGTGTGGTTAAAACATCGCCTAGCTGCTCATTAGTGTAATCTATACGGCTTGCATATTCGGCGTATAACGATAATCTCAGATCTTTAGTAGGTCTAAAAGCCGTATATAAATAACCAATATTTTGGTTATAAAAATTGCCATTGTAGTTTTCATAGCGATTTAATAAACCAAGCTCAAATACAGACTGCTTTTGACCTTGAAAGGTCATGTAACCTTCATATTCTTCTTCAAGCAAGTCGCCATTTTGAGCCCACGTTTTATCCCAATCGGCGGTGTATGACCAAGTTGTTAGCATATCATGTTCATCACCATACCAAGTTTGTCCGCCACCAAAGCCTACTTTTTCATAGTCTACTTTTTCTTGATAACCTAAATCGGTGCGGTAATCCTCACCAATATTGTCATAGGTAGCGTAAAGCTTATAATCGCGCTTATCGCGAGTCAGCTTTAATGCATACGCCATATCAGACTGATACTCTGCTAAATTGTAGTTATCAACTAAAAACTGCGAGTTATTGGTATCAGCATTCGCGATTTGGTAATTAAGCGTATCTGACTGATTAAACCAATAGCTGCCATCAACCGATAACACCGTATTATGGTAATCACTACTTTCTCTATGTGTTGAAGTAACGCCAATAGTGCCTTGTTGGCCAATATCATATTGGTATCGCGCCACCGCCGCCTTGGTTTTATCATTTAAGTTAGCAAAGCCCGAGCCTTGGTTACTTGGCAATAAAATATTACTGTTATCGTCATCTGCAAACATCAGCGCATAACTGTGGCTATCGGTTTTACCGGTCAGCTTGGCGCCAATATTTGGCTCAGCTATGGTACGGGTATACAGCAGCTCAAATAAATTACTTTTAAAATAAGACGCGCCATCTAAGAAGAACGGACGTTTTTCAGCGTAATAAATAGAATAAGTGGTGTTTACATCCAGCTCTAACGAATCGGTTTCTACCTGAGAAAAGTCAGGGTTTATGGTGGCATTAATTACTGCATCTTTGGTAACCCCCCAACGAAGATCAAGCCCTATCTCAGTGTCTACATCGCCGTTATCCCACGCACCCGGTACCTGTGTTTTTTGATCGTTTCTCAGTGCGGTTAATGTTGGCGTTAGCTGTAGGTTTTTACTTGGTGCTAAATTATTAAATCCAGTTATTTTGTCAAATTGACACAAGCTACATTTAATATCACGGTCAAAGCCGGTACTTGATAATTGATACAACACATCACGCTGATAGTTGCGCATTACAGCAAAACCCCAGGTAGATTGATCTTTATTTTGCGCAAATCGCAGCGCTTTAAACGGAATACGCATTTCAACTACGTAACCTTGCTCGTTTATGGTACCGGCACTGTCCCAAATGGCATCCCACGATAAGTCTGACACCCATTCATCGGTATCCGTCATGCGAAGGTCACCTTGAGCGCCCAGTGGGTTTACATAAAACTCATAGCCAGTTCGCTCATCGTTAAAGGTATCAATTACCAAACCAACGTTGTCATCTTGCCAAAGCGTGTCTCTATCACGAAGCGCCGCACGAATTTTACTCGGATCGGGGTCATAAGCAACAAAAGCCACATATAAATTATGACCATCGTCATAAAGGTATGCATCTGTTTTTACTGGCGGTGTGCCTTTTTCATTCGGCTCATCTTGGTAATTTACCGCAACATGTGTTGCCTGCTGCCAATGTGGCTCGTTAAGTACGCCATCTACATCAATATTTTTATTAATGTGCGCGAGTTGATAATTAAGCTTATCGGCAAGTGCATTAGGGCTGAGAGTTAAACCGAGGCTGAAGCTGATAAAAAACAGCAATGTTGTTATTTTTATAGGTATAAAGTACTGCATAAACATCCATTTAGCTTTATTTACTTGTTAAAAGTAAATTTTGCTCTGGAGTGTAAATTATACAGGTACATTTGTTAATAGTTGCGCGCTATCATTTGCAATAAAATTAACAAAAAACTAATGCACAACAAAGTGAAATGATTATGTGTCGAGAAGTTTTAATTTATTAGCCACACCATTCCAGCTATCGGCATCTTCCGGGGCGGGTTTAACTTGGGTGATGCGTGGCCATATTTCTGCTAGCTCCGCATTTAATTGGGTAAACTCTTTTTGCGATTCAGGTAATTCATCTTCTTGAAAAATAGCATTAGCGGCACACTCAGGTACGCATAAACCACAGTCAATACAGTCAATAGGACTAATAGCCAAAAAATTAGGACCTTCAAAAAATGCATCTGCAGGGCATACTGATACGCAATCAGTGTACTTACATTTTATACAATTTTCGGTGACTACAAACGCCATAATGGTTTAATACCTAATGTTTCACAATAACAGCTGCGGATCATACCCAACCCTTACCAAAACACAATAAATAAGTGCCAAAAGTGGGCAATTTAACGTAACATATGGCGCTTATAAATCAGCGCTTTGTGCACTCCCCTTATTGTGAGCGGTATTTACTTTCCGCTATGACACCAAAAGAGATATTAATGATACGTTTAACCGAAATAAAGCTGCCGCTTGACCATGACGAAAATGCTATTGGCCAAGCCATCATCAATAAATTAAATATAAGCCCAGAGCAGCTACACAGCTACAATGTGTTTAAACGCGGTTACGATGCACGTAAAAAAAGCGCCATTTTACTGATTTACACGCTTGATGTTGAGGTAGACAACGAAGCACACCTGTTAACCTCGTTTGAAAAAGACCAACACGTTAAAGTCTCCCCTGACACCAACTACAAATTTGTAGCACACGCTAATAGCAGCATTAAAGAGCGCCCTGTAGTAATTGGCTTTGGCCCATGTGGTTTATTTGCCGGTTTAGTGCTGGCACAAATGGGCTTTAAACCAATTATTTTAGAGCGCGGTAAAGAGGTACGTGAACGCACCAAAGACACCTTTGGCTTTTGGCGTAAAAAGGCACTTAATACAGAATCAAACGTACAGTTTGGTGAAGGTGGTGCAGGCACGTTCTCAGACGGTAAGCTCTACAGCCAAGTAAAAGATCCTAAACATTATGGTCGTAAAGTCATTACTGAGTTTGTAGAGGCTGGTGCTCCTGAAGAAATTTTATACGTGAGTAAGCCGCATATTGGTACCTTTAAACTGGTAACCATGATTGAAAAAATGCGTGCACGTATTATTGAACTTGGTGGTGAGATTCGTTTTAGCACGCGCGTTGACGATATCCATTTAGACAACGGCCAAGTGACTGGGCTTACGCTTTCTAATGGTGAACAGCTCGAAACTCGCCATGTGATATTAGCGGTTGGCCACAGTGCCCGCGATACGTTTAAAATGATCCACGATAAAGGCATTTATGTTGAAGCTAAACCCTTTTCAGTGGGCTTTAGAATAGAACATAAGCAATCAATGATTGATGAATGCCGCTTTGGCGATAACGCGGGTAACCCTATTTTGGGCTCTGCCGATTACAAATTAGTACACCATTGTAATAATGGCCGAACCGTATACAGTTTTTGTATGTGCCCTGGCGGCACTGTAGTTGCCGCTACCTCTGAAGAAGGCCGTGTGGTTACTAACGGTATGAGTCAATATTCTCGTAGTGAGCGAAATGCGAACAGTGCTATTGTCGTGGGGATTTCGCCAGAAAAAGACTTCCCTGGGCATCCCCTAGCCGGCATTGATTTACAGCGTAAGCTAGAAGAGCAAGCCTATGAGCTGGGTGGTAAAAATTATGATGCCCCAGCACAGCTGATTGGTGACTTTTTAAAAGGTAAATCGTCTGCTAATTTAGGGGATGTACAGCCTTCGTATACGCCAGGTATAAAACTGACTGATTTAAGCAAAGTACTGCCAGCTTTTGCCATTGAAGCGCTACGTGAAGCAATTCCTGCCTTTAACAAACAAATTCGTGGCTTTTCAACCAATGATGGCTTACTAACGGGTGTAGAAACACGTACGTCTTCACCTATCAGCATCAAGCGCGATAAAACTTTCCAAAGCATTAATACCAAAGGGCTTTACCCTGCAGGTGAAGGCGCAGGTTATGCAGGCGGTATTTTATCAGCAGGTATTGATGGCATTAAAGCCGCTGAGGCGGTTGCGTTATCGATGTTAGAAAACGCTTAACTCTATTAGATTATACTTTATCGAAAAACCTCACAACGTGAGGTTTTTTTGTGCTAAAAATAACCTATGTTTTCACAAAATAGATAATAATAATGATTATAAAACGGCTACTTTTAACTTTATGTGTTTGTACAATACCTAATTTACACGCAGCGGATAATAATACAGAGCTTAAAACCATTAGTGACATTCACAATGCCTATAAAAATAATACCACCACGGCTGAGCAGCTTACCCGCACTTATATCGACAGAATAAACGAGCTCAATCCTAAATATAATGCGGTAATTAGTATTGAGCCCACTGCAATTGAACAAGCCAAACAACTCGATGCGCTGTTTAAAGCCGGAAAATGGGCAGGCCCTTTACATGGTATTGCGGTATTACTAAAAGATAACATTGAAACAACAGGTACATTACCCACCACAGCGGGTTCATTAGCACTTAAAAATAACGTTACTAATAAAGATGCCTTTGTGGTTAAACAATTACGCCAAGCAGGGGCGATTATTTTAGGTAAAGCGAACTTAAGTGAATGGGCTAATTTTCGCTCATCGTATTCATCATCTGGTTGGAGTGCAATAGGTGGGCAAACCCATAACGCCCATGATGTAACTCGTAATCCGTGTGGTTCTAGCTCGGGCTCTGCTGTGGCGGTTGCTTTAAATTTTGCGCCTATTGCGCTGGGCACTGAAACCGACGGCTCAATTACCTGCCCTGCTTCGGTTAATGGGGTGTACGCCATTAAACCCAGCATGGGGCAAGTTTCGCGCGCAGGCGTGATCCCTCTTTCTAGTAGCCAAGATTCGGTAGGCCCAATGGCGCATTCTTTAAAAGATGCACTCGCAGTATTATCAGTCATTCAAGGTGAAGACTCAGACGATGTATCGACACTCAACGTAAATAGAAAGCTTGATAGTATAGCGCCTAAGCCATCACTGAGGATAGGCGCGTTACCTGCCAGTAAGTTTACTGTGGCAACACAAAAGCTTTACGCTAAGCAGTTACAAACATTAAAAGACGCAGGTCATACCGTTGTCAATGTTGCAGTAAAAGATGACTTAAGCACGCTTTACGTTGATGAATACGCCATCCTACTTTACGACTTTAAAGCCGAAATTAACCACTACTTAAGCAAAACACCAACGCAGGTAACCGTAAAAAGTTTAGATGAGTTAATCGCATTTAATAGCGCAAATAAACAGCAGGAAATGCCCTACTTTGAGCAAGATATTTTACAACAAGCTAACGCGGTTGATTTGAGTGAAATACAACGATACAAAAGCACCAAAGCGCGATATCGCGCACTAGCAAACCGCGCTATTAGCAATTTATACCGCAATAATAAGCTCGATATTGTAATTGCCCCCACCGTTTCGCCCGCGTGGAAAACCGATTTAATTAACGGTGATAACTTTAAAGGCAGTAGTAGTTCATTGCCTGCTATTGCAGGGACGACCCATATTACTTTACCGGTTGGTAAAGTAAGCCACTTACCGGTTGGTTTATCAGTTATAGCTAATCAGAACGATGAAGCGGCTGCGTATAAGTACGCTGCTATTATTGATAATGTATTAGGCATAAAAAAACCTGAGTAAACTCAGGTTTTTTTAATGGCTTAGCTGTCTTACTTTTTAAGTGACAGCTTTTCGCCTTTTAAGCTTTTACGTACATTAGAAATTCGCGAACGGTTTTTCGCTCTCGCTTCACCGGTAGCTTGGCCTGATGGCTTATTAGCACGGGTGCGGCGTAAATGCGCTGGCTTTTTACCAATTTTATCAATCAGTACTTCACGATTACTTACTTCGTAACCTTCTAAGTAAACACGTTTAATTTTTTGACCAATTAAGGTTTCAATTTCAAACAACATGTTTTCTTCTTCGCGACTCACAAACGAAATTGCTTGTCCTTGGTTACCAGCACGACCGGTACGGCCAATGCGGTGTACGTAATCTTCAGCAAGCCAAGGTAAATCAATATTAATAACGCGCGGTAAACCGTCAATATCAATACCACGGGCCGCTACTTCTGTTGCAACGAGCACGCGTACTTTGCCTTCTTTGAATTCACGTAACGCACGACGACGGTTACCCTGCGATTTATCACCATGACACACTGCCGCTGGGATACCGTCTAGGTTAAGTTCAGTGACTAGCTCATCTGCGGTTTCTTTCATGTTTACAAACACCAGCACTTGCTGCCAGTTTTTCTTACCAATTAGCTCAGAAAGTAACTCTTGCTTACGGCGCTCTTCTACCGGGTAAACCACGTGTTGTACTGTGCTTGCGGTGCTGTTAGTTTGATCAACACGCACAATTTCAGGTTGCTTTAGCACTTTAGAGGCAAATTGTTTAATTGCTGCTGGGAAAGTTGCTGAAAACAATAAGATTTGACGCTCATCAGCACAGCTTTTTATTACGCTTTGCATGTCATTAATAAAGCCCATATCGAGCATACGGTCAGCTTCATCAAGGACTAGATGTTTTACTTGAGCAAGGCTTAAGTTACCCAAACGAATATGATCAAGTAAACGCCCTGGTGTTGCTACTACAATATCCACACCTTCTTTGAGTGCAATTTCTTGTCCTGCGGTATTAACACCACCAAATAAACTCACTACTTTTAGCGAAGTGTACTTAGCAAAGTCTTTAAAGTTATTCGCTATTTGCTCTGCAAGCTCTCGCGTAGGCGCAAGGACTAAGGCGCTTGGCGCATTCGTAGTACTGCTATCTGACTCAAATAACTTTTGGATAATAGGGAGTGCAAAGGCAGCGGTTTTACCTGTGCCGGTTTGAGCACTCGCTAAAACGTCTTTACCTTTACGAACAGCCGGAATAGCTGCGCGCTGAATGGGCGTAAGGGTGTGGTAATTAAGTTCGTCTAACGCCTGAATAAGTTCAGGGGCAAAACTAAAAGATTTAAAATTCATTGCTGTATAACCTGCGGCCACATTATCAAGGGTCGCAAATTATACAGCAAATTCGCTTAAACAGTTAGTTTTAAACACCAGAAACCGCTAATTTATAAAATGCAGGGTAATTAGCTATTTCCTACAATGGCTATTCTAAATAAAGTTAATCAATAGAAGGCTTTTGTACTTGATTAAGGATTAAAATTTTGATTTACAATTTGGGTAGGTATGCCTATGTTAGTTTTTGACTAGAAATTTAAATAAATTGAGTTATATAGTGAAAAAATACTCGCTTGGGGTTTAATCCTTTGTTCAATCATTACGGTAAGTGGTTGTGCAAATAGCGGTAACCCGTCAATGGAAGATTTAACAGAAGTAGATGCCAGTGCAAAAATAATAAAAGGTAAAACAACTCAGCAAGAAATACGTATAGAATTTGGAAGCCCGTATAAGACGAGCTATACAGATGGTGGACTATCAATATGGAAGTATCGTTATGATAATACTTCAGCATTTACGGTTGAAACAGTTGGCTCTATCTTATTTGCCTATGGTTTAGCTAGTACAAAATCAGAAGGCACACGTAGTGAGCTAGTAATGTTATTTGATGAAAATAATGTTGTTAAGCAGTTCAATATGTCAAATATTCCTATTGAATCTGGAACTGGCCTTTTTTAGTGTGCTAAGTATTTTAGTAAAAAATAGCCAAAGTGAGATAGGTGGGATATAAGCTCAGAGCATCCTATGAAAAGTCATTCTTAAATGCCAAAAACCCTGCGCAAACCAAACTAGAACTGGCAGTGCCTATTAGCCAAGATATTGATATTCGATTAGCGGTCACTCATGCTAATTCCGCTATGTGGCAGCTTAAACTCAACTACTATTGGCAGTGATATAAAAAGCAGCCTCTGTGTTCACAGTAGGCTGCTTTGAAAATTTAGTATTTAATAAATAGTCTAACAGTTTAAGATAAAATCAAAACCTTACTAATATCCACACACTGCGCTCGACTACCGACAAAATCTTGCTCATTAAGCTGATTAATCAGCGTTTCACCTTGTTGCTGTTGCTCATCGTTGAGCGGCACGTAAGGCATTCTAAACACTGGGTTAACCGCGCCGGTCATGATCATCGCGGTGTTAATCGCAATTGGGTTTGGCTCGCAAAACAGCCAGTTCATTAATGGTTGTAATGAGTTATTAAGCGCATCATTTTTGCTATCCATTAATTGACGGAACAACCCTGGGATCAGGTTAGACGTAACTGAAATAACGCCATGTGCTTTATGAGTATGGCGTGCATCGTGTGCTTCGTCATCATTACCAGACCAACACGCAATACCTTGTTGTTCATAGTGCGCTATACGCTCATTGCCACCACATTCTTTAACACCAATAAAGTGCTCATGCTGTGCTAGTGGTTCAATAATATCAGGGGTGAGGTCTTGACCTGTGCGCCCTGCTACGTTGTAAATAAACGCCGGACCAATATCAAGCACACGTTTAAAGTGCTCTTTAACACCCGCAATAGATGTGCGCCCGTAGTAAGGATTAATTTGCAATGAGGCATGCATGCCGCTGGCAAAACCATATTTTGTTGCTTTAATTGCTTCGCGCGTATTATTACTGCCGGTGTTACCTACAATCAGTAATTTATCACCAAATTTATTGGCACTGTGCGCAATTAGCATTAAGTGCTCTTCCCAGTTCATTAACTGGCCTTCACCGGTGGTGCCACCAACAACTATGCCGTCAACACCCGCTGCAATTTGTATTTCAACGAGTTCATCATACTTTGCAAGATCGATCTCACCATTGGCTAAGTAAGGTGTTTTAATTGCAGTAATAAGGCTTGCTTGTTTAATTTGTTCTAGGGTGCGCATAAAAAAATCATTGTTATTAATACTTGGCCTATTTGTACCATATTTACCGCGCTATTTGCAGTGATAGCCAGTATTTAATTATAAAATGGCTTGTGTTATTGAGTTTGATGATACAAAATAAACAGCTGTATAAATAAGGCTGTGATCCATTTCTGTGTTGATAGAATAAAATTTCAATATTAATCAACAATTAAAAGAATTCGTCAAAAACGTCCTCAAACTGTTCACCATTGTTCAACCTTTCTAAGCCTCTATACATGTCCT
>Ga0208315_1001728_pt1 | contig 10611 bp, 14 predicted proteins | sample MalvireepMed_215_FD_184239 | JGI IMG/M metagenome (GOLD analysis project Ga0208315, IMG submission 184239) | Marine viral communities from the Global Malaspina Expedition - Malaspina viral metaG DeepMed_215 (SPAdes) (version 2) | ecosystem: Environmental > Aquatic > Marine > Oceanic | place... | reverse complement strand
TGTCCCTCTTAGATACACCGTGTGGATGCTCGTAGACATGAGTCTCATATCCGTCATCTACCGTGAAAACAGTTCCACTTCCCCGATCAACTTTACCAACGAAATAGTAGCCAAGGTCCATCATCTACCTACCTCCCCGTAGCGTATTCTTAAATTTAATCCACCCGATAAGATCCCTTGCCTTCCTCTCATCTTCTTGAGATAACATCGAAAGGTCATCAGCCTCGGCAAAGGGACAACCATTCTCAAGATCATATCCACCCGATTCTTTCATCGGGTACAAGATTCCTGTTGATATGTCTAAGCCGTGTCCTATGCTATGCAAACCCCATATTTCTTTGGCTCTGTGTATTTTGGGGTTGGTAGCAGTTATCGGTAGGGGAATGGTAGAAATAGCAGTTGGATCAATTACAGGATATTTCGGAACAACCCTGTACTCTGCGGATGGCGAGTCCTCGCCTAGAGTTTTCAATTCCTCGATCATCGCCAGTGCATCTGCCTCAGAGGCAAATTCGTTGGCATCATCGTCCCCAATTTCACTGGTCCACTCCGAGCCAAGTTTGTTCGACAGTGTACGAGTCTCAATTTCATAAGCCATAATTCCTTCTCCTGACTGCTTGAATTTTCCCTAGTCCTTGGAACATCTAGGGTGGGCAGTTACAGGGGTTTTGACCCCTGTCCTCCTGCGTCTATTTTATTCTGGACCAGTCGCCACCGAGGTAACCGCCGAGTCGGTTGTAGGCATCATCCTCGGCAGTTATCGTCCTGCCAACCTCTACGACTCGATCGGGAATGTGTTCACCAGTGGCATTTCGCTCTGGGAAACTGATGACCTCCTCGGCGATCTTCAATGCCTCCGCAATGGAGTGTGCAACAACATCCTCCTCTATTCGGAGAATTATCTTTCGCTCGACAGTGTAGATTCTCATTTCTTCTCCCTCTCCCTTTTTTTATTTACAACCACATTCTAGTTGATTAGCTACCTACGATGATCTCGGTGATCCCTTGTTCCTTTGCCTTGGCGACTGCCATCTTCTTGATCTCGGTGTAGGTTCCAGTCCCCCAAACTAACTCCTGCATATTGTCGGGCATCCCCATCGTGTAGGTGGTTCCCGGTCCTGTATTCTTGCTGTAGAAGAACCATCCGCCGTATCCTCTGGGCTTGCATCCGTGAGAGGATTGGTATTCGGTGGTATTAACTGTGATCTTCATGTTTATCTCCCTTTTTTGATCTACATACATTCTAGTTGATTGGTTTACATATGTCAATCCTTTATAGATACAAATCAAGAGGATTTAGGCAAAAGACCTCAAAAGAGGTGGGGGGTAAATAGAAAAATGGGCTGCTGCCGAGAGGGATGAGAACTCAGCAACAGCCCGGAGAAGGAGAATCGATCAGTATGCTATCACAACGACAATATCTATATCTATTCCCTGCCGAGATCCCAGTGATCAACGCACCAGCCATTCGCCAGATCAACGACCTTGGGACCGCATTCACGGTAACCCTTGCACCGCCCTATGGTGTATGCCGGCTGATCAGCCGGCGATGAAGGTAGAAGTCGTGGTCGCACACGCTTCACACCGACCGATGATCCTCGTGGAAGGAGTTTTTTTGGAGGGGTCAACATGCCCTAGCGTCCTCGATTCTGTTACCTGTCGGCAGTGGAAACAAAAAGAGCGGTGCGTCCGTGAAAACATGGTCGCAAAAAACCTTCCCAAATTCATGCCATCCTCCACTTATTCTGACTCCAAGACCTTCAACCCTAGGGCGACAATCCCGGACGTACAAGCCGTCACAACGGCTATATACTCTACTGACGGTCGCCACAGAGCTACTAAAGAAATTATCGATAGCCCTAGAATCGCCAATGCTATTTGCGGTCTAACCTTACCTAGCCAACCCATAAATTCCCTCCAAGTCAGTATCCCTGATCCCGGCTTCCCCTTCGCCACCCCCAGTATACACCCACCAATGCTGCGAGGATGCCCATAGAGGCTACTAGAGCCACTCGTGGGCGGTTATGCCCTGCACTGCTATTGCTCATGGCTTCACAACGTCTGGCGGTGAGATACTAACTTCCACGTTATCTTCGTTGATAAATGTCTTGTAGACAGTTGAAGTTGCAACAGTAAATTCCTTGGTGGCGTAGCCATTCCCCAACCCTACCTCGTTCAGCAAAATCTCCAGCGTTCCAACCTTCAACCTGTCCAATTTACAGGAGCCACCTCGTGTATAGATATTACTGAGGATCAATCTATCAATTTTCCCGTTAATTCCACTGGAGGCAGCGGTCACCTTCAATTGATCATAAAATCCTCCGGTGGTCTGCATGTCATCGGCACGATTACCCCCACCGATTGCCCTTGCTCTGGGAATCCCGGCAACGGCTGCTATGCTCTGACCGTCCGAGGCGTTCTGCTTGATGATCAGCGTATGTGCCTCGATGTTTGTAAGTGCCAGCGAATCACACCTCCACCTGTCCACCGTCATATGTCCGACTTCAAGGAATGTTTCATTGAATGTAGGATTTGTAGAAGTAGCAAAGCCACCAACAATTATTACCGATGTTTCTCCGTTTGGCAGGGCGGAGTTCTCGTATGCCGCACCGACCGTGATGTCAGAAATCTCGACCACTCCCACAGGAGTTGTACCGAGGTCTAGCCTCAACGTGTTGAATCCCTCGGCGACATAAATAGGAACGTCCAACGGTGCGCTATAAACGCCGGGATCTCCTCGTGCAAAAGAGTTCTCAGCAAGGATCGTTTCATTAATCACGACACCAGAACCAACGGTCGAGCCAGCCAGAAGCAACGCAGTAGCAGCTTGGGGGCTAAATCCTAGGCTGAGAAGCAGTTTGTACGGTGCCTTCAAAATGTTAAATGTTGTCTTCCACTTCTGGCTCTCACCCTGTAGGTACTCTACCTTGGCTAGTAGCCAGTTACGCCACTTAGCCAGCTTGCGGTAGGCACGTAGAGGGCTACGCCATATCGCTCCCGGTGTAGCTATAACGCCACGAACAAATGCCATAACGAGATTTGCTACGAATCTGCCTATGGCACGAATGCCACGCCCTATGGCACAGATACCTCGGTACGCAGCTTGTGGAGGGTACATCAAGGCAGCGAACACCACAGATACCACCGCCGCCAGTGCTACTGCGAACCTAACCCTAACCCGGACAACCCTAGCTCTCATATATAATTACCCCTACTACTATTATAGCAACCCACATAACAGTGACCTGACTGATGACCAGCCACCGCAACGCCCGGATCTCACGCCTAGCATCCCGCATGTCCCAGATGCTCTGAGCCTGTTGGAACCTGTCGTCATCCATCATCACGGTATAACCGTGACCTCTGTGACGCTGATAGTTGCATAGATTACCGTGTTGTTAGCCCCGCTGTTTTGTGGAGCAACGGCAGTCTTGTACGTGATGGCACTTGTGCTGGCAGGGTTGTGGAGTATGCCCATAACATGAAGTTGCCGTTCAGCTATGGTCGCATCATTCGTAACAGCTAGAGTTTCCAAGACCGTTGTCCCTGCCAGCAACCGACAGGAGAATACATCTGTATCAGCCCCACCAGAAGTGTTAAATGTGCCGACAACTATAACGGCATTGGCAGAATTGTCACATGTATGGGCAACGTCTGTGATTGTCACATAAGTGCCGCTATCTGCTCCGCAACTCGTACCCGTGTTTCCATCGGAGTAATCCTCCTGAGATTCAGCCTCCTGAGTTATAGTGTGGGTATGATTCCCTGCCGCCGCTTTTACACTGGTCGTTCCTAGAGTTCTAAGGCTAGCCGTTCCTGCGGAGGCATCTGCCGCCGATAGATTTACCACCGAGGAACCGTACCATAGGATGTCATTACCGTTTCTTTGTAATTCTCCTGCCGCATCAGGATTAGCAGATTGGTCTGCAAATGTTGCAGTGCCTATAGATGTTAAGCTAACCCCTGATAAGGTAGCCGACCCCATCCCTGCCGCCCCACTATGACCATGGCTAGATAATACATTAAAATTATCCCTCACCTGCTGATTGAGATTTGCCGCAGTTACTATATTGTTAGTGATTCCAGTCCAGTCCAACGGAGTAGTCCAAGCCATAACGTACCTCTATTTTAATGATGGAAATCTAAACGGGAATTCGTAAGAAAAGCCCTTTGATATATTCTGATTTAACCGCAATAGTGCCGGAGGTGGAAGCCTCTTAGGAATTCGTAGCATAGGTTGTGCGGTCACTGTTGTCATTGCCATTAGCTATGTGTGTGATTCCCTGCCGCCGCCTGAGTAGACCCAGTTCCTAGCGACCTTAAAGTAGCAACTCCACTCGCACCGTCAGCGTATAAACCGACAACGGCACTACCGTAATACTCTAGGTTATTCCCGTTCCTCTGCAATCTCCCTGCAACGGAAGGAGAGCCTTCCTGATCCGCAAATTGAGGAGTAGCCAACGCCGTTAGGGTAACTCCACTTAGAGTAGACGATCCCATACCACCTGCGTTTGAGTGACCATGGCTAGATAATATTAAAAAATTATCCCTGATTTGGGTATTTAAAATATCCGCCGTGACCATCGTACTCCCCCAAGATTTCGGTATTGTCCAAGCCATTATTACTCCTAGAAAGCAGGTACTGAATTAGTCCCCAGAACCGATGTCCCAAGAACCCAGAACTGTGAATAACCACCGGTTGCCGGCGACAGATTCCATTTGACCATGTGACTTGTCCCACTGTTGGTGACAGTATGAGCCTCGGACTCGATGAAGAAGTCTGCGTTGATGCCGAGTTTGGCATCGTTATTAGCCGTGACAGTTATGCGGTCGGAAATGTCCCTAGCGAGGATCTCCTTGATGTTGTCTCCATTCCCTGCCGGGATTGTCATTGACAGGATCTCAACCGGTGAGCCGTAGATCGACATCTGGTAGTCGCACCAGTCCTGTGCCTCTGATGTCGTGGGAATGAATTTTGTCTTGGCTACATATTTCCGCTCCCCGTAGGTCGTTTGCGAGGTCGTGTCAATCGCCCTGACAGTACAGGGATTTTTAGTACTCACGGCAGTTCCCCGTGACTGGATCTTGGTCATGAAAATATCATCGGTAGAGTTGTTTGTGAACGTCATAACCATCCTCTCAGCGGTTTTAACATTGGTTACCGCTATATCAGATGTTCTGTTGGTTCCAGAGCCGTCAGAGGCAGTATTAGCTAAATAATCAGTTGTTGCCGCTGGAGTAGTCCAAGCGTCAACCTCCTCTGCGTTGTTCCCGGCATCAGGGTTAGGGTATTCGGCTTCAAATGTTTTTGCCTCCGCAGGAGCAAGGGTAGGACTGTCCGACCCAGTCTCAGGGTGCGTCCAGAGGACGGAGGCAGAGGCAGTGGTGTATGTCCTAGCAGTTGCCTCTACATGGTTGATTATGGTTGAAATCGGATCGGTCTGACTTATAGATGTAAATGTGTTTGATGCCCCGGAGGCATCAGAAAACGTGGCTTGGCTGGTAGTCGAGGCACTTTCGGTCAGCCTGTGGTGCCGGTTCTCAAAACCTATCTTGCCATCCTTGAGTTCCTTAATAAAACCTGCTTCGGTCTCCTCTACCAGACGGAGAGCGTCAATTCCTTTTTTCTTGGCTATCCAGAAACGGCTGATAGTAGTGAGTCCAGTGTCGAGCGATCTGTCCCCTGCCGCCCACCCAAGGTCGTCAAGGATATCTCCGACCGCCTGATCTGTCCTGCGATTCGTCTGGGAAGATAACTGGACTTCAAACTGGTTGAGGTATCCGAGGCTCCCGTAGGCTGTGAGCGTACAGGTCTTGAGACCCTTGGAAGCTGGTGCCGGGATGATCTTGTCCAGATAGCCCTGCCACCGGATGCCGTCATTAAATGAGATTGGGAATGTCGCAGGGAACGTGGAATCACCGGCGGTTACCCTTACTGATCTTCCGGGCAGGATCGACCCTGTGAGGACAGAACTGGTGTTGCTGGGAGAATATTTTCCGTCAGTGTTGACCAGAGTCGCAGTCAGCTTCCCTGAGACCGACTGACCTTCCAGTGCGGAGGCGTAGTCACGCCCCCTAGACCATGACATGCCGAGGGTATCACCGGAGATATCATCGTATGTATCAGTGAAATCCCCGTCAGCATTCCAGTCAACCAGTACGCCATATTTCCTCGCCATTAGCCCTCCGCAGGGATATTTTCATTAGGGATATTTTCATTCATAACCCCGTTGACAAGAGCCTTGGCAGATTCGATATCCGTGTAGTCACCAGCATCGAGGGCGTTACATGTGTCCCACGTGTTCTTTAGCTCTGCGAGTTGTGAGGTCAATGCTGCAACTTCTGCCAGTAACTCTGCCCGCTGACGTTCGGCGACAATCCGCCTGAGTTGCTCTGACGCCATAGGATTCGCAGCACACAATATCTCGATGTCTCCGTCAGTAATTTTTTCCTGCATATATCCCCCCTATTCCAGAGCCGCCAGCCGCTGCTCAACAGATATAACGCCGTCCATCACGCTGGCAATTACATCAACAGCCTTAACTCCCGATACCATCATGTCTGCTATCGATAATTTTTGGGCATCGGTCAGAGTGCAATCATCAGCATATGTCACCGTACCTTTACCCCCTGACCACGACACATGATCAATCTGTGCCTGTGCCGCAATTTGTTTACTGGTCAGTGCCATCATGGTCCTCCCTAGAATGCGGTTTCGTCATTGCCTGTCACGGTACTGGTGCCACTATTATCAGCGATTGCCCCATCGGTCCTGTTCCCTACTACCACACAGTTTTCACATGCCGCAGACAGTTCAATCGAATCGGAGGCTTGATCCCGGACTGTGTTCCCAATGATAACTGAATTGTCACCACTGTCATCGCATTCGATGCCGTCTAACCCTGCGGAGTTGCAGTAATTATATGCGATCAATCCCTCTGTGGAATTGGAAAAAATGTTTTCGCTGCCGCTATCAGCGATTACCGAGTTGAGGATTTTCACCTCGTCTGCGCTGGCTAGGAACCCAAACCTGTCTGCCCCAACGACTTTAATCTTGTCAAATGTAGTTCGCTCACCACTGCTCTCACAGGCATCATAGCCACCCCCGGAGGTCTGTGCCGAGATGTTCTGAACGATGGTATCTGTGCCGCTGACACTGATGCCGTCATTCGCACTGCCACCGTGACTTAGCGTATCCCAGCCGCCACCATTAACGTAACCGAAATTCCCACTAACGATTATGCCGTCAAGATCAACTCCATTCTGGCAGATCAGGCTACAGTTATTCCCACTCAGGGTCACCGTAGACTGGACATCACAGCCAGCACCAAGTTCTAGTGTGACATCATCGCCAGACAGCACGATGGCTCCCTGTATCACAGTACCCGGCTCAACAACAATCCTCGCCTCGCCTGTCGACACAGTGACCCCGGCGGTGTACGTACCACCTTTGACCAGCATCGTGTAGTCCCCAGCGTCAAGGGCATCGTCCCCAGCCTGTATCGTAGCCCAGTTACCGCCACCTCCGACATCAACAACGCCATCGTAAGGGGCACCGCCAGAGTTGGCATAGCCTCCTTGGATGTCCACGGCACCACTAAAACTCGTCCCTCCCAGTGATATCGTGCCTGTAGCAGTGAGGTTGTCTGAGCCAATGTCAATCGCACCAAAGCCGCTCGTAATCGACCCTGCCCCCAACGCCCCAACCGTGGTCACCGATGTTGTCACAACCCCAGAGGCAAGGGTTGAACCTGTTAAAGACCCTGCGGCTGCTGCCGCAGGAGCCGCCCACTTCACTCCTGTCGTTTCACCAGAATCAGCAGTAAGGACATGATTATTAGTTCCGACTGAGAGCATTTGAGGATTGCCAGAACCGTCACCGATTAGTACGTGTCCTTTCGTACTCATATCAACTGAGGCTATAGCAGAAGCTCCGTTACCTATCAGGACCCCATTAGCCGTGAGGGTTGAAACCCCTGTCCCCCCATATGCTACGCCGACATCTGTCCCTTGCCAAACGCCTGTGGCGATTGTCCCAAGTGCGGTTATGGATGTCGTGGCTTGCCAATCGGGTCTACCATTATCTACACGTAAATAGTCCCCTGTTGATCCGATACCCAGCCGTTGAAGGCTGGCAGTAGACTCTGCGTAGAGAATATCTCCTATTGCCTGACTCTCTATAACATGACCGTCAATGGCTTCCCATTCTGTCTGAGTCAGTTCTGTGCCAACGCTGGAATGCTTGAATGAATTTGCCATGTCTTACCTCATCAAGTCGCTAGAATGCCGGAGAACCCACCACGCCTGACCCCGTCAACTATCGCATCTCCGACCTTCTGCTCAAAATCATCGAAACCGTAGGTGGGACCAAGGATGTTGATAGTGATGCCGCTGCCAGTTTTACTCAATGGGATTATAGCCTCTGGTCCACGTTCCCCAACCATAGCGAGGGTGGGAGATCTGACTATCCCACCGGAGGCTAGTGAAGGTATCTCAGGGATATTAAAATTAAATCCCTTGCCGCCTACAATCGGAACCCATGACGGAACCTTGATGTTAACTTGGTTGGCTCCACGGATCAGGAAATTCAACGCATCAATCCACAGGTTGATATATCCCTTGATGCCATCCCATACCAACTTGACCGTATCGCCCATGCCGTTCCAAATCCTGTCCCACTTGCCCTTCAAATCGTCCAAGGCTCCTGTCAGGAACTCCCTGACTGTTTCAAATACCGGCTTGATATTTTCAAGCCCTTCCTTAAATACTGCGACAATCTTGTCCCAATTCTTCCAAACCAATATACCGACACCAATAGCTGCGGCAATTCCCAAGATAATCAACCCAATCGGTCCCATTGCGATATTTAAGGCAGACATTGCCGCCGTCTGGAGCCATGTGGCAGCGGTTGCTATAGTTTGTGATGAAGCCATTGCAGATATCCCGGTCGCTAGTGCTGGCATCATTACCACCATTGGTCCTATAGTATTTGCAAAATTGCCTATAGGTGTCAACGACTCTTTCACCCGGTTCTTCATAATGTCGAATTTGTCGCTAGTGGTTAATGTTTCCTTGCCAAGCTCTGCCACCTTGCCTTCAGAATTACCCATTGCCTCAAGCATATCATCCAAGGCAAATGCACCCTTGTCGATAGCGTCCTTAAACCTAACACCGGCTCCTGCCCCGAAAGCATCAGTCGCTAAAGCTAAAGCCTCTGTGTCCGATTCGGCATTTTTAATGCCGTCAATCATATCCTGCAAACCAGCCTTGATATCAGTTACGCCTTCGTCTGCAAGTTTCTTGACTGCCGTATTTAAGCCCGGCATCATCTTGGATGCCGACAGACCAGATGCTTCCATGTTCCCGATAAGTGCAGTGGCTTCATCCAGCGAGAGTCCCATAGTCTGTAACTGGGGACCAAACTTCACGACCGAGTCGGCAAGCTTGGTCATAGGAACGCCAACAGCCTGAGATACGGCTGTAAGTTTATCTAGCTGCGATCTGGCATTCTCGGCAGGGACACCAAACTGGACCATAGAGTCAGAAACGGCTTTGATCATGGGTGCCGCTTCCTCGCCCATTGCCCTTGAGATGTCTAGAAAAGCCTTGGTCGTATCTTCTAAAAGATCACCCTCCAGCCCAAGCTCCGTGTTGAGGTCTGCAATTACCCCGGATACGGTAGCGGCATCCTGTGGAACATCTGCCCAGACTTCCTTGAAAGAGTCCTTGAGTCCTTCGAGTTGTTCTCCTGTCGCTCCTGTTCCTGCCGCTATTGCGTTGGTCGCTTCTTGATATTCTTGACCGAGTTTAGCGGCTGCAACGGCGGCTACAGTAATGGCACCGGAAGCCACCGCAACGCCTTTCATGGCAGTTCGCATTTTACTGCCCATGCCCTTGACGTTGGACTCAGCCTTCTTAGTATCGGCATCAACTGTAATTGTGACCGTGTTAGCCACTCGGTTTCTCCTCGTTCTGTCCTACTATATCAAGTAATCTCAGGATGCCAACATCCTCGGACATAACCTCGGACGGTAGGCAACTGTACCGCCGGCAAATACCGTCAACTATCTCCGCTGCCTCCAGTTCGATTGGCTTGGTGACAGGTTTGCCGTCCCGGTATGTACCGCCCTTTACAGACTTCCATCTGGCTATACCGAGGCTGAGACTTCCCCCGATGAACTTGCCGCCTCACTCCACGCTGTCAAAATGGCGGTTCCGAGATATGGAGGAAGCGACAGGAATCCAACTGCGTCAGCACTCAGCGGAGTGCCATCCTCATCCTCTAGGTTCCAGCTTTCAAGAATCTCATTTCCGAACATCGTGAACGCCTCTCTGAGGTCGGTGGCGTTAGAATCTCCAGACCCTGCCAATATCTGTAAATCCAAGAAGGTTCTCAGGTCTACATCAAGCCTAGCCTCTATATGGAGTCCCTCATAATCCTCTTGCTTAAAAACAAGGATTGCTCTGCGTCTCTGGATTGTAAAAGGCTTGACCCCGTTAGCAGATGCCTTCATTAGATTTACCATTAGGCAACCGTACTGTAAGTAGGAACAGTTCCGTCTGCGAGGTTAAGAGTTACAGACCAAGTTAAAGAACCATCAGTTCCTCTTG
>Ga0208315_1001727_pt1 | contig 10611 bp, 8 predicted proteins | sample MalvireepMed_215_FD_184239 | JGI IMG/M metagenome (GOLD analysis project Ga0208315, IMG submission 184239) | Marine viral communities from the Global Malaspina Expedition - Malaspina viral metaG DeepMed_215 (SPAdes) (version 2) | ecosystem: Environmental > Aquatic > Marine > Oceanic | place... | reverse complement strand
TGGAGATACCGATGGGCGCGAAGGGCGTGCCCGTCGAGTTGCGCATCAAGGTGCTGTACATGGTGATCAGATAGATCGCCACGGCGATGCCACAGACCGACAGCAACAGATCCGCAGGCGAAACCTGCCCCCGCTCACGGCCCCGCAGCCAACCGACGACGATGCCGATGGCCGTCGCGCCCACCAGCGGCAGACCGTAGTGGTAAATTTCAAGGTTCTTGAACTCGGGGCTCATGCCGTTCCACTGCACCCCGGAGTTGATCTGGCTGGCGATGCCCCAGGCGGTCCAAATCGAATAAAGCGCCGGGATCATCGCAGCCCATGCCGCGAAATCCAGCGGGTGGCGGCCCTGCCCGGTGCCTTCGTCGACAAACCCCCGCGCGGAATAGAGGGTAAAGCCAAGGATCAGCGCGCCCGCGATGTGCACGATGCGGAAGTTCCACGTCTCCATCGGGAAGGTCGGCAACAACGGGAGGCGAATGCCGGTCAGCTCACCGATCGACATGCCGTTGAGTGCCGCCATGTGGAAGAAGGCATAGATCGCCGACATCGCCGCAACGACCAGATAGGTGCGCCCGGTGAATATGCGGCGGTTGCTTTCTACCGGTTCGTCATCGACCCCTTCGGCGACAATCGGGCCCTGAGGGTCGGCGCTATGCTGTTCTGTCATGGAGGCTTCCTTTCCCGATATCTGCGCGGGATCTGTCCCGGCAATCAGGCGGGATGATGGCAAGATGCCGCCCCGATTAGGGACGGCATGCACGTTTGTCTAGGCGTTTGCTTAGTTACCGTAGATCATATCGTCGGAAATATCGGCATCCGCGTTCTCTTTGAACCATGCCGCCGCACCGGGGTGCCATTTCAGAACTTTGTTCTTGTCCCAGTTCTCTGGCAGGGAGGACGCAGCCGCCTTGTGAATGCCCTTCATCCGCTCATTGTCGGACATGACCACATCCACAGCCGCTTTGACGAAGGATTCCGGCAGATCGCAGTTGGCGATGGCGAAGTTCCACATGGAGACCGACCGCGCATCTGCTTCAAGCGTGGTGTAGGTGCTGGATGCGATGTCGAACTGAGATACCGGGAATTCTTCGAGCAGTTTGGCCTGCTCTTCCTCGGTGAACTCGATGATGTTCACATCTGTCTGCACTTCGAGCTGGCTGACCGCGGGGACCGGCACGCCGGCAGCAAAGGCGATCACGTCCAGCAGACCATCCTGCAACTGGCCGCCCAGGTCGGTCCAGCCGCCGTTGCGGCGCTCATACTCGACGCCCAGCGTGTCCATCATGCGTGGGAAATAGGTGTCGGAGGTGGAGCCCGCCGGACCAAAGCCGATCTTGGCACCCGCTGGAATGTCAGCCACGGTTTCGATGCCCGAGGACGCAAGCGCGGTCACCGAGAAAGGTGTCTGATACATCGGGAACATCGCGCAGGCTTGGGTCATTTCCAGACCGGGGGCGATGGGGTTGGTGCCAGCCAGCGATTCCGCTGCCGGACCCATTGTGGTCATGCCGAAGGCCGCCTCGCCGGTGTGGACCAGCGCCATGTTCTGCATCGGGCCGCCGGTGACTTCGCCGCCGCCTGTCAGGCCCAGTTCTTTGGCCACGAGGTTCGCCCAGCCGGAGCCATAGGCGAAGTAGGTGCCGCCTTGGCTGGCTGTGCCGACGGTAAAGCTGCTGGGCCAGTCGGATTTATCAACGTCCTGAGCTGCGGCAGCGCCTGCCAGAATGGTGCTTGCAGCGAGGATTGCTGTGAATTTCATGTCTCTCTCCCTTGGTTGCTCTTAACGGGCGTCGGCACAGGGTGCCGCGCGCCGCTGCTGTATTCAGCTTGCCCGGCCAATTAACTGTACTCTGACATGCAGAGGCAAGACCGAATTTACCGCCAAGCGCGAGATGAGGAAGAAAGAGGCAGGCTACCGTTAGGTCAAAAACGATTTCCTTAGCGCTCGCCGCCCACCCTCCCTCTTCAGAGGGAAAGTTAGGGCAGCAAACAGTCCCTACCCCGCCGCAAAAGATACGCGGCGGGGCAGGAGGATTTCGGGCCGGGTCAGACCTCAATCACCACCTTGCCGAGGGCCTGCCCGCTTTGCAGCCGCGCATAGGCCTCGCCAACTTGGCTCAGATCAAAGGTCTTTTCGTCCAGCAAGGGTTTCACCGCGCCCTCATCCACCAACGTGGCGAGGTTGCCAAGGATCTGCCCATGTACCTCGCGGTTCACGTCGTGCAGCATCGGCAAGAGCATGAAGACCACGTGCAGGGACAAGCCGCTGAAGTGCGCCGGGGTCAGGTCGATTTCCGAAAGGGCCACGGTCGTCACCACATGGCCGTTCAGCGCAGTGGCAGCGAAAGAGTTGGTCAGATTGTCCCCGCCGACGGTGTCGAACACTGCATCGAACCCCCGACCCGCGGTTTGCCCGGCCACATAATCTTCGATTTTCTGGGTCTTAAAGTCGATGGCCCGCGCGCCATAGCCTTCGATCACCGCAAGCTGGTCATCCCCGGTACCGGTCGCGGACACCTCGGCCCCCAGATGCCGTGCCAGTTGGATCGCCAGATGGCCCACGCCGCCTGCGCCGCCTTGGACCAGCACCTTCTGCCCAGCCCCGACGCCCGCCCGGTGAAGCCCTTCCCAAGCGGTGATGCCCACCAGCGGCAGGGCAGCCGCCTCGCGCATCGACAGCGATTTGGGTTTATGGGCGATCAGCCGTGCGTCGGCACGCATGAATTCGGCCAAGGCCCCTTGCAGATCTGCCAAGCCGCCGGCGCAGCCATAGACTTCGTCACCAACAGCGAAACCGGTGACGCCTTCGCCCAGTTCTTCGATAATCCCGGCGAAATCCATGCCCAAAACGGCAGGCAGATCGGGCGACAGGGGTAGGTCTTTGCCCGCGCCCTTGATCATGGTGTCGATGGTGTTCACGCTCGTCGCTTTGACGCGCAGCACCACATGACCGGGGGTGGCCAATGGGCGCGGCAGTTCGGCTACGACAAAGGGAGCATCAGCGCCGTAGCTGGTGAGGGTCATGGATTTCATCGGTCTATCTTTCGTTGAATGTTGCGTTGAGGCAGATATAGACCAGGGGGATACGCCAGATAATCCAGCGAGACCTGAGTTCAGTTTCTTGATATTGAATACAATGACGGCCGCCTGTACGCTGGCCCTGCGGATAGCCCGCAGCAAGGACAGCCCCATGGACATCGACAACCTGCGCCTTTTCGTCATGGCTGCCGAACGGCTTAACATCTCGGCCGCCGGGCGCGCCTTGGGGATGGCCCCTGCCGTGGCCAGCGCGCGCTTGGCCAAGCTTGAACAGGAACTCGGGGTTGAGCTTTTGCGGCGCACCACGCGAAAGGTGTCGCTGTCGCTGGATGGGTCCGACTTTCTGCCCTATGCGCGGGAGATACTGGCGCAGGCCGATGCCGCGCGGGCCATTCTGGGTGGGACCAAGGCGGGGCCGAAGGGCATTTTGCGCTTCGCCGCCCCCAGCAGCTTTGCCCAACGCCATATCATGCCGCTGCTGCCAAAGTTTCACGAAACCTACCCTGAACTGACCCTTGATCTGCGCCTCTCCGACACCCGGTTTGACGCGATCGAAGGCAGTTTCGACCTCGCCCTGCGCAGCGCGCCTTTAACCGACAGCAGCCTGCGGGGGCGCAAGCTGGCCGATGACACCCGCGTTCTCTGTGCCGCGCCGTCCTATGTGGAGACCTATGGGATGCCGGACAGCCCTTCCGATCTACGGGGTCATCACTTTATCGCATGGGGCGATCTTGAACCGCGCGCGCTGATCGGCCCGGGGGGCAAGGCCGCCACGTTAAACCCGAGCGAGATGACCTGCCGCGTCATCATGGACGATGGCGATGCCCAGCGGGAAGCGACACGCGCGGGGGCTGGCATCTCGGTCAATTCGCTGTGGAGCGTGGCGGATGAACTTGCCTCGGGCCAACTGCTGCGGCTGCTTCCGGGCTGGCGGATGAATGACCGCTCGGTGCTTTGGCTGGTCTACCCGCGCTCGAACGTGCTGACCCCCAAGACGCGGTTCTTCATCGACTTTCTGATCGCCCACCTTGGCAGCCGCCCCGATTGGCGCGATTGAGAAGGCCCGCCGAGCGCCTTAAAAGCTGTGCCAAACCCCGACTTTGACCTTGGTCACGCTATCGGTGAATTCATGGGACACGCCGAACTCCAGAAAGCTGTTCTCGGACACTTTGACCACATGCGAGGGCGCGAAGGCCAATGTCTCATCGCCGTCAGAGGGGGCCGCGAATTCCAGCTTGAAAATCGACAGGTTGCCATTGGCGTGGTTGATGCCAAAGGAACTGTCGATCTTGCCCAGACCTTCGCCGTCTTCGTAGAGGGCATAGGTGCTTTCCACCCCCAGCCAGCCGTTGCCCCATGCGCCCGACACCGGGCGGCCCCATGACAGGCCGGGCCGCAAAGCCGCCACCGCGCTGCCATCGCGCTCGGCCCAGCCAAGACCAAGTTCAGCGGCGAAAACGTTGTCCCCTTCAGGTGCCCCCGATGGATAGCGCAAAAAGGCGATGGCGCTGACCTGACCGGCGTCTTGGCTTTTGCCGATGTCGAGGCCGAAGGTCAGTTTCTCGGTGACACCGTATTCATAGTAAAACGCGCCATAATCGCCGAAGTCGGGGCCATCGACCGTGGATTCATATGACAGCGTTACAAAGCTTTTGTCTTCGCCCCGCGGCCAAGCTGCCGATGTCACCTCGCTTGCCGAAACGGTCAATGCCGCCAAGGCCGAGAGGAAGACGAGGCCGGACCATATGCGCCGCGTGGATTCTGTGGGCATCTGTGCTGTTTTGGGCATGATAAGTTCCGCTTAATCAAAGCCGCGAGGGGCTGCGCGATGAGGTATTAGGCGATCGACCGAATGAAATCCGCCAGCTTTAACGGTTTGAACGGTTTGTGCAGAATGTAGTCGGCCCCAAGGGCGCGAAACTTCTTTTCCGATTCCGGTGAGGTTTTGGCGGTGCACATCACGATCTTCGTGTCGTCCAAATCCCCATTGGCCCGCGCACAGCGCAGCACCTCCATGCCATCGGGGGGCGGCATCATCACATCCAGCATGATCACGTCGAAAGACTGCGTTTCCATCGTGGCAATCGCGTCTAACCCGGTGGCTGCGAATGTCGGTTCGATGTCATCTTCGGTCATGATCGCAAACTCGATCAACTCGCGGATGTCATCCTCGTCATCAACGAACAACACTCTCATGCCGGGGCCCCCTGCTCGGGCGTGGCACCAGTATCACGGGCGAAACGCACATAGAATGTGGTGCCGGGGTTATCGTCTCCGTCTTCTTCAGAGCGCGTCTCAAAGCTTACATCGCCATCTTGTCGCAACACCAACTCCCGCGTGATGGCCAAACCCAGCCCCGTGCCATTCGCTTGGTTTTCGCGAGAATGCACAGGGTCAGCGAACCTTTTGAACATACGATCATGCGCGGATCTAGGGATGCCTGGCCCCGCATCGCAGACATAGAACGTGACCCATCGGTCGTCCACCTCGGCGCCGATTTTTACCGTCCCGCCGCGCGGCGTATATTTGACCGCGTTCGAGATCAGGTTGGAAAAGATCTGCTGCATGCGCACGGTATCCACCTGCACATAGGCCTCTTGCGCGGTGTTTGGCCCTGCGTGAATGTCGAGCTGCACATCGCGGTTCACCCCATAGCCGGTGTTGGCGGCAATCGCCTCCGACAGCACCTCCGACACCGCGACCCGCTCTGCCTGAATGCTGAGTTGGCGTTGGTCGATGGCCTGAAGGGTCAGGATGTCATTGACCAGCACCAAAAGCCGGTCGGCGTTGCGGGTGGCCATCGACAACAGCTTGCCCGCGTTCTTTGGCATGGTATCGCCAAAGCGGTCGTGCAGAATCTCAAGTGACCCGGCAAGGGACGTGAGCGGGGTGCGCAATTCGTGATTGACCGAGGTGACAAAGGCCGTGCGCGCCGCCACCAGACGCTCTTCGGCAGAGATATCCTGAAGCACGTTATAGGCGATATAATCCCCATGCAGATGCAGTTTCATCACCCGGCATTGCACCGCCACACTCTCGTTCTCTGCCGAGGGGATCTGAACGCGGTGAACGGCCACGTCTTCGTCCATCTGCGAAAAGGGAGGGACCATGCCGCGCAGCTTTTGAACGGCGTCGATATCCGATGAGACGCCCATCAGTTGCCGCGCCTTGCGGTTTGAGCGGTGCAGCTTGTTGTTGTCATTGTAGACGATCAGCCCGTCGCCGACATTCTCGAAAATCGCGTCGAATTCGCTCTGCGCCACACGAATGCGCTCGCGGTCGCGTTCGGAATTGCGCAGGGCCTGCGCCAATTGGGTCGACTGCCGTCTGGCGCGGATCGCGGCGTTGATCACCGTCAGGAACAGGACCGTCGCAAGGCCCGCAAACGCCACCGTGCGCTGCCAATAGCTTTGCATGACCGCCGCTTTGCTGCGCGTCACGTCGATATAAAGGTCAAGCGCCGGGATCTCCTTGCGCGCACGGAACACCGGCGTGTCGGGGTCACGCTGGGGCCGCCCCGAGGCAAAGGCGCGCTCTCCGTTGGAGGTCACCACCTCGACATACATGTCCTGTTGCAGCCCGTCCAACGCGAGCAGTTGCGAGTAGTAGTCCTCGCCCAAGGACGACGCCAGCACCCCGCGCGGTTGACCGTCGATGCCGATCAAGGGCCATGCAATCGGCGTCAGCCGCCGCTCTGTGGCGCGCGATACGATAGGCACCCCGACCGTGTATTCATCAACATCAAGCCCGATCGCTGCCTGAAAATAGGCCCGGTCCCCAAGGTACTGACCCATCAGAGGTTTGATCGTGGCCCAAAGCACGACCCCATCCGCACCGATCAGCACCAGCGCATCGACCTGTTTGGTCTCTTGCACGGCGGAATTCATCAACGCGCCATATTGCGCTTCGAATTGATCCGGGTCGCTCAGACGCGCGGTCGACAGCTCGTCGATGAGCCCCCACATCCGCACATTCGCAACCGAAAGGGAGGCATCGACCGCCTGCTCATAAAGCTCTGCGAAATGCTCAAGCTCCACTTCCGCACGGGTCGTGGCGCGGTTGTAGTCGGACCACGTGAGAAACGCGAGCCCAACGAAATAGATCAAAACGACCGTTGAGATCAGTCCCCAAAACAGGGTTTGCGAGCGCGAGGAAGGCTCCGCGTCGACTTTGTTGGTGGGCTCAGTGCTGACCATTCCTTGGCAAATGTCCTATATCGTTGGCGGCAAGGCAGATCGTGCCTGCCGCGCCTGTTTTTCCAGCACTTTCGACGCCCTGAATGCCCCGCGCAAGCGACGTGGCGACAGCCGCGTCGGAGGGCGGTACGACACAGGCACTGACGCTCAAAGGACGGGATGTCCAGCCTTCTTTCACAGAGGCCGACGCCTCTGCCACGGCAGAGATAAACTGCTGCGCCCGCGCTTCAAGCTGCGCGTGATCGGCATGAAGCGAGCCGTAGACGAACAGGTCATCCTCCCAATGGGCGAAACCGTCCCGTGCGGGGATATCGACCTTGCCAAAAAGCCCAGCCACAAGGCGCTGAAGCTCTTGCCGCTGGCCACGCGCCGCGTCTGATTGATCGCGGTCACCGTCGATCCGAAACACGATCAGGCCAAGGTCTTTTTGCATCGCGGGGGACAACGACATAAGGTTGCCCTGAAAGCCGCCCTTGCTGCCAAAAAGGCTGGGCACCGTGGCCTCTGAAAAGCTCTGCACGGCGCGGCGGCGCGCGCCCCGGTTTTCGCCCGACCGGCGGCGGTCCAACTCCGATTTCAGGCGCAGGCAACTGCGCATCCGGGCCTGAAGCTCGATCTGGTTGAAGGGTTTGGTGACATAGTCATTCGCCCCCGCCATGAAGGCTTCGGAAAGGGAGCCCATATCTGTCCGGCTGGTCAGCATAATGATCGGCACATCGCTCCATCTGTCTAGGGCGCGGATACGGGCACATAGTTCGATACCATCGATATCGGGCATCATTATGTCCATCAGGATCAGGTCTGCGGCGGCCTCATCGCTTTCGATCGCGTCAAGTGCCGCGCGGGGATCGATGAAGCTGACGACATCGTCGAACCCAAGCTCCGAAAGCGTGGCATTGATGAAATCCTGCGCGATGTCCGAGTCGTCAACTGCGATAATTCGTGGGCTCATGATTTTAATTCCACTCGTTAATTCTTTCAAAAACAAGCCATTGGCTGTTTTGAAAAACCTCCTCATACCCCGGCAGCTGCGATAGTCTCAGCTGCGGGAACCTGCGCAGAATTCTGTCTGCTGTGATCTGCCCCTCGGCCTGCCGCGGGACGACGATATAGTTTGTCCGCGGCACGCCCCCCTCAAGCGCCCAGTCGTAGGCCGGCTCTCCGGCGATCACCAGCCGGTCGATATTCCCCAAACCGACCACGATCTGGGGATTTTTTTCAACATCTACCATAATTTCAGACTTGTCGCGCAAGAATGAAACAACTTCCTGCGTAGGGCGCGACGCTGCGTTCTCTTTCCCAAGCATGGCATTGGTCCAAACGCGGGTTTCGTTATGGGCGACATGGCGCATGACAAGCGCAGAGGTCAGCAGCGACAGCGCCATCAGGGTGATGGCAATGGGTTCGCGCAGTGGCAGGTTGGGCCAAAAGCGGATCGCGGCCACCAAGACGCCCAGCATGGGCGCCAGCGCCATGGCCGGGTCGCCTTCGACGTGGAAGAACGTGTTCAGCGTATACCCGCCCAGCACCGCGCCCACGGCGGCCAGCAGCGGCATGAACAGGCGCGGGATCAGGATGTTGCGCAGGATCGCGACAATGGCCGCGGGGCCAAGCCCGGCCAGAATGACCAAATGCTCGCGCAGGGTCAGCGGCGTCGCGGTTTCCGACAAAAGCGGGACAAGGCGGCTGTCGAAGATCATGCTGACAAACATCAGCGACCCTACGGCGGCAAGCACCGGATAGAACATCGCCACAAGATACCCCGTGGAAGAGGCTGCAATCATGCTGGGCCGCGCCGCCACGATCATGAAGGGCATCGCGCCCAAGCAGAGCATCAGACCGTAGCTGTCCGAAAGCGCCACCACCAACAGCCCCACGGCCACTTTCATCATGTCCGGCGCGTTGCCCGTCAGCCGCAGATTGACGATGCCGCGCGCGAACAACCATGCGCCCAAGATACAGAACATCGTTTCAGGCCCATCGGCCAAGGCGCGCAGGAAGAAAGGGTTCAGCGCCAAGAGCAGCACGACCACAGCCGCGGTCACAGCCGAAAACTGCCCCGTATCGCGCAGATTGAGGAACCACATAACCAGCAGCCCCGCCCCCACCAGCGCAGAGAGCACGAAGGGCACTGGCACCTGTGTGTCAGGCAAGACCGCCTGCCCCAACAGCGACAGCGCATAGGGCACGGGCGGATAGAAGGCATCCGTCGCCTTGAACTGCACCGGCCCGTCGATTTGCACGATGGACTTGGCCCAGAGGTCGGTCACATCCATTGACAGAAAGCCATGCGCCTCGGTCCAGCCAAGGCTGAGCAAGAGCACCAGCGCCAACACGACAAAGCCAAAGGACCAAGAAGCGGCGCGGATCATTGCGTGGCCTCCGTCGCTTCGGCGCTGGCTTCGGCAACCTCATTGGCGGTGTGTTTGGACAGGCCGTGCTGGGTCTTCTCCCAATAGAACGGGTTGAAGATCAGTTGCGACAGCGCCTTGTAGGAGGCCACGGTCATCAACACCCAATAGCCCACAACCGTGATCCCCCAAGGGGCCAGATCGGTCCACCTTCGCCGGAAGGGCGCGACCATCGTGAGGTAGATCAGCAACCCATTGCCCGCCAAAAGGTTGACCAGCGACAGGTAGAGCACCGGCAGCGGGAAATAGGGGGTGATCACCTCGGTTCCGAAGATCAGCCAGATGGCGAAGATCGACCAGAAGACTGGGTTCAACAGGCCCGACAGCACCGTGCCCCCGATGAAAAAGATAAAGCCAAAGACCCCCGCACTGCCCACCGATTGCCACAGGTGGATCGGCCTGCGGCTGTGCACAAGGAAGGTCTGCATATAGCCCTTGATCCAGCGCGAGCGCTGGCGCACCCAGTTCGGGATCGAGACATTGGCCTCTTCAAAGGTCGTGGAATCGATGACGCCGACGCGGTAACCCTTCTGCGTCAGCCGAATGCCCAGATCGGCGTCTTCGGTCACGTTGAAGGGATCCCATGCGTTCAACTCGCGCAGCACGTCCATGCGGAAGTGGTTCGAGGTGCCGCCCAGCGGAATAGGCACGCCCAAACGCTCTAACCCCGGCAGCATCAGGTCGAACCACAGCGAATAGTCCAGCGTGAACATCCGCGTCAGCCAGTTTTCCCGCGCGTTGTAATAGTTCAACCGGCACTGGATGCAGGCTGTATTGGGTGCGGATTGGTTGAAGGCGGCGATGACCTTTTTCAACTGGTCCGGCTCTGGCTTGTCCTCGGCGTCAAAGATCACGAGGAAATCGCCCTGCGCATAGCGCAGCGCAAAGTTGCAGGCCTTGGGCTTGGTCTGCGGATGCGAGGCCGGGACGCGAATGATCTCAAACACGCCTTCGAGGTCCAG
>Ga0208315_1001725_pt1 | contig 10615 bp, 5 predicted proteins | sample MalvireepMed_215_FD_184239 | JGI IMG/M metagenome (GOLD analysis project Ga0208315, IMG submission 184239) | Marine viral communities from the Global Malaspina Expedition - Malaspina viral metaG DeepMed_215 (SPAdes) (version 2) | ecosystem: Environmental > Aquatic > Marine > Oceanic | place... | reverse complement strand
CCTGGCGAACATGGGCAACACCGCCACCACTTACGGCCTGTTGCCCACGGATATTGCGTCCGCCCAGGCCCTGTCCATGTTCAACACCCAGGTGTCGACGACTTACTACAACCCCGCGTACCTGGCGCACAGCACCAAAAGCGAGCTCACCGCCGGTCTGATGCACGCCGAACACAACCTCAAGGCGGACAGCCAGCAGTTCGGCACCTACACCGTGCAGGACGACCCCACCCAGCAGGTGCTGCTGGGCCTGAAAGCGGACCTCAGCGACCTCACCGAACTGGGCCAGCCCATGTACCTGGGCGTAATGATCGGCTCCGAACGGTTCGGTGAAGAGCTCCTGGCCTTCGGCTCGCGCACCGACGCGGACGGCCAGTACTTCAACTACGGCCGCCAGCCGCTGTTCCTGAGCATCGGCGTGGGCACCCACATCTGGCGCGGCCTGGACATCGGTCTGGGCACCAAGGTCACCCTCAAGTCCGAGGCGTCCCTGGTTGCCAACACCAACCTGGCCGGCGAGACCAGCTACGAGCAACTGAACGTCTCCGCCAAACCGGTAATCCGACCCATCATCAGCATGAACTTCGACTGGGAAGAAACCTTCTGCCCGGACGCGAAATGCTGGTACGACGGTCTGGAAACCGCGTTCGCCTTCAAGGGTTACTCCGATTCCTCGGTCTCCGTTCAGGCCAACACCGTGATCCCCGGCACCATCCCGGATCCCGGCCTGTTCATCGACATCGCCACCATCGATTCCTACCAGCCCAACATCTACACCCTGGGCATGCAGCTCAAGCGCGACACCTGGCGCGTCGGCCTGGCAGTGGAAATGCAGGAGTGGTCCGCCCTGGAAGACGAGCTCAAGAACGACACCGTCAAGAACAACCTGGGTCTGGAGTTCGACGACATCGTCATCCCGCGCATCGGCGCCGAGTACTACCTGAACGACACCTTCACCCTCACCGGTGGCGTGGCGTTCGAGGAATCGCCGCTGGCCAACGACGTGAACCCGGAAGTGAACTACCTGGACGCCGACCGCACCGTGATCGGCCTGGGCATGAGCGCCACCTTCGACCACGTTTACGGCCTCAAGCATCCGCTGCGTCTCGACTTCGGCTATCAGTACCACCTGATGGAAGAGCGTGAGTTCCAGATCGTATCCAGCCAGCCGACCGCACTGAACAACGACGTGGTGGAAACCAAAGGCGACGTCAACGTATTCGCCGGCTCCATCAGCATGCAGTTTTAAGAGGGAGGGACAATAATGAAGACAACAATCCTGAAGCAGTCATTGCTACTGCTTTCCTCCGCCACGCTGCTGGCCGCCTGTGGCGGCGACGGCGGCGATTCACCGGTGGATGACTTCGGTAGCAACCCGGGCGAATCCGGCGCGCAGGGTCTGCTCTACGCCTACCCGGACAACGGCCAGGGCGAAGTGCCCACCAAGGCCCCCATCGCGCTGCGTTTCACCAGTAACGTCGCGCCGGGCAACGTCAACCAGAGCATCACGCTGTGCTGCGACGACCAGGGCGAAAACCTGGACTTCGAGGTGGAAAGAGTCGGCGGCGAGCCCCGCGGCGTGCTGTTGACCCCCACGGACGGCCTGGCCCCCGGCACCCAGTACACCGTCGAGATCAACGATCTGCGGCTTGGCAAGGGTACCGCCAAGGACCAGACCCTCACCTTCACCACCCGCACCCTGCAGGAAGGCCCCAAGAGCGCGGTGGTCCAGGAAGTGCCCGCCGGCGAGGATGAATTCCAGCTCAGCCGGACCATTCCGAACGGCTCGGAGCTGGAACCGGTGATGGACTTCTCCGCCTTCCGCTTCCAGTTCACCCAGCCCATCGACCGTGCCACCGCCAGCTACGGCGACGGCAACAGCGTGGTGCTGCGCGACAGCGAAGGCTCGGTGGTGGAAGCCGGCCTGCTGGTGGACGGCGCCTACATGACCGTCGACCCCACAGACGACTACCTGAACCCGGGTGAAACCTACACCCTCACCCTCGGCGGCCTGGAAAGCACCTACGGCGAACCCTTCGCCGGCGAGACCATTGAGTTCATCCCGAAGGACTCCTCACCGCGCGGGGAACCCGGCTTCCTGGTGCAGAAAATTACCCAGAGCGGCACCTCCCGCCTGACCGGCAAAGGCATCAACCAAGTGCCAGTGAACGGCGTGCTACTGGGCGAAGACGCCAACGTCACGCAAGCTCAATCCGATTTCGTGATCGCCGAACTGGCGGACGTGACCCAATACACCGACGTCACCCCGATCCGCCTGCCCAAAGGCACCCTGCTGGAAGGCACGCCCATCGAGATGGTGAAAATCGGCGGTGAAGTGGACGCCGGCTTCGGCTCCGGCGACGTCACCATGCGCGTCCTGTCCGATGCCACCGGCTACCTGGTGCCCAACCCCTACACGGAAGATAACCCGGACCAGCTGCGCATCGTGCACCTGTTCATGGACGTGGGCATCGCCACCGCGAACCCGCAGGCCAACGGCGGCTTCACCCAGAACCTGCTGCACATCCATCTGGTGGGTGTGGCCGAAGTGGACCCCAACGGCGGCGTGCTGAACATCGACGCCACCAGCATGGTGGAGCCGGATATTTTGGGTCAGGAATATGGGTATGGCCTACTGAGCTTCCAGCTGCAGTCCTATAAGGACCAAACCGATGCGCTACTGGCTGACGCTAGAGCCACTTTGGAAGACACCACCCCCCCGACGTTGCAAAGCTGGACACTCGGCACAGACACAGACAGCGGGGAAGGGAAGGAGCAACTGTACACCCCTGGTGATGCAGTGACGCTGAATTTCGACGAGCCGCTGGATCCTGAAAGTCTTAACGGTCATGTTAGGCTCTTCCGAAACGGCGATCCGGTTCAAATCGAGCACTATGTTGATGGCTCGGCCTTGGTAATCAAGCCAACAGCAGTAAAAGAGGCCAACCAGTACGGCACGACAATTCGGCACCCCGACGGTCTCGAATATAGCTCTGAAAATAATCCGATCATTTATACCTTTGAAGTCGACGGTGATGTGCAGGACATTGCAGGCAATGACATCATTCCCGTCACCGAGCAGGTTGAGATGCCTGTGAAAGTGGAGAATAAGACGGTATTAACTGGTAGCCAGGAGCGTTGGGATGAAATCCTTGACCATGCACCGCTAGTGTTGTCCGCTTATCCTGGCTTCCCTTGCGCTCTCTCCGAGGAAGGGCGAGACTTAGCTAATGGCTTAGCTGGGAGATGTGCAGGTGGATACCCGGGTACGGAAGAGGGGGATGTGTTTGTACGCAAGGAAGACGACAGCGTTCCGGTTATGGACTTGCCTGGCAATCGGCCAATCATTGTTCATTTTTCAAAAGCTATGGACCAGAGCAGCATCATCTTGGGCACTACTTTTACTGTAGAAAGAATAGATGCTGAAGGGGTTGTACAGGATACTGTCCCGGGTCAGCTGGAAACACACGCAAAGAAGCTGTCTTTCACGCCTGATCAGCCATGGGATAAGGACGGATTGTATAAGTACTCGATACTGTCATCCGGCTTCCAATTCGGGCTCACATCTGATCTCCCCGACCTGAAAAGCGCAGATAATTATGAATGTGGCGTTAACTCCGTATGCGACAAAGAAGATGCGCTGCCACTACAAACTATGGCCATAGGCCTATCCACGGCCTTACCCGCAGACGAGGTAAATGATGGACCGTCGGATGTAACATTGGTTTATATGACCTCGGCGGATTTTGATACAGGCGGCCCGCCGATCGAGCAATTCTTCAGGGGAGCAGAGCCTAACAACAATATTATGCAGGTTCTATCTACTAGGCCCATATCGGACGTTAATCATAGTTTTTTCCACGAGGCCGATACTCCGGAAAACGTAGTAGCCACCAACCCTGTTCTTGGTGTGATTGGTTCGCTGGGACATTATGACTATGAAACTCAAGAATACGGCCCCACTACAACTCCAGACACTCGATACCCCGAGTACGATCCAAACGGCGTACAACCAGCTAAAAACAGCGCAAAGGTACTTTCAAAATTCGAGAGAGACGGGGAGCCCGGACTGTTCCCTCGGATCAACGGCTTTAATATCGGTTGCGCTTACGATTACGAAGAAAAAACGACCACCGGTTGCCCTGACCAAATGTTCAGTTATCTTACCTCTGCGCTTGTAGCCGAAGTTACTGATAACGTTACGGAAGAAGGGCATATTAAAGTCCTGCTCTGGCCCTCCCAAGTCGCAGGCACCTCGTTACCTTTCTATGCGATCCAGTACGTTGCGCTAGAGGATCTTGGCCTGCCGCCCGGGTTAGGTTTACCGGACCCCATAGGGCTTCCTAACATTAGAGAAACAGGACCACAGTTTCTGCGCATGCGCTTTGAACAGGGCGATGAGTTAGTCAACGGAAAGCCGGTTCGCAACAAACCCATTGAAGCCCTGATTAAGCAGGAGAACGGACAACCCATTTTAGAGGCTACCGTCGATTTATATCTCAATGTGCCTGACGCTTCGGAAAAGGGGGTTGGTGGTGCCAAAAATGCGACTAATATGTCTTCGTATCCTATTGAGATGACACTAACTGGGCCCATCCACTTTTTAGATGACGGCCGCATGAACGTAGAGCAACTTAACATCAACTTGGTTGAGGTCCCGCTCAAAGTAGTTGATTGTAGAGATGGCCAATGCATTGCCGACGGTTTCGGGTATGCTGACCTCTTCATCCCTGAATTTGGCAGCCGTCTAAATTTTGTTTCAGAGCCAATCAAATAAAGAGAGCATCTCGCTAACCACATCTCTTGATCGGTCAAACCTACAAACCTCTTCGGGGGTTTGTGGGTTTTCTCATATTTACGCTTGCCCATACATGCGGGGCAACTTTGACTGTTAAGACTTTCTACTGCTTTTCCGAAAAAGGAACACCGCTAACAAGGATCTCCAAGAGATCGTGTAGTTCCCCCGCTTTAGTGGACACCTTCTCCTAACGAGAGGAGGTGGGCAATGCCCAGATATAAGCATCCTAGGAAGACCTGGCAGTACTCGGCGGATTTCAAGGTGAAGGCTGTCGAACTGAGCCATCAAGAAGGCATTGAAGTGCAGCAGGTCGCTGCAGGTCTGGATATCCATCCGTTTATGCTTTCACGGTGGCGTAAGGAGTACCGCGAAGGCAGAATCAGGCCAGATGGTCGAAAACGTGTGGATGTGATGAAAGAGAAGAAAGCGCCACCGGCCGAGGAGTTAAAAGAGCTGGATAGGCTGAAACGGGATAACGCACGCCTGAAGAAGGAGAACGACCTTCTAAAAAAGTGGCAACGGTATCTGGCGGATCAACATCAGAAAGGTTTGGATTCATCCAAGCCCACGGACGAGAACTAGGTGTCAGATACCTTTGCCGCTGGTTGGGCGTATCACGGAGTGGCTATTACGCTTGGTGTAAGCGTGAGGAGTCGCAGCAATCGCGGTCGAACCGTGACTTGCTGAAGAAAGTGCGGCAAATACACCGGGCCAACCTGGGCGTCTATGGTAGCCCAAGAGTGCACCAGGCCTTGCGCCGTGAGGGCATCAGCGTTGGTCGTAAACGTGTGGAAAGGCTGATGCGCGAGGCCTCGCTGATCGGGCGTGCTGGCAGGGTATACCGCCGAATCCCAGGCATTGAGCGCTTTTATGAGCGCCACAGGAACATCCGGTTGAATCAGCCCGCACCTACGGGGCTGAACCAGCAATGGGTCGCGGATCTCACCTATATCCGGGTTGGAAATGAGTGGCGATACCTGGCGGCTGTACTCGATGTGTATTCGCGAAAGGTAATTGGCTGGTCTTTGGGTAGCAGGAAGACAGCGGACCTGACTCTGCGAGCGTTGCGTCACGCATTGCGAGTGAGGACGCCAAGGCCGGGCTTGATCTTCCACACGGACCGAGGCGTCGAATACGGGGCGTACCTAATCCAGAATGAGCTGGGCAGGCACGGAATTCAGCCCAGCATGAATCGGCCCAACCAATGCACGGACAATGCGCATATGGAGTCGTTTTTCCACAGCCTGAAGGCGGAAGCCATCCACGGCGTATCGTTCAAAAGCGAACAGGAGTTGAGGGTGGTCCTGAGCAGCTATATCAACCAGTTCTATAACCAGAAACGGTTGCACTCTGGTATTGGGTATAGGGCCCCGGCAGAATACGAGAGAATGGTAGCGTGAAACGAAGCGTGTCCACTTTATCGGGGGAAGATCAGAGCACGTCGAATACTTCCGGCTCTCGTAGGGGTGTTAGTGTTATGCTTTCCTTTTTCTTGGCTATGGATGCTCCCTGAAGACTTTTTGTTATTTTTGAAAAGTTTAATGGGAACGGCACTGTTCGCATCTAATTTTGTCTTCTGGGATGCTGTTAGCTATTTTAATCCAATCGCGGAGGAGCAGCCATTACTACATACATGGAGTTTGGCTGTCGAAGAACAGTTCTATATATTTTTCCCGTTTATCTTTATCTTTTTTTCTGGTAGGCGGGTCGCTATAAAGACGGCGGTATTATTGATTTTTGCCACGTCCCTGGCGTTAGCTGAATTTTTATCAAGATCGTACCCATCGTTTAATTTCTATATGCTTCCTTCTAGAGCCTGGGAACTGATGGTTGGCTCGTTGATATCATTATACAATTTGGACAAATTCCGGTTGAGGTCAAATTCGGTTGCTTCCCCCGCGGCGTTAATTGGCCTCGTTATGGTCGTTATGGCGGTCTTTTTATACGATTCCGGCACCCCATTTCCTGGCGTATACGCCATTTTGCCAGTGGCGGGCGCAGCTTTAGTAATCTGTTTCTCTAGTGGAAATAACTTGGTCGGAAGGCTTTTGTCAACACGCAAACTTGTGGCAGTTGGCCTTGTATCGTATTCCTTATATTTATGGCATCAGCCTCTACTTGCTTTCGCTAAAATTAGGTCGATTGATAAGCCTTCGCTTCTATTCAACTGCCTACTATTGTTGCTTTCTTTGCTTTTGGCATTCCTGAGTTACCGGTTTATCGAGCGCCCGTTTCGGGATCCTAGAGGTTGGAGTGCAAAGAATGTTTTTCGCTTTTCCGCCACGTCAATTGGACTGATCTTTGTTCTGGGATTGTCATCGTGGCTATTTGACCTCCCTGACACTCGGCATTCGGAAAGGGTGCGTTACCTGGCAGACTCCACTAACTTTAACAATCCAGATATTGGGCGGTGCAGAGGCAAAGTATTAGAGAACTCCTGTATTTTTGGTAATACAAGTAGTGATTTTGAAGCGGTTGCTTGGGGCGACTCTCATTTGGATCAGCTTATCCCTGCTCTCAATGTCGTTGGCATTGAAACAGGCTTAGCAATACGAGAGCTTGCTTACCCCGGTTGCCCCCCTATCCCAGGGGCGTTTCGTACAGATGTTGTAGGGTATTCATGTCAACATAATTCCGACGTGCTTGAATATATTTTAACTAACTCTAAGGTTCGCGTGGTCATAATGCATAGTTATTGGGAGTGGTATTATGATAAGGAAAATGCATTAACTCGCGAAGGTAAAGTTCAAGATGCGTTAAGGGATTCTATCAAGGCAATGACACAGGCTGGTAAGAGAGTTATCCTTATCGGCCCAGTTCCCAAAATGAGTGTAGACCCCCGGATCGCTCTAGCAAAATCTGTGAAGTTTGAGCAAGACTATGAGCCGTTTGTTAGTACGGACCATCACCTCAAGAATACGAAGAGATCGCGCACTTTATTAAAATCACTGGCATACGAATTTGGGCAAGTTGCGTATGTCAGTCCTATGTCTGTACTTTGTGATATCAATAAGTGTAGAGCTACGGATGGCTTCGATCTCTTATACCGAGATGATAATCATCTCTCCGTTGAAGGTGGTTACAGGCTTATCTTGCCGCTCAAAGCAGAAATTTCGAATAATTTTGTTGGAAAGTTGGGCGACACCGTTAACGAAGACCTGGCCGATTAAGAATCTTTGTACAGAGCGAATTAGAAATTAGGCGCGTGGATCGGCATGCCATTAGTTGACGGATATAGGTACGTCCTACTGTCGTTATTTTCTGATGATATACCGATGATGCTATTTTTCATTCCAAGTATGCATCACATAGAAATGGTCGAAAGTCGATGAAGTGGTTTCGAGACATTAATCGCATTTTAAGAACTGAGCCAGAGACTTGGCTTGCCTACCTCTACGGCCAGCAACTTAATAAGTTGCCTCAGTTGACAAAAAAAAGGCCTCGTTATAGAGGTTTAATATTAAGAATGGTGTTATTTTTTTGTTATCTTGCTGGGAGAGTAGGAATTTCCAGGCTGCCAAAATGCAAAAAAAATAAAGTCGACTATTTTGTCTACGCAGGTAGTATTAATCAGATGAATTCTCTGGATTCGACTATTGAGGCACTTTGTCGTCAAAAGGAACATGTTGTTGCAATTGCGCCAAAGAAGTTCATTAATAGCCTGGATCGTCAGTCTAGGTACAGTTCTTATAGATTTGGGTTGTTTGGTCTCTTTAAGACACTAATTCTTGTCTGTTTTAGGGTTCCTGGGCTGTATAAAACCTTAAAAAGACGACACGATAATAGAGCGATTTCTTGGTATTTTAACGAATTCTGCAAATCTTATGCATATCTCGTATACTTTTACGATGTTTTCAATGTTCTCAAGCCGGATTTTGTAATTACCGCTAACGATCACAATGTTCCAAACCGATGTATGATGGCTGTTGCGCACATGTTGTCTATCAAAACGGTGTACATGCAACACGCCTCGGTAAGCACACTATTTCCTGCATTACGCGTTGACTATGCTTTTTTAGATGGTCAATCCGCTCTTGATACTTACCGATTGTGTGAGCCTAACAAAGCAGAGCTAGGTTTGGCCCCCCTTCCTAAAGTCTTTCTTTCCGGGCAAAAAAAGGCGCTAAAATTAACCTCGAAGGATGTGGGGCGTTGCATAGGTGTTGCAATTAACGCTTTGGACAACGTTGAAGATGTTCTTGATTTGGTCTTTCAGTTAAGTCAGGTGGGTCGGACCATTCAGTTCCGTTGGCATCCGGGGCAACCGCTGTCACATGTGGTGCGGTATAAAGCGGCTCTTTCGTCTGTGCCTAATGTAAATATCAGCGATCCGAATGAGGAAACGATAGTGAGTTTCCTTGGAAAAATAGGAGACTTAGTGGCTGGTAACAGCAGTATCCATTTAGAGGCGTCGACCGTTGGTATAATGTGTTATTTTTTTGAGCCGACGTGCTCTGATTCACGAGACTACTATGGTTATGTGAAAAATGGATTGGTGGTGGCGGCTGAATCTGTCGAACATCTGATTTATTTGCTCCGGACGGGAGATTCAAAAAAGCCAGACGTCGCATCCGTACAATATTATAGCGCGACCTATCAGACTTTATGGGATGGCCGAGAAGGAGAACTGGTGGCGCAGTCCCTTACGAGAATTAAAAATGGTGATGACTTATCAAATATTTTCGGCCATAGCCCTTTTTTTCGAAGTGGCATTGATTCTTGAGGGTTGAAACTTAGACCTTTCAGCGAATGACCTTGGACTGTCCTATAGCCTATTGGTTGACTTTTTAAGTATTAAAAGCGTGTACTAAGAGGCAACCTCAGTCCTGCGATGCCTATACTTTAATGTAGTCTGAGTCTTGAGAATCGCGACAAATCGCCCTTAGGTCGCCTGGGCACCAAAATGATCTAAATTTGATAATGCAATTTTATTACTGCGCCCAATCATATAGGTAAAATTGATGTGAAAAGATATTGGTTCAATTATGGGAGTATTAAGTAAACACTATAAGCTTATGAAATCGATGGTCCCAAATGCGCAATAAGGCGCTGGTTTAATAGGCGATGTTAATCTAGGTTTTATTTATACTCTTCCAAATTTTTCTCTTGCGAGAGTTGGTATAAATAGACTTGGGCATTGAGATGTTCAGTTTCGTGCGGTATTGACCGGTGCATGAATCTTAAAGTTTGGTTTTAATTCGGTCTGTGAATCTATTTAAGAAGACAGTTATAATGGTGAGGCTTCTCTTGGCAACGTGATGAGTAGTAAAGTCCAAGGTCGATGATGGTTTCACCCCTAAACGCGTATGATAAGATGTGTTGTTACATTATGCATTTATCTTATATATAAATCGGCGGCTTGACGTTTTTATGTTTTCAGATGTGAGAGTTCTATATCTTTGTGACTTCGATTTGTCCAAAGGAACAGGTAAAGATAGGGCGACTCGCCAGAAGCTGGGAGCCTTGCGCGATAAAGTATCTTCTTTAGAAGTAATAAGTAATAATTTTAAAAATCCTTTTTTGCGTTTGACTTCTATATTTCTGCTCGACGTTCGGGCCTTAATTTACATAATCTTTAATCGCCCGGATTGGTTCATCAGTCGGGGCTATACTGGCACGCTTTCATTGCTTGCGGCCAGTTTTTTGGGCGTGCTGACTATTAGGGAGGTGCACGCCAATGCTCTTGAGGAGTTCTCGTTGCTGCCTTACAAAGGAATAAAGTTATTTATTATAAAAAAAATGGCGTTCTTGGCACATAAAAACGATGTTGCAGCAGACGTGCGAATTTTTAACCATCCCGATTTGCTTGATTGGTAT
>Ga0208315_1001720_pt1 | contig 10631 bp, 11 predicted proteins | sample MalvireepMed_215_FD_184239 | JGI IMG/M metagenome (GOLD analysis project Ga0208315, IMG submission 184239) | Marine viral communities from the Global Malaspina Expedition - Malaspina viral metaG DeepMed_215 (SPAdes) (version 2) | ecosystem: Environmental > Aquatic > Marine > Oceanic | place... | reverse complement strand
GTTTGCACTTTTTAATGAGAGTATTAAAAATATGCAAACCTTACTTATTAATCGTTTTGATTATGTTAGGTCTACGTATGTCCCAAGAGCAGGTGGAACTGCTTATATAACTTCGGCATCTTTTTAACACAGGAGAAAATTAATGACGCAGATACCACAAGGAAATAACATGTTCTGGGATGTGCAGTCGGTTGTTACTGTAGGTTCTACTGCTGGTGGAACAAATGTCTCAAGTTACAATTTAGTAACAGTGCACCTAAACGGTGAAATTTATGTTAACTTTGGTGCTTCCAGTACGGCTGCTGTTAGCACTGCAAATGATATTAAATTAGCTGCTGGCTTACACTCGCTTACTGTGCCTAAACAGGCCGGTGATTCTCAATACCTGAATTATGCAAGAGTAGGCGGTACTGATGTAACTATGCGCTTAGTATTGTCATAAGGAGAAGATTTATGTCTCTATTAAATGGACTTGTAAATCAAAATGTCGATAGGCATACTAGAGACATTGTAACTCTGACTGCAACTGCATCAATAACAACTGCAGATCATTCAGGTAGAACACTTCTTATGGGAGAAGTTGGTGGCGATGCTGCTGCCACTTTTACGCTTCCTGCTGCTACAGGAACAGGAAGTGTGTTTAAATTTGTTGTGTCGGTAATAAATACTTCTAATTATTTAATTAAAGTGGCAGACGCAACAGACACCATCGACGGTCAGATTGTGATCACCGATGCAGACGGGACTGCTGCCTCTTCTATGGTAACAGCTTCTGCATCAGATACCATTACGTTGAATGGTACGACTACAGGTGGGGGTGCGATAGGTGACTATGTTGAAGTCATTGACATAGCATCTAACCAATACGCAGTGAGTGGTATGGTAACATGTGCGGCAGGTTCTAATCCTGCAACAATGTTTAGTGCTACCGTATCATAATATTTAGCTAAGAAAGGAATGTAAAAATGGCTAGTTTTAAAATGACACAAGGTGTATCTCGTGTCCCTGAAGATGTTTTTGTTGAAGATGGTATGACTGTAACTTCAGGAGGACTTACAGTTACGGCTGGAGGTCTTACTGTTACTGCTGGTACGACTACTCTTGGGGGATCGTTTATACGAGATTTAGTTACTCTAACTGCAACCGCAACACTGACAAACGCTGATCATGCAGGACGTATTCTGCTAATGGGCGAAGTCGGTGGTGATGCAGCGGCAACCTTTACGCTTCCTGCTGCAACGGGTTCTGGTGCAGAATTTCAATTTATTGTATCTGTAGTAAATACATCCAACTATGTTATCAAAGTTGCTGATGCTGATGATACGATTGATGGTTCTGTTACTCTTCATCAAGATAGCGCCAATACGGTTGCTTCTTTTAATACTGCTGCTGATTCAGATACCATTACTATGAATGGTACGACTACTGGTGGTGTTTCTATTGGTGATGAAATTACACTTATTGATATTGCTTCTAACCAGTATATGGTTAAGGGCATACTAACTGCGAGTGGCACGGAAGCTACTCCGTTTAGTGCTTCGGTATCGTAATAACTAACTAAGTATAGATACTCGTTCACTTATGCCTCTTATATGAAAAAAGAATATGGTAAGGGGCAAAGTGAACGGGTATTCTATGCCTCTGTAAATAAAGGTAAAATTAAAAAGGCAAAAAAGAAGAAAGGGTAAGATATGGCTGTAAGATTAAAAAATGCTGCTTCAGCTTTATCTGATACAAATTTAACTACTGTGTATACATGCCCAACTAACTTTACTGCCGTTGTACGAGAAGTATTTGTAACAAATGTAGATGGAACTAATGCAGCGGATATAACACTGAAATATACAGATAGTTCTGCGAGTGCTACATTTGATTTAGTTAGTACCAAAAGTGTTGCAGCAGATAGCTATCTTCGTTTAGAAAATGCTAATATTATATTAGAAGCAGGAGATATTTTTAAAGCACAAGCTTCTGCTGCAAATGATTTAACTGTTTCTATTTTTATAGAAGAACAAATTACACCAGCAGGATAATAATAAATGCCAGATACTTCAGCAATATCTCCTGTAACAGTTTCTTTGAGTGGAGGTTTAATTCTAGATAAAGATGACTTTTCCATACCACCCGGAGCAGCAGTTCAGTTACAAAACTTTGAACCCAGTATTCAAGGTGGATACAGAAGGCTTACAGGCAATTCAAAGTTTGACAGTAATCAAGTAAATAGTAGTAATGCCATACTTGGCGTTAAGATTTTTAACAACGGTGTGCTTGCTGCTTCTGGTAATTTAGTTAAGTTTAGTACAGGAACAGGTTGGAGTACTTCTATTGGCACACGAACTTCTGCTGGGCGGTATAAGTTTGATGACTACAACTTTAACAATACTACTAAAGTTATTATGGTGGACGATGTTAATCAGGCAGCTACGTATGATGGTTCTACCTATACACTACTAAGTGCTACAGGTGCTCCTGCTGATCCTGCTTCTGTAGCGGTGTTTAGAGATCATATGTTTTTTGCAGGAATGTCTACTAATCCACAAGAGATTGTATTCTCTGCTCCGTTTAATGAAGCAGACTTTAGTTCAGCAAATGGTGCAGGATCAATTAAAGTAGATACGTCAGTTGTTGAATTAAAAGTATTTCGTGATGCTTTGTTTATTTTTGGTAAAGATAAAATATATCAACTTCAAGGAACAAGTATAGCTGATTGGCGAGTAGCTCCTGTAACAAGAACATTGGGTTGTGCAGATGGGTTTTCAGTACAGGAAATAGGTGGTGATCTACTATTTCTATCACCAGATGGTATAAGAACAGTAGCCGCAACTGCAAGAATTGGTGACGTAGAATTAGGTTCTGTGTCTAAACCAATACAAAAACGCATACAGGATATTGGATTTGATAACATTAGTTCTGTAATTGTAAGAAATAAAAGTCAATACCGTTTATTTTATCCTAAAGATGGAGCAGCAGCAGGTGATTCAAACGGCATTTTAGCTACACTAAAAAGAACACAACAGGGTATAGGATTTGAGTTTGCTGATATAAAAGGAATGAAACCCTCTTCGATGGATTCAGGATTTATAAGCAACACTGAGTATATTATAGAGGGTGGATACGATGGATATGTTAGGCGGCAGGAAAGTGGTGACACATTCGACGGAAGTAATGTTGTCGCTGTGTATAGATCACCTGATCTCTCTCTTGGAGATACCGGCATTCGCAAACTTATGCAGCGTGTTATTTTAAATTATGAGGTAGAAGGAACAGTAGACGCACAACTTAGAATTAGATATGATTCGGACAGTAAGGATGTGCCTCAACCTACATTTTTTAATATTGATTCGCCGGGTGGCATTGCTATCTATGGTAGTTCTTCTTCTACTTATGGAAGTGCTACTTATGATTCAAGTGGAGCACCAATTTTTAGACGGGCTATTGAAGGATCAGGATTTCTTGTTGCTGTAAGAGTTAATCACGATAGTTCAAATAATCCATTTACTTTACATTCATATCAATTAGAATTTACTGCAGGAGGACGACGATAATGGGAGCAACCTACACAAGACAAAGTAGCACAGAAATTGTTGATGGTGAAGTCATCAATGCAGCAGATTTTAATAATGAATTTGCTCAACTAGTTTCTGCCTTTGCTGTTTCTACTGGGCATACACATGATGGCACTACGGCTGAAGGTGGGCCTGTCACTAAGCTTTTAGGTACAGCCATTACAATTGGTGATGGGTCATCAGGCACAGACATTGCTGTAACCTTTGATGGAGAAACTAGTGATGGTCTTCTTACATGGATGGAAGATGAGGATCACTTCAAGTTTAGTGATGACGTAGTTATAGACAGTACAAAACGTCTTTACCTATTTGATGAAGGTGGAGAGTATATTTCTGGTGATGGAACAGATATTACTGTAACATCTGGTGCTGACATCAATCTTACTGCTACTTCTGATGTTAACATACCAGCCAATGTAGGACTTACATTTGGTAATGATGCAGAGAAAATTGAAGGAGATGGTACTGATCTTACTATCTCAGGCAATAATATCAATCTTACTGCCACCGCTGATGTTAATATTCCTAGTGGGGTGGGTGTCACATTTGCAACAGCGGAAAAGATTGAGTCAGATGGTACAGACCTTTTAATTACAGTTGGAAGTGGTGGAGATATCAATATTCCAGCGGATATCGGGGTTACTTTTGGTAATGACGGCGAAAAGATTGAAGGTGACGGCACTGATCTTACAATTAGTGGTAATAATATTAATCTTACTGCCACTGCTGACGTTAATATTCCTAGCGGAGTAGGAATTACATTTGCTACGGCTGAAAAAATTGAATCTGATGGTACGGACCTTAGTATAACTGTGGGTTCAGGGGGTGATATCAATGTCCCTGCAAATATCGGTGTTACGTTTGGTGATGATGGTGAGAAAATTGAAGGTGATGGTACAGACTTGACAATTAGTGCAAGTGCTGATTTAAACCTTACTGCTACTACAGATATTAATATTCCAGCTAACGTAGGTCTTACATTTGGTGACGATGCTGAAAAGATTGAGGGTGATGGAACTGACCTTACAGTTTCAGGTAACAATATTAATCTGACTGCTACGGCTGATGTAAACATTCCAAGTGGTGTGGGCCTTACGTTTGCAACTGCTGAAAAAATAGAATCAGATGGTACTGATCTTTCAATTACTGTAGGATCAGGTGGTGACATAAATGTACCTGCAAACATTGGCGTTACATTTGGTGATGATGGTGAAAAGATTGAAGGTGATGGAACTGATCTTACGATATCCTCTTCTGCTTTAGCCACAATTGATGCTGGCACTGACATTGTTCTTGATGCAGATGGTGGTGATATCTTCTTCAAAGATGATGGCACTACATTTGGTTCAGCTACAAATACTAGTGGTAATTTGATTATTAAATCTGGTACTACTACTGCCCTTACCTTTAGTGGTGCTAATTTAACTGCTGCTGGAACAATTGGTTCTGGTGCTATTACATCTACTGGTGTAGTAACTGGTACTGGATTTACGATAGGATCAGCAGCTATTCTTGAAGCAGAACTGGAAATTTTAGATGGCGCTAACGTAACTACAGCCGAACTTAATTTACTAGACGGTTCTGCAAAGTCAACATCTTCTATTACTGTTGCAGATGCAGATGCTATTATAGTTATAGATGGCACAACAACAAAACAAATTCCAGCTTCTGATATTAAAACGTATGTAGGTTCAGGTGCGGTTAGTGCAATTAATAATGCTACAGCAAATGAACTTGTAACTATCGGCTCTACTACTACAGAGTTAGATGCAGAAGCTAACCTTACCTTTGATGGATCAACTTTTGCTGTTACGGGTGATGCTACAATTAGTGATGATTTAGGTTTAATATCAGATGCTGCTGTGTTAACATTTGGTGCTAACTCTGAAATTACTGTAACTCATGTACATGATACAGGATTAAATTTTAAACATACTGCTACAGGTGATGATAAACCTATAGTTCTTACTTTGCAAACTGGTGAAACAGATATGGCTGCAAATGACGTTATCGGCAAGATTGCGTTTCAGGCACCAGACGAAGGTACAGGTACAGATGCTATTCTAGTATCTGCTGCAATACAAGCAGTTGCAGAAGGAGATCATAGTTCATCAAGTAATGCTACAAGATTAGAGTTTCATACTGCCGCAAGTGAAGCTGCAGCAGCAAAAGCAATATTAACTTCTACTGGCGTTTTTCAAGTTGGAAACGGCAGTGCCAGTCTACCATCATTAACTTTTAAGGATGATACCGACAGTGGATTCTATAGAGTTAATGCTAATCAACTTGGACTTACCGTAGCTGGTACGGCTGCTGTTCGTTGGGAATCTAGTTGTCAAAGAATGGAAACTAATGGTAGTGAATCAGCACCTGTTTATGCATTTATTAATGATGTTGATACTGGAACATTTTTGTCATCAGCAGGAGTACTTGGTATTGCTGCTGGTGGAGACACACCAGTAACTATTGCTAGTAGTGTAGTTACACTAGCTGGTGCTACAATTAAAGGAATTGATGGTAGCACTTCTTCACCAAGTTTTCACGGTACAACAAGTACAAATGCTGGTATTTTCTTTCCTACTGCTGATCATATGGCTGTTACGATAGGTGGCTCAGAGCTTGCTAGATTTGGTAGCAATTCCTTTATGCTCAATGAAACATCAAATGCTAGTTCAACTATTGGAGTAACAATAAATCAGGGTGGTCAAGATAATGAAATACTAGCATTTAAGTCTTCTGAAATTGCACATGGTATGACATCTGTAGGAGAAACAGATACCTTTGCTAGTTTTCAAAAAAATGATAATGGAGTTAGAGGTGGTTTAGTAATTCTTGGTCTGGCAGAATCCGATTATGCTGGCCCCGGTATTGAACTAAGTGGATACTCTCAAGCAACTGATACTGCCTCTAGTACATCTGCAACAGCAGTAACTAGTGTTCGTGCAAGTAAAACTAGTGGAAGTGGTGGTGCTGCTGTATCCAGTGATGCAAATGTTTTTCGTATTGTTGCTTCAGGTAACACTCAATGGATTTGTGATGCTGAAGGAGATACAAAGTATAACGGCTCAGATGGAGCAGGAGCATTTGATGATTGGGATGACGTAGAGTTATTAACAACTGCTCGTCATGTAACAGTAACAGACAAGAAGTTTGCTAAACAAATGTTTGGAAACTTTGTTCAAGAAAATGCAGAAGTTTTAGATAAGTATGGTGTTATAACTTTAAATGATGATGGACATCATTTTGTTAGTACTAAAGGGTTGAATGCTTTAGTGATTGATGCTATTCGACAAACACGAAATATTCAAAAAGCTTTTTATAATATTCTTTCTGATGAACAGAAGAATAAATTTGCTGGTGAACTAGAAGAAATGAAACTGCCTGTACTACCAGCATTTCAAACACCATAAATAAAGGAGATTAAAAGTATGGCATTGCAAGCAAATATTCCACTACAGGGCGGTATTACTCACAATAATGGATATGTTCGTGTAATAGGTGCTCGTCTATTTAAAAAAGATAATGATGATAATTGGTTTCTTATGGTAGATGTATCTGTGTACAAAGATGCAGATGAACGAGCAAAAGCTGCTCCTGAAATTATTCCTTGTCCTTCCATAGATAAATTTAAGTATGCTTATTCTGTAGGTGATGAGAGTGATAGTAATCTTATTGCTTTATCATATACTAAGCTCAAGACTGAAAGTGTACTCGATGGAGCTTCTGACGTTTAACCGCACTTGGAGAACGTAAGTAAGGAAATTATTTTATGTCAAACCAACTAGATGTAAATGATATTATTAGTGTAATTATAGAACAACGCAATAGTGCTTTAAATAACTTAGCCCAAGCTATGGCTACGGTATCATCTCTACAAAGGCAACTTGAGGAGGTACAAAATAATGAACCAGATACTGAAACTACTGACGATTAGTTTCTATAGTATAGTATTATTTAGCACTGTCTCATTAGCCCAAATGATGCCGGGACCACCTATGGCATGTGGTGATATAGAAAAGATGTCGAGTTTTCCAACAAAGTATGGAGAAACAGAGTTTATGGTTCTTCAATTAGACACTAACAATGTAAAGGCGTACTCTAACTTATACATTATTTTATATAGAAATGAAAATACAGGAACATGGACACTTACAGCCTATAATATTCCCAATGCTCCTCCAGATATTATTTGTATTCTTCAGGGAGGATTGTCTTCTTATGTTCTTCCTGACATAGATGCTATTAAAGAAATGCTGGATAAACAACAAGAAGGGCTTGATGAGCCATTAAAACCAAAAACTAATGAGAAACAAACTTAAAAGGAAGTGTAAATAATGGCAGTACCAAATAATCCATTTACTGGATATAACCAAGATCAATTAAAAAAGATGGCTGTAGGTTTTGGCTATGATCAAGAAGACATGGCTGGCTTTCCTGAATTTTTAAATAAGAATCCAGATGTAGCACAACGCTTTCTTTCTCAACAAGATGATGATATGTTTGGCAAAGAAGCCATGCAGAAGTTTCAGACAGGAGGTATCGTTCTTCCTGCAGATGCTGATCGAACTCCAACAGCTACTATACAACCTATTCCGGGTACTTTTGGTACACCACCATTACCACCTGTTATACAAAATGCAGGTACAACTCCTTTAATTGGTGAACTTACTGCTCAGAGAGCCACTGTGCCGGGACTACCAGTAGGTGCAGCATTTCAAGCTGTAACAACTCCTTTTGAAGCAGCACAAAATATACCCGTAGCAGGAACTCAAGTTGGAACTGATTTAACCATTCCTACTGCCACTCAAGTAATTCCACAACAAACAATTGCGCCTACTGCTGCTGCTGTACCACAAGTTACTGCTGCTGCTGCTGCTCCTGATGTACGAACAGCCGCTGCTCAAGCGGCTCAGTTGCAAGCTCCTACTCAAACAATTGAAGCTGCACAACAAGCACAATCTAATCTTGCAAATATTCAAGCTGCACAACAAGCACAAGCTGCACAAATACAGGCTCCAGCAGCACGAGCATTACAAGCAGGAGAAGTTATAGCTGCTCCTACAGGACAGGCTCTTGAAGCAGCACAATTTATTGAACCAGTAGCACAAGCTGCTGTAGCGGCACCTACAGAACAGGCTACCGTTCAAGGACAGCTTGCAACATTATTACAACAGTTTGAACAAGGGCAAGTTCCTCCTTGGGCAAGGGGTGCAGTTAGAGCAGCAGAACAGACTATGGCTGCACGAGGATTGGGTGCAAGTAGCATAGCAGGACAGGCTATTCTTGATGCAGCTATAGAACAGTCATTACCCATTGCTCAACTAGATGCTCGTACTGTAGCTACATTTGAAGCACAGAATTTAACTAACAGGCAACAGGCTGCTATGGCCCGTGCTCAGTACAGAGCGCAGTTTATGCAACAGGAATTTGATCAAGGATTTCAAACTCGTGTTCGTAATGCAGCTACTGTGTCAGATATAGCAAATCGTAACTTTACGGCTGATCAACAGATTGCTTTAGAAAATGCTAGGCTAACTCAAACAGTAGACTTGGCAAACTTAAATAATGATCAGGCTGTAACTATGGCACAAGCTGCCGCTCTTGCACAGTTAGATATTTCTAATTTAAATAACAGGCAACAGGCTGCAGTACAAAATGCTCAAAACTTTTTACAAATAGATGCTGCTAATTTAAGTAATGCTCAACAAGCTGCTGTTCTTAGTTCTCAACAACAGGTACAATCTATATTAACTGATGTAGCTGCAGAAAATACTACTAGGCAAATAAATGCTCGTAGTCAACAACAATCAGATCAATTTTATGACAATATAGTTTCAAGTATTAGGCAAAGTAATACGGCACAAACTAATGCTATGAATCAATTTAATGCTGGGCAAACAACCGCACTACAAAGATTTAACTCTGAAATTGTAAATCAAAGAGAACAGTTTAATGCTCGTAATCAATTGGCTATTGAACAAAGCAATGCCGTATGGCGTAGAGAAATTGCCACAGCAGATACAGCATCTTTAAATTTTCAAAACCAGCGCAACGCTCAAAGTCTTCTAGATTTAAGCAATACTGCATATAATAATTTGTGGCAAGAGTATAGAGATGTATTAGAGTTTGCTTTTACAAGTGGAGAAAACGAACTTGATAGATTGTCTTCACTACAACTTGCACAATTAAATGCTAAAAATGCTGAAGATATTGAAGAGTATAGGTCAGATAGAGCAAATGTAGGACAAATTGGAAGTTTTATTGGCGGTATTTTAACACCATTTGCTCAAAAGGGCATCAGTTCTTTGGCTAGTGCGCTTTTTTAAAAACACTTAGGGGAAATTAAATGGCAGAAAAAGTTGGGCATACAGCAATTGCTGTCTTACAAGGTCGCAAAGCATTTAAAAAAGGAGGTGGAATTTTTGATATAGATGTAAATGATCCGGGAGCAGGACCAAAAGGAGAAACTTTTTTAACAGGAGTAAACCGTTTAATAACTGAAAATGAAGGAAATCCACTTACTATGACTTCTTATCGTGAAGCGTTGGCTGCTGATGCTGCTGCACCAGATAATCCAGCTTTAGCTAGACTGGTTGCACAAAGAACAGGACTACCTGTGAAACGAACTGCTGCGTTAATAAGTAGAATGAGGTCAGACACAACAATTGCTAAAGGTTTGCTATCTCGTACTACTTCTGAGCCAAAACCTTCTCCTTTTGATAGCGCAAGCCCAGAACAAACATATGGTACTTTTGCTGCTCAGTTAAGAATAAAACTTAGACAACAAGCTAAGAAAGCAACAGATATAGAAAGTGAACAAGTATAATGCCTGACATGGATGTAGCACAATTTAATAACCCAATACCGGGACAATCTCTAACTACAGAACCGGGAGCACGACCTTGGGAACGTCCTGCAAAATATTCTAGTCCAGAGGAAGCTCTAGATTATTATTTAGAGCAATTGGCATTGCCAGAAAAAACAGCGCAAATGCTTGAAATTTTAGAATCTGGATTTCCTGCAACAGATTTGGTAGATGCTATAACACTAGGAGGAGTTATGCAA
>Ga0208315_1001718_pt1 | contig 10644 bp, 17 predicted proteins | sample MalvireepMed_215_FD_184239 | JGI IMG/M metagenome (GOLD analysis project Ga0208315, IMG submission 184239) | Marine viral communities from the Global Malaspina Expedition - Malaspina viral metaG DeepMed_215 (SPAdes) (version 2) | ecosystem: Environmental > Aquatic > Marine > Oceanic | place... | reverse complement strand
CATATCAGTTGCTTGATACTTACCATTAGCATAATGCCTTTCATAAGTTCTATCTACATATCTTTTTATTTGTGCTATTGTATTTGCTTCGTTGAATTTATAATCAATCTTATCTTTTTCTTTCATTCTTCTCTCCAATGTTTAGGAATATTATCCTTATCAAACCACCTAAATTTATTCTTCTCTGCCCATTCCGCATGGCTTCGTTTAGTTCCGTCTTTTCGTTTCTTTGCTTGAGGCATAGGTGCATAAGGATCAGAGAATAAAAATACTAATTCACAATCTTCTGGTAAGTATTCTCTAACCCATTTGTATTTACTGTATTCTGCGTAATCCCAAAACCTACCTTTAGCTTCAAGATATATTATTTTATCATCAATAATTTTGAGAAAATCAGGATGATATTTATGTGGAACAGAGTATTTTATTAATCCTCTGTGATGTTCCCAAGTTTTAAGAACACTTTTATGTAGATTATATTCCCACTTGGAATCATATCCTTTTGGTAAGTCTTTTTCTTTAGGTCTTTTTACTCTAGGTTTGCGCATATTTATCTGTTCGACCTCTCCAAGAACTACTCGACTCACTCCGTTGTGCGACATGTGTAATTTCTAACACGTTAGGTTTCTTAGCTACTGTTGTAAAGTAAGCACGTCCTTTCGCATATTTAAAAACTCTTAAACCTTCTCCGTTGTTAGCATCTTTATGACAAAGGAATTTATGCGGACAGTAGTTACAAGGCTTTGCAATTTTATAGTTGCCGTAAGTTCCTTCTGCTACTGGAGCATAACATAATTTGGGAGGCGGAGTTTTTCTTTTAATTGTTTTCTTTATATTACTTATTTTAACATCTATATTTGGTTTGTCAAGTTCTTCTGGTTTAAAGAAACAAAGATCACCGCCTTCTTTATTGAGTACTAAGAATCCACCTTGGTCTGTACCTTCATTTTTTTCATAGCCTGTGAGTTGTGCAATATAACCAAAGTGGTCTGACTCAGCAAGAGTTCCGTTCACAAATTTTGTGAATGCAAAACGAGATGCTGTTTTCATATCAACAACTTCGCCATCTATCTTGCAGTCCATGTGACCTACTATACCTTTTACTTTGATTTCCTTTTGTTCATCAGTAATTGTATGCCCTGCTAATTCTACTAAGAATGCCATTAGGGGTTCACTTAAATGACCAAGTAAAAATTTAATCATGGTTGCAGGAGAAGGTAATTGCGCAGTTGCTGGCGAGTTCATATCAAACCAAAGCTGTCTTTCTGGTCTACCTATATTAGACATTCTTAAAGTAGGTTCTTTCTTTTTATGAGGAGTTAACCAAGTTTTAAGAGCTTCCTTCATGCCCTCTCCAAATTTGTCTATAGCCTCGTCTGTTACATCAAGCTGTTCTCCTTCAGCAACAACCGAAACTTTTTCGTAAATATCTTCTACCAATGTATCTATTTTTTTCATGTTTTATGCTCCACAAATCTTAGTTTTCTTGTTTTAGGATTGAAGCCTAATACTTGAACACCCTTTTGTTTTTGTTCTATACTTCTAGGTGCAGAAATATTTGTCCACGTTCCACCCCATCTATTATCTTTGTGGAAAGTTTTGACATCAATTAATCTAGTGTTGCCGTTTTTATCTATAGCAATTAAATCAACAATGCCAGTACATCCACAGTTTTTAAATACTTCAAAGCCTTTATCCCACAACCATGTTACAGCATAATACTCTGCTAAGTCTCCTTTTCTACTTGAATTTTTAATGCGTTTCATACCAATTGTCTCCAACTTTATACTCTCCTGTTAAAGGACAGCGAAGTTTAAAATGTTCACCTGCTTCTTGTATAGATTCTACACCTAACTTACCGAAGTATTCTGCGTGTGCGCTGTGTACTTCTGCTTGCCATTCATCGTGGACATTAGCAACAAATTTATAATCCAGGTTTCTTGCTTTTGCTTTGTTGTTCAATAACATTAAAGCTTTTTTCATTACGATTGCACCACCACCCTGCAATAAAGTATTAAGGGAGGCGTGTTCATATCTTACAAATATTTTTCTACCATCTATTCCTTTAAGATATTTTCTTTTCGCTGCTCTATTAACTCTGTCTCGAAGAGTTTTAAATGCTGGTTGATTATCAAAGAAGCGTTCTCTAAGCTTTTTGCCACTTGCTTTGCTTCCACCAACCACTGCTCCAAGCTTTGCGTTTCCACCACCATATATGAGGCAATATATGAAAGTTTTAGCTTGATCTCTTGATTTAAGTCCTGCAATTTGTTGATTGCGGGAGTGTATGTCTCCATTAATGATTTCATTTATATATTCCTCGTCATTCATATAGTGTGCTAACATTCTAATTTCTAGACCGCTTGCATCTATACCTACTAATTTATATTCTTTGGGTACAGTCCAACAAGATCTACATTCTTTTCCGTATGGACTTTTAACAGACGGAATCTGTGCGGTGTTAGGATTACGATGACTCATGCGAGAAGTAATTGTACCTGTTGATATTACTCTGCCATGAATTCTATCACCTTTTAATTCGTCAAGCCATGAGCCAATCTGAGCAGTTCGTTTTTGTAACAATAAAAACTCAGCTATTAATTTAGCTTCTGGTATGTGCTTAACTTTATTTAAAGTTCCTTCGTCTATAATAGGTTGACCAGTTGGTGTAAATCTCTCAGGTTTCCAACCAAAGTCTTGTAAGCATTCACCTATTTGTTTACGACTACCAAGATTAAATTCTTGAAGTTTCTTTCTCATAAAAGGTTTTATAATACCAGATTTAAATTCTTCATCTGTCAAACCTCTCTTGGAAAGAGTGCCGTCTTTCTTTATATAAGGAGTTACTTTTTTATCGTCTACCCATTTTGGTTTGAATACTTCATGAACTTCTTCTTCTACTTCTTTCATTCGTTGTTTTAAAGATGCTAGAAGTTCCATAGCTTTTTGTTCATTAAAATAAAAACCATTCCTTTCTTGAGTATCTAATATTTTAGAAACTTCATGTTCTATTTCGATTGATTCTTTACTAAAATATTTTCCTTCTTCTAATAGTGCAAGGTAAACTGCTTCATTTATTCTAGTATCTTGAATACAATAAGGAATCATTTTAGGATCAAATATATTCCAATCCAAAGGTTTTTCTTTTTTAAGAGAGCCTACTTTGTATCCCCACTTTTCTAAACTGTGTCCGCCTTCTCGTACAGGATTAAACAATCTAGACATTACTAATGTATCTTCTATGTTAGGAACTTCTTTTATTAAATCAACACCATAAAGATTTTCGATAATAGGAATATCAAAACTTATAATATTGTGTCCAATTAAAGTCTCGGCTTCTGATAAAAAAGCAATGCCCGATTCTATATCTTCTGGACCATATGTATATGTCTGACCATTTAATTCTTTTGCTGCAATACACCAAATTTTATCTGGTTTTAATCCATTACACTCAAGATCAAAAATTATTTTAGAATGGGATGTCATCTGTGTCTTCATTTTCAAATGTTACCTCATCTGTTAATTCAATTAATCTACCTGTTTCAGAATTATAAAGTAATGAACAAGCATAGCCTGTATATCCTGTGTATCTTGATTTTAATATTCTTACTATAGTAGTGTTTGCTTCTGTTATATCTTCTGCTTGTTGATTTCGTTCAAGCGCAATAACACAATCGGATAGTTGAGCTATGGCTTGGGAGCCTTTTAAATGACTCAGTGATACTTGAACACCTCTCTCGTGTCCTCGATCTCCACCGACTCTACGTAAATGAGATACTAATATTAAACCAACATTTGTTTCTTCTACTAGACTTCGTAGTTTAGCCATTAAAACATCAATTCCTCTGCGTTCATCACTATCCATTAATGCACTAACAAGCATATGTAGATGGTCTATAATTACCCACTTACATTCACATCCTATTATAATATATCTTAACTTAGAAAAGATTTCATCTATATTATTAACACCTAAGTGTGCGTGAATATAAACTCTTCCATTTGGAATAGATTTATCAAACAAATCTGATAGTTCTTCATCAGTATATTTATTTCTTATTTCATTAATATAAATTCTATCATTTGCTTCTATAGATATTATACTATCTGCTGTGCGTTGCCAATTTTCTTCTAAAGCAATGATACCTATGTTATCTTCTGTTTGATTTATTAACCAATGTTCTAACTCACGAGTAACACTAGACTTACCTAGTCCAGTTCCACCAGTAAGAGTTACTAACTCTCCTTTTCTTAAACCATATAACTTTTTATTTAATCCTTCATAAGGATAAGCTATGCTTTCTTTTATCTCTCTGTTTAACCAGCTAGATTTTTTACTGGACAATTCTATTATACCTGATGGTGTATAAACCTTTGCTTCAAACCAAGCCTTTGTAAATTCTGCAAACTTTTTATTTTTAAGCATGTCGTTTGCATCTTTATATCCATCTGGCAATTTAAGTATTTTAGTTTTACCAGGTTTTAAAATACGAGCTATTTGTCTAGCTGCTTTTCTACCTGCTTTGTCATTATCAAAACAAAGAATAACATTCTCAAAAGATTCTACAAATTCTATGCTTTCTCTAATATCTTTTACAGCACCAGCAGATCCTCTCTTGATAGAGACAACTGCAGATCTTATACCTAATTCAGCAACTGCCAATGCATCGCACTCACCTTCTGTTATAGTGAGATATTTACCACCTGTAGTATATAATTGTTCCCCAAACAATCCTGTACCCTCATATGTACCATGAAATCTAAAATCTTTATCTACAACAAGTCTGGTTTTTGTTCCGACAATTTCATTGCCATTATAATAAGGATATATATGTTGCGCTATTTCACCGCTATTATTATATACTATACGAACACCATATTTTTTTGCAACAGTTTCAGATATTCCTCTGTCTGTTAAAGAACCAAATACTCCAGTATAAGAACTTAAAAAAGTACTTCCTTTTTTATAATTATTATTTTTAAGTATTACTTTTCCTTCAATAGCTTCTTCATAAGAAGAAAAGAAAGTTCCGCAACTAAAACATTTAGCTGATCCATCTTTATTTTTAGCGACTGGATCTGATCCACCGCATTTCGGACATGGTAATTTATATTCTGACCATGTGCTTTCTTGTAATTCCATTTCTATCTCCTGAAATTAAAAAGCTAGACCTACACATCATTGCTGTCAGCGTAGATCTAGCTAGTTGTAATTAAGAATCGTCAGATTCTTCTTCGTCTTCGTCTTCTACACCTGCATCATCATTGACAATACTAATAATACTGCTTGTAAAAGAGGTTAATCCTGCGTTGACTTCTTCTAAGTCTAATACAAGATTAACTTTCTTTTGATTCAAGCGTTGAATTCTACCAAAGATAGCTTGACCATCTTCAGGTAAGTCTTCAACATTTATTTGTACATCATCAATAGTGATGAAAGGTTTTTGTGCTTCTTTATTCATTTAGAATTCCTCCCCATCACTAAGAAGCTCTTCGCCATCTAGTGATTTATAAGGAACAAGTTCTAATACTTGAACAGCTTGTAAATCTAATCCTTTATAAGGACCATATTTATTCTCACCTTCATATTCATTAAATTGAACACGAACATCAGAGCCATTTCCAACTTGAACATCAACCTCATTTTTATCTACATCGAATAAACGAGGTGCGGCACGAACCATACCATTTGGACCATTAACTTTACGTTTAATAACGAGAGCCATGCCTTCTTCTTCTTGCTTAATTTTATGTCCACGAGAAGCAAAGTCATTAGCTGTATCATCATCAACTATAAGATTAATAGAATATACTGGTTCGTATCTTGTATTGGGTGTAGTTATACTTGCCCATTTTGCTTTACCATTTTGTATAGCCATATTTATTTCCTCTAATTAAATATTAATATTAAGTTTTAGTGTAAGGGTTTTTGAGCAGTCTACCCTTACGAGACATAATCGGTTTTATTTTTTAGGAGATAGAGGGTATCCCGATACTCAATTCTATTTCTCTTTCTCTGTTCAGCCCAACAATTATACCACAAAACGACCTCGATTGCAAGCATAATTTAATTTAATGTAATTTTTCAGAAGGATCTTTTTCATTTTCTTCTTCTTCTCTTAGTAATAATTTAAGAATTAATTCTCCATCCCCTTCTTGTAATATTATTTTTCTTATTTTTCTGAGTGGTTCAAGCTCTTCATTGAAATCCCACATCTCTCCATCATTTACTCTTTTTATATGGTATAAATATTTTATGCCTTCAATCTGAATAAGATTATCTATTATTTCTTCTGGAGAATTTCCAAAGTTTAAAATTTCTGATGGTTCTTTATCTCCATCCATCAATACTTTTATTATATAGTTGTCCATGTATCTCTCCTGACATTTGTTAATTTTATATAATCCATCAATTCATTATATGTTTTAATTTCTGGATTTCTTTTTAATTTTTTTAATACCCACTTGTCTGACATAAAAGATAATTCTAATTGCCCATCAATAAAGGTATGGGTTTGATCACTTAAATATTCAGATATATTATTCACATTAATTTGTTTTCTATCTTCTTCTGGTAATAAAGTACGCAACCATTCTACTTGAATGGAACGCATTGTTTTTTTTAATTTTTTAAGTTTTTTCTTTTTCATAATTCAAAATCTTTTATTGGCGGAGTATACGTATTTAAAAATGTAATATTAAAAGAAGTAATTTCTTTTTCTAATGGTAATATAATTAAAGCTGATCCAAATATAATTTTAGGTTTTATATTTCCTTCAATTTCAAACCAATGTTTATAATCTTTCTTGTGAGAATCGTGTTGCTCTTGATAAAAAAGAAAGCTATATGAATTATACAGCATTCCATCAATTTTGTCAACCCCTAATATAAGATGAACTGTATTTATTAAAGATTGTAAATCAACATCTTTAGTAAACATAACTATTTCTTTTATTGTTTTATCTTTTGGATTTATAAAATATCCTTTCATGCTACTGTCCTCAATAACTTTTTAGCTTTACGACCATGCATTACATAGGCTATTACTGGTACGTTTTTATCCCAACAAGCTCTACAATCTCCGCATTTACCGCCATTGTCATAAGCCCTACATATTTTAACACCTGGTCTATTATCATCGTAAGGTATTATAGTTGAGCCATGTTCTTTAGTGTATGTGCCATCAATACTATCAGAACTAAAACGTACTGAAACATTAGGCAACTTTGCCATCTTGTTTATTATTGCAACGTGCTTTTTAAACTTGGGTTTTAACATACGAGTCGGCAACCAATGTTTACAATGCGGAGTACGTTCCATGACTTCTAATATCTTTTGTGCTAATTTCCACCATTTAATATCTCCGCTACTGAACCATCTAAAGAATGTTTGATCCCTCAATATGTAAACAAATTCATCTGTCCAACTATCTCGTTTCCAATCTTCTTGATTATATTCCCTCAATTTTATAGCGTTGAGCATTACATAGAAGCCTTCTGTTGCATAACATATGGTGCAAGCAGGCACAAGATTACCCTCGGAATCTTTAGATCCGATACAGTCATCTAGTGCCTGCAAATCCCATGAATAACATGGCATTTTGCTAGGATTTGATAGTTTAATTTTTACTTCCACAATATTTTAATCCTTTTATAACTAACTTATATAATTCTTCTGTTTCTTCTTTGGTTAGCTTCTGGTGTATGTTGTGCATTAAACGAACACCACTTTCCTCTTGACCACTTGCGGTTCTATCAGCAAGGTAGTCTCCGTAAAAGAAAACTTTTTCAATGAGTTTCATTATTATAATCCTTGTGTTGCTTCTTCATATGTGCTTACTTTACTTTCTTCTTCTGCTCTTGCCATAGATTCTAGGTCTGCTGTGGATAGAGCATCAGCGCATTTCATTGATAAGAACTCAATCACTAAGTGGTGAATTGTATAGCTATGAATATAGTTTTTTGCTACATAATCAATACAATCATCTAAAAGATCATCACGATCAGGTAGTTTCCATACTTCAGTTACTGCATCAATTATTCGTTGAGTTTTATTGTCTGTTCCTGCGTTACTCATCATAATCATCCTCATAAAAATCAGGTTTAACATCTTCGACTTCCCATTCTAATGCATCAAGACCAATAGGTTCATCATTTAGTTTTTCACCATCATGCCAATTATCCCAAGCCTCACTAGAATTTTCTGCTTGAACTTCGTATTCTTCCCACCATTCTCCAATGACTCTGACTCTAACAATATATGGTAGTTTCATTTAAGTTGCCTCTAACATTGACATAGGCACATTATAATTTCCTTTCGGAAGTTTTACTACACACCTAGTTTGATTTACTTTCTTTATTGTACCAGAAGTAGTTTTGTTTCTTTCAACAACATTAACTTCTTGTCCAATATGCCAAGTGTTACGAGATTTTAAAGCTAATGCCTTTCTAGCATCACGAATAGCTGTAAAAAGTTCACTCAATTCGCCATTTGTTTTTACATCGAAAATGGCATCGACTATTTCTTGCGTTTGCATTTAAGCCACTCCTAGCATTGGTAACATCTTATTATTTAAAGTCTTTCTAACTTTCTCAAGTCTGTCAACTCTAATAGATGCCACGTTATTTAATGAAGTTCTCTTTTTGGGAGTTTCATGTGTTGCCCATTCAGTCATGGAATTATATAAAGCCCATGCAGTTTTCTCAAGTTTCCTTTTATTTTGAAACCAATATAAACTGTAAAGATTATATAGTGTTTTGTTTCTAATTACATCAGGCTCAAACAATATAGAACTTGGTGTCATCCCTGATTTCAAATGTGCTTGTGCTGGTTTAGAATTAGCCAAGTGTGCTAACACACCCATAGCTTCATTATCATTTATTCTAGTATCAACCATTTCTCTCCACAACTCAGTCTCTTGGTCATAGAACATGATTGCATCTGATAAACGACTAGCAATGCGGTCTAGGTTTAAGCCTTGAGTGTGTTTAGATTTGTGGATTGCAAAGTTATTTGCGAACACTTGCATGTTTAGACATATAAATCTGTAACCACCAACCTCAACAACAAACGACCATGAACCATCATAGCTGTTTCGTGCTGATATTTGGAGTGCTACATCATCATCTTTTCTCAATGTAACTCTGTGTTCAGGCAATGTCCAAGTGCTATATGCTCTTGCGCCATTATGTGATACTGCTGTATGTCTACTTATATCTGTAAGATTCAAGTCAGACCTCATCATAACATCCTCGGCAGTATTAAAGGCTACTTGATGTGGAACAGGATTATAACCTTTACCCACAATACTTAATACTTGGTTGTTATCATTACGAACAAGTGCTACATGAGTATCAATAGAATTTGTCATAATAATATTGTCAGTCATAATACCATGCCTACCTGTTATCAAAGGCATCCTGCTAACATTAAATTCAGCATCTCCATAATCACCGAGATCATTTAATATTCTTTCGTTATTTCTTGTTTGAATATCCATAGTTTCCCTCTATTATTCTGAGCAATTAATTTTAAGGCAACTGCTCTTAACCTTTTGAAACTGTGTGGCGAGAACTTGGAGGCATTTATTTTGTTCTCATTAAGTATTACGTCGACTTTCCAATGATACACCATATTAAAATTGTCGTGTGGTCAAGCATCCTAGAAAGGCTTCTTTGTCTAGGCATTTGTATACTACCTGCGCTACTTGACCACACTAAAATGATTAGCGTAGTACTCGGTTTAGTTCTCATCCTACTTTCATCTATAACCTCCTCGTGAATCATATGCTAAAGCTGAAGGTTTTTATAATAGCTCGTGAGTCTAATCATTTTTAAAACTGTCGTGTGATTAGGGTTAAAAGTTGCCTCGTTTTTATTTTAACTTTAGTATACTGCAACACCTAATCACACTTTAAAACTGTCGTGTGGTCTAACCTTTTCGCTACAATTAAGTCCGATTTAAAGGTTAGCCACACTTTGTGTTAGTTTTTTCTGCTCTTGGCAGGGAGTTCTTATCTTTCATTTCGAAAACCCTTTTAAACTAACGAAACCTCAATATATATACGGCTCTGTTTATAAGATCTATTGTTTTAACTTTTCTTGGCATTATAGTTTTAGCCCGATCTAACAGGAAATATTTAAGTGCTTTCCTCTTATATATGCACACCGCTTACTGTAAAACTTTGCACTCAATAGATTGTGTCTAACTATCTCCCACTCGTATACTGAGGTCTTTTGCTAACAGGTATTCCGAACTTGTGGTGTGTGTCTGCTCTCTTGGACTTACTTCCTTCGCCTCTAAGGTCATTGGTCTATACTTGCCAATACTCAAGTTTAATTGTTAGTTTTTCTATACTCTTGGAAAACTAACAAACCTCAATAAGCATTTCCTCTATGAGACTAGTAGCAACCTCCTAGTGCAGGTCAATATTTTACACATCGCTAGTTCTTATTCTCGTTTTCTTAGCTGTTTGTATTTCAAAATCCTGCTAAGTATTTAAACCAACATTCATTTGGTTATTGTAAAAACATACTGACCATCTTGTTCAGGATGTTGATAGAAAGAGTATCTACCTCTTGCATATTTTGAAATACCAGCTTGAACTCTTGCTCTATCTTTGCTCGTAACAATACACCAATCACC
>Ga0208315_1001717_pt1 | contig 10644 bp, 13 predicted proteins | sample MalvireepMed_215_FD_184239 | JGI IMG/M metagenome (GOLD analysis project Ga0208315, IMG submission 184239) | Marine viral communities from the Global Malaspina Expedition - Malaspina viral metaG DeepMed_215 (SPAdes) (version 2) | ecosystem: Environmental > Aquatic > Marine > Oceanic | place... | reverse complement strand
CCGCTGGCGTTCAAATATGCCTGAATCTTCAGCAAGCTGTTCTTTATATTAAAGGCCACTACGCCCACCAAGGTTCCGTATGGCTCGGCTCATGTGCTGTTTGAGAACGCCTTTCACCTGCCCCTGTAGCCATGTGGAAGTCTTTCTGAATATGCCATATCCTTTAAAACGCGTCGTTTTGTTTCGAGTGGAAGTTCCCTCAAGCCATGCACCGTAAACAACCGCTGGTTGACCGAGGCTGATCTCACCTCTCATGCCCCTGGCCTCACCCTGCACAGAGCGAGAATAATGTCCCTTACTGGCCTGTCCTTTCTGCGCCTGATCGACACTGAGAAACACTCCACCTGGACTTGGTCTGGCGAGTTTTGATATTCTCTCCTCGCCAAGTTCCACGAGATTCTGCACCACTTTATTTCCTACGATCTGTAATTCCCTCGGAGCTTTTGGTGAGAATATCGGGCCTTTCTTGGTCACAGTAATCTGTGCTGTTGGCATCAGACCGCAGCCTCTCTGAGCCGTTGATACCTACTCTTTATATCATCAGTCATCTGGTCGAGAACCTGACCTCGGATTTGCCCAGCGGTGCGGTTCCACATTTCATTCTCCTGCCCCAGTGACCGCAGAGTCTCAGCCACACAGAGCTGGGTGATATCGAATGGAGGTTCGTATTTGGTCATCGCTGTTGAGTTAGGATGGGTCACTGCGGTAGTACCGTTGATTCCTCTCTCAATGGTTAATGTCCGATTAATATGAACCGCTGTATCATCACTGTGGGCTGCCAGAGTCGAGCCGTTGAAGGCCCTGATAACGGTCAGGACGTTGGTGCTGACTGATTCAACAAACAGCTGTTCTGAATCCAAACGTATGATCTCCCCAGCGACTACACCGTGACTGCCGTCCAGGGTGATCGAGGTGTTGCTCATGTTCTGAGTTACACTTGCATCATTAATAAGAACCGAATCCAGCGCAGCAAACGAGCGTTCAGACACAAACATCTGTTCACTTAGATCAAGCAGTGTGTCACCAACATTAACAACTGAACCATCAGAACAGACCATAGTTGTTGCAGTTGTGCTACTGGCAAGACCACTGACGATAGTTCCACAACTCACTGTGTCTTTTGAATATCCCCATGAACCAGTAACAGATATTGACCTCTGTGCCGTGTCTCCTGCTTCATATGCTGCCGAACTCGACTGGTCTATCTCTATCCTGTTATACGGTGGGCCAAAGTTATTAGGCTCAAGGAAGAAATCATCCGAACTGATCGTCACTGGGGATGAATCCTGTGCCTTTTTGTGGAGTGTAGTAACAGATAGAAGGTCACCATCGAGCCACAGTATCCACGATCTTGTAGTATGTGGACGAGGCCATCTGTAGAGGCGAGTTTCGGTAGAAGGTAAAAATGTAGCTCGTCCAGGTTTAGAGCCTCGCCTTACAATTTTATCTATTGACCGACTGGTGGCCTCAATAATACGGTCAACCTGATTATCAAATAACGTGCCGTTTACAGCCCCTGCTCGTTTTACCGATTCACGACTGCAATACCAATTCGCCATAATCTCTGCCTCATGCTTTCTAGAGTGTCAGACTGGCTATATTCAATTGTCTGATCGCCAATTTTACCAGCGGTAATTCCCGAAGGGACAGTTCCTGACTCCCCTGGAGTTCACCTCCAGCGGTTCCCCATCAATCGGGCAGGACTCTGGTGGCTGAGTTAACTTAAGTTGCTGATCCTGCCTGTCACTATCCTGAATTTCCTTTAACTGTTCCCAGGACATTAGGCTGTAGTCAACGCCATGTAGACGATATCGTCACCAGCGTTGTTGCAGATTATATAAAACAGACTAAGATTCGGCACAGAGATCCAACCAGTCTCTTGCCCTGCGTCTAGTTCCAGCCCTGTTGTTGTGTCAGTTGTTCCATCCAGAACAGTAACGCCTGATCCTCCCAGATATACGTTGCCAGCGTTGGTTGAGGCTGCCCTGATATTTATTGAATCCGCATCCACATCCGGCAGTTGTTTCGCTGACGTACTGCCAGATACTTCACCTGTGGTGATCGTGTTATATCCCAGTGATGGCATTAGTCACGACCTTTGAGCTTGGCCTTGAGGTCATCGGTTTTCTCACTCTCATCAGGCCATCTGTTTAAGATATTGGTTCGTACATTGTCGGGATCTTTAGTAACTGAAACAGAGGAATCTGTTGTTGTCTCCTCTTTTGTTTCCTCGACTGGTTCTGGTGTTGCTGTCTCCTCTGTTGATTGAACAACTTCTGGTTCAGTATCAGCAGTTGTCTGTTTTTGTTCTTCCATGTCATCCTCCAAACATCTGATCTCGGACATTCTGAAGACCATCAATAATTCGGTCTAGTTCCTCGCCTGTCCTGATATGATAGGCTGCTCCCAAGTCCTCAAAAAGCAATATCACATGTTGCTCGTTCTGGACATGAGCGACCAGTACTTTAAAAACCATCGCCCTGTGCTTGATGCGGTTGACTACTTCTTCGGTCAACGGTTTCATCACAATAGACTTGGGAGTCCTGAGTTTAATGGGCATCCTATGTGCGACCTACCTGGATGGCTCTCGCCTGTCGAATATCGCAGGTGTTAGCTGTTGCCTCACCTGTTAGAAATTCCATCGAGAAGGTTAGTGCTACGTCATCAGGTATGTTGTCAGTGTGGATCGTGTCTCCCTGACTGCCGTCCACGAAATAATAAACGCTTGAGCCGTCAAAGAAAAACTCAAGGAAGTGGAACGTATCGTCACTGAGAGTCCCCACTGAGTCGGTTTGAGTCTCGGTGCTGTTCTTCTCGGTCACGGTGCTGATGGAAGCACTGCCGTCAACAGACTCGATATAAACTCCATCAGTCATTCCACCAAGCAAAGCGGTGTCCTCAATGCAAAGTCCGACCAGTATGTCGGTCTGGTCAACATCGTTGATGTCCAGTTCAATCCCGAAATATACGAGGGATTGATTGGAGGTGAATTCAAATTGGGGGCCGACTAGCTGAAGGCTGATGCCGTCATTCTCGTTAGCAGCAGTCACCATCTGCGACAGTATGCCAACAGTGTTGCTCTGGTCTAGTTCTGAGGTTCCAGAGCCAGCCTCAACCACCGTGGTGACGAAGCCTTCTGGATCTGTTCCAGTAGCGTCCTCGTCCTGTACGTTATGAACCCACGGCAAGAATTCATATTTCACTACATCGGGGCCTATTGCATCTATAACTCTCATCTGGTGGGAACCAGCATCCACGTAAACCAGGTTGCCACCGTATCGTTTACCAATCACGTTTGCCATTGTTGAAACTCCTTCTTCTGGAGGTGTTACCCTCGGATTCCGTGAGCCTCACGGTTTATTATTTAGATCTAACTGGGCTGATGAGTTGCTTGTCCATCGGAGGTGCAAGCATCCCCTTCCTCAAACCTCTCGACTTACGCTTTTGTCTCGTATGCCGACAGATCTCCAGCCCAGTTCTTAGACAGTCAGCCGAGCCACATTGGGAGCAGACCGCCAACTGTTTATTTCCTTTTCTATTAGCCACTAGTCCTCGATAGCTGAAGCCATGGAAGCTGGGGCCAGTTCCTCGACTGGGTTATATGGTATATAGAACAGGTATCCCAGTTGAGCGTTGCTTCCTACGTCAGCCACTGTTGCCCTGATGCAGTCATAGTCATCGTCTACATCAAGATCAGCAGCATCGAAGTGAACAACCCAGATGAGATCTTGTTCCGCTGCCGTTGCGTTGGTATACGTGTTCGCAGCCGACTGGGTTGTTTTCGTCCATGTGCCAGTTGATGCCAAAGACGTTGCTGCCTGTTTCCGGTAGATGTCAGTGAAATTTAACGCCTGTGCGCCTGTGCCAGCCACTGCGGTTGCCTGTTGAATAGTCAGTGTTGGATCATCACCAGCAGTGCCGATTCCTGAAACGAACACAACTGCTACGCTTCCATAATTTTTGAGAGAGACATAATCCCCAGTATTGGCTCCATCCTGGAGATCTATCGGGACGATGCCCTCGACAATATTTGCTTGTTCTAACAGTAATTTACCCACGATTATCCTCCTCGTAATATCTTTCTTAGCTTCTGGTTGCCAGAGCCACAAATGGACTCAGGGTGTTGCTACCGTTTCTGGGTGTAAGGGCTGACCGAAGCCAGCTTCGTCCATCCAGTCTCTGAATAAATCTCCAGACCATCTCGTCTGTGGTGAATTTTACATGAGGGCTGGCATCCACTGTGAGGGCTTGCCGATCACCGATCATGTAATAACTGAAGTCTGCCAAATAGATATCGCCTTTTGTTCCAAGTGTTTGCGCCTTCTCAGTTTCAATTACTGGTCTGCCGTAGATACTTGAAGGAGGGCCACCGACCATGTTGGAAATCCAGACCGATGAACCGCCTGTACCAACTGAACGTGAGAGTGAGGCGAGTTGAGGGAACGTGTCTGGATGAACCAGCCACACTGCTCGACTCTTGGAACTTGGGAGCATTCGGCTCCACATTTTATCAAGGTTTTCGGATACTATAGTTGTTGCTGCCTGACCTGTTTCCTTGGCAACTGTTACGAGAGATGGGCTGTTCAATATGCCTTCTGGCTCTCCTGCACCGTCACCGTTAATAAAGGAATCATCCTCAAAATAGGGCAACGCCAGACCGAACAGTCGCATCAGCAATGCTTCCAGTGCGATTGCTGAATCAGCGAGTAGTTCATTGGATGTTACCGTGTAGCCTGTCAATTTGTGAGCCGTCATTTTAAGTTGTCCGAAAGCTGGCTCACTGGAATCACTTGATACATCTCCAGCCTCTGCGTTCCAATAGGCTCTCACACCACCAAACACGGTTGAGGCGTGGGTGCTATCTTTGATAATCGGAATCGTCAGTGTCTCGGAGGCCATCGGTATCACCGTTGATCTTGGCCGTACAACTGCGCCTTCAAGTGCCAACATTAACAGTTCGGCTCTGAACTCTTCAGGAACAAGGAATCCACCTGTTGAGCCTTCGCCTTCTGCCAACTGTTTAGTCTCGCCTGAGATACCCTGCGCCAGGTGTTGGAGTCTGGGATTGCCTATTGCTGCGACCTTTAACAGCCACTCACCAACACTCCGAAATTCACCGTTGTCACCCACCGTGGGAGCATCCTTATTTCCCCAGAAGCCTTTCGCCTTGGGATTGTCATCCCCGAAAATTGCAGGGCGAGTGGATTCATGTGCGTTCACCTTCTGGGCTTCGAGTGCAGCACCAAGCTGGGTCTTGACCGCATCACCGAGTACCTCGGTTGCCAGTCCTTTCATGTGATCCTGAAACTTCTGCGGATCGGATTGAAGTTCCTCTAGTTGGGCCTGAGTTTTTATCTCTGCCATTACAATACCTCCTGTATCGCTTCTCGAATGATTTTGTTAACGTCTACTGGTTCGATTATAGGTTCCTTGGTTTCTACCACTTCCTCGGTTTTGGTTTCGGGCTGTTGCTCCTCGACCATTTGCGTGTTTTTTAGATACGCAATGATATCAGAACTGACCTGCTCCGCTATCGCATAAGACATTTCTTTCAGCGAGATATTAGGTCCTGTGGCTTCCTCGGTTTCCTCTGCCAGGATCTCATCCACCAGAGCCAGAATAGTTGCTGGAAGTTTCACGCCTTTCATCCTCTGGAGAGCATCGGGATTGGCTGGAACTATGACATGGGACACCTCAAGCAATTCCTGTCCTTTGAACTCGTAATTCGGAAACATTGACTTCCCACCAGTTCCATTCTCCAGTTCGGATGCACTGTCCCAGTCCGGCATGAATCCCACCGAAAAGGCTGCTCGCTTCTTGGTTGCGAGGTTGAATCCCCAGTCTGCCTGTTCGTTGCCTTCGTTGATGTAGTACTTCGCCACGCCAACCAGCTTCTCGCCCTTGATATCCATCGACTGCCATTCCCCAATCTGGGAGCGCAAGTCGGTGTAATCGTGGCTGCTGAGAAGTACTGGATGCCTTTTGAAGTTCTCAATCTGCCAGAACTTCTGCCTGATGACATCACCGTCGCGGTCTGGAGACTCAGTCGAAACCGTGGCTTCCACCAGTCCTTCGCCCTCGTCCAGCACCTTGGTTTCTGCTCGGATCAGCTTATCCATCTTGATCGGTTTTAATTCTTTTCTATCCATCTGGCCTCCTTACAAAAGAAAAAACTCGCCCAATGCAGTTCCAGTTAACTGCGAGCGAGTCAGCAAGGACTCATCTGGTTCGGAGAGAGACATCGGGCAAAAGGCCCATGCGTCCTCTCATCAATAATATACTTACCATGCTGACTTTCCATTGTCAACATTACACCTGGATCAACGTCTTGCACTTTCCGCAGAACACGCTTCCTGACAGTTGCTCTCCCAGATAGTGTCCTTTAGGACATCGAACCTTTCCAGTAGATTGTACCGATTCGGCCTGTGGTTCCTCTGCAGTTCTGTACCTGACCACGCACCGACACCTCGGATGTTGAGGTATGGTATCTCGTCCAGTAGGGAACTGCTCTGCTATCTTGATCCAGCCCACCGCCTGATTCGCCAGGCACTGCGACTCCACGCCCTCGTCACCAGCGGTAATCCATCGCTTCTCATTGCGTCCCTGCTCCAGGGCTGCGCCTTTTGTTCCCTGCCCCTGTGCCGTTGCAGTCTCAGTTCTCGCTACTGTCTCAGCTCTGGCAGGTGAGAACGCATAATCCTTTCTTAGTGCCTTGGTGATCGTATTGATGCTCTGCCCTTCGCTGATCGCCGTGCTTACCAGTTGGTTGACCCTGCGCCTCGTTAGTCCCTGTAAGTTAATGTCACCGTCCAGTCTTAATAATGCCTCGCCCCTGTTTGCTGCATATTCGGCAGCAAGCCTCTGTGCCTGTACTGGTACAAACTCAGGGAAGTCGGTCATGATGGATATGACAAATGCCTTCTCAAGTTCCTCCACCACCTCGTCACCGTACTTCACCCACCAGTCCCAGTTGTATCCATCGAGGTCACCCAGTTCGATCTTCTGGGACACCTGGATGTCCTTCCACGCACTGTCTGCCACGTAGTCCTGCAAGGCTGGAGCCACAAAGAACTGCTCCAGATATGCAACCAGATCCTCCAGTTCGGAGGCAAGCCTTTTGCTCCAGTTTTTGCGTATCGTTGCCTCTTCGTCACTGATTGCTTTTGTATGGCTGACGGCCTTCGATATGGATGCCAGTGCGAGTGGAGATGGCGAGGGCTTGAACTCGTCACCGCCTTCCTCCGCATTGGGTTCTCCCAGTCTCGTCCTACTCTCGTTTAGTGTCAGCACTCCATTCGTATAACCGCTTACTGCCTCATCCAGGTTTAACTTCCTGTCCTCTGGCGTGGGATCGACTGGTTCAAATCTCAGCCCAGTCCCGAACTCAGGAGCCAGCTTTTCGTTTAGTTTCGCCCTGATCCGGCGTAGCCTCGGCTTGACTACCCACCGGCTGAACAGCACCTCCGCAGCCTCTGCATTTGCTCGGTTGACTGATTCGGTGATCCCCAGAATTGGAAGAGGAACACCAAAGGCCCCGATGATCTGGTCGCGGTTTAATCTCCGCAGTTCAGCAAACTCCATATCTCTTTGAGTGTATTTTCTATCAACCCATTTGCCACGCTCAAGGATAGCGACCCGATGGGCGTTGCCCACTCCCTGATGCTGTACTCGCCACCGCTCAACTGCCCTTTCAAAATCGTCATCGTCCAAGCCTTCCTCGTACTCAATGATCCCTCCTGGCATCGCCGAGTTGCTAAAGAAATTGGCCGTCCACTGGGCAGCCGACCTCTCTGCTCCGAGGTCGATCATCAACGACTGTATCACGCCTATTCCACGATACATGTCCACTGGTGATGGACGGCGAATGAATATCACATCCTCTGGCTTTAGTGGGATTGCATCCCGATCTCCTTCAGGTGTGTATTCATAACCAACTATGTAATCTGTTCGGTGAGGTATCGGCCTCATCCTGTCTGGTCTGACAGGCCAGATCTCAGTCGGTGGCCCCATGCCGTTCTCTCCCCTGACCAGTATCCACCACATCTCTCCGCACAGTTCAAAATGCTGGGTTGTACACTCAAGGAATTCTTCCATTGTGAAGAAAGGGTTCACGCCCTGCCAGAGCGACAGCAGAGGATGATCCTCCACCTCGGCCTGTTCTCGGCTGGCAGTCTGCTGAAATAGTTTCCATTCGTTGGCTGAGACTGCGGTGCTGATCCTGTCTACCACAGCGAACAGCCAACTGGATGACGGCATGGCCCCAAGTTGATTGAGGATGGCGTTCCCACCTGACTGGTTACGTATCGAGAACCCTGGAGATCCACCAGTGACGCTGATTCCCTTTTTTGTTCCATGCCCGAATATTTGCTTTGTGGCCTGTGTTAGTAGTCCCATGATTTACCTCCTGATGCCCTGCGAAACATAAATAATATAAATTCCTGCCAGTATCACCGAGGCTGGAGCATACAGCATCCAGACTCCTCCGCACGTTATGACCGCTCCCAGTACCTCAAGGATAATATCGAACCTTGCCCTCTTCACTAAGCTATATACCTGAACCGCAGATTGCCACGGTCTTTGCTGAGTTCAGTCAATGCCCAGACCAGAGCGTCCAGCCTGTCGGGACTATGGCTCTTATCGTCTGGTGTCCAGGTACACATCTGATCCTCTAGCTGTTCAAACTCCTGAACATGGGTGACCCTCCCATCCTCATACATGGCAGCGATCGGCTCGGCTCGGACGGCCTTGCCCCTCGATGCCCTGACTGCTCTGAACGGCACACTGCGGTCTATGGTCTTGATAGTTAGTTCTACCATCTCACCGCCGTTGTTCACCTCTCCCACGATCAGATCAGCGTTGAAGTGTTCATATGCTCCGACCACGCTCCTTGCCCACTGACTGGGACTAGCTCGGAGTGAGTGGTCACCGAGTACGTAGATCTGGTTGTCCTCGCCCATCCCTGCCACGATGATCCCAGTCTCATCACTGTCCTTGTTCCCTGTGACCGCTGGATCAACACCGACCACGATTCTCTTAAGTGTTTCTGGTGCTGGCGATCTGGACTCAAGCCACGCCCTCTGCCACAGTGCGCCTTCGGCCTCCTCGATATCCTCGGCGTATAACTCCTGTCTGCCCAGCATCCCTCTCCCGAACTGTTTCTCAAAATAGGAAAGCGTGGACTCACTTAACTTCGGGTTATCGTAGGTTGAACCAGTGGTCAGCACCGTGTCGGGTGATCCCTCAACCTCTTCGATAAATCGCCTTTTGGCTCTCTTCGGAGTGTACGTGGCAATAGCCCTGGGCTGGCTTCCGAGCCTCAGTCCCAGTTGTGCTTGCCACCATGAGTCAGGATTGCAAAGTGCCAGTTCATCGAACCATAACATTGTCCACTGTGGGCCGTTCCATCGGTCAGGCTCCTCAGTCCCTGTGAAATACACATAGCCACCGCCCTTGTGCCGTGCCTCACTCATCGTTCTGTTGTAAGTAACAAACGAATCTCTGAATAGCGAGTAAAGGCCCGACTCTCCCTCCATGCAGATGTTTCGCGCTGCTGGAATGATCGGTGCGCCTATACCTACTCTGGCACGGCTTCCAAGTTCTTCCAGATGGTCATGAACCATTCGGGCTGCTGCCTCGGTCTTGCCTGATCCTCTACCGCCCCTGATGCACCATGTGCGCCAGTCTCCAGGTGGTGGGATCTGGTGCGGATACGGTGTCCAAGTCACAGATGAATCACCGCCGAGCATTGTCACCATCTCAGTGATTGACCTGACTCCGCTCACAGTGGCTGGCATTTAACCTCCAGCATAGGACTCGTCCTTCAACCTGGATTCCACTATCCTGTCAGCACCTTCAGTCCACCGCACCAGCCGATCCTTCTCATCCTTGATACCGTTGACCTCAAGGAACAGGGTCACGATATCCTTGATGGCGATGTTCCAGACATAGGCCACCAGCTCTCGCCTTTCAGTGGGTGCGCCTCGTGCTAGCCTTTCAATATCGACACCTGTCTTGACCATCCTGATTGCATCGCTTACCTCGATGGCCTCTGGTGTCTGTTTGCCCAGTGAATCGAATGTTCTCGCTCCGAGGATCTGCATGGCCTTTCCCAGTCTGGCATGATCCTGATCCATGCGAGTTGATTCGTCCTGAAGTGTTCCATCTCTTTCAGCCTGTTGAGCGGTGTCGAGATCTCTCACTCGCTGCTGCCACTGGAAATCCCTGGAGTATCCAACCAAGGTATTCCTTGCTACGTTAGTACCGAAACGGCGCACCATCACTCTGAGTTTATCTAAACTGCGATCTGGCCCAAGGAGAAAGTACATTTCAAAGAGATGTTGTGACCGTGCTGAACGTGCTGAATGAGGAGTTCCCATATAGCAATCCTTCCACACAGGTTAACAAAATTCTCTCATTACAAAAGTCCATTGTCAAACGTAGCGGTCATGCCCCCCCCTCTTTATCGGTAACATCGGTAACAATATGGCATCCAGCTAGTGTTATGGGCTGGAAGAGGGTTTTTCAATCGGTAACAAATCGACTTCAGAAGTGCTGTTGTTACCGATACCGATAACGGCATTTACGCCGTCATTATACGGTGCAGAGCTTTTGTTACCGTTGTTACCGCTGGAGAGTACATACTCC
>Ga0208315_1001715_pt1 | contig 10655 bp, 6 predicted proteins | sample MalvireepMed_215_FD_184239 | JGI IMG/M metagenome (GOLD analysis project Ga0208315, IMG submission 184239) | Marine viral communities from the Global Malaspina Expedition - Malaspina viral metaG DeepMed_215 (SPAdes) (version 2) | ecosystem: Environmental > Aquatic > Marine > Oceanic | place... | reverse complement strand
TTAGCCTCTTCTGCCCTCTGAAAAACCCCACTAATCTTCATTGTCCCCTTAGCCTTGGATTCCTCAAGAATATTCAGATTTTCTATAATAAATACATCAGTAAGTAGCATTAGTCGTGTCCTTTTTCCTGCTTCTTGGAAAATCCTTTTTGCTTACCATGTTTCTTCATGGTTCTAACAGCGTAGGCTTTAATGCTGGGCCACTTAGCTGAGGGAGTAGCGGAACCAGGAGTAAACCCCTTCGCAATTTTTGTATTCCCACTTGCCCTACTTTTTTTACCCCAAGTAGGTTTTGATATTACATAGAGTCTGTCTGCCGATTGAGTTGAAAAAATTGTTCCATAGCTAGCCCCAGAGTCTAAAGCATCTTTAATAGTATTATAAATTTTTACCCTAGATTTGCGAGACTTCACCTTGTCATCAGCTCTAGTTTTAGTAGAGCCTTTATCTCTGGCTTCAGTTAGTTCACATAGTAAATCAAAAAACATATTTACTTTTTAGATTTTGCTTTAATGTGCTCTACACACTTGCGCTTACTACTTCTCCTTTTCTTCTTTTTCCTTGTAGTAGGTCCAGCCATGTTAACACCTAGCATACCAACACTTGTCATCTCAGATAGGACCCTTCTAGCATCATGTAGAAGCTCATTGAATTGAGTTAATAGGTCTTCTGGAGACAGTTCTGGATTTACTTTTTCCTTTTCACCTGTAAAATCGAAAGGTATAGCAGGTATTTCAGAAATATCCATCTCTGGTACATAGCTTTCCCCTAGCAATTCTTTACGGAAGGCATCAGTAACTTTAACAGTACTGATATCTCGCTGCTCAGGATCTGGACTAGCCTGAGGAGCTTCTACATTGGGATAGGGAAGAGATCCTTCATGGATCTGCTTCATATCATTTAGTAAAAGCTCCTCAGCGAAAGAGGATATAGACCTAGGCATTGTCTTCGTCATAAACAGTATCTTCCTCGGGCTCATCCTCTTCTTCAAGAGTTTCACCTTCAGCGTCCGCGTCGGCTTCGGAAAGAAGCTCAACAACAAAATCTAGATGATCAGAAATGCGCTCTTCTGAGAGTTCTTCATCAAGATGAGACTCACAGAGAGGACATACATATTCTAGCTCTTCTGCTGCTTCTTCTTCTTCTGCCAGACCTTCAGAACCCTTTGCCTTCCTAGACACAGCATCGCCCTTGGATCCGCCAACCTTCATTGCCTTAGCATCAACATTGACATCGCCAGGAACATCGGTAGACTTTCCAGGCTTCTTATAACCGCCCTTAGCTTCTTCGACAGCTTCCGCTGCTTGTTCAACAAGACTAAGACCAGCACTACCCCATGACGCGCCTTCCATAAGGGCTTGGCGTTGTTCGTCTTCTAAATTAAATTTTTCCATTTTTTACTCCTTAAACGGATTAAGATTGTACAATCTTCTACATATAGTTAGGTCCTGTTATCAGAACCTTGATTTTATTTTTAAAAATGTATTAACCAAAACTTACCGAATCATTATTAAGAGTATTCAACACCCCAGGCCCGCATGGGTGCGTTGTAGCATCGCCCACTCTTGCAGCTAGAAGCCCTTCAACTGAAACAGTAGTGCTACTACCAGTGATGGTTCCCGGCAACGGATGCAAGTGGACTAGGGGGGCTGCTGGAATCAAACACTCAACAGTATCAGTAAGACGGCAAATCTTAGCACCCTTAGCACTAGTGTTTGTAGCAGCCTTACTTGTTGGCCCATTAGCATGGAGGGTATCAACATCACCTAATCTAATTACAAGTGGCATTATTCAAAATCCTTATTTGGTAAGTTATCTTTATCATAGAAATATTTGATACTATAAATATTTATTTTATTATCTACATCTACGCCTGGGGAAGTTGATTCCATTTGGAAAAACGCATGTCCCAGGCCAGAAGATGCTTGTTTTGGATCAGGTGAGGTGGTAAATTTTAATTGTCTAGTGTATATATCGTTCTGCCAACTGACTAGCTTGGAATATCCTCCGCCAATATTATATTTTGTTGTATTTTTAGTTGTTAAGAATATTAATTTTGGAATATTACTTATACTAATAGGAAGCGCCTTTGTTTCAAGTGTTGAATAGTTTTCTGTTGTAAAATACCTGGTTGTATATTTTACTTTACCACCTTGTATAATATAGTGCAGCATCAAATCTGCGCCATTGCCATCACTATCACCGCCAGTTATATTTCCAGCCCAGTAATTTGAAGTAAACTTATAAAGATTAGTAACCTTCTCCTCAAGAGCAGCAGTAGTCTCTGCTGTGATTACATCATACTCCAAAGATACTTCTGTTATAAAGGGAGTTATAGAAGTTTTTGTGTAGGTTGAAAAATTAGCTGATAATATATAATGTCCATCGAAAGAAGTAGTTACAGGATTAGTCTCGATATCTGATCCTACTTTTGAAGCCTCCAAAGTTACTGATGTAATATCAGAGACATGTCCTATACTTGCTAACTGTTTTGATATTATACTATTTAACACAGTGTTGAGGGCATAAGCATGATCTACCTCTGTAGTCATAGGCAGCATGGTAGTGCCTCCGTCAGCTCTAACAATTGGCACAGAGTACCCACCAAGAATTTGTGCTCCAACATTAACTCCATTGGAATCATAAACAATAAACCCTCCTCCATTATCAATAGTCAGAGTCCTAGCCTCGCCATCTGAATCTACAATTTGTACTCTTGCATCTACTTCTGTATATGGGACAAAGAAGTTTTTCATCATTGCTTTATCTCGTTCACTAGAGTAACTAGATGCAGACAAAGGAGAAGCATAATTAATAATGTAATCAAGAATAAAAGCTATTGTAGCCTCCTCAGATTGGCCTGGAACAAGAGTTAAGGGGTGTATCTTTTGTTGTCTATTTAGGAGGTCTTCAATATACCCAATATCTATAGCATCAAAATTTCCTTTCATAATGTTACTAAGAATACCATGAGCTATAGTAATATTACTATTTTTATTTCTGGAACCAGTTATATCTACCATAAAGGAAGTTCGAGTCCCAAGAGGGGCTGGCATGCTGCTTTCCATATCTTCATTGGTAAGATTCATAAAATTTGTAAAATCTAGTTCCTCATTTGCATTTCGCGTGAGAATAGGAGAAACTTCTGTTCCTGTTAGTTTTTTTAATCCTGTTTTAGACGCAGCGTCACCCTTAGCATTTATATGTTTAATCTTAACACCAAAAATTTCTCCATTTGCTATAGCATTAAGCAAAGGTTCTCCAATAGAATTTCCTAATGAAAAAATTGTGGAAGCAGGTAATCTACTTAAAATATCCCACCAAGTAAGATAAGGAGTACCCCACCTTGTTTTTAATTCATAATTATTTTTAAGATTTGTAATTACAGAGGCTAGCTCTTTAAATTCATACAGCTTAAGAGCATCTGAAGTCTTTTTCTTTTTAATAATATCAATAACTTTAGACTCAACATTATCACCCAAAAATTTCAAGTCAGGAAAAGGGTTGGGTTTATAGTCTTTATCTACTGAGCTTTTTTTACCAAAGAGGAAAGTTTTATTACTATCGTATAGCAGAGAATGTGGCTCCATCTCATCTCGTTTAGTTTGCTCTGTCATCGCCATCTTTGGATTATAACGAGATAGATCAAGTACTCCTCCAAATCCACGCCCATCTTCTCCTCCAATTTGATTAACTTCAAGTAGCCCAGAATCTGAATCACTTCTAGTAGTAGGTCTAAAATTATCCCCCCATATTCTATGAGTTGGAAAAGCATTTCGATCATATGTAGCCTCTAAAACACGACCATCAGCTCCTATCTGGGTACTTGTTCCTCCACCTAATCCGGCATCGGACGCCTGGGCCTCCTTCGCCTTCTTCCATTCTCCGTACGAGATGTCGTAGGGAAAGTCTGGAACTACTGGGGACCCTGTTCTCTTACCTCCTGGTTTTGGCCCAGGTGCATCCTCTTTTGGCCACTCTAAAGTGTCAGGGACCGCCTCACAACAAGGGGCACAGCCCCCACAACCTGTTGGGCATAGCGTATTTTCTCTACAATCCCATGTCGTTCCATTAGGAGAACTACCTTTACCACACTTAATATCTGGATCCTTTGTACACTCACCAGTTTCAGGGTGTATAATATAGCATGGCGGGCAGTTGTCGCCTCCTCCTCCTGGTCCTCCTGTTGATGGCCCTTTCCTCGGCCTCCTCTTTCGCTCAGCGACACCTGGCCCCGGCGTCCACGGCCCATACCATCCTCCCCATCCTCCTCCTGTTGATGGCCCAGGCGTTTTTGGGAATGTGCCTGGACCTGCTGGACCTGGTGTTGTTGGACCTACTGGTCCTGGTGTTGTTGGCCCTGGTGCTCCTGGGAATGTGCCTGGACCTGCTGGACCTGGTGTTGTTGGAACTACTGGTCCTCCTGTTGATGGCCCAGGCGTTTTTTGTTCATCTGCCCCAGGGCATGGATCATGATCACAACAGCGCACAGAATACCCTTGCGGGTTGTTACAAAACTTCGTATAGTCTTCGCTTTCAACACAAGGCACATCCTGTACAAGCCCGAAGGGAGTTATTACGGATGGACATTTGTGCTTGTCTGGACATGCATATCTGGGATCTCTTGTGCAACCACTTACATCACCACACATAGTCTCAGCTTTCCTTGCTCTTACACAACACTTGGGGCACCCGCCAGGGCTCAGAACAGGTCGCGGGGTAGTAGGTCCAGGGGTAGCAGGTCCAGTAGGTCCAGTAGGTACAGGGGTAGCAGGTCCAGTAGGTCCAGGGGTAGTAGGTCCAGTAGGTCCAGGTCCAGTAGGTCCAGGGGTAGTAGGTCCAGATATTTTCTTTTTATAACAAGGTCCTGGTTTACAGCATTTAGCTGGGGCGTACCCGTAGGTAGAGCATTTATCAGCAGGATTCTCAGTTTTAATACAATCAGCATACTGCATTGTACCATCTGGATTTACATAATCAGGGCCACACCAATGTTTAGCGGGACAAGGGTAGCGCTCATCATCTCTTTTACATCCAGAGGTATCCCCACACATATCCTCTGGCTTGTTTGACCACATACAGCAAGGAGGACACCTAGGGGGGGTTACAGGACCGCCTGGACCGCTATCACTTGCTGTGGGCGTGTCAGGCCCACCACCATCTCCAGGCTTCCATACTCTTCTACAGCACCTTGGGCATCCATCCTCAGGCTCACAATTAGTAAGATCTATAACACATGATGCTTTTTTCCCCACTGGTCCACATCCAGGGCAGCCGGGACCTTCTTCGACCGAACAATCTATCGTTGGATCGGGTATGCAGGGTCCATGAGGAAAGGAAGGTCCAGGTACATAGCAACAAGGACATCCAGGATGGGGTACATCTTTATCTCCACCAGAGGGATCCTCAGGCCGAAATTTTGGTTTGCACGGGTCGCAAATATCTCCACGAGGTTCGTCTGGTATATCGAACCTATTATCTAATCCTTTATCCCCAGGGGGTTCGTCGTGCGGTGGCCCCGCAGGAAAAAACTTCCCACAAAAATAGGCTTTGAAGGCCATGGCTAGGTCAGAGTTATTACAGGATTAGTAGCATTAAGATTAAAATATCTACCTGAATAGGTAGCAGGATACCCTGTCACTTGAAAAGATACTGAAGGGTAAATACAAATACCTTGTCTTGATTCTCCCTTATGATGAACAGAAGTTGCCCCAGGGTTTAGCCCATAGGGATGATGAATTAAATCTTCTGTAAGAACATTAAATCCAGCATAATGATTTCCATCCCGTCCTGTTGTTGGGTCAGAATCAAAAATACCAAATTCGTGGTTTACTCCTTGAATATTGTCATTCGCCAACCAAGCTACATATATTGTAAACTCCCCAGGACGCTTATCCACCCATACTCCAGCAGCCCCAGCGTTGTTGTTGCTATTCTCATGAGGAACGCCTCGCTGTGACAAAGGAACACAATTCAGAAAATCTACATTAACATCGTAATCAGACATCCAAGGCACATCCCCTTTATCTAACCTAATTGTTTTAGAGCAAAAGAGAATACTTGTACCAAGAGCAGTTCCTTGGTGATTACCTGTTCCAAGAGTAGGCATTCTAGATGTATTATATATTGAAGCAGTAGAACCTATAGAATTTATACCATTTGTTACCTGATCATCTGAAGCAAAGGATGCAAATGCGGCTGGAGAATCATCTGTATTATGCATAACATTAATGTAATCATTAGCATGAAATCCGCTTTCAGATAAAGCGCCTGCATGAGCCCCTAAATCCCAGTCAGGATATAAAGGAGCAGGCACAGAGGCAGGTAATCCAAATTTCTGTTTAACAACAGACCAAGCCCCCTCTATATCCGCAGCAATAGATTCAGATAATTCATAATGGGTAAGTACTCCTTCTACACCAAAGTAAATTCCACCAAATAAAACTCCTGCTCCTACAAGATGTGGACTCTCTGGTTCATCTGGTGTATCAATAATACCATCAATATAATTTTTTAATTCCCAAGCAGTTTTGTCCAACAGGGCTTTACCTACAACTGGATTGGCAAACGAAATTTGAGGGTTCGCTGCGGCAATCCCCGCCCGCTCATTGTAGGCTAATTCTGTAGTCCTAAAGAAAGGCCGTATATCAATAACATTTTCCGAAGGGACTATAGACTCAGTACTGTTGGTAACAATATAGGCAACAGGTAAAATACTTTGTCCCACTAATTCATAGTTCTTACCTTCTAGAACACTTGCTAGTAGAGGAGCTTGATTCATCAGATCATCTGGAGAAGGGAAAGATCCGTGAATGGGAGTATCAAGGCCAGTAAACCCATTTTTATTATTTGCACTATCTCCTATGCTGGGAACAATCATTGCATTTCCGTCAGCATCCGTTGATGGGAGAGGATCAATTTCTCCATCTACAGAGGTTTCACCTAGTACTGGGGTACTAAAATCAACCCCTATACCAGCCCCCTTCACTATTCCTAGTTGTGGTGTAGTGATTGAAGTTGGTTGCCCCCCAACAAATTCCCCAATTGTTGTAGCACCTGCGTCAACAGGTTTTGAATATATGAAAACTAAGTCTATTCGCTGCGTAGCAGTGTCAAGAATTTGTTTAACTCCTTCCTCATCGGTGTAATAAAAATCGTCCTTTTCGAATTTAGGAATGTTTACTGTAATTTCTGTTGGAACATCCACAATTGCTGTTCTAGTAACAGATCGCCATTTCTTAATAAATACGCTTTCCAAGAAACTTATCTTATCAAAACCGTGAGCTATATCAATTGGATCATAAGTTGATCCCAATACACTATCATAATTACCAATAAGAGGATCCTTTTTAGCCCAAAGCATAACTTCACTTAATGGGAAGGGACCTTGCCCTTCTTGAAAGGTAACTGTTGGTGTAACTTTGCCAACATAACTACTGAGATCATCTTCCGTCCGTAGTGGATAGGTAAATGCTCTCTCAAATAGTCCGTTCATATTTTGTGCATTAGCAGATAGCTTAAGTTTAAATGTATTCAGCAAAGATACCAAAGCCTCATTTGCTGCTAGGGGTAGCGAAGGTGTTTGAGCAGTATTTACCGCAAAGGTATCAATCTCCCCAAGATTGGTTCCTAGTATCTTTGTTAAATATGCCGCAGGTTCTAGATCATATGCGTCATTAATACGAGCAGTATACCGTCCAGGTAAGACACGAATTTTTCTATCATTACCATTAGCATACGGACGCAATTCATCAAAATCTGCTCTTTTAATCCTTGTAATTTTAGGTGGATTTTCTACTTGATCTTTAAGCCATAAAGTATTTTCAGCAAGTTGTTTTAAGGGGATATTATCAACTTCATAGTAATAAGGATCGTTAGCTTTAAAATAACGAATAGGATCTGTAAAATTATATTTACTAAGTACAAAATCAAAGTCTGCCATTATCGTTCATTCCCTGTTCCTAAATCAAACACATTTGAGGTTCTAAATCCAAGCCCAAAACCAGCATTAGCTGATGATGTATCAAAATCCTCACCTCCAACAGTATTTGTTGATCTATAAATTGTCACTAGTTTAGGTCTATTAGAAGTACCTTGAGCCGCCATTTTAGCATTAGCAAAAGTATTAGCAGCGGATTCATCTAACCACACCCTGTCATTTGCATCTTGCACTAACTCATTACAGTTCCACCAGCCAAAGTCTGAAGATGTGTCCCAAGATCCATTAAGATTTGTATCCTCAAATTTATTCAATGTTGGATAAGAAACAACAGAATCTGGTAATGCTGAAGCTGCTGAAGACAGATTATATCCTTGAGCAAAAATTTGTGCAGCAGGACCGTGAGATAGGGGGTTGGCTAAAAATATAGCTGCCGTTGCTCCTTGTACTGGTCCAGCAGAACAGGTTAGTAGGTTTTTAGCTATAGGATCTACACTAAAGTATAACCTAAATGGTCCCTGATTTTGCCAGGATCCATCGGAAGTTCCAATCTCTAACTTAGTAGCCTGTGCATCAGTGCTGCTTACATGTCCAGTAAAACGATCAACCTGAGGAGGATGGAAGAGGTACGGGGTCGCTACCTGCGGAATCTCTCCCCAGCCTCCTGCAAAATCATCAAGTACACTCAGTATTCCAGTATCAGGAACATTATAGGGAGCCCCAGAACTTGCTTTATCTGTTGTAGGAGGCGAGGTTCCTGATGCCCACAAAGCCCCAGGACCATGGTATCCAGCAGACGCTGGGTACATCCCACTAACAGAAGCATGAGCTACATTCAGTTGAGAATTATCAGCTATATTCCATATCCATAATTGGTGACAATCAGTACTACAATCATAGAAGGGTGCAGAGGCTTGTTCCCACCCTGTTGGGAAGTGTACATTCTTTACATTTACATAACTATTACCGACTGCTCGTAGACAATTACCCCCAAAAGTATTTTTCTTAACTTCATCAGAATCCAGAGGATCAACTAAGAAATAATTAACAAATGCATTCCCTCCTGGGCTATCTGGTAATGCCTTCTGTTTAAATAACCTTTGAATAGGATCATCTCCCAAAGAAGTTCTTCCCCGCCCAAAAGCATGAGTCAATGGATCTTGGTTACAGTGTATGTCTTCTGGGTTAGGATAAAATTGCATAGACCCAGTATTCATATATGAGGAGACTGCTCTTTCATCCGATGGGTTATATGCTGCGGATCCAGCAAAACTTGATGGCTCCCAGAAAGCATGATAATCACCAAGATCCTCCATGTTAATGACTGAGCCACGATTGGCAACAAGGCAGGACCTTATAGCATGTAATTCAACAGAAGTGTGATTTCCTGTATCACTCAAGTTCCAAGCACTTACATCCAGACCATTCTCTGAATTATGAGGTTTAAAAGTTATTGTTGAGTTATCTTCTGCTAAAACATCAATTCCAAACCTAGTAATAATTGTTGGACCGTTAAATTCAACCTCTGACCCATTCGAAGAATATACACCAGCGGTCCTGCGCTGGTTTTGATCTAGAGAGGGTCCCCAAATCATACTGGCACCCCCTGTGCTCCCTTGTAATTTCACTTTTGATCCGTTCTTTACAGATAAAGCTGCGCCAGCAACGCTATGCCCCCTAGCAAAGCCTTCGTCGGAATCTGTCAGAACTTGAATATATCCATGCGCTAATTCCAACTTAGAACCATTGGCTATTTCTATACTAGGGAGAGTATTTGGCAAAATATAGGATGCACTTACTCCTAATACATCTGTTCCATGAGAGTTGTGAAAAGCAGCTTGTCCCACATTAGAAGGCATCGCACTAACATCACGAGGCCTCATCGTAGAATGATCTAAGACTAGGTGCTGGCCGTTTCCAGAACAGAAAAGAGGAGTGATATAATGGTTAGAATTAGCAAGGTCTGTAAGGGGTTGTAGTGCTACTTGTTGTTTGTTATAAGTAATTATTGAATTCGTTGCTTTGATGCCATCAAAATAATTATTCTCAACAGAACATTCATCTAATGTTATATTTGAACCATATGCTACTAATCCTCGGCTATTATTCCAAAGATCTATACACCCATTAATGTCTAAAGTAGAGTTCTCCATTCGAATACCCTCTCCGAATGGGAGAGTGGAAGTTTCAAAGAACTCCCGACCATTATACGAAGCTTGCAAATGAGAAGCATATGTACCGCTAGCAGCGTAGCTTCGACTGATCCCTCCCTTCAGCGTAGAGTTGACCATTTCAATTCCAATATCATTGTGTGCGAAGTGGAGAAGAAAATCAATCCCAGAAGCTGAATAGGGATCAGATGAGCTTAGGGTAACATCACTATTAACCATCTTCCACCCAACGCCCTTAGTTAGTGGATCGCGTACTGCGCCTAATCTCTTATAGTTTCTGTAACCAACTAACCCACGCGCAACAACAACTTTTGAATTTGAAAATTGAATACCAGCATCTCTACATCTTTCAGCAGTACAATTTTCTAATACAATATTAGAATTATTAACTTCTATTCCAATCTCTGTTGTTTGCGCAGCTTCAGAAGGAATGTCTGTGGTGGTTCCGTCAACAACAAAATTTCTAACATAAATAGGACCATCACAATTTTGTATCTTTATCCTGCGAAAATAATTACCATAGATAAGACCTATACCTTGAGCTGT
>Ga0208315_1001712_pt1 | contig 10665 bp, 10 predicted proteins | sample MalvireepMed_215_FD_184239 | JGI IMG/M metagenome (GOLD analysis project Ga0208315, IMG submission 184239) | Marine viral communities from the Global Malaspina Expedition - Malaspina viral metaG DeepMed_215 (SPAdes) (version 2) | ecosystem: Environmental > Aquatic > Marine > Oceanic | place... | reverse complement strand
AAGAGCATGGGCGTGTCATTTCATACCCTACCCCGTGAGACTAAGAACAACATTAGGAGTATTTTTGTAGCTCCTCCTGGGTTTAAGTTTATAACAGTAGATTATGCTTCTATGGAGTTGCGTGTCCTGGCTCATATTGCAAAAGAGCATAAGATGCAAAAGGCATTTAAGGGTGGAATTGATCTTCACAAATACACTGGAAGCCTTCTTTTTAATAAGCCTCAGGATAAGGTGACCAAACAAGAGAGGCAGGTTGCTAAGACTACATCGTTCCTTATCGTATATGGAGGGTCCAAGTTTCAATTGTCCGAGATAATGAGTATCTCTCTTAGAAAAGCTGATAAGGTTATTGAGGCATATAAGGAAGTGTATCCTGGGATCTTTCAATACATGGAGTTTATTGAAAAGTTTATCAGGAAGAATAAGTACGCTTACTCTATTTTTGGTAGGCGTAGAAACCTTCCTGATATTGAGTCTAAGAATTATGCAGTAGCTGCTAAGGCAGTAAGACAGGGTATTAATTTTACTATCCAAAGTACTGCGTCTGATATCCTAGTGTGTTCTTTGATTGGGATTAACAATAGGCTAGAAGAAGAAGGTTTAAGAACTAGGATTGTTAGTACGGTACATGACAGTTTGGAAGTAATTAGCCCAGATGATGAATTGGATAAAGTTTGCAGTATCATTCATAATGAGATGGTTAATTATCCTTATATTAAAAAGCATTTTGGAATTTCTTTTGATGTGCCTCTTGAAATTGAGATTCTCGTAGGTGATTCTTTTGGAGATGGGGAGGAGTACTTCGTTGAAAGTATTAATGATAACTGATGTACATTTTGGAGATGTGATTCCAGGATATCTTGATTCTCAAGTTGAATGTTTAAAAAATATCTATAATTCTGATAATTTTGATCATGTTTTAATCCTAGGTGACGTATTTATTAAGAGGTCACCTAAACCAAATGTCTTATTAAAAACTCAAAAATTCTTAGAGTTCATTTCTAAAAAAAGTGACGTAACAATTATAAAAGGAAATCACGATGCAGAAACTAAAGCAGATGATGGGGTCACGGCTCTCAGCTTGTTTAAAACAAGCAAAGTCCGTATATTCGAACACATTGGGGCGGATAATGAAATGGGGTGGTTCTTCATCCCTCATTACGAAAACGAGGACTTTATTAAAAAATCTTTGGAATCTTGTCCCCGACACTATTTGGTGTTTGGTCACTTTGGTTACGATGATTATATGTCTCATTCTGGCAGGTATGGGGGGCTTATTAGTCTTGATGATTTTCATAATCGTACATTTTTGGGGCATTTGCACAGCAATATTACAAAAAACGGAGTTACGGTCCTAGGCACTCAATATACCACCTCTTATCGTGAGAACGACAAAGTAAGTTGGTATGGCGTATTAGAGGGAGAGCCTCATAACTGGACGTATACTCAAAAGAAGGTTGAGGGTTTTGGGGGACCAAGACACTTAACTTATGATATAGAAGATGTATACCCCAATATAGACAAAATAAATGATCCATCTTACTTTACTTTGTTGAGGGTGTGGATAGACTCTTTGTCTGGAGATAATATCGTTAGCTTGCAAGATGATCTCCTTAAATGCTGTAATGTAGAACAAATTGACATACAGTATAATCCTGTCTTTACCGATGATGAGATAAGTAACTTTACACCTTCAGGTGATGTGTTTTCTATAACAGATGATATGATTGACAGTTATATTGAACAAACTACAACCACACTCTCTAAGCAGGATTTGTTAGAGGGCTTACAGATCCTAAAAAATGCAGATTAAAAAAGTATCAATTCAAAATTTTTATTCCATCAAGAAGATAGACTTCGATTTTGCGAAATATAAGGGTGTTACTCTTATTGAAGGTGAGAATAAAGATACTGGGGGGTCCAACGGAGCAGGTAAGAGTGCTTTATTTGAAGCGGTGGTATGGGGCTTATACGGAAAGACAATAAGAAAGTCTACCGAGGCTGCGTTGATAAATGTTACCGCAGGAAAAGATTGTAAGGTAGTTGTATACATAGATGATGATGTAGTGATTGAGAGATGCAAGAAGCCTACGTCATTACAATTTAAAAAGGGTAAAGATAACCTCACTAAGGATAATGCCCAAGAGACACAGAAAGCTATTGAGCAATATCTTAAAGTAGATTATAAAACTTTCATGACCTCCATGGTTATGGGACAACATAATGCTCTTGAGTTTTTGGGAGCTACCCCTGATGACAAGCGTTTAATAATCAAGAACTTCTTGAACTTGGAGGATATATTTAAAACCAGGGAGAAGGTTAAGTCTTTTAAATCACAATTTAATAATGAAGTTAAAAATAGAACTTTCATTATTAAAGAATATTTGAAGGATGTAAAGGAATTAGAAGACAATCTTAGTGTTATAGAAAAGGATAAAGGCAAATACGAATTTAGTGATGATTTAAAGAATGTAAAGATGTCAGATATTCTGCAAAAAGAAGAAGAGGCAGTAGAATTATCTAAAATTGCGGTTTATCTTAAGGATGATGTTATTCCTGGTTTACAGGCTGCACTTTTTAAACTTGGTGTTAAAGTTAACAAGGGGATCTATGAAGATACCGAGGTATGCAATGAATGTGGATCTTCTTATGTAACAGGGCAAGGTAAAGGTGATTTAGAAAAGCTTGACTATCAAATAAAACAACTTATAAATCTAAAAGAGATTAAAGAACGAGAGCTGGTAAGTAGTATTGTAAAAAAGGCATCTATAGATATTCCTATTAGGTCAAAAGACCTTGGTAAGTTTCAGGAATTCTTGGATCTGTGTAAGTCAGAAGATTCTTACAGAGAGAGATTGGAACAACTTCAACAAAAGATAAATGATCAAGAAGCAGAGAAGTTAGATAATCAAAGGAAGTATGAGTTAATGAAATTCTGGGAGAAAGCATTCTCAGAACAAGGACTTATTCAATACGTTATTAGAAATGTATTGGGTTACCTTAATGCAAATTGTAACAAATATGTTTCCTTGCTTTCGTCGGGTAAGATGAAGATTGAATTTGATGAAAAGTTGAATGAAACTATTCAATGTGGAGGTAAGGAAATACAGCATATTTCCCTTTCTGGAGGTGAGAAACGTAAGATAAATATAGCAATAATGTTGGCTTTGCAGGACTTATTAGCTATAGTAACAGGGAGCAATACTAATCTTCTTTTTCTTGATGAAATCGCTGAGAATTTAGATGAGGATGGTATCAAGGGCTTGTATATATTAATGCGAGAATTGAGAAAAAGTAAGGATTTGTTCGTAATTACACATAATAATAATTTGAAATCTGCGTTGGATTTCGGGAATAAGGTCACTATTATAAAGGCTCGCGGTTACTCCAAGTTAAAGGAAAAGTCATGACAATTGCACAACTGAACGATCTCGGCCAAACTATTTTTGAACAAAGGTATGCATATCCAGGCGAGAAGACTTGGAGAGATCGTTCTAGGGCTGTAGCACAACATGTAGCGGCTGCGGAGAGTGATAAAGACAAGGAATCGGTGTGTAAGAGGTTTTATGACGCTATTGCCTCAGGGGATTTTATCCCAGGAGGGAGGATCCTTTTTGGGTCAGGTAGAAAGGATTACAATCTATTAAATTGTTATGTATTACAGCCAGGAGACTCTGTTGCGTCTATAGGTAAGTTGATTCAAGATGCTTATCGTATCTCCTGTGCTGGTGGAGGGATCGGGTTTAATTTTTCTAAGATTCGCCCCAAGGGAGATGATATCCAAAATATCGCCAATTCCGCTCCCGGTTCGGTGTCTGTTATGCGTATGATTAATGAGATAGGTAATCATGTGAGGGCAGGGAAGAACCGCCGCACTGCTTTGATTGGTATTTTGGATGTTACCCACCCTGATTTGTTAGACTTCCTTCACGTTAAGCTAGACAAGAAAGAACTAACAAACTTTAATATTTCAGTAGCGATTACTGATAGGTTTTTGGAGGCGTGTGATAATGATGAAAATTGGTATTTTACTTTTAATAGTAGGAAGTATCATATTTATTCGTTCAATCGTGTTAGCAAGGAAGGAGTAGATTCAATCAATGTGGTGGGGTTGAATGAGGAGGATGCCCATAACAGAGCCGTACAGCATTATTCTGTAGGTTCAGGAAATACTTTCAATTTTGTCAGGGAGACTCCTTTAAAAGCAAAAGAGCTTTGGAACCAGATTTGGGGCAATGCAGTAAAGTCTGGAGATCCTGGTATTTATAATATTTCACTATCAAATAAGTATACTAATGTTACTTATTTTGAGACTTTAGATTCGACTAATCCTTGTGGGGAGATTCCTTTGCCTAATTTTGGTAATTGTTGCCTGGGACATGTTAATCTTTCAAACATGGTTGAAGATGGGGAGTTTGATTGGAAGAGGTTTGCAGCTTCAGTTAGGACGGGGATTAGATTTCTCGATAATGTATTAACCGTTAATTCATTCCCAATTGAAGAGTGTCGTGAAGTTGCTCATAAGTCTCGTCGTATTGGTTTGGGTATTATGGGATACCATTACATGCTTATTAAGCTGGGTATTAAATATGGTAGCGATAAATGCCTTGAGTTCTCAGACAGACTAATGAGTACCTTCCGTGATGAAGCGTATAAAACTTCTCTTTATCTTTCTAGGGATAAAGGTCCTTTTGAAGAGTTTAATGCGTCAAAGTATCTAAAAGAAGAATTTGCAAGGACGCTCCCTGCTAGGATTAGAATGCTTATTAGGGAGCATGGGATCAGAAATGCAGTTATGCTAACTGTAGCTCCAACAGGTACCATTAGTATGGTGCATGGAGTGTCTTCTGGAGTGGAGCCTATTTTCTCTGCGATGTACAAGAGGCGATATAGAGAAAATAATACATGGCAGGAAACTGTGGTTGTTGACCCTTTGTTTAAGGAATATTATGAGAAGGGCTCGAATTTGGATAATTTTGTAGGAGCATATGATGTGTCTCCTAAGCAGCACATGGCAGTGCAGGCAGTTTTCCAGAGGTATATCGATAGTAGTATCAGTAAAACCATTAATCTTCCAGAAACTTCAACAGCGGAAGAATTAAGTAATACTGCTTTAGCATTTGCTCCTTATTTAAAAGGTCTAACTATTTATAAGGCAGGGTCTAAAGGCCAAGAGCCTCTAGAAGCTATTGCATTAACTGAAGAAAATATTCAAAAATACATGGGTGTAGAGTCTGTAATAGAGGAGGAAGTTCAAGACGCAACTATGTGTTCAATTAATGGAGGTGACTGTGGTTAAAGTTAAAGAGAAAAAGAAAACACTTAAGGTAGAAGCTCTAGGTAATAGAGTATTAGTAAGAAGAGATGACCCAGAGGAGGTTACAGAGGGTGGGATTATTCTTGCTGCGGGAGCACAAGAACAGCCTTTAGAAGCAGAAATTTTTGGAGTTGGTGATGATTGCCTTTCTTTAAAAGTAGGAGACAAGGTTTTAGTGCCACCCCATGCCGGAACATATGTAATGCTAAGAGGTAATGGATTTATTATTATGTCTGAAGATGAGGTAATGGTAAGAATCCATGAAGGAGATTAATGCCCTTTTACACTTTTGAATGTGATGAATGCGAGGTTTATTGGGAGAAAGAAGCTCCTATGAGTAAACCCCCTAAAAGAAGTAAATGTTCTCTATGTAAAAAGCAAAGAGATAGAGTATTTACAGCCCCAGCGATCCACTTTAAAGGTATGGATTTTTATACTAACCAAGCTAAATTAGAAAAATATAAAAAATACGGGATGGATAAAGAGACAGCAGACCAGTTTTTAAAAACAGAATGTGAATATTCAAAAGATCGGACTAAGGAAAGTGCTAAAGTTTATAAAAGAGTGGTGCCTAATTTTGAGAAGATGGTAAAAGAAGGCACCGCTCGTAGATGCTCAGACAAAGAAATTGCCAAACGCAAAGAAAATGCTAGAAAAATGACGGCAGATCTGTATACTAAGACAGGAAGAGACCCTCACAAAGACATTAACCCTAATTTAAACTCGATTTACTAAAAACCAATGAAATACAGTTTCTCTGACAATATTCAACGGACTATTTTGTATCTCTTGAAGTCTGACAAGGACTTTTATCTGCAAATTGTCAATCTTGTAAAGCCTGAACATTTTGAATTTCCAGTACATGGGAAGATATTTTCTCTGACTAGGGAGTATTATGATAAGTATCTAAAGCTTCCTACTGATGATGTGCTCATCGAAATGGTGAGGGAAAATAAGCCTGTATCTGAAGATATGTCAGACTATCAGGATGAGATTACCTACATTAATGGGTTGGATGTAAGTGCTTTTGATAGTAAAGATTTCTTGTTGGACTACATCGAGGATTTTGCTCGTAAGCAGGAAGTCAAAGAAGCTATCCGTAAGTGTGTAGATCTAGTTAGGGAAGATAGGCTAGATGAGACTGAGGAGACCATTAGAAAAGCTCTTATGGTTTGTAGAACTGTCGATAATGGACAGATTTATTTCTCCTCAGTGAAAGAAAGGTGGGAACGCTTACTAGCCAGAAGGGATATCGACAAGTTTAAAACCATTTTCCCAGTATGTAATAATTACCTAGAAGGTGGGCATAATGCAAAGGAATTGTGCATGGTGGTAGCATCTGCTGGAACAGGAAAGAGCCTGTTTCTGGTGAATCAAGCTGTGGCTACTATGATGGAGAATAAGAAGGTGTTGTACATTTCTTTGGAGATGTCAGAGGATAAGATTGCAAACAGATTTGATTCAATTATTACCATGTTGCCCGTGGCTAAACTTAAAGAGCCTTCAACGCAGCTTTTGTTGAATGAGCGTCTTGCTTTGTTTAAGGAGCATTTTCCTAAATCACATCTAGTGATTAAGGAGTTTCCAACAGGACAAGCTAATGTAAACACCTTGAGAGCCCTTTTAGTGCAGTTGAAGAGTTATGACAATTTTGAACCCGATCTTATTATTGTGGATTATCTTGAACTTCTACGTCCAGTCCGTCTTATCGAGCAGGAGTATATGGCTCAACAGCGAATCGCAGAAGAACTCAGAGGACTTGCTGTAGAGTACAACTGCCTTGTGTGGACAGCTTCTCAGGTTAACCGTGAGGGTAGGAGAGTGAATCTTATCACTGATGCACAGCTTGCTGATTCTTACGGTAAGATTAGGACGGTGGATTGGGCTCTGTCACTAAACCAAACAGAGGAAGAATATGACAATGGCAAAATGAGGGGTTATGTTATTAAGGCTAGAGACAGTAAGCAAAGGTATGTAATCCCTATGGATGTAAATTATGCTACTTTGAGGATGACAGAGGGAACTTTAATGCAAGAGAGTGATGAGTTAACAGAACTTACCGCAACAATGTGAGGAAACAAATGAATGATCTAGAACAAAGTCTTAGAGATATTACAGAAGAGGCTTACCCTAATATTGCAAGGCAGATTACAAAGATTAATCCAGCCGACATTAATGATGAGTTGCAAAAACAGGCAAGTTTGTATTCGTGGTATTATGGGATACTAGCCTTATGTAAGAAGAAGGTTAGAGAGGCAGAATCCAATCTAGAGATTTTTGAATCTTTAGCTCGTAATGATGAGTATAATCGTCGTACGGAGGAAGGGTTGAAAGCTACAGAAAAGATTATGGAATCGCATATAAAGTCTTTAAGTCAGTATAGGGAATTAATAAATACTAAAATAGAACTGGAAACTAAGTATGAGTTGTTGAAGGGGCTTGTGACCAGCTTATCCCATAAAAAGGATACTTTGATTCAGATGTCTTCCAACGCGAGAGCAGAAAAAAATATCTACAATTAGTTGACAATCGGTGTTGATTTGACTATAATACTCGTAACAGTTTTTAACAAACAAACTAACTAAGCAAATAGGAGAAACTAATGGCAATTAATCTTGATGAACTTCGTCGTAAGCATGAGGAACTTAGTGGTGGTGCTAAGGCTAAGTCTAACCAATCTTTCCTCGATAACTTTCTTCGGTTGGAAGAAGGTACTAATTTGATTCGTATCCTTCCTTGGAAGGATGACGAGAATCAATTTTACGCAGAGACTAAGATCCACCGCGTAGAAACTAGTGAGGGTGTGATTAGAAACTTTCACTGTCGTAAGGTGCATAATGAGGAGTGTCCTCTTTGTGATACTTATTACGCTCTGTGGAACAAGTCTACGGCTCAGGATGACCAATGGGCTAACTTGGCTAGAAAGATCAAGCCCCGTGAGCGGTATTACATGAACGTGATCGCACGTTCGGATTCTGATGATCAACCTGTGAAGATCTTGTCTGTTGGGCAGATGATTTTCAAGAAGATTATCGGAACAATTCTTGATGAGGATTTTGGGGATATTACGGATCTTCAAAGTGGGCACGACTACAAGATCGTGAAGGTCATGGATGGTCAGTGGCCTAAGTATGATCAGAGCCAACCACGGCCCAAGCCAGAATCAGCAGGATCCGATAAGAGCATTGCTGTGTGGATGGATTCTTTGCATGATGTTCATGCTTTGGTTAAGCTTGAGGAGTATTCGGATGTGAAGGAAGTGGCAGAGGCAATTCTCCCCCTCACAGAGAATCGCCCCGTTGAATCCTCCGAAGAGGAAGAGGACAACGATTACTTGAAAAAGTTGGTGTGAGGTAGATTGGTGGTCGGAAAGGGGACACGTAATGTGTCCCCTTTTTTTATCTATAATAAAACATGAAAAAACTTCGAATACTAGTTGTTCCTGCTAATGATGGAGGTTGTGCATACTATAGGGCCATTATGCCCTTTGAAAAACTTCAAGAACATTGCTCAGATAGAGTAGAAGTAAGAATGGATAAAAATCCACTAGGGATAGATGAAGAAAGTGGAGGTTGGAAATTAAATTGGGAGTTTGAAAACCTCAAATGGTGTGATGTAGTTGTAGTTAGTAATATCAGTAATTTTGGTGGGCAATATACTGCTAGAATTATAGGAAAGGCTAAACAATTTGGGAAGTTTGTGCATTTTGATACAGACGACCTTCTCACAGACTTGTATGACGATCATAGATTAAAGAAAGTTTATGAAGAGAAGGGTTTATCACAAATAACGATGCATATGTATCATTCTTCTGATTTAGTGACCGTTACCCAGAAGAAATTTGCGGAAAGGGTGAAGCCGTATGTTAGTAAAGCATTAGCAGTAATAAAAAATGCTATAGATTATGATCTGCCTTGCTGGAACGTCTCTAGAAAACCAGATGGTAAGATGGTTAGGATTGGATGGGCAGGAGGGATTCACCACGACCCGGACGTACGTGAATTTGCATCAGTTACTCATCTAGTTAATCAAAAAGTAGGAGTTGAGAATGTGTGGTGGGATTTTTATGGGCACCCTCCTAATGTAGAGAAGGATGACTGGCAAGTAGATGTGTGGAAGGGTTATAAGAAACACTTAGTGGGAGCTATGAAAGGTCGAAAAAACTGGTCCATCCATAATGCAATGCCTCCACATGCTTATGGGGGTATGTTCGCGAATATGGACATTGCTATAGCACCTCTACAGATGAATGCGTTTAATGACTCTAAGAGTGAGATTAAGCTAGCTGAGTGTGGTAGGTATGGAGTCCCTCTTGTAGCTTCTAACGTTGGATGCTATGATGAGACAATTAAGAATTGGGAGAATGGTTATCTTATACCTCCTAAAGCATCAAGGGTAGTCTGGACTAAGACACTTGTTAGATTGATCAAGGAGCATAGCCTGAGAAAGCGTATGGGGCTAAATCTTAAGGAGATCACTGATGAAGTATTCGATATTAACAAGATTGTTCAATTAAGGATAGATTTATACGAAGAGTGTTTTAAGGCTCTGAATTTTGATCCCAGGGACAACAGAAGTGAGTCTAATAAAGATAGTTAGTGGATGGTCGAATCCCGGAGGTTCTACGGTTCATTTTATAGAACTCTGTAATCTATTAAATGACAATGGTTTTAATTGTACATTTTATGGTCCTCATGATTGGCATTTAGATAAATGTAGATCAGATACTGTTGATAAAGTTTCTTTGGATGAGGGCGATATATTGGTTAGTCATTTTTTAAAAATAAGAAATAAGGTAAAAAAGCATATTTTAAGTTGCCATGAAACTAATATGTTTCCTTTAAAAGAGATGGATTTACAAAGGTATGATCTTATACATTTTGTTAGTAATTTTCAGAAGAAGTGGCATTCTGTAAATCACCCGTCTGTTATTATTCCTCCTGTGGTTGAAAAAGTGAAATGGAAAGATCCTAAAAGTAATATTGCGGCTGTGATAGGAAGTATTGATTCTCATAAACAGACTGATAAATCAATATACAGGGCTCTAACAGACGGATACGATCAAGTTCATATATATGGAGCAATGACGGATCCAGTATACTACAAAGATAAAGTTTTGCACTTTGTAGAATCTGAAGCGGCTGTTTTAAAAGGTGTAGTATGTAATAGGAGGAAGATGTATAAGCATGTGTCAAAAGTGTATCATTCCTCTATTAGAGAAACTTATGGACTTGTTGAGGCTGAATGTAAGCTTGCTGGTATTCCTTTTGACGGTCCTAGCAATAATCAGGATATTTTAGATAAAAGTGAGATCTTGGAGAGATGGAAAAAGATATTAGTTTAAAAGA
>Ga0208315_1001709_pt1 | contig 10678 bp, 20 predicted proteins | sample MalvireepMed_215_FD_184239 | JGI IMG/M metagenome (GOLD analysis project Ga0208315, IMG submission 184239) | Marine viral communities from the Global Malaspina Expedition - Malaspina viral metaG DeepMed_215 (SPAdes) (version 2) | ecosystem: Environmental > Aquatic > Marine > Oceanic | place... | reverse complement strand
ATCCAGGCGGACGGCGTGGCGGGGTGGCGGGCGTGGTTGCGTCGTGCTTGCGTGCATACTGCGGAGCGGTGCAAACTTTAAATCATTGGATACGGGGGGTCGATCAGGATCCCGCAGCACGCATTCAAGGGGGTCGATCAGGTTCTAGCAGGTGGCGGGTTGGAGGGTGCGGTTATGCTATCCCTTCAGCCTTTATATACTGCCATTTTGTACCAACACTAGGACAAACACTAAGCACTTGTAACACACTGGCCACGGGGTTATATTTGATTAATTAGTAACTAAATAGAGGTAAACAAATGGACTTACAAAACATCAACTGTGAAGCCCCAAACTGGGAACCGCTTGAGGGTTTACATAAACTCTATCCTGAATTGTTCAGCATGGATGATTTTATGTGGATGCACTCAATAAATGGGATTGAATGCTACAAGCATCGATTGATGCGTAACTATATTAACATTGACAGCAACGGCGACTTTTGGAAGTATACCAATCTACAAGGTGCAGGCGGAGGCGGTAAACATGGATATGTAAAAATAGATGATATTGAAGCAAGCAGGAAACTGTACAAAATGAATGAGTATCAACAGCAATTCGACGCTCGGCACGGAGTACACCAATAGAGTCTAACTGATGAGCCCTAAACGGGCGAAACAGCCCCATTTAATGGGGTTGTCTTAGACATTAATAAAAGAGGTAAACACAATGACTAAAAAACAAATGGAATCGGAGGCGGTTTTGACTGTTGGTTCAGGATTGAGCAAGACAACCAAAATGCCATGCTCAAGTTTTAACCTGTCCGCCTTGGATTGTATTACAGGCTCCAAGCTTGTAAAAATAGAGGGCACTGTCTGCTTTGGTTGTTATGCATTAGACGGCAACTACAGGCGGTTTAATTGGATAAATAAACTACGACCTAAAACCGAAAAGATAAGGAATGACGGTTGGATTGATTCGATGGTGTGGTTAATCAATAACACTAATAAAGGTGATAAGGAGTACTTCCGTTGGCACGATAGCGGGGATATTCAAAGCCTTGAACACCTGAAAAAAATAGTGGAGGTATGTAAACAAACTCCAACCGTGAAACATTGGTTACCAACCCGTGAATATAAATTCATTAGGGATTTTCTATTTTGGGAGGAGTTCCCCGATAATTTAATTGTCAGGTTGTCCGCTCATTTAATAGATAAATTACCCCCTTCAATGCGGGGTGTTTGCGGGTCAACAGTCACCAAAAATGACGAGCCGTTAGGCTTTAACTGTCCATCAAATACGCAGGAAAATAAATGTCTGGATTGCCGTGCGTGTTGGAATAAATCCGTGGACATAGTTTCTTATAATTACCATTAAACCAAGGAGAACCGCAAAATGAAACAATACTATAAAACACTAAAAGAGGCTAAAAAAGCACAGAAATTGATGGGCTATGATGTTCGTATTTTTGATATGGGAAAACATCGAAAGATTAGAAGGTTTTTTGTAGGATCGCTTATTGAATGGCTGAATTTCGCTAGATAAGGAGTACGCCAACCCAACCACGCTTGGTAGTTTTCCAAGGTTCGATTCCTTGGCGTGGTTCTCACTAAACTAGAAACAAACAGAGGAGATACGCAAAAATGAAACACACAAAAGGTAAATGGTTCACTCGTAAATGTGCAGATGGAGAAATAGACATTGCCTCACAGTTAACCGAAACAAGGCAAAGCCCATCAATAGCAATTGCCCTGCCTGTCAGTAGTATGCTAGCCAAGATTGGCGGAGGCTCGACAGAGGCAAACGCTAGGCTAATGGCATCTTCACCTGTTATGCTTGAGGCATTGCAGGAGATTGAAAAATTTGCTAAGGAAGAATTTCCTACAAGTAGTGCTTTGTTGAAACATAGTTCACCATCTTATGATTTAGTTGCCAGTATGAAATACGACCTCCTGCAAAGGATATTAATTATAACACACAAAGTAATCGCCAAAGCGGAAGGTCAAGAACCACCTGTAATTACAGGCGATAAGGATACTGACGAACTCTTGGAAATTGAAAGATGTAACCAAGAGGATAAGCCGTGGGAGATGGGCACAGATCAAGAAGGTATTTTAATGCTAGACTGTGAACATAAGAATAAACCAATTTATCAACCTGAAGAGAAGGATACGGGCATTCCTGAAAGCTACACCTGTGACGATTGTGGCAAGGAATTTGATATACCTGAACCTGACTTCGACTTAATGAATAAGGAGTGAATATGAAACCAAAAATAGTGATAGTAATTGAATCCAATACATTTGAACCAAAGGTTCACGGTATTTTTGATTCCGAAGAAGAGGCGGAAAAATTCTTTGTGGAAAATATCGCAAAAGATTGGACGGAAAAAAACTGGCACGATAAAAATGTTTTCTATGTTGAACTTGCAATTAGCAATCAAGTGAAAAAGTGGGATGAACTTCAGCAGGAATATAGATAAGGAGGTAACCAACCTAACTGATGAGCCTTGAAATAGGCGAAACTATGGGATTAAATTCCCATAGTCTTAGGTAAACATAAAAAGGAGAATAACCTATGAAAAAAGAAAAACAATACTATGGTCACCTGTGCAGATTGCCAAACACGGCAAAAAATAAGGCAATGGTCAAATTCTTGAGAAAAATGATGAAAGAGTCCGATTCGAGATGGCAATTAGTTCTTAAAGGTAGACACCCAATTGAAGGAAAAAACTACGGATATGGCGGTAATTTGCCCCTTAAATATGCACAGTCATTTTCTATCTATGTCGTTCCAAGAAAATCAGTAAGAAATGCTGAAATGAGTCAGAACCAAAAAAGATGGCAAAAGGAATGGCGGAATAAAAATACCCTTGATCAAGTAACCAAACTCATCAATGCCCATACTTACAGAGAACGGAACGGTTTGGAGCATTACAGAGTCGTTACGCCTCAAATGTTGGAAGAAAAATAACGGTACGATAATGACTAAGGTATTCAGTATGTTTTCAGGCATTGGCGGTTTCGAATTGGGACTGCTGATGTCTGAAAGGAAGGTAAGACTTGTCGGCTACTCTGAAGTCGACAAGTATGCAATAAAGATATTTGAAAAACAATTCAAAGGAATAAAGAACTATGGCGACGCAACAACTATCGATGAAACTAAACTCCCAAAATTCGACCTACTCGTTGGAGGGTTTCCTTGCCAAGCATTCTCTGTGGCAGGAAAGCTTCGAGGATTTGACGACACAAGAGGTACTCTCTTTTTTGATGTCGCACGGATTCTCGCCCACAAAAAACCCAAACATTTTATACTCGAAAATGTACGAGGTTTATTATCTCATGACTCTGGAAGAACTTTCCAGACAATCCTTAAAGTTCTCACCGACATTGGGTATATGGTGCAATGGGAAGTATGCAATAGTAAGAACTACGGAGTCCCGCAGAATAGGGAAAGAGTGTATATTGTCGGACATCTTAGAGGAAACAGTCGACCCCAAATATTTCCTATCGGAAAAATCAATGAAGAAGATAGTCGAAACAACCACCCAAAGGAAATAACTAAAAATATGTCAATGGGATACCGTGTGTATGATACAGACGGTGTGTCAACCACATTACGAGCCCATGGCGGTGGTATAGGGGCAAAGACAGGCCTTTATCAAATAATAAAAAGAAGCGGTAAAATAAAAGCAGATCAGGATAACGCCAGTTGCCTTACAGGAGGTGCAAGAGGCGATGGGAACCACTCATATACTGATTGGATTGTACGAGCCTGTTTGACTCCAGATAGGCTCAACAAAAAGCAGAATGGTAGGCGGTTTAAAGATAATGAAGAGCCTATGTTTACTTTAACAGGTCAGGATAAGCACGGCGTAATGATCAATTCATTGATCAGGCGATTAACTCCATTGGAATGTGAAAGACTTCAGGGGTTTCCTGATGGATGGACAGAAGGAGTATCAGACACGCAAAGATATAAATGCTTAGGCAATGCAGTCACGACAAATGTGGTATGCGAGATTGCCAAAAGATTATTAAAATAACGGAAAACTGCAAACGTTTGCGATTGATATTATATTATTATAATCCTCTAATTTTATGTTATGAAATGTGAAAATAAAGAGGAGAAACAGGAAATGAAACATTATCTAGACATAGAATACGAAAACGGCGACGTTTGTAAGTTTGTATTGCCAATCGTTGAGGCACTTAACAAGACAAAACTCCCCGTTAAAAACTGTTGGTGCGGATTAGACATTTGTGAGGATCATATTTGGAAGATTCACCATGGTGGAGGGAAAGATAGAGGAACTATATATCTTCACAACGAGGCAGATGCTAATAAAGCCATTAAGGAGTTGGAGGATAAAGATGCAAAAGATTCAAAAGGTGAAGGATGGAAAATATCTCTCTGGATTTATTCTAACCAACAATACCAAGTTGTCGTAGAAAAAGCAGATTTAGAGGAGCGAAGAAGAGAGGCTGTATATCAGAGAGAAAAAGAGTATAGTAAGAAATTAAGAGAATGGGCTAATAGTTAATGGATCAAGGTTACAGCGAACCGCGCTAGCGGTACCAAAAGATTATTAAAATGAGTGATGTTGAAACGAGGATGAAGTCGAGAGCGATAATATCAAACGGAATGGATTCTGGCTCCTCATCACTCAAAGATTTATGGAATTGCAGCAATCGCAAAAAGCATAAAATAACGGTATACCTGAGTATACCTTAATCAAAGAAAATCGATTTTAGGGACAAATTTGGGAGCCGTTTTTTTCAAATTTCCCTGAAATCCACAAAAAGAAGGAGATACGCAAAATGGGTAAAGTAAAAGCGTGGCTTATGGATATGGAGGAAGATGCAACCAGAATGAGTGCCAACGATTTCAGGATGCGACACGGCGAATGTCATATGTACATATGGGAAACGGCGAATGGTCCCGAATTCCCAAATGCTGCAGACTGCGAACCAGGTGGGGAGGAGCACAAAAAAGAAGAGCAAATAAAATGAGGCTCAATTATATATATGAGGGGGATGTAATAGATCACCTTTTGGAATTCCCTGATGGATCTGTACAATGCGTGGTTACTTCCCCACCATTTTTTAACTTGCGTGATTACGGCCAAGAAGGGCAAATAGGCCTTGAAAAAACGCCTGAAGAATATGTAGATAAGATGGTCAGGGTATTTGGTGAGATCAAGAGGGTCCTAAAAGATGATGGAACGGTATGGCTGAATCTGGGAGATAGTTACTCTGCTGGGACTATGACAAAGCATACGGGCGAGGCAAGGAAAAATCGTGATATGACAGCGATGAGTGGCATAATAAGAAAATATAACAAGCCGAAAAATCTTATTGGCATACCCTGGCGTGTGGCATTTGCCCTGCAAAATGATGGATGGTATTTAAGGCAGGATATCATATGGCACAAGCCTAACCCTATGCCTGAATCTGTAAAAGATCGTTGCACCAAAGCACATGAATATATTTTTTTACTAAGCAAGTCGGATAAATATTACTACGACGCAGATGCGATCAGGACTCCATTGAAAGATGGGACAATTAGAAGACTTTTAGAAAAAAATATTGACAATCAGCGAGGATCTATAACCCCAAGTAAATCAAATGGACCAATGAAAGCAGTTGGCGGTAAAGATTGGCAAAGCCATATGGCAGGTGGCGGATCAAAAATAAAAGGACATAAAGGATACTTTGATAAAGACGGTAATCCAACTTGTGGGCCAACCGCTAATCGTAAATCAGTGTGGAAGATAAATACACAGCCTTATAAGGAGGCTCATTTTGCTGTATTCCCGCCAGAACTCCCTGAACTGTGCATCAAGGCAGGGACTAAGGAAGGGGACATTGTCCTTGATCCGTTCTTTGGATCTGGCACTACAGGATGGGTGGCTCAACGGCTTGGTCGTAAATGGATAGGCATAGAATTAAATCCTGAATATATTGAAATCGCTAAGAAAAGATTTGTACAGCAAGAATTATTTACTTAAACAAGGAGATACGCAAAATGAGTGAAGTAAAAGTCGATCCGATAGAACACGACAGAAAGACTTTATTGGAACAAATAAGTAAAATGTTCAAGAAGAAATATCACAAGCGTTTGTATGGATTAAATTATCAGGATGTAACGAGGTTATACTCTTCAATAAAGAGAATGGGTGCATTCTGATTTTATTTCCTAAATTGCCTAATGGTAATGTACTTTGGACCTGCGATAATTGTGGGAGAAAAGGAGCAATAACTAGCCCCACGGCAGCAGTTGCAATTTATTGTGAATGTGATCGTAAAGTCCATCCAGAGTGCAATAACCGATGGTATAATGAAGGGCTTTATTTAAATAAGAAAGGAAAAGGTAATGAATAAAATAGAGGTAATTACCAACATCGCATTGCTAGGATATGTCCCAATAGTGATTTACCTGGCACACTTGAAAACTAAGTTAAATATGCTTAATTTCAGGAAAGAAAAATGGCGTCAAACTGCTTTGATGCTTGAAAAAGAAAGAAAGGAGGGAGAGCTTGCAAAACTCTATCTCAATTAACAGGACTAAGGTATTTAATCTTTTGTCCAACACTAGAGGAAAGATCTTCACGGCAGCCTTTAATAAAAAGGATGGTTCTTACCGAGAAATGAACGCCCGTACAGGCGTAGGCAGACATCGGAGAACTAAGGATAAAAAGTCGTTTGCCCACAGTGAAAATAATCCGTACTTTTCAGTGTTTGACCTTCAAAAAGGTCAATACAGGGTCATCAACCTTGAAACATTGTATTGGATAAAGTTCGGAGGTATTAAGTATGTGGTAAGCGACGGTTGGAAAAACTAATTTCATTCGTTCATCCTCTACACAGGTGGGGGTCATTTTATATGACCCCTGCCTTTTTTATTGTGAAAATAAAAAACATTATTTATAAAATCATCACTGATGAGTTAAAAAAAATTAAAGTCAATAAACTTGATAAAAAAAGTACGCTTGTGAATTTCACAAGTTCAATCAAAAAGAAAATCGAAAAAACAATGGGAGAGTATTATGGATCTGGATACAAGTCTTCTACAGACAAAGACGGCGAAGGAGATAGTAAGGGTATTAAAGAAAACAAAGGGAATCGCTAGGAAAGATACTAGGTGTTATAGAAGTATAATCCGTGAGGCTGACGAAGTGATTGCAGCTTTTGAAGAGGCTGATAGAAAAATAAAAAGGGGATGCCCAGAAATCGTATCAAATAGAAATTTAAAAAAACCGTACACTTTAAACTTATGAAGTGTCCCAAATGCCTTTCTAATTTTGCCTATACGGGCACTTTTACCTATGTAGACGACCATGGGGGAGTTAGCGAGGCGTTTTGCTATTGTACTAAATGTAAAGAAGATATAACTGAAAGGGTTACAGATGAGTGGATCGAGTCATGCACTAAACGAACTAATAAAAACTCTAAAAGAGAGGGTAGAGGAACTGGAGGAACAGGTAGAGGGACTGAAAACGAAAGTCAAAGTACACGAAGACAGGGCTGATGAGTGGATGGAATTATATAAAAAATTAGAAGACAAGTATAACGAATTAAATAATAAGGAAACTGATGAACATAATTAATATTTATGATAAATATATAAATAAAAAACGAGAGAAAAACGAAGAAGTAAGATATAAAAATTATAAAAACTGGTTCCACGCAAGTGGATCAGGTTCCTGCGTAAGAAAACATTACTTTGCTAATGTAGAAAATGCTCCCAGAGCACCTAAATCACCAGATACCCTGAGATTGTTCAGGCTAGGAGATATCGTTCACAATGATGTTCAAGCTGCCGTATCTCAATTTGCCATAACAGACAAGGTGGAAGTATACATTGAACACGAAATCAGGATTCCTGAATTGAATGTTCGTGGCTTTCTGGATATGGTAATTGTAGATGATGATGAACTGTATGATATAAAAACCTGCAATGGCGGTAAGTACAAGAGGTTGTTTGGCGGGAAGATGAATGTATTCAATGAGCCTACGAATTATTATTTACAGGTTGGTACTTATGGTCATTGGTATGAACAGGAGAAGAAAAGACCCCTTAAAAAGCTAGCATTGATATATTACAATAAGGACACCTCTGAAATGGAGGAAATGATTGTTTCACGGAGTTATATGCAACGAGCTGTTCGGTATTGGGAACGAGTAAAAAGAGAGTTTGCTTATGGCCTACCGCCAGTTAAACTTGGATTTGCTCCGATGAAGAAATGGGAATGCAACCCAAAGTATTGTGATTTTTATGCACACTGCGGAGGTGGTCTAGATAAGTGACAGACTGGATGAAAGAGAAGAGCGGTCAGGAAGGTCTGAAAGCAGAAGATAGATTCAAGGCTTGGTGCGAAGAGCGTGGGAATGCCGTTTATAGTTCTCCAGAGTCAATGAATATTAATGATCACATAGACTTTATAATCTATAATACAGATAAAAACCGCTATACTGTTGATATCAAGGGGCTTAAGAGGATTGAAAGAGACTCAGGAAAGCAGGATGAATGGACTTGGATAGAGTTTGCAAATGTAAATGGCAAACGAGGATGGCTGTATGGCAAGGCAGACTATATTGTTTTTGAGCGTCGTAACGGATGGCTATTTGTTAAGCCTAAAAAACTGCGTGACTTCGCAGAGAAAAGGGTGAATCGAAGTGACTGTGCGGATCGACCATCGGCAGCCAAGTACAAAATATACCGCAGGGATGGTCGCCAGGATGAAATCGCATTAGTCGAACTTAAAGAATTAGTTAAGATAGGGAAGTTTGTTAATGATACGAAATAGTATGATCAAAATAAAAGGCAATTACATAAATCTAGATAGGATAGTTTTTGTAGAAACAAGTATAACTTCGCAAGGTGGCACCATAAATTTCTACCTGGAAAAGTTCCAGAAATTTGAATTTTTGTTTGGATCTAACGAGTCTAGGGAGTATCATAAGATTATAAATGCGCTTGATAAAAAAATTATTACTTCATCAACGCAACCGCCCAAGACCGTGGAGCTAGGCAAGCCAAATAATGTGGAAGAGGTCATCGAATATTTTAAAGAACTTAAAATAAAAGATGCTGAGAATAGTGCAAAAAAATTTTACAATCATTATGAAGGACTGAATTGGTACAGGGGGAAGACAAAGATAAAGAAGTGGAAAAACTGCGCCAATGCTTGGGATTTCGAGAAGGAACCCGATGAAGAAGAAATTGAATATCAAAAAGCACGAAGAGCTTTACGCAGCTGATTTATTAGAATGGGTAGGAATACCAAGAAATGAGAACGAAAAACTTTGGGAAGAGCTTTCACGACTATTTGGTCAGTATAGCAAGGAGGAGATAAGTAGTGTCTATGAAGATATTATGTTTAAATGCCAGACCCCAAACGGGCAAATGCGTGGGACCCTCCCGTTATTACAGGACATCAAAGAGATTCTCCGAAGGGCGAAGCATCGCAGGACAGATATTGTTAAAGCACATCACGGACACACAATGCTCTGCCCTAAATGTGGGTCAGCCTATCCTATGGATCAGTACAGGTGTTTCGATGGGTATATTATTGAACCGATTGGCGGAGGGTACACACAGGCTATCCCTTGCAGGGACACAAATGACCCAAAGGTTGGCCCATTGCTTAAAAAGCATAAGCTTGAAACAATACCGCCTGAATTATTAGGAAAAAAGAATTGAGCAAAAGTGCTATAATATTTTTTCCAGTTAACCTAAGTTGTTTAAATTAACAGTTCAGGTTGGCTATGGAAAAAGTTATAATGTTTGGTTGGCACCTCGCATTCGGTGGGAACTACCATGCTCGATAAATTAAACTGAATATAATAAATATGTCAGCGTTTTCATCAATAAAGAGGAGTAATATGAAGGAATTTAAATTACAATTAATAGTAAAAGGCTCTCCCGATATGGATATAGATACCATAAAATTATATCTGGAGACTTTTATGATTAATCCAGGGACTTTGGAACATCTTATACTCAAATCAGCAGCGGGCGACAAAATGCCAGCGATTGGATTTGATATCCAAAGTATAGAATTAAAGAAAGAAAAGGAAAAAGAAGATGAAACTACCACACCAAGTAGAAAACCCAAAGGAAGAAAACCCAAAAAGTCTGTTTCAGGAACTGTCTGAAAAGAATGTAAATGAACACACTGAAACAAAGGGCAATCGTGGGCAGAAACAGTTAACATACCTGTCGTGGCCTTACGCTGTTAATGAACTAAAAAAGGCCTGCCCAGATGCATATTGGGAAGTGTCAAAGTTCAAATATGTAGGACAGGAAGGTGTTCAGTACCAGCTCCCTTATATGAGGGACAAGAGCGGTTATGCCTATGTTGAGGTTACAGTCTACGCTGATGGCGTTCCTGCAACACAGATACATCCAGTGCTAGACAACTACAATCGAGCCGTTAGAGATCCTGATAGTTTTGCTGTAAATTCCGCTATTATGCGTGGGTTAACTAAGGCGATCAGCTTACACGGATTGGGGCTATACATTTATGCTGGTGAGGATCTACCTGAAACAGACGATGGAAAAAAATAACCTTCCAGATAAAAATGAAATGACGGCAACGGTAAAGCTGTCCTATAGTGAAGTCCACAGACTGATTGAAACGCTTATGTATACGATACAGATGAGAGATGAAAGCGATGGTCCTGCAATGAAAGGG
>Ga0208315_1001704_pt1 | contig 10694 bp, 11 predicted proteins | sample MalvireepMed_215_FD_184239 | JGI IMG/M metagenome (GOLD analysis project Ga0208315, IMG submission 184239) | Marine viral communities from the Global Malaspina Expedition - Malaspina viral metaG DeepMed_215 (SPAdes) (version 2) | ecosystem: Environmental > Aquatic > Marine > Oceanic | place... | reverse complement strand
ACAAAAACGCTTGTTAAAGACAAGATTTTGTCATTACGTGAAGCAACAACATGGCTCGAATACAAGACAGGACGCAGTTTAAGCCACGTAGGTTTAAAAAAAATAATAGATAATGAATGATTGGGATACGAATCCACAGAATTATATGCAAGATTCTGAAGGTGAGTTCATCTTTAAAAAAGATGGGACGCCACGTAAAAGATCAGGTAGACCTAAAGGTTCTCCTTCAAGGGGTTATAACTTTCATTCTAAGACGAAAGCTCGTATGCAGACAGAAAAACGTTTGCGTACTAAAAAGAAACTTTTAGCTAAAACACAATCAAAAGTATCAGCATATCGTAATTCAATTAATACTGCTAACGCAACTTTAGCTAAATTAGACGATACAGAAGCAAGTACAGCAGGAAAAGTTACACTTGATACAGACTTAGAAGAACTCTCTGAAGATCTTCAAGATGAAGCACCAATTATTTTTCAACCTAATGAGGGTCCTCAGACAGAGTTCTTAGCAGCTTCAGAAAAAGACGTACTCTATGGCGGGGCCGCAGGGGGCGGTAAATCCTACGCTATGTTAGTAGACCCTCTGCGGTTCTGCCACCGTTCTGCTCATAGAGGGCTTATACTACGACGTTCTATGCCAGAATTAAGAGAATTAATAGATAAATCAAGAGAATTATATCCAAGAGCATTCCCAGGTTGTAAATTTAGAGAAGTAGAAAAGCTTTGGAACTTCCCAAGTGGAGCTAAAATAGAGTTTGGATTCCTTGAGCGGGATGCAGATGTGTATCGTTATCAGGGCCAAGCCTATTCTTGGATTGGTTTTGATGAGATTACTCACCTACCAACTGAATTTGGTTGGAACTATTTAGCTTCTAGACTGCGTACTACTGATTCTGAGATTATGCCTTACTTACGTTGTACAGCGAATCCTGGCGGTGTAGGGGCACATTGGGTTAAGAAGAGATATGTAGATCCTTATGAACCGAATGAATCTTTTAAGGGGGATGATGGTCTAACTCGTAAGTTTATACCAGCCCGACTAATTGATAATCCATATCTTGCAGATGATGGACGTTACGAAGAGATGCTAAAAGCGTTGCCTCCTGTGCAACGTAAACAACTTCTTGAAGGTAATTGGGATATAGCTGAAGGTGCAGCTTTTACAGAATTTGATCCTAATGTACACATTATTACACCCTTTCAAATTCCTGTTCATTGGGAACGTGTTAAAGGAATTGACTATGGTTATGCCTCAGAAAGTGCCTGTATATGGGCAGCAGTTGATCCATCTGATGGAACTTTAATTATTTATAGAGAATTATACCGAAAGGGCTTGACAGGAGTTGATTTAGGGACTATAATAACAAATATGGAATTAGAAGATCCTTTTTCTGTGCAGGGTGTACTCGATAGTTCTGCATGGGCAAGGACAGGAACAACAGGCCCTACAGTAGGTGAATCCTTACAACGAGAAGGGCATAAACTACGCAGGGCCGATAAAAATAGAATTCAGGGGAAAATTCAAGTTCACGAATACTTAAAGCTAAAGCAAAGCGGAAGGCCACAATTGCAACTTTTTAATACTTGCCCTAACCTGATACGCGAGCTTCAAAGTATTCCTTTGGATAAGAATAATCCTGAAGACGTAGATACTCATGCGCCAGATCATGCGTATGACGCTTTACGGTATTTAATTATGTCTAGGCCAAAGATTAATGATCCATTAAGTCAAATGCGACATTTGAGAATGGAACAAGCTTATACACCTTCTGATATGGAGTTTGGATATTGAACTTTAAAGATGTTAGAGAGTTAGATCAAAATAAAAAATTAGAAATGCAAATTATATCTAAAAAGGGGCGTAAGGGTATTGCTATTAAGAAAAAGATGCGTAAAGGAACACTTACAGCTTCAGCAAGTAGGTCTAAATATGGTGGTAAAAAAGTTGAACTCGGATTTAAGATACCGCTAAAATGAGGACATTAAATGGCAGAAGATAATACTTTTATAGACAATGCTGATAATCTTTATTTTGAAGATGTTGAAGGTGAAGAAGGTAAATCTTTATCTTTAGACGAAACATTAAGTAATCAATTTGTAGCTTTATTACTTGATAGGTTTTCTTCAGCAGAAGATGCTCGTTCTCTTGATGAAGGGCGTTGGATTACAGGCTATCATAATTATCGTGGTTTATATCCGAAGAATGTACGATTTAGAGAGTCAGAGAAATCTAGAGTTTTTGTTAAGATAACTAAAACAAAAGTTCTTGCAGCTTTCGGACAACTTGTAGATGTCATTTTTGGTGCAGGTAAATTTCCTATAGGTATTTCAGAAACTAAAGTACCTGAAGGAATTTCAGAACATGCACATCTAGACATAACAAATCCTTTACCAGGAATAGAAACAACGGCTTCTCCCGAAGAAGAAGCACCAGAACCAGAAGAACAGGAGGACCCGTTTGATGTTGGATACGAAGGCGACGGTAAAGTACTCAGACCAGGAGCAACTTTTAGAACAGGAAAATTCGATGAAATCGAAGACGAAGCAGAAGATCTCGGGCTGTTGCGGCCAGGGCTGTTGCCAACACCAGAAACGATGGAACTCAGCCCCGCACAAAAAGCAGCAAGAAGGATGGAAAAATTAATTCATGATCAAATTGAAGAATCAAATGGATCTAGTGAAATTCGTAATGCTTTGTTTGAGTCTGCTTTGTTCGGTACAGGTATTGTAAAAGGGCCATTTAATTTTAATAAGATATTAAATCGTTGGGAGGAAGATGAAGAAGGAGAAAGAACTTATAGACCAGTGGATGTTCGTGTTCCTCGTATTGAGTTTGTCAGTATTTGGGATTTCTTTCCCGATCCAAACGCCACTAATATATCCGAATGTGAATATGTATTCCACCGGCATAAGCTCAACCGCTCTCAGTTACGGGCCTTATCAAGGATGCCTTACTTTAATAAAGACGCCATACGAACCTGCTTGTCAATGGGGCCAAACTATGTTCAAAAGGACTACGAACACGAATTAAAGGACGATCAGCGAGGACAAGAATACGGTTCAGGACAATTTGAAGTACTTGAGTATTGGGGTATCATGGATGCTGAGTATGCTCGTGAAGTCGGTATGGAACTTAGTGAGGATATAGATGATCTTGATGAAGTGCAAGTTAATGCTTGGATATGCAATGGAACTCTTTTAAGATCTGTTGTGAATCCGTTTACACCACATAGACTCCCTTATCATTCTTTTGCTTACGAAAAGAATCCTTATAGTTTCTTTGGTATAGGTGTAGCTGAGAATATGGATGACTCTCAGAAGATTATGAATGGTCATGCTCGAATGGCTATTGATAATCTTGCGCTGTCAGGTTCACTTATCTTTGATGTAGATGAATCTGCTCTTGTAGGTGGACAATCGATGGAAGTATATCCTGGTAAAGTATTTAGACGCCAAGCAGGAATGCCAGGACAAGCTATACATGGAGTTAAGTTTCCTAATACGTCTAACGAGAATATGATGATGTTTGACCGCTTTAGGCAACTTGCTGACGAACAAACAGGTATTCCTAGTTATTCACACGGTCAAACAGGTATACAAAGTATGACAAGAACTGCTTCAGGTATGTCAATGTTACTTGGTGCAGCTTCTTTAAATATTAAAACTGTTATAAAGAATTTAGATGATTTCCTACTAAAACCCCTTGGAGAGTCTTACTTCCAATGGAATATGCAATTCTTAGAAGATAAACTAGGCGCTGTAGGAGATCTAGAAGTTAAGGCAACAGGTACAAATAGCCTGATGCAGAAAGAGGTACGAAGTCAAAGACTCACAACATTCTTACAAACTGTACAGAATCCTGCTGTGGCTCCCTTCGTTAAAATTAATAAGCTTATTAGTGAGCTTGCCTATAGTCTTGATCTTGATCCAGATGAATTACTCAATGATCCTGATGAAGCCGCTATCATGGCACAAATTATAGGAATGCAAAATGCTGGACAAAACACAGGCGAAGAAGCTAGCCCCGCTGGTGCACAACCCGCAGGTATGGGAGCCGTTCCAGGCGCACCTCCAGGCCCTCAAGAACTTGGAGCTACAGGCACTGGCGGTGGCAACATCGGAACTGGAGGTGTTCCGTTGCCAGGGGAGGGTGAGTTCTCTGGTACGCCTAGAGCAGTTGTCGGCTGAAGTTAAAGAAGCATTAGAAAGGGAAGAATAATATGGCTAAATCACAGCAAATGTCTCCAGAAGAAGCTACTGCTATAAAAGAGAGAATGTTCCAAAATTGGAAGCGTTCTTATGAAGAATATCGTAAGATGTCAGATGAAGAACGACTTAGTACTAAGGGACAAGCTTTAAAATTTCAAGTAGAGGATATGGATGAGAATATAAGAGCAGAATATCAACAAAGATTGGAACGAGAGAGACAAGAAAAAGAGGGAAAAAGAAAAGGTTTAGCTAGAGGAGGCAGTCAGCTATTAGTTCCTGTTGAGATGCAAGATGAACTACCTAGTCGGGATTTACCTCCTGAAGAATCAGAAATTTCTTCTATTCTTGGAGGAGATCCTTTAACTGCTCTAGAAGCTGCACAAGAACCTGATGCTCAAATGGAAATGGAATATATTGACTATGTAGTTGATACAGCTTTAGACGAGAGTGAACAAAATTATTTAATGGGTGCTTTAGAAGGAGACCCAAAATTAAGTAATATTTTTGATAAGGTCGTAGAAACGGCCTCAGAATTTACTGGTGACGGTCCTGTAGAAGGTCCCGGCACTGGTCTTTCAGACTCTATACCTGCACGATTGTCAGATGGAGAGTTTGTAATGACGAAGGAAGCTACTGATGAAATAGGTGCTGATAATCTTGAACGTTTGATGCGTGATGCTGAAAATGGAGAGATTCGACGTACTAGTTATGGTGGTGGACTTCAAGAATATGCATTTGGTGGACTGGCAAGAGATGATGAAAAGTCACTCTTAGAAGACGATGAAGAAGAGATCAGAAAACAAATGATCTCAGCTAATCGTATGCCAAGTGTCATATAAGGAGATAGAGCTACCCGTAAGGCCCTCTATCATTTAATTATAACGGCTACCTTGGAGTAGGCAAGCCCCAATCTTAGTTCTAGGCCAAAGAACTAATTAGTTTGGCTACCTTGCACGAGACAAGCCCCGTGAAGGAGAAGTGATATGTCAGAAATAGAGGAGAGTTTAGAAGAACCAGAAGCGAATCCATACAATGCAAAGAAGGCTTGGCATAAGCCAGACGGCCCTCAAATGCAAAGTGCAGATTCGCTATTTTACGAAGGTCAGGCTACCCCACAACAAGAGGCCCCTGATGAAGATGAGCAGGATGCTCCACCTAAACGTAAAAGAGCTAATTATAAAAAAAGATACGATGATTTAAAGAAGCATTACGATGATAGGGTTTCACAATTTAAACAACGAGAGCAAGAACTCTTAGCTGAAACTCGGGCCTCACAGCCTCAGTATGAAGCACCAAAGAGTATTGAAGATCTCGAAAAGTTTAGAGAAGAATATCCTGATTTGTATGAAACAGTTGAAACTGTTGCTCATATGCAAAGTGAACGTCAAGTTCAAGAGCTTCAAGGACAATTATCAGCTATACAACAACGTGAAACTGATATAATGCGCCGAGAAGCAGAGACAGACTTGCGTACTCGTCATCCTGATTTTGAAGATATTCGGGGTAACGAAGACTTTCATAATTGGGCAAAGGAGCAACCTGAAGAAATACAAGATTGGGTTTATAAAAATCCTAATAATGTAGCATTAGCTTCTAAGGCCATTGATCTTTATAAATTAGAAAATGGTGTTCAAACTTTACAGCCTCGGAGACAATCACAACAACAGTCTAGACAAGGTTCAGCAGCAGATATGGTCTCAACTAAAACTACGACGGTAGATGCAGCTAAACCAGATAAAATTTGGACTGAACGGGAGATTGCTGCTATGTCTATAGATGAGTTTGATGCTCTTGAAGAAGAGATTAATCAAGCTGTCAATGAAGGCAGAGTAGTTAAATCATAATTTTTGTCTAATTTGGAGTAAATAAATATGGCATATAATCAAAGTGACCAATACTTTGAGCCTAGCACAGATACTGATGCCAACTTTGGTAACTCCGTAGCTAATCAAAATAATTCGTTTTTCTTACCTGCTGTCTATTCTAAGAAGGTTCTAAACTTCTTCAGGAAAGCCTCTGTAATTGAAGCTATCACCAACACCGATTATGCTGGTGATATTGCTAACTTTGGCGATTCTGTAAAGATTATTAAAGAACCGACGATTACTGTTTATCAGTATGAGCGTGGCGCAGATGTAACGCAAACGAAACTAACTGATGCTGAGATTACGTTAGTTGTAGATACGGCTAACGCCTTTAAGTTCAAGGTTGATGACATTGAATCAAATATGTCTCATGTGAACTGGCGTGAAACGGCCTCATCTGCAGCAGCGTATGCATTACGTGATGCATTTGACGAAGGTGTACTCGCTACTATGTTTAGTGGTGTAAGTGCTTCTAGTCCTAATCACATTCTTGGTTCAGATAGTGCAACTGATCTTGCGGCGGGTACGTTTGATGGTACAGGTAATCTTGACATTGGTTTTGGTACGGATGAACATGATCCTATAGATATCTTGGGACATATGGCTCGTCTTATGGACGATCAGAATATTCCTGAAGAGGGACGGTGGTTTGTAGCCCCGCCTCAATTCTATGAGGTTCTTACTGGTACGGCGTCCAAACTCTTGTCAGTCGATTACAATGCTGGTCAAGGTTCAATCAGAAACGGTCTAGTAACTTCTGGAAAACTGCGTGGGTTCAATATGTACAAGTCCAATAACATTGCTGACACATCTAATGCTGCTGGTAAAGTTATTGCGGGACATATTAGTTCAACTGCAACGGCTCAGACGATTACGAGTTCCGAAGTATTGCGTGATCCTGATAGCTTTGGTGATATTTGTACGAGGTCTTCATGTATATGGAGCTAAAGTACTACGATCTGAAGCATTAGTATCTGCGTTCTACGGCGTGGACTAATAATTAAGAGAATTGGGAGTCGGATGCGGCTCCCTTTTCTTTTGTCTAATCATTAATTAAAGGAAAAAAATATGGCAAGCCCAGTTATTAATATAAGAGATACAGGAAGAAATTCCGCAAGGACAGGAGATGTTCGTGCGCTTTCGGATAATGTAGTAAGTTCTTGGACTTCAACAACGACAGGTACTATTGCAGTTACAGCAGGAGCAAATACTGATGTTTCATTTACACAACCAGCAGATACGATTCTTCGTAATCTAATTGCTATTCCGGCAGGTAACATTGTTACAGCAGGGGCAAGCGGTGATGATGTAGACTTTTCATTAGGTACGTCTTCAGGTGGTACTCAAATTATTGCTACTGAAGCTATTCTAGATGATGGTGGTTCAGCAGTAACTTGGACAGCTAATGCACCTTTGTATCTTATACAAGATTCACATGGTCATGCTGCAAATCAATTTGTAAGCACCTCTACTACGGCAGGCGTTGTAGGTGGCCCCGCAACTTCAGAAGCAATTGTTATTGCTGCTACGTTGTATTCGGCTTCTGCTAGAACTTTGTATGCTCGACTGACGCCTTTAGCAAATAATCTTGCTACTGCTGCAACGACGGTGACTTATTTAGTCGAATTCTTGCATTTAGGTGCATTACCGGATTAATTTGAATGGCTCAGTTAGGTTCTGACGAAAAACCTATAATGTTTAGAAAAGCGATTGTCAGTAAGGATAGTCGCTTTCGGAAGCATTTTGATAAAAAGAAGTACGATGAGAACTATGATCGTATATTTCGTCAGAAAGAAGATATGAAAACTACTCAACGAAAGCTAACAGACTTGAATTGGGATGGTGAGTAGTAATAAATAAAGGAGGTAAGATAAAGCAATGAGTCATCGTACAGGACATAAAGATATTGCTGCAATGGATGCAACTCGTGGTAAGTATTCTCAAGGTGGAGAAGTTCCTAATGCAGACTGGAAAGAACGACTTAAGCAAACTGCTGATGTAATAGCACCTTTAGCTGCTTCTAAGACTATAGGATTCCCGGCAGGACCTCTAGCATATGAAGGCGCTAAAAAGGTTTATAAGAATATAACAGGAGGGCCTGGACAACAAAGAAGGCAGAAGAGAAAGATAAGACGTGCAGAAAGAAGGGCTAGACGAAAAGCAGGTAAATAAATGGCAACATTTCTCAATCTAACAAATGAACTGCTACGAGAACTTAATGAGGTCGTATTAACTTCTTCAAACTTTAGTAGTGCTGTCGGTGTACAGCAACACGCTAAGGATTCTGTCAATCGTGCTTACTTAGATATTGTCAACGAGGAACCTCAGTGGCCTTTCTTAGCTACGGCTGAGAGTGGGGCTACTGATCCTATGTATGGCAATACCTATATAGAGACGACTGCTGGTACTCGATGGTATGAACTCAAGACTGCAAGTTCTAGTATTACAGCCGATTATGGTTCAGTTGATTGGGATAACTTTCTTTTAACGACTGTAGGGGTTAGTGGAGAATCTGCTCCCTTTACTATTAGAAATCTTAGATACACGACCACAGAAGAGTGGAAGGATTATCTTCGTATTTCTGAAAATCAAGATGATGCGGATACAACGCAGTATGGAGTTCCGAGTAGAGTTATTCGTAGCCCTGATGCTAGAAAGTTTGGATTGAGTCCTATACCTGATCAAGTCTATAGAATATGGTTCTTTGCTTGGGACTTACCAACAGAGCTTGATGCTCATGGTGATACGATTGTATTTCCTGATGTATATAAGACAGTTTTGCTGGCACGAGCTAGATACTATATATGGCAATTCAAAGATAATCCTCAAGCAGCTTCCTTTGCTTTAGATGATTATCGTAAAGGATTAAGGATGATGCGTTCTAATTTACTAGAACCAACCCCTAGTTATTTTAAAGATGATAGAATAGGGTTTATTTAATGGCAGAGTCACAACCATTTGGTCTTTCTTGTAGAGGTGGTTTAAATACAAACCTCAATCAACTTGAAATGCTTGGACAACCTGGACAAGCTACAAAGTTAAGAAACTTTGAAGTTGATCCAGATGGTGGTTATAGACGTATTAGTGGTTTCTCTCAATTTGGAGATGGTACTAGACCTAATACTGATAATGATGTCTTTGGTCTTCAAGTTTATGCTGATGGAGTTATAGCTTGTGTAGGGACTAACGTTTACTTTAGTCAAGATGGAGATAGTTGGCTACAGATAAATAGAGCTAGTGTAGCTTCAGGAGGAGATAATTATAGTACCTTTACAGGACGTAGTGCAGCGGCAAGGACTTCACAAGACTTAGCAACCTTTGCAATTTATGAAGGTCTTACAGACTACGGTGAAGTTATTATAACGGATAGAGGTTCTGGCGTTAAGCCAATGTATTTTAAGATGACGGGTACGGATAGTGCGCTTTCTAATCGAACCTTCTTCTGTGAAGAGATCACTGTAAGTGGTACTGTATATCCAAAGTTTTGTGTAATACATGATAAGCACTTGGTAGTCGCAGGAGCAGCTACAGCACCAAATACTATTTATTATAGTAATACTCTATTAGATTCAACAAATAACGATGATCTAACAGATTTTACTGGTACTGGTTCTGGAGCAATTCTTCTTGATGATCAAGTTGTAGGACTTAAAAGTTTTCGTGATGACTTAATTATATTCTGTTCTAATTCGATTTATAAACTACAGAATATAAATAATGCAAGTACAATTGTAGTAACTCCTATTACAAAGAATGTAGGTTGTCTTGATGGTAATAGTATTCAGGAGATTGGTGGTGATCTAGTCTTCTTGAGTCCTGACGGTATTCGTACTGTTGCTGGTACGGCTCGTATTGGTGACGTAGAATTAGGATCAGTAAGTCGTCAGATTCAGTCAATTATTGGAGATCTTGCTGCATCTATAAATACCTTTAGAGTTAGTAGTACAGTTTTACGAAGTAAATCTCAGTATCGTTTATTTTATTCGTTAGCGGGAGCGTCTAGTTCAACATCAAAAGGTATTATTGGAACTATTACTCCTAATGGGTTTGAATGGTCAGAAACATTAGGAATACAGGCTCATGGATTAACTTCTGGTTTTGATAAGGATGGCGTAGAGAAGACCTATCATGGTGATAAAGATGGTTATATCTATGTACATAATGACGGGGATTATTTTACGCCAGCAGGTACAGCCACAAATATTTATGCAGAATATCAAACACCGAACTTTGATTTTGGAGATGTAGGAACAAGAAAGACTTTACTATATACAAGAATGTCTCTGACTCCAGAAGGAGATATTCAGCCAACATTACGAGTACGTTATGACTATGAAGATCAAAATATACCACAGCCAGGAGACTATACATTAAGTTCTGTACCGCTTCCGGCTATTTTTGGTAATACAAGTACTACGTTTAATTCAGCAACCTTTGGAGCCAGTAATGATCCTATGGTTAGACAGGCTGTTCAAGGAAGTGGGAATACGTGTAGCTTTAAGATCTTTAGTGATGATCAGAAAGCACCTTATGCAATAAACGGTTTTTATATAGACTATGTACCGTCAGGAAGGAGATAACTAAATGACGCAGACTTATACACGGCAGAGTTCGTTTTCA
>Ga0208315_1001703_pt1 | contig 10695 bp, 12 predicted proteins | sample MalvireepMed_215_FD_184239 | JGI IMG/M metagenome (GOLD analysis project Ga0208315, IMG submission 184239) | Marine viral communities from the Global Malaspina Expedition - Malaspina viral metaG DeepMed_215 (SPAdes) (version 2) | ecosystem: Environmental > Aquatic > Marine > Oceanic | place... | reverse complement strand
TAGTTTGTACATTTCCATTTTAGGATCAACGCCCCATTCTTTTGCGGCTGCATAAAGAGCACTTTCATCTTTTCCTCTGCCCGTATAACGTTTGGCACAACTGTTTAAATCGTAACGAAATTGATTTTCATCAACCAATGCACAGGCAATCATGGTATCTATAATACGTCCATGAATCTTTAGTCCAAGATGCCTGATCCAACACACATCGTACATGGCGTTGTGAAAAATTTTAACAGCAGATGTATTCAGAACGCCTTGAAACCATTTTAAAACTTTTTTACGATCCATGTTTCCACCACCCTTATGGGCAATTGGATAATAACCGGACCAATTTTTAACGGCGACAGCTATCCCAGTGACATCTCCTTGACCGGTAATAGCTCCTGAACCCATTCTTTTTAATTCAGGATCTTTTGTTTCTAAGTCTATGGAAATTTCTGCGTAAGAAGATAGATCAGGAAAATCTGTAGGAGGAGTCCACTCGGTTTGAGCTTTAAATAAAGGAGTCTGCATTATTTAGGCTCCGTTAAAGTAAAACCAGGAGGTAATGGCCTCATGTTTGGTTCGTCGCTATAATCTCTTTCAATAATCATATCAATGTAATGTTTTGCTTTCTTTAAGTCTTCCTTTCCTCCTTTATCCTTATGTCTGCAGATATATTTTATAGCATTCCCTTCAGCAAAAGGCAAATTGTTTTTGTTGGCAAATTCACTAGGCTGAATTTTCATTTTGAGGTAGTGATCACCTCCTATTTGTTTATCATATACTTTCATACGGGATAACTTTTGTAAAAATCTTTTGGTTCAACAATATGTAAGTGCTCCTTAGTTCGTGTCGCACCCACATAGAACAATCGATTTTCATCATCTGGATTCCTTTCATATCCTTTTTGTGTATTTAAACTTAAATCACTTAACAAAACTACATTTTGTTCTTCTCCTCCTTTGACACCATGAATCGTTGATAATAAAATGCGCGGTGCTTTATTAAGCTGTTCACCATTAGCTCGCATCTTTCTAATATATTCTACTTTTCTAGTGGCAGCGTCATCCAACGCTTCATACCAAACTGCTTCTGTTTTTAATCCAAAATCTTTTTTTAATTGAGGAATACTATAAAAGCTGTCCTTTACCATTCCAAATATTTTTTCCTTTTCTAGATTTTTTGGACTCATAAAACTAAAAATTTTTTCTATCTTATCATATTCTAAGGAAGCTCCTTGACGCAGTTTTTCCCAATGAGTAATAGAATCATATAAATCTTGTTCGTATGAACGTTTAAATTTATTTTTATAAAATAATCCTTTACGATATAAAGTTTCTTCTAAATCATTGAGCATAAATTTAGTACGTGCTAAAACCAACCATTGTCCTTTACTCATGTCTATGTGATCAAAATCTGGATGACGTGTCAGAGAACCTTCTGCTAAGCGTGGACTCCAATTTTTTGCTAATCGATTTGAAACTCGTCCTATAAGATTTAAAGCTAGATCATGAACTTTTCGAGGGACTCTGAAAGATTCCGTTAAATTTAAAAATTTTCCTTTTTGAGTAATAAAACTATCTACATCTGCACCAGCCCATCTAAAAATAGCTTGGTCATCATCGCCAGCAAGATAAGAGTCTCCAGATTTATTCCAAATACTTTTGGCCATGTCCCATTGCATTAAGGATAAATCTTGAGCTTCATCAATAAAGACAACATCAAATGCGGGAGATGCATCTGATTTTATAAAATTTAAAATCATGTCATTGAAATCCACGAGATTGTATTCTTTTTTATATCGCTCTAATTCGTGGGCGAGAATACGTAACTTGTCAAATTCCACATCCTGAGTATGTTCTTTTAAATCATATTGTCTTTCAAAACTAATATTCCTAAGTTTTGCTAATTGAAGGATGCGTAAGTAATCACTCTTAGTCGTAAAAATACCACCTTCTTCATCATCATATTCTAAATAATCAACAGGAAAATCTATCTTTTTTCCTAAGTCTTGATAATGATGAGGTTGCATGACATTTTCTTTTCTAATTCCTAAGCGTCTAAAAGCTAATGAATGAAGGGTTCTAAAATAAGGAAGATCATCCTCGCTTAAATTAAATTTTTCCATTGCTCTGTCTCGAGCTTCGTAAGCAGCTTTCTGAGTAAAAGCAAAATAGCCAATTCTATTTGGATCTGTTTCTTTTAGATGCTCGTCTACTTTACTAAGCATCGTTGTGGTTTTCCCTGTACCTGGTGGTCCTAAGACTATTGTTTTCATAATGTTATAAGTATCCACGCAGCTGTAAGCACTACTAATAAAACTAAATCGCTGCTCATTTCACTCATTAATAAGGATCCTTTGGTTTAAGTTCTTTAGAATTATATGGAGCTTCTATTCTTTCTAATGAATCTGCAACAATTACGGATACTTTCTTTTTTCCTATCATCATTCTTTCTTCCTCACATTTAAAATGTTCTTGCAGCATCCGTTGTGTAACCTGAGATTTTTCATCCCATTTTCTTTTTTGTAAATATCCATGAAAAAACCTACTAAAAACAAAATAATATTTTTTGTTGGATCGATAAACATTTCCTCGAGTAATATCTTCTTTAGTGGTTGTAGTTGAGCTTCTGTTTGTACAAAATTCTTCTAAATGATTTTGAAGTTGATCTACTTTTGAAGATCCTGCGGGAGGATCTATTTCTTCTAATCCATCTAATAATTTTTGAATAAGTTTTTTCCAATCTGTTTTTTTAACAGTAGGTAATATTAGATCAATTTGTTCTAACACTGCTATTTGAAATAACCGTTGATCATAAAGAACTGTAGCATTTTCTAATCTTACACGTTGTCCATCAACATTTACATAATAGTAAGGAGTATCTAGTAAAATTTTTTGAAGATCACTTAACATAGGAAAAACAGTGTCGCCTCCTATGCCATAGGTACGAGTTTTGCAAAGTTCTTTATCACAGTGACTACACATCGGTTCTTCATTACATTTATAAAAGAATTCTTTTTTATTAGATCTGATTTTATCTTGGATAATTTTGTCAGTTAAAGGAACTTCAAAATGAGTGTAATTAAAATGATTTATTCTTTCGGCCCAATCTTCTGGCCATTTTCTTTTAGCATATTGAATATATTGGTAAAGAACTCTATCTCTTCCATCTTTTAATTTAGTTTGAGTTAATGATTCTATACAAGGAGGTCCATCTTTAAATTCAGAGTCTGGTCTTTTAATATTGAGTTGTTCTAGTTGATCCGGAGTGAGTTTATTGCTTTCATATGCTTCAAAAAAACCATCTAGTGTATCGGCTGTTGCATCTAGTTTAAATACATATCTTGTAGTTATTTCATTATTAAAATATGGCAAATTCAAAAAATTTCCTGTATCCTCTTTTGATTTTAATTTAATCTGTTTTGGAAAAACCTCTGATCCTCCATATCCTAAAATTGCACTGATAGATAAAAGTTTATTTCTTAGTAAAAGAGCTTCCACATCTACCGTAGTAAATAAAAACACATGAGCACCCCCACTTTTAGATCTACATGTAATGAGTGGAAGATTTAATAATTTAATTTTGTTAAGTAATTTTTGATGATTGAATCCTGCGTAGCTGTCAATATCAATACAACCCCATCGACATTGATTATTTTCATTAATCGGAATAATTCCTAAACTTGGTTCAATTCCATTTAAATGATTTTCCCAAAGCTGGCGAGTGACGGGTTCTCGTTTAATAAAAGATTTGCCCTTTATTTTTTGTCCATCAACATTTTTCTTGTCTACGTAGGTGACACCATGGGCACGTTCTAGTCCCTTAAATATCTGTATAAATTTATCAACCATAATTTTTGCGGGGCGGCTTAAGTCTCCCGCTACCGCCCCTTATTCCTTCACAAAGGAAATTGTTAAAATGGTAAGTCTTTAGACTCGTCAGTTTTATGCTTCGCTACTATTTCTCCTTTGCTGACTCTTCCAGCAAATTGTTTTGCGATCGCGTAAACTGCATTGTCTTTAACAGGGCCTACTTTAGTTACATCCCATCCAAACCATTGTCCTTTATCATTCGACATTCGAACTGTTTTTAGATTATAAATGTGGCTATATGTAGGCGGGGTAAATAAACCGTTTTTACCTTGAAGTTTAATACCCATCATCATTGAATTCCATTTTCTACTCACTTTTAATTGAGTAGCTTTCATAGAAATCAATGCACTTGATGGAGTGTTCCCCATTACAATTACGTAATGATTCACTGTATTTTCAAGATAATTACCGTTAGGTAGACGATCTTTAAAACCTGCATCCCGTTTAGTTTGAGGGATGTCATCACCGGCTTTATAAATCCTGACAGGTCCACCTTTACTTTTATCTCTGTCTTGCCATTCGATATACTGTCTTTCGTAAAAGACTGGCAATACATTAATACCTTTCGCCCCATTTGCAGCTGGGTAGATATCATTCGTTACTGAATTTAAAATCATGCCAGGTTGTGCACCTTGGACATATTTTGCATCTTTCGGATTGATTTCAGGAGAGGCATTTCCCAAGACTTTCAGAAAAGGTAAAGCAAGATCTTCTTGCTTAATATTCTGAGCACCTTGATTTGCATCGGCTTCAAAATTAGTAGCCAATGCACCTGCAGTCTCGCGTTTCGCGATGTTTGTTTCTTTGTTCATTGTTATTGTTTCCTTTTTATTGTGGTTCGGTTTCCTACGAACACGTTGAAAATATCCGTTGGCATTTCTTTTCCTGCCTCGATACGCTCACGGACTAGCGCTTTCAGGGTCATAGGCTCAACCTTCAACTTTTGTGTTGGTTGATACCCTTGACCCTTCGCAAGGTTAGCATATTCTGCCGCCTTGTTATCTTCATTCCGTCCAAAGGAAACGGTGATTTCATTCTTTATTATATCACCTAGGCCATTGGAACGAAGCCAATTATACGCCGCTTCTCTATTCTTTAAAGAGATATTAGCTGCATAATACGGTTTCACATCAACTGCAGATCCATCTGCAAGTTTAAGCGAAGAAAGTCCCATTTCACTTAAAAGTGTGGGAATCACTTCACCTGAAATTCGTTCTAATTCTTTTTTCTTATCTTTTAATAAATCTTCATCAATTTTTATTTGATCTTCTAATGCTCTCAAAGCTTTAACCTGATCAGCTAAAGACGTTATATTTTCTGTACGATCTAAAATTTCTTCCTGGTCTTTTTCAAAATTAATATCGTTCATTGTAAAATGTTCTGTACCTCATGTTTAATAGCAGTATTAAATTTAATTTCCTCTGAAGTTAATTCTTGATGAGTTTTAGGATCTAAAGTTTCGTATTCAGCATTTCTTCTATGAAATTTAATCCATTGTTTTTGTATGTCTAAACCCAGTTCACTAGAAAAGCACCACCCTATTCCATCACGATAAGCCATATGACATGTTTTAAAATTCATATGTTCAGGATAAAGTTTATTTATTAAGTTTTCTTCACTATGCTTAATTGTCACTAAAAATTTAGTAAATAATGTTAACAATTCTTTTCCATCAACATGATGGGCATGCACCATCGGACTAAACCCAGGTATATAACCTTGCTCTTTTTTCCATTCTACTTTGTCTGAAAAAATAGAATTTTGAAATGCTTCTAATACCGCTGCTCTTCTATTACAGCTTTCGTGGGTTTTACCACTACTAAAACATAACAAACGATTTACAGAAAAATTGCGAGGAGCTCCTTCTCCTTCTATATGAAAGTAGAAAGTGGGTTCACGATATATGCCTTCCCCATACACAATACGTGTAATTTTATCTTTAACTTTTAAAAATTTTTCATTTAACTGAGGATATAAAGGAGAAACATAATAACGTTTCATCATAAGTATTAATTTAGCTTTTTCCTCTTCGGTGAGTTGATGACCTAAAGGCCACCTAGATTTTATATCTTTAAAAAATGATTTACACATTGTTTTGCTCATGGGAGGTTTTCCCCATATCGAATAATATTTAGCCATTTATTTCTCCTTTTTCATGTAAATTAATTTCAATAGGATAATATTTTCTTTCTTGTTTATCCCATTTAAGTAATTGATATTTTCCATTCGTCATGTCTGAAACTATAGAACATGCAACACCTATAATAGCAGGATCTCCTGTAAGTAACAAGAAATCTTTAGGACGATAATTTTGTAAACCTTTTCTTAATTTAAAAATTAAAGGCCCCGGTGAAAAAATAATTTGAGAAAGTTCTGGAAGTAAAAATTTAAATACTCCAAATTCAGCTGCTCCCATTATATTTATTTTAGGACGTCCATCTCGAGTCCCTGCTATTTCTTGAATAACATACACAGTAGAAGGTGTTGTTTTAATCTCTTTGTAATCTATACTTTCTGGCATTGACAAATATATAGTCTATCCTATATAATAAGTCAATAGAAAGATGAAATATAAGTTTAAGACACCACCGTATAAGCATCAGCTTAAGGCATTAGAAATGTCTTGGAATAGAGAAACGTTTGCCTATTTTATGGAAATGGGTACCGGTAAAACTAAAGTCCTGATTGATAATGCAGCGATGCTCTATGATAAAGGTAAGATTGATGGTCTCCTTGTTGTAGCTCCCAAAGGGGTAATAGGCACATGGTACAATCAGGAGCTGCCTGCGCATCTACCCAATCATATTGAGAAAGTGACCGTATTGTGGCAGGCCAATATCACTAAATCTCAGTCCAGAAAATTGGGAAATTTATTTAAAACAGGGGAAGAATTACATATTTTAATTATGAATGTGGAAGCATTCAGTACTCAAAAAGGCTCTCAATTTGCTCAAAAATTTATGCTTTCTCATAAAACTTTAATGGTGATAGATGAATCAACCACGATTAAAAATCCTAAAGCTAAGCGTACTAAAAATATTCTTCAACTAGCAGATAGGGCTCAGTATAGAAGAATTTTAACAGGTTCTCCCGTTACTAAGAATCCGTTAGATTTATTTACCCAATGTTATTTTTTGAGTCCTTATCATTTAGATCATCAATCTTATTATTCTTTTAGAACACGTTATGCGATTATGAAAACTGCTCATATTGCGGGACGTTCTATTCAACTAGTAGCAGGTTTTAAACATTTAAATGAACTCTCTGAAAAATTAAAGCCATTTTCTTATCGAGTCTTAAAAGAAGATTGTCTAGATCTTCCGGATAAAATCTATATGAAAAGAATAATTAATATGACTTCTGAACAATTAAAAATTTATAAACAAATGAAAGAAGAAGCTTTGGCTACTTTGAATGAAAAAACGGTTACGACTGTGAATGCTTTAACTCAATTAATGAGATTACAACAGATTACATGTGGTCATTTTGTAGCAGACGATGGGACCACTCAAGAAATCAAGAATAATAGATTAAAAGAATTAATGGATATTTTAGACGAAGTAGAAGGGAAAGCTATTATTTGGGTGCACTGGCAAAAAGATGTGCAAATTATTAAAACTGCTCTTATTAAAGAATATGGTCCGGGGTCCGTGGTTGATTATTATGGGCTCACGCCCCAAGATCAAAGACAGAAGAATCGTGATGCTTTTCAGAATGATTCTAAAGTACGTTATTTCGTTGGAACCCCTCAAACAGGGGGCTATGGGATTACGCTCACGGCAGCTAATACCGTGATTTACTATTCTAACGGATATGACTTAGAAAAAAGAATTCAGTCCGAGGACCGTGCTCACCGAATCGGGCAACATAAGCCCGTGACCTATGTGGATATTCTCGCGGAAGAAACTGTCGATGAAAAAATCGTCAAGTCCCTCCGCAAGAAAATTAATATCGCCTCCGAAGTTATGGGAGAAGAGTTACGAGATTGGATATAAAATGAAAAATGACTCACTCGTAGAAAAAATGGTTGATGTGTGGCTCAACGAAAGACAAGTATCAAAAATATATAATGTTGATATTGAAACTTTGAGACGTCATCGATATAGCAAACCAAAAAGAGGTTTTCCTTATCATGTCATTGGTAGAAAACCTGGAATTCATCTTGGAGGTTATGTAAGGTATAATAAGTATGAAATTGAAAAATATCTTGAAACTGTAAAGTATCCCAAAACTTCAATCAAAAGCATTTCCGGGGACATTACATCCCCGAAAATGTAGGATATACGCGCGAGGCGTAGTAAATTTTATAATCCTCTATTTTACCGTGATGGTTTTTGGCTTTTTGCCTTCAGGAACTATCTTCTTCAAAGACACTTTCAGTAATCCATTTTTTAATTCAGCGCCTTCGATTTCTACATCGTCAGCGATGGTAAATGCTTTTGAGAAAAATCTCTTGGCGATTCCTTGATGGATCACTCCGTCTTTTTCCTTGTCGGATTTAGTTTCCTTAACAGACTTTATGCGCAACAAGTTGTCCTCGTACTCTACCGCAATATCCTTCTTGTCATAGCCCGCTAGAGCTACTTCAATATCGAACTTATTGTTTCCCTTCTTTACAATATTGTAAAAAGGAAAGGTAGACGTAAGAGATGTATGAAAGGACTGATCGTCATCGAAGAAATTTTCGAAGTGATCAAACAGATTATCAAACCCTATCGATACAGGTCTTAGTTGCTTAAAGATTGATGGTAATTTATTGAACGTCATTTAACCTCCTTGTTAGACAGTTAATAAAATGGGCCCCTAAGGCACCCATCTTTAATATAGACTATTTTAAATAAATTACAAGAAGCATTAGAAAAAGAATTAATCCTTGGTACCTGTTAAAGGCAGTTACCAAGAAAGTTTCTTTAATTGCTTTAAGGTTTTCCCATATAAATTTCATTAGGCATCTCCTATGATTGGTTTGTATCGGGTCCTATTATCTTCGTCTTTATATGCTCTAAGATTCTCCTTTATATTTTCTGATGACTCAGGATTATAACTCACGTGGATCCAGCCTGAGTTTGGTTCATCTGGATTCCAGAATTCTAATATCATTTGATCATATAAAAGGTTGCCCTTGATCCAGTTAAAAATTTCATTGTTAGGTGTGCCGTAGATTTCGAAATCGGCCGCCATACCTTTTGCATGCTGCGAATCTACGCTGCTGCCGATCGCTTGGCACAATGCCGGGCTGCGATATCCGCTGGATACACTTACTACGTGATTAAAATGGTCTCTGACGGGCTGTAGGACGCGCTCACAGAGCAATCTTAGGTTTTCCTGGTGGTCAGGACTAGGGTCATTAGGAATGCCTTTCCTCTCAGCCGTTTGAGACTTAGTTAACTCAACTAAGTTGAAATTTTTAGATAACTGCATTAAATAGTTTTAACTAATAGATTAACTAGTTGAAACGCGACGGCCCCCACCGTTGCTAATAGAACCCAATAGATTTTGTCTATCTTGCCACCCAAGCTCTTAATATCGGTGCACATATGTTTCAAGTGATTGGTTTTAAGATTGGCAATATCCTTCTTCAATCCAGTCACGTGGCCATGCAAACTTATGATATGTTCTCTCGTAGTTTTGGGTGTCATGTTGTCCTTGCAATCTGTTGTTCAGAAGGTGACAATAACGCAGCTTCTGTCCGTGTCAACCCTGTTTGTTGGTTAATTTGTGGTGGCATTCTTACCTTAGGCATTGGTGTTTTAGGAAGTGGTGCCTGTGCTGTTTTCGTGTCTGTGCCTGTCACTACTTCAGAGACATAGTCTTTTACATCGATGTTGAAGGGTTGATTCAGTCTTTGTTTATAAAGTTTTTTAATGATTCTGTTGATTCTTTTTTGAACCTTCTTCGTTAAGACATTAGGAATGCCTTTTTCCTTAGCTAGCTGAGCATAAACATAAACCATGTTGTCAGAAATAGTGAACGGTTTGAATCTATTTTTTCTAATGAATGTATACAAACCTCCTGCTCCTCGTTCGCCAAACTCTTTAGCAATCTCTTTATCTCTCATGCCTAAAACTTTAACCGAGTCATAGATTCTTCTCATCTTGTTAAAGGTTTCAAGTCTTTGTTCATTGGCAAAAATAAATTGTTTGACAATTAGATCTTCATCCTTAACAGGATCTCCGGTTAATGTTCCTTTATAAATTAAATTACGTTCACCCCGTTCTTCTCTGTTGAATTCTTGAATTTTAAAGTTCAGAGTCTTGTTAAGATCTAAGGGCACTTGTCTAAAGCCAAAGAATCCCATGAGCTCATCAGGAATTTCATACCGAGTTCCTTTAACCGTTTCTCCTAGAGCTGATTTGTAAAGTCGTTTAAGTGAAGGATAAGATCCTGGTGAATTAACATAGGCAGCATGTTTCATTGCGGCCCAGAATTTATTTGGCCCACTATCTTCTTTGTTCCAAATTCTTCTATTATCTTTTGTTACTCCGTCTCGAATTAAAAGATCGGCTACAGTACCAAACCAGATAGACTCACTGATGAAAGGCTCAACCAGTCGTGACATTCCTCTACTGAGTCCTTCAATTAAGCCAACCATCAAAGGTTCATTTTGTTTTTTATCCACTTGAGCCAATACGGATTGCACCGGATTAATTGCTGTGTCATAAAAGAATCCATGACTGAAGTCGACGTATTTATATTTACCATCTTCATAGATGGGAAGAATCGTAGAATCTTTGGACCATTCAGGAAGCACTTCTCTCATGGCTCTGACTTTTTCTCGACTGATACCATAGAGTCCTCTCATTGTTTCATAAACTACGGCGGGTATAAGTGCGTA
>Ga0208315_1001701_pt1 | contig 10703 bp, 13 predicted proteins | sample MalvireepMed_215_FD_184239 | JGI IMG/M metagenome (GOLD analysis project Ga0208315, IMG submission 184239) | Marine viral communities from the Global Malaspina Expedition - Malaspina viral metaG DeepMed_215 (SPAdes) (version 2) | ecosystem: Environmental > Aquatic > Marine > Oceanic | place... | reverse complement strand
GTTATATTATCAGTAATTATTTTGACCTGTAAGGTCTTATTGTCTAAAGTCTTAAATTCTGTGTAGTATTTCAATATATTGTGTAAAGTTACTCTTGTTAAGTATAAAAAAAAGTGGGTAAGGAATGAATCACTTACCCACTTTTTATGAGTATTGACTATTAGTAGTCCAATTACACCTCCCTACTTCTTGTCCTTTTTGGTTTTTAAATCCTTCACGGAACGAAAGTATAACATAGGATACCGTTTAACACCTCTGTTATCTATTACATACGGTTGTTTCAAACCGTTTTTAGTAGTGTCGAACCCATTACTTCTATCAGTTGACATTGTATCGAAATTAGTACGAAACTCTGTCATCTCTTCAGTATCAAAGGAACTTCCACCACCTTGACCCGAAGTTACCCGACCTTTATCAGTAAGTTTTTTCATTACTGATTTGATTTGGTTTTGGTCTTCGGTACTGAAATCACCAAGATTACTCAAGATATCAGTTACAGACTTCTTAGTGAGTTTACTCACCTTGTCGTCTGTACTTGTATCTACTACTGTAACCTTATCAAGATTCAGTTTTCCTGATTTACCCATATATTCTCCTATTCTTAATTATGAGTACTATTATCACTTCAGAAATTAATACATTAATGATTGAGTATGAAGTATTAAATAAAGAATGATGTAAATATTACGAATTCGAATGATATACTAAAGGATAAATTGATATTAAAAGAATCAATTTATATCCTTTTAGTTGAGGTATGAAAATTGGTGATTCTCTGAAGAAAAACATCAAATTTCATGATACATAACGTATATTATGCATCATTCATAATTTCTCATAACCCTTATATGGTTTTCAACTAAATTCCCCACCCTCGACAAATCCACACCCCCGATACGGGGGGGGATAAAAGACCCACACTCAAAGTAATATAATTTTTCAACTTTTTTTTCCAGATTCTTTCATATCCATGACCAGACCTTTATTTCCATATTCCATAAAATTTTGCCAGAAAATTCCAAAACATTACTATTTATAGCTTAAGCCTAGGCCTAGGCTTTTATATCTAGTATCTGGTTTAAATAATGTATACTTAATATATTTAGCTTATATATATATATATATAGGCGATTTTAGTAGAAAGAACTTGTAGTGCTTTTAGTCTCTGCTTTATATTCCTGTACATATGAAGAGTGCAATACCATTAGCAAGGAAACATTGTGCGAATTGGGATAGAGGGAACTGTTTGGGGTGTATGTTAGTTAGAGTAGACAAGACTCTAGTTATGCGGTTGGATGAGAAATTCGCTGGAAAGCCTTGCGTAGTGGACAAAGGTTGCGAGTATTTTGATGAAATAGTAACGAAAGGAATTGAATGAATATATCAATGTTCGATGAGGAGGCGATGCTGGTTGATGCAGAGTCGTATTTTTATTTATGGTGCTGTGATTGTAACCTTCGACACCTAGTTGTAGTCGAAGCAGTAGGCAAGGGCTCTGATAAGTTCAAGTCTGATGGTGGTGGCATAGCGATTGCAATGTCCAGAGACCAGATGGCTACTGAAATATCCCGTAAGGAGAATAAAATAGTACTTTACAAACGAAAAGACAGTAAAAGAAATGCCAAAACCAAGAAAGCATAGACGAGCAATAGTAATTCCTGACCAACATTTCCCTATACATGATAAAAAAGCGGTTAATGTGGTTTTAAAAGCTATTGAACTTGTAAAACCTAATATTTTTATAAATCTTGGTGATGTTGGGGAGTGGGAATCGGTTAGTAGCTGGAAATATAAGAAAATAAAACAGCCGCCATTGGAATATCAGCTACCAATTATCGATGAGGAGATAAAACAGGTCAATGAAGGCATAGATTTATTCGATAAAGTACTGGATAAGATAAAATGCAAGGAAAGATACATATGTGCTGGTAATCATGATGAATGGCTGGACTCTTTTGTTGAGCGATATCCGTATATGAAGGATTATACCTTTAGAAAGGCTTGTAAATGGGATGAAAGGGGATATAAGTACTTGCCATACAACTATCCGCTTAGAATTGGTAAATTAACCTTTATTCATGGAGCGTTCGCTACGATTAACCATGCTAAGAAACATTTAGATACATATGGAGCTAATATTGTTTATGGACATACTCATGATATTCAAAGAATGACTGGTACAAAGTTGAATGGTACGATTGGTTCTTGGAGCTTGGGTTGTTTAAAAGATATGTCAAGGGAACAAAATAAGTGGTTGCGTGGTAGACTACATAACTGGGCCCATTGTTTTGGCATTATAGATTGGTTTCCTACAGGAGATTTTAGAATGGACGTTGTTGATATACATAAAGGAAAGACTTTCGTCTGGGGGCAGACGATAGATGGAAACAAGTAGGAGTTACTATGATTACTGTTTCCTTCAACATCTATACTCGGAGGGGCGGTCTGGGCCGCGAAATAAAAAGGTTGGGAGTAGTATAGGTGATAACAAAGACAATATCACGAAATCAAGAGGTTCTTTACCAGAGCGTGGACGAGTTTCGGGACTTTTATCCCGATATAGAGCTTGTGTCAGAATGGCGAGACTCTCAGGAGGGTGATTTTGTAATTACTGATGACTTGCAGGTCTGCAAGATTCTGAAGCGAAGTACAATGAAAACAGCTAAGGGAGCCCCTGTAGACTACGTAAGAACTATATTGGGTACGTTTTTAACCCATGATAGTACGGATATGGGTGGTATTCCGCCTAAGAACATATATTCGTTTGCAAACAACAAGTTCTGCAAGTCTCTTCGTAAAGACAGAGAGAAGCCTACAAACAAGGAATTTGTCTTTGCCAAGTACATTGCTAAGGGAATGAACCCCACGGATGCTTATTTGCGTGTGTTTCCGACAAATAAACGGCCATATGCAAAAGAAACCGCGAGGGGATTGATGAAAACTGAAAGGATACAGAAATTGGTAACAGAAGAGATTGAAGCCATATTAAGCGAAATTGGAGCTTCCAAGCAGTATTTGCTTGAAATGACCAAAAACGTTGTTGATAATAATGACGGAAAAGATTCCGACAAGCTGAGAGCTATAGAACTTCTTATGAAAATTGCCGGTATGTTTCCTAATGAAAAGAAAACGGAGTCCCTTACAGTTTTTCAGGGATTCAGTGAAGAACAGTTAAAACGCATAAACGCGGGAAATACGAAGATGTTGGCTCATGCCGAGAAAAGAATCGACGATAAACCTGACTCTTGATGACGTTGGGATACATAGTGACCTTAGAAGATGTGTTGTATGTGACAGACCGCTTATGGATTACGATAAAGTGGTGCTGATGGATATCTTTAACATGATTGCAGGATGGATATGTCCGCATTGTACTTCATTGTATGATTATAACGATAATCTGATTGATGTTGGAGATTTGGACGTTTATTCAGAAATTAAAGGATATGCTTAGAAACATGGATGGAAACCAAGTAAGTAAATTGAATATCGTATCTGATTTGCCAGAAAAGGATGAAGTTCTTTCACGGGCTTATAATGACCTGGTTTATTTCGGTAGGGCGTTTTTACCTGCTGATTTTCTAAATAAGAGCTCATCTCCTACTTTTCACTCAGAAGTGTCTAAAAAGTTGATTTCCACTAAGCCTGGAGCTCGTATCTGTAATATCCTTCCAAGAGGGTTTGGCAAGTCAATACTGGCAAAAGCAGCTATTCTTCATAAAATATGCTTTTCACCGAAAGGAGATAGGCAGTTTATTGCATGGGTAGCGGAAGAACAGGGACAGGCTATTGACCATTTGAAATATATTAAGAGCCATTTGGAATATAACGAGTCAATTCGGTACTACTTTGGTAATCTGGCTGGTGATTCAGTTGGAAACAGGTGGACTGAAAAAGATATTGTAAGTGCTAAGGGAGATAGGATTATAGCAAAGGGTACATCGCAAAGACTTCGTGGACGTACAGAAATTGATGTTCGGTACACTGGTATCGTACTTGATGACTTTGAATCGGAATTAAATACAAAAACACCTGAAAGACGTGATGAAATCAAGAAATGGATTGTTTCAACGGTATATCCCGCTTTAGAGGAATCTCCAGGTAGAGAGGGCTGGATATGGCTTTGTGGGACTATTGTACACTATGATAGCTTTCTTCAGATGATTTGGGATGGATATCGACTTGCAAACAGAGAAGAAAGGGATTATCCGTGGGATGTTACGTTTTACAGGGCAATTCAGGATAGTAAGCCTATTTGGCCTGAACAGTTTCCAATTTCCAAACTGGACTCTAAAAAGAGAGAATTTATAGAAGCAGGTCTTGTAAACAAGTTTGCACAGGAATATATGAATGATGCTCGTGATTTGTCATCAGCATCGTTCAAAACAGATAGAATTAAGTATCATAGTGGTGTATTTAAAAATTCCAATAATTTTGCTTACTTAGTTGAAAATGATAATGCAATTCCAATTCATGTATACATTGGTGTTGATATTGCAGCTACCGCTACTAAGAAGTCTGATTTTCAGGTTATAATGGTAATTGGTATTGATTCAGATAAGAATCGTTATGTTTTAGAATATTATCGTGAAAGGATACCTACATTCGACCTGCCTGAGAAAATTATCAGTATATCCAAGAAATACAGTCCTGTACGACGTGTAACCATCGAAACAGTCGCAGCTCAGGAAATGGTTCGTGATATGGTGGAAAGAATGGCAATTTCAGATAGAAGATTGATACCTGGCATATTCAAGGGTGTTAAACCACCTCCAGGAATTAAAAAAGCCGATAGACTTGAAACTTCACTGGGCCCTATTGTAAATAACAAGAAACTTTATATACGTAGAGAAATGACTGACCTGGTGGATGAGATGTTTGAACATCCTGTTCCAAAACATGATGACCTTATGGATGGTTTGTATTATGCAGACTATTACGCTAAGGCTCCAATGAGTACAACTATCTCTGTAAAAGAGATGAATGCAGGCAAAACAAGCGGTAAGAAAATACGCGGTTATTATAACTGGCTTACCGGTGCTAGACGCTAATATGAAACTTTTAGACGATTTTAGCGTTTTATGCTTTGATTGTATGAAAAATGCGTTTAACTTCCGCTCAATTATAAGGTCGTATAATAAATGGCAATAGAACTTCATCCGCACGCTAAGGAAAATCAGGAGCTGCACAGAAGGTGGCGTGATGCTCGTGCCGATTGGGAAACTGATGCCCGTAATGATGTAGATTTCTACCACGGGAATCATTTTACTAATGCAGAGTCACAAGAGCTTCAATCACGTAATCAGGCTGACGTTCCAATGGACAGGATATCGCCAGCTATCGAAAAGCTGAAAAGCGTTATTACTGCAAAACCTCCTGTTTTTACTGCAATTCCAAGAGAAGATTCAGACACCAAAATATCAAGTGCCTGGAGAACTATACTTGGATATGTATGGCAGATATCCGATGGTGACGTGCATATGAAAGATGCAATACATAACTATGCTGTTACAGGTCTTGGTTATCTGTATGTGTATCTTGATAATGAAGCTGATTTTGGACGTGGAGAAGTAAAATTTACTTCAATTAATCCATTTAGAGTTTATGTTCCTCCATCATCAAGGGACAGGTTCTTTACTGATGCTGATTCTCTTATCCTGTCTACTATTCTTACTGGCGACCAAATTGTAAACCTTTATCCTGCTCTTGGGGCCCAGGTTGATGAAGAGACCGGAGAATTGATTCCGGGCCTAATTGAAGAGATTTCTTCATATTCTGAGGAAGATTATCCAAATGCTCAGAATAAGAACAGTATGTCGATTACGACACCTGCAGAAGCAAAGGATTTAGATAACTGGTCTTCTGAACGATACCAGATACTTGAAAGATTTTTTAAGGTTAAAGTACCTTTTTACCGTGTAGTGGATTCACGAAGCGGTGAAGAAATGATTTTGAATGATGAAGAGTTCGCAGCTTTTCTTGAAGAAAATCCCGGTGTGTTTGAGCGTGGGCTAATGAGTTTTGAAGAAGTTCTCCAAACTCGTATCGGTGTTGTTGCAACAGTCGGCGAAGTGGTTTTATATGAATCTGTTCTAAATACTGATGTTTACCCTATAATTCCTCTTCCTAACATTTGGTCTGGCACTCCATATCCGAAATCGGATGTGTCGCGCACAAGACCAATGCAGAGACTACTGAACAAGTTATGGTCTCTTGCCATGTCTCATGCTCAGGCATCTGCCGGATTAAAACTATTAGTTCCACTTGGAAGTGCAATCAATGGACTTGACCAACTTGAAAAAGATTGGGCGAATCCAAATGCAGTCATTGAAATTGATACTTCACAGGGAGAACCTCATTATCCTGCTCCAACACCGTTGGCGTCTGAGTTCTATCGGTTGATTGAACAGGCAGAGTTTTACATAGATTTTGTGTTTGGTCTTCCTGAAATGATGCATGGATTTTCAGAGAAAGCTCCTGAAACTGTAAGGGGTACTGAAAGAATGTTAATGCTTGGAGCTGAACGTCCTAAGTCCAAGTTGCGTGATATTGAGTTCGGTGTAAACATCCTTGGCAGGGTCATGTATTCATTTTCAAAGGGACATTATACTTTTCAAAAGATTTTCAGGCTGATTCAGCCTAACAATAATATAAATGAAGTTTCGGTCAATTTATATACTGATATGACTGAGACTGTGATTGATATTGCGAAAGACAGGAACAATATTGGTCAACACGACATAAGAATAGAACCAGGGTCAACATTACCAACAAGTAAATGGGCTGAGTATGGAGTATATTTTGAAGCATACCAGGCTGGACTTGTGGATAGGACTGAAGTATTGAAAAAGAACCCAGAAATATTCGATAAAGAAAGTATTTTATCAAGAATGAGTGAGATTGCTCAGTTGCAACAGGCTAATGAACAGTTGCAACAACAAGTCAAAGCATTGCGGGGAGACCTGCAGACGGCACAAAGGGAGTCTGTTCAGGACAAGAAGCGGGTCGCGGTTGAGAAATTCAAACGTGACCTTGCTGGTGTCAGGGCAGACGCTAAAGCAGACAAAAAAGTGCAAACAAATAAGTTTGCCGACACAGTGAAGTTCGAGTTGGAGAAATTAAAGCCTATTGTAGAAAAAATGCAAGAAGGCGAAGGTTCTGCTCCTGAAGAACTCGAAACATTGTAGAAAGGAAAATAATGGAAGATTATATAGCTGAAGCAAATTCCGACGAAAGCGTAGTAACTGACGCCGTAGCCGGGACTGATGGAGTCAATCCTTTTGCTGAGGATAATAGTGCATATACTGAGGATGGATACGAAGGTGTCCCTCAGGCTGTTTCGGAAAGTGAGACTTCACCTGTAGATTGGGAAAATGAAAGCAAAAAGTGGCAGTCATTATATGACAGGTCACAGTCAAATCTGACTAAGCTTGAAGATGCCCTTGGAACTGCGGTGGAGATGCAACAGAACAATCAGTTAGCAACTGTTAATCAGCAGAAAGAGGAAGTTCCTCATGTATCCGAGGAAGAATTTAATCCTTGGGATGCCTATTACAAGCCGGATTCACCGTCCTATCGAATGAGAGCTTCTCAGGAACAGCAGACGGTGTCCAGTGCTATTGAAGGCCACTTGAGTCAAATGAATGAATCAATTGCCTTGAATAACACTATAAATGAGTTAAAGAACGTTCATAAGATGCCCGATACAGAAGTCAAAGACTTTTTACAGTTTGTTACACAACCGAAAGAAAATGTCGGTTTGGACAATCTTGTAAAACTTTGGCAGGATGTCAACGGTAAAAAAGCATCTCAGGGCGTTTACGACTCACTTGAAGCGGTAAGAGCTTCTAAGAAAGCTCCACAAAGTCCAGGGGCCATACAAGGCCAAGACCCAAGAATGCGTCCGAAGAATGATACGGATTCAGCTTGGGAAGGAGTTATTGGAGCGAATACTCATGGAAGATTACCGTAAATCTTAAACAATAAAAGGAGTGTAAAATGGCAATTACTCAAGGTGGAGTAAAAACTACGGATGTCGTCCAAGCTTCGTCAAATAGTCACGCAAGTGCTCATGGTACTACGCCTGACGTTAGACGGTTATATAACTTTGGAGACAGAGTAGCAGACCTCTCACCAGAAGAATCGCCCTTCTTTGTATACTTAAGCAAGGTAAGTAAAGTACCTACTGACGATTCGGTTTTTCGTTTCCTAGAAGACCGTTCCAAGATTGACTGGACTAGTCGTAGCTTTTTCATGGCGAATGCGCCTGGAACAGTTGCAGCTGGCTCAAGTTATGACTTTTCGGTAGCTGACGCGGCAACGCCAGCGGCATCTATTGATTGGCTAATCAAAGGAATGGTTTTTGCGGTTGAAGTAGCTGAAGCTGCTAATGTTATTGTAAGAGTAGATAGTTCACCTGTAGATGCTGGTACAACAACCACATTTACTGGTAAGGTTATTTCTCTTTCTAACAGCGGAATTAGTGGATACGCAGCTATCGCTGATAACGATAAGTGTCAGGTAATCGGTACTGCTTTTGCTGAAGGTACTGGCTCTCCTGATGTTTGGTCAAGTGAAATAGATGACAACTTTGGCTACACGCAGATTTTTAAAACTGCAGCTGAAATGACAAATACTGCTATTGCAACTCGGTATCGCGGATATGCGAACGAGTGGCAACGTATTTGGGCGATGAAGCTTCGTGAGCATAAAGTTGATATTGAACGGGCCATGCTTATGTCTACAAAAGCACGTCAGGGCGGTGTACAATACACAGAAGGACTATGCGGTCATATTCTCGTTAATTCGACGGCTCAAGCAACTGCTGGAACAGCATTAAGTTATACATCTGGAAAAGCATACTTACGAACTCTCGCAAGTACTGCTTTAACATATGATGTACTTCTTGGTGATTTAGAAGTTGTATTTGACCCAGCACGGGGTGGAAGTGGGGACAGACTTGTTCTCGCTAGTCTACCACTAATTACTTTCTTTAACAAACTCGGTGACGGTGCATTTATGGATGCTTCAATGGGATATCAATATTCTCCATTTAGGGATAATACTGTTAAGTCAGAAGGAGCATTTGGACATAAGGTTATGACCATCGAGACCATACATGGAACTTTGCATCTTGTAAAAGAACCTCTGTTCCGTGGAATTACAAGTGGATGGATGTTATTTGCTGATATGAGCAAAGTTGCGTATCGTCCTCTCGTCGGTAATGGAATTAATCGTGATACTTATATTACGACTAATGTACAGTCTGACGATGAAGACCTTCGTAAAGACATGATTCTTACTGAAGCCGGTCTTGAAGTTACATTACCTGAGTCTCATATGATGTATGTCGTTACAGACTTATAAGGAGGATAATTATGAGAGCTGACTCGATTAATGTAAATAGTGGTAAATTTGGCGCAGTCGATAGAACTGACTTACCTTCTCCTATAATCAGAGATTATAGACAAGAAGTGTTGCGTCAATCTGACGACACCGACACAGCGATTACTCTTACAGTTGCACAAAGTGGAGCGTTAGTCTTATACGATGAAGACGAGGCTTATGCAATCACATTGCCAGCTGTTACCAAAGATGATATAGGTATATCCTATACTTTTATGGAAACTATAGCAAGTAATAATGATAGAACTATTGATACTGCATATGATAATGATTATTATGTTGGTTCATTAGTTGTATTACCTAGCGCGGTTTGGGCTTCTGGAACAGCACAAGATGGATTAGCTGCCAATACGATAGCTAATGCAGCAAATGATGTCCAGATAACATTTGACGATAACCTAGCGAATGGTGCAGGTGGTGTAGGTTCTATTGTTAAATTAACTGCTGTTGTAACAGGTAACACTGGTTCAGGTGGCGGAGCTAAACTTGTTTGGGCTGTAACTGGACAAATGTTCACAGCTGACCCAAATGGTGATGGTACTGCGATATTTACCTAAACTTAATCCGTAAGGGTTGACAGTTTTGTAGAACTGTGGGGTAGGTCGTACAAAGGGCTTACCCCAAATCTACTAAGAATTTTAAAAATGGAGAAATTATGTCTGTATATGCTAATGTAAAATGTAAAGTCTTTATTCATAACGCTAATGATGGGTTAGAAGAAGATGGTTCAACTGGAACAATGGCGAGAGATATAAAGGATTATGTTGTAACTTTGGATTCAACTAATAACAAAGTTTTATCTATTAGTCATGTTCAATTACGTGGCGATAGGGTTTTGACTGTAGTTATTGGTGGAGCTTAATGTCTGAATGTCAACATTGCGACCATCCAAACGAGGGTGGTTGGTTCTATTGTAGAAACTGTGGGAACAGAGCTCATCCACCAAAGTTTACTACAAACTCTTGGATGCGTGGAAGTGTTTCCAGTAGAACAGATATTGAACTTAATGAAGTGTCATTAGAAGACAGTACAAATAAAATGGCTGATAATTCTATGAATCAAAGATTGAAACAGTTAGGAGTTAGACCATTATGAGATTTGGTAAAGGTTTAAGTACATTTAAGAATTGTACGATGACCGAAGGAAAACGTAATAACGAAATGGAGGCTAATAATGCCCAGAGGAGTAGGTACATACGGCAAGAAACGTGGAAGACCGCCGAAGAAAAACGGAAAATCCAAAAAGAAAAGTAAAAAGAAATCTTCTAAAAAGAAGAAGAAGAAGAAATAATTAAATGG
>Ga0208315_1001700_pt1 | contig 10715 bp, 12 predicted proteins | sample MalvireepMed_215_FD_184239 | JGI IMG/M metagenome (GOLD analysis project Ga0208315, IMG submission 184239) | Marine viral communities from the Global Malaspina Expedition - Malaspina viral metaG DeepMed_215 (SPAdes) (version 2) | ecosystem: Environmental > Aquatic > Marine > Oceanic | place... | reverse complement strand
CGCTGTGATGCGGGTAGCCCCCGCGCTGATTTCTATGTAGACAACCAAGTCCACATTACATTAAAGGGGCAGAGGGTCGGTATTTTAGATACTACCCCAACATATACTTTAGATGTTTTTGGTGATGGTAGATTTGTCCAGCAATTAACGGTGGATGCTGGGATAGCGTGTGCCGATACGGTAGTAAGCAGACCGCGCTTTACTGACTATTCTGAAACGGTCAATGCAATCGGAACAAAAACCGCAGCATTTAATATTGATCTTGAAGATGGAAATGTCCAGACTCTTACTATGTCAGGTGGTGGAACCTTTAATATAGGAATTACCAATGCCCTGTCTTCCCATTCTAATTCAGTAACTATATTAGGAACTAACTTAGGCAGTTGTACAGCTACCTTCTATGCTGGTGCGCATGGTGGTGGTGGCAATAAGGTTTACTGGTCAGATGGAGATGACACCAGTAATAATTTAATGTCTTCTTCCGGTACAGACGTAGTAACATTTACAACTTTTGACGGCGGAACTAATTTCTATGGTTTTGTCGCGGGAAAGGGGATGACTAATTCATAATGGATCAAATTGAAATTAGAAACAGGGCTAAAGAGTCTATTGGCGTGGAACAAGTTGGAATGAATTATAGCGTTGCCCTAGTCAACCCCACTGATATACATGAACTTTGGCCAGTAGTTCATAAGCATATAGAGAAAATGCTTCCCCATTCTGAAGGCGAATTGGAATTAGAGGATTTTTATACCGGGTTAATAGAAGGGGATATGCTGCTATGGGTTGCTATAGATGAAAAAAAGATAGTAGCGTCTATGGTAGTTCAGATTATTCCTTATCCACGCAAAAGAGTATTGAGAATTATTTCAATCGGCGGGGATAGAATGAAAGATTGGATTAATTATATCCCTAAAATAGAAGATTGGGCATTAACTATTGGATGTTCCCATATTGAATGCTGGGGGAGGAAAGGCTGGGAAAAGATTTTAAAGGACTGGAAAAGTTCATACACCGTTTTAACTAAAGATTTAAGAAAATCTAGGATGCACTAATGGCAGAACCAACATATGTTGTAGGAGATGTACCGGGCTTCGCAAATCGAACTTATGCACAACCTTATGCTGCACCAGATCAGAGAGGATTGACTGGTGGTTCTACTGCTGCTGATATAAGTGATTGGGTTGGTGGATTATTGGGCGATATTGATTTTGGACAATATGCTTCAATAGGGTATCCAGAAGGTGATTGGTACGATTATCCACTCCTTACAGATTATTTTGTTCCATTTGGTACTGTTAGTACTACTACCACCACAGATACTACAGACACCACAGACACCACAGACACTACAGATACCACAGATACTACAGACACTACTGACACTACTGATACCACAGATACTACTGATACCACTGATACTACTGATACTACTGATACTACTGATACTACTGATGACTGGTATGATTATGTAGCACCCGATATGGAAGTATGGGTAGGATCAACTGGCCCGGAACCTGAATATGGTGATGTTTTTGATGATGGGGCATTTACAGGCCCGGTTATAACAGGCCCAACTGCGTCACAGCAAAAAGCAATTGATGATGCGGTTAATGCACAACTCGCAGCAGACGCCTTTGCTGGATATACTACTGGATTTGGCGGTGGACTACTCAACATTGGAAACCAAGTAGATGACTTTTCTACTATGGCGAGTGATGTTAGTACAGGGAATAATTGGTATATTGAAGACGTAGACCCGTGGGGATTTGAAGATAGACGAGGCGGCAGGAGATAAATTATGTCAGGCGGATCAAGAACAACAACTACACAGCCGTGGGCCGCACAAGAACCTTATTTAACTAGAGGTTTTGAAGCAGCAGCCGGTTTATATGAAGGTGGCCCACCCGCTTACTATGGTGGCCCCACTTTAGCTGGATTTGCCCCAGCCGAGGAACAGGCACAGGCAGAGTCACTTCAATATCTACAAGGCCCACAGTGGAGAGGATTACAAACTGGTGCTGAACGCGCAGTATTAGGTCAGTTAGGTGGGCAAACACCATTCTCTGGCCAACAAATGACTGATCTTCTTGCCGGGAATGTTCGTCTTGGAGAGGGTACACCTTATGCTGCTATGGAAGAAGCACTTCAGCAAGGGGTAACTTCTAATTTACAACGTAATATTCTCCCTAATATTCGTCAGGGGTTAGTCCAGTATCAACCCGGCGGATCAAGTGTTGGTAATTTACTACAACAGCAAGCTATTACTGATGCAGTGACTAAGGGTATGACTATGCCATTAGCGCAGATGTATGGTAGTGCTTATGGACAAGCACAAGGACAAAGGTTCCCAGCCGCACAAATGCAACTGGGGCAGCAACAGGCCGGTATAGGTGCATATCCTAGTATTATGGGTGCGCCACTAGGCGTATTTGAAGCTATGGGTGGTATTGGGCAACAGCAACGTGCAATGAGTCAAGAGGCTATAAATAGAGATATTGCCAGATACCAGTATGAAGCTACTGCACCACAAACCGCACTACAAAATTACATGGCTGGTATATCCGGGGATTATGGTGGGGCGATTACACAGCCCGGACCAACAGGAATGCAAACACTTGGACACTTAGCTTCTATCATAGCACCATTTGCTTTAGGATCATAATATGGCTTATTTTGATATGCTTAAAAGGAAGAAAGGTGATGTTTACCTTATGGATGCCTTGTTGAAAATGCAGGGTGAAGGGCAAAGACTGTATGGTTATAGACCCGGTTCCCCCATTGAAATTCATCGTGGAAGAGGGGATTTCACACCAGTCAGTGGTGCTGGAATGATGGGTTGGGACATTCCATTGGTAGCGGAATCTGGCATGGAACTTGGTTCTGATCCATTTTCGCGTGACTATACACGCTGGTTTAGATGATATGAGTAAAGCTATAGCCGCAACAGCAGCAAGACTGGGTGGAACCCCGGTAATAAAAAACTGGCTTCTTGATGAAGAATTTCTTGAGAAGTTAAAGGAATTGTATGGGCCTGATTATGATTGGGCAGTTAATACAATGTCACATGAATCAAGTGGAATTGCCAACGCACATAATACCGGCACACCAGATAATCCAGAAAACAGTCGTGGATTAATGCAGATTAATTGGGATTTTTGGGGAACTGAACCAAACTTCAGGGAAGAGTTTAAAGATTTAATTAAATCTGAGGAAGATTTATTCGATCCTATTATTAATGCAATGGCTGGTAAGTATATATTAGCTACAGAAGGTAAATCCCCTTGGGCGGGAACTAGGGAAAAGGTAGAAGCGGCACTTGCACAAGCAGAATATCCCGGCACAATGGATGCAAGGCCAAGAGAGGCTGGTACTAGCGATTATTGGACTGAACGCGCCGCTGAAATGCAACAGCGTAGAGAAGACTTATATAAGGGCCAAGAGCAGGAAGTAGAGACTAAGATTACTAAGGAAGAGGGGCAACCAACTAAAGAGGTAACCACTGTAAAAGGTGTGCTTAGTGATGCTTTTGATCCTGAGAGATGGATTACGCCAGATGTAACCCCGGAAGTACAACAGACCAGCTTATTGGATGATGCAAGGCTGGCTGGTATAACAGGACCAGAGATGGATTTATTAGCTGGTAATATCCCTCGTGCTGAGGTATGGCCGCCAGAGGATAGCCCTTATAGACCCACTGATGCACTACATGGAGATATTACTCGCGGTAATATTTTAAGGGCGGCTGGTATGCCGCAAGAGGGTCCAATTCCACCGGGATATGCCCACGGTTTTGCACCGGGGATTGCCGCGCCAGAGGAAGAGGGTTTTCGCCCACCACCGTCTAGATACTTTGACCCAAGGATGGGTGTTGGTCTAGGAAATATTGGGGGGGTTGATCCCAGAATGGGTGTTTCACCTACAGGATCGGGTGATATTCCCACCGAACAACGAGGATTTTTTGAAAGACAATCTGATCGTGCAGTAGATACACTTCAGGGTATAGGCAGAGATATTGCGGCATATCCGGGTAATGTTCTGGAAAGATTTGCTGAGACTACTGGTATAAGAGAGGGGTGGAAGCCACGTATAGATGAAGTTAGGAAGATTACTGATTATATGGGGATAACAGAAGACCCTTTAATTTTTGAAGATATAAAAGCTGGATCAGAAGGAAAGCGGTGGTTTGAAAATCAAGCACTTGGACAATTTCTAAAACGCGCATTTACTTATTTGTTTAGGGAAGAAAAACCGGGGCAATTAAAGTTTTTTAATGAAATTCTTGGTCTTGTTCCAGAGTTTAATTCTTGGGTTATAAATCAAGCACTACCCGAAGGAACAACGATTGAATTACCTCTTACTAGAGAAAAATTAAAAGATTTACCAGATTGGACAGTCGCAGATCTTGTAAATGCAACAGGTCGTGGCCTTAAAAAATTCTGGAATATTGATCCGGGATTTTTAGGAACAGAGTTAAGAGATGTTCCAGAACTTTTAGAAGAAAATATTCTTCTTCCTAGAGAAAGAGCCGCGCGAGAATACCAAAAATCATTAGAAGCTGGCCAGTATCCATCTCAAGATTATACTGCTGTTGATGGTGGCCAACCTTCTCTTATGGGGGATTTACAAAGGGAAATACTTCCACAGATAGAGTCGCTTGGCGGCGATACATTTGATGAATTTAAAACTTGGGCCGGGGGTGTAGGAGCAGATATTGGAGAAGCAGTTGGTGACGTTTATACTAGAGTCAGAGAAGACCCAAGCGGGGCATTTGAAGATTTTACAGGTGCTGTTGGCACTGGTTTTACTGCTGCCAGAGATTTGGCTGGCGCGGGGTTTGATTTTATTGGGCGTGATGAAGAAGCAGCCGTAGAAGCCCCCGCAGTTCAAGCACCAAGCACTGTTACTATAAAAGATAAGGGTCTTACAGCTAGTAACTTTGTAACAAGTGCCAGAGGCGGTACTAAGGGTGTTACTGATGGTGCTGTTGATGTTCAGGGTAGACCTATTTATACAACTGCTGACCCACAAGTAGAATTGGATTTAGATATTGAAAAAGAATTTTTAGATATAAATTCAACCGCTAATTGGCTTACAGGTTTGGCTAGACTTATAGGTGCTTCTGATCCCGGCCCTGATTATAGGAGGCAAAGAACAGAACAGCTAAGATTGACATATGAGATGCAGCGGGATTTACTTGGAATAGGTGTTGGAACAGTAGAGATATATAAACTTGATGCTGATGGAGATATTCTTCCCAATCAAATGCCTATTCATTGGTCTAAAGATACTAGAGTGCCAACAGGGTATACAACTAGAAAGCCAGAAAGTACCCAACAGTCTCGCGCGTCAAATGCTATGAAAAAGGAATTAATCGCCAGCTTAAAGAAGGGCGAAACCCCAATAATGGCGGCTGGTAAAGCATTTAATAAATATAGGATGCGTATTTCTGCCGGTGGCGGTCTTGCAGGTTTTGGTATGGATGATGCTGTTGTATATCGTGAGATACTTTCTCTTATAAGAGATTTTGGTGATATGAATAATATTCCAGAATGGAAAAATATTACTCTTCAAGAGTTAGCCCCTAATTTACAAAGGATGCCCGGTAGCTAAACATGGCTGAAGATTATGCCTCAATATATGGCCTTCCTAAAGAAGAAGAAAAAAAACATATCTTAGATTTTGTTGCCAACCTCGGTAAGGAGACTGGAAGTAAGTTGTTGGATACGTTGATGAATCTGGATCGCCCAAGGAATATGGCTTTCATGGCTGCAAGAGAAGCCATACAGAAAGGTGATGTATCTGAAGCTGCAAAGTTGGGTTGGTCGAGAGATGAAGACTTTCGAACTATAGATATTCTAAAGAAAAGGTTCCCCGACTGGGTAGCTGAACACCCTTATGTATCTATGACGGCTGGTGTTGCTGGAGATATTGCTCTTGACCCTTTAACTTATATAGCTGGAGTTGGTTTAATTGGAAAGGGTCTGAAGGGATTATCTATGATTACTCCTTCAGTTATAAAAAATGCAGCAAAAGGAATAGCGCAAACTCCGCTAGCTACAGCACTTAATATCACTGCTGGAGAAACAGCCGCGGTAAAAAGGGCTGGCATGACGGCCAGAGACTTGATCAAAGGTCAGAATGTTGTCATTACCAGAGGTGTTAGGCTTTTAGATAACAAGATAAAGAAGATTGCTAAAGCCGCTGGTGTTAGTTCTGATGATGCAGGTGCAGCTATTGTTGCCTCTATAGAAAGCAAAAGAAAAGTAGCAGAGTCTTTAACGAAGATAAAAGGAAGAGAAGCTGCCGAACTTCAAAAGATTGCTGATGGGCAATCAGCTTGGTATAAGAAAATATTAGATGAAGAAGTGGCTGCTGGCGTACCTACGTTTGATATTATGCGGCGCGGTGGAGACTTGGGTGTTAAAGGTTATGTTCCCCATGTCCTGTCTGCGGTTGAAAGAAGAAGGAGAAAGTCTGGAACATTCAGAGACTTTTTCCGCGACCCATCCAAACATAAAAGCACCCTAGAAAGAGAGATAGACGATACTATCGAAGCAGTAAACAGGACAAAAGGGAGAGACTTTTTCCATAATAATCCTGCCTTGTTACAGGGTATTCGTATGGGTAGATATACCTCTGGTATGGCTGGTGTAAAGTATTTAGATGATGTAGCTAAACTAGGCAAGACACCTGACGAACTAAAGGCTATAGCAGCGACTGGTGAAAACACTGCTGGTTGGAGAAGCGTAGAGGGTATTAATAGGGTAGCCAAGGAAGAGAAATTATTTCATCCTAATGTGGCTAGGATGATTGAACAGCAGTTCAAGATGATAAATGATCCTGCTGCTATTAATCCAGCACTGCGCCTGTTTGATAACGTGCAGAACCTTTGGAAGATGTGGAGTTTGGCAGTAAGGCCAGCATACCATTCCAGAAATATCGTGGGAAATATCTGGAATGCTTATTCTTTGGCCGGGGTAAAATCAATTAAGCCCTATAAAGATGCCATGAAAATACAAAATGCCGCGCTGCCAAAAGAGTTGGTTCCCAAGTGGATACGCGCTGCCAAACTAGGCACGTTCAGGTCAGGGTTTACCGACAAGAAGATGATAAAGCGTGTAGTAGATGATGGGACAGGCACTAAAATAGCACTTACCGATAGGGCCATATGGGAAGAGGCACTAAAGCGGGGTGTTATAGGTCGTGGCCAATACTCCGGTGATATAACCAGAGACTTGGAGTTGCTTCTTGAGGGTGCATTAGGTAAGGCTACGATTTTAGGCAAGACCGTAGGCGCACAGGCTGCACCACTACGCGCCGGGTTTGCTTTTGGTCATGCGGCTGAAACAAACGCTAGGCTTGCTGTATTCGTAGACAGGCTTAGAAAGGGTGATGATCTTGAATCAGCAGCCTTAAAGGTAAAACAAGCTCTATTTGACTATTCTGACCTATCTGCATTTGAAAGGAGTGTGATGAAGCGTATCATTCCTTTTTACACTTGGTCGAGAAAGAATATCCCAGCCCAGATGAAAGGCATTCTTACCCACCCGGAAAGATACCAGAAGATCAATACTCTTAGAATGAATATTGAACATGATGCTGGCAGACCTGATCCAGAGATGACTGCATGGTGGGGTGGTAGAGTGCCTATCTACATTGGTAAGGATCAGGAAAATGACGTATGGAATATGATCAGTCTGCTGAACTACGCCCCTGTAGCCGATCTGGAGAGGCTGGGCAGCCCTAAACACCTGATAGCAGAGATGGCAACCCCCTTGCTAAAGGAACCGATAGAGGCTGTAATTAATTATGATTCCTTCCGCAGAAGGGCAATATCGGAATACCCCGGACAAACTGAAGACTTTTTCGGTGTGGCTTTACCAGCACACATAGCTAAGTTTGCAAACGTGCTTGTGCCTATAGCTGAGATAAATCGGGCTAATCCATACGAGATTTTCGGAACCAGAAAGGTTGACCCGATTACTGGTATGTCAGAAACTACAAACTCATTCGAGATTTTAAAGCCCTATATGAGTGACAGGACTTGGGATACCATTTTTGAACCAATTAGCACACCAAGGCAATCACAGGTAGATATAGATCGTGGATTGAGACTGCTTAGATACTTGACGGGTATGCGTACTTATCAGGTTGTTGAAAGGCCAGAGTTTGAAGCTTACCAGATGAATAAAGACTTGAAGTTTTTGCAGACAAAATTGTTTGTCGCCCTGAAACAAGGTAAACCAAGAGAGGTACAAGAACTTTATAGACTTATAACAGATTATTTAAGCGGCAAAGTTCCGCCGGGCTTCTAATGAAAAAACTATTACTAGCTTTGCTGTTATGTATTCCTATAGCAGCCTCGTCCAGAATGTTCCCAAGCGAATTACCAATCAAGGCAGTATGCTGGGATAATGCAGAAGAGGCACTGGCATATCACAAAGATATACTAGGAGAATATCCAGTAGGAAGGGGATGGGTAACAAACTCTAATGGGCCGACATTTGCCACAGTTCTAGTCAACCCCGTAAAACCTTCATGGACATTTCTTCACTTTCACCAGAACACAGTCAGCGGGGATGTAATAGTCTGCGCCATTACAGGTGGAACTATGTGGGAAATATTAACCCCCGGAAATGATGATATAGAACTATGAGTAATGGAAGCCAATTCGGTAAAAGCCTATCCGTAGGCCATATAGTAGCCACGATAGGTTTGATAATCGGTGGTTTCACATTCATATATGATTTAAGAGAAAGCGTAGCGATACAGGAATTTCAGCTTACATCTTTAGAAGACAGAATGGGAAGGATAGTTGAAAGAACAGATGATCAATTTGGTGAGATTATGCACCGATTTAATGTGCTAGAGGAGAAGCTGGATGCACTTGTTTTATCTGCCCACGCCAACTAATGTTGAATGGAAAAAGGTAGCTATAAAAGCGTACTTATGTTGGTCTGTGTGTGTTGATATTGCGGCACTTACTGGCCTTGTCTGGTTTATATTAAAATGAAATGCAATCACTTACAAATAATAAAGGAATCGTATGTTAAGCATCTACGCTTTACTGTCTATCTTTGCGCTGTACTTGTCGTACTATCTGTTGTTGCCGTAATACATGGTCTTATCCCGTGTATTCTAACAGGCACGGTTTCTGACAAAATTAAACATCTAAACGAAATGCTTTCCAAACGATGAACATTGATGCTAAATTCTTTGGTGCAATATTATTCTTGGTTGCTCAAACAAGCGGGGCTATCTGGTGGGCTTCGTCATTATCTGCTGAAGTGGAAAGACTGTCTGGAATACAGGGTAACGCTATTCCAGCGTTGGAGGCTGAAGCGCAAAAATGTGGAATTGCTATACATAACAATGAAGCAGCAATTAAAGAACTTCAAGAACATGACCAAGCTATCAGTGGATTAGATGTTCTGGAATTTAAGATAGATGAAATTAGGAAAGAAATCTCATCACTAAGAAAGGTTGACCAAGACATTATGACCCAGCATGAAAAAATATTTGACTGGATGGCAAGCAGTAGTCCAATGCAGCAGAAGGGAAACTACCCTTCTTATGACTGATGATAATAACAGAAGCAGCACAGAGTAAGGTAGATCAAGTCCTTAAAGGAGAGGGGTTTCTTGAGGTATGTTTGGAGGGTGGGGGATGTTCAGGCTACCAGATAAAACTTAAAGGAACATCAGAGATTCCTTCGGATGCAAAGATGCTATCCGATACAATCTTCTCTGATCCTATCTCTCTGGACTTATTGGGAGATGCCGAGATGGACTGGGATGATGACCCGTTCAAACCATCATTCAAATTCACTCCGCCAACGGGTTCACATTCGTGTGGGTGCGGATCAAGTTTTCAACTAGACTGATGGAGACAACTAATGGAAGGATTGAAAAAGTTATGGGAAGAAGTAAGATCAAAGCCGTGGATATGGGGCGTAATAGTTCTAATTATCATAATCGGCGGTTTCTTTGGGGACTGATACTAGTCTCTACACTGAGTATCGCAGGATGCAGCTTGGGGAAGATAAAGTCGGGCCTGATAACAGGGGCAGCGACCAGCGCAGTTGTTGGTGCGACGAGTGTCTTGCCGGGGGGTGTGATTGTACCGACGGTAGCCGCCGGTCTAACGGCTGCGACTGCCTCTGCTTTAACTGCGGAAAGCCCCGTTAAAGGTGAACCAATTGCAGTTACAGCAGATACGGTTGTACAGGAAGCCCCTGATAATTTCTTCTCCCTTATCCAAAAACTTATCGAGATGGGTGGATGGTTACTGGGCTTAGTGCTGTTAGTTCCAATGGTCCTAGGATGGATAATCCCCGGCCCACTAACAACACACAAGAAAAAGAAATAGTTTTGGTAATCTGGCGGGATGTTATTGCTACATCTGGCTGGGAAAAAGAAACTGATGTAGAGTGTCCTAAACTCACATCAGTGGGATGGTTAATATCTGACGACGAACAAACCGTGAAAATAGCAACCACACTTGATTACGACGGTTTTGCGGAAGAGAATGAACCACTCCCTGTTCCTTACGGTATAACAGCCTTCCCCAAGGGGTGTGTAGTGGAGATAAGGTCATTGTAACAACTCCTCTACAGGATGAAGTTCTTCCCTTGATAAGAAGTAACAATCACCACCGCCTATATTTCGTATATTTTCATCTACCATAAATTCAGAAGTTAAAACATACCCCAC
>Ga0208315_1001699_pt1 | contig 10715 bp, 5 predicted proteins | sample MalvireepMed_215_FD_184239 | JGI IMG/M metagenome (GOLD analysis project Ga0208315, IMG submission 184239) | Marine viral communities from the Global Malaspina Expedition - Malaspina viral metaG DeepMed_215 (SPAdes) (version 2) | ecosystem: Environmental > Aquatic > Marine > Oceanic | place... | reverse complement strand
ACATTGAACAAAAATGGTATAAAAGCTGGGAAGACAATGGTCTTTTTAAATCAACAAAAGATTCAAATAATGATCAAAGCGAACCTTATTGCATCTTAATTCCACCGCCTAATGTTACTGGTAGTTTACATATGGGCCATGCATTCCAACATACCGTTATGGACGCCCTCACCCGTTACCACCGAATGAAAGGTGATGATACTTTATGGCAGTGCGGAACTGATCATGCCGGTATTGCAACTCAAATGGTGGTTGAGCGTCTACTCAATGCCGAAGGAGAAAAACGTACTGATTTTACTCGTGAAGAGTTTGTCGAAAAAGTCTGGAGCTGGAAAGAAGAATCTGGCGGAACCATTAGTCAACAAATGCGCCGTTTAGGCGACTCTCCTGATTGGAGCCGTGAAGCTTTCACTATGGATGACAACTTATCTGGCGCGGTTCAAGAAGTTTTTATTCAATTACACAAAGAAGGCATTATTTATCGTGGCAAACGATTAGTTAATTGGGATCCAAAATTCCAATCCGCTATTTCTGATTTGGAAGTTGAAAACCATGATGAAAAAGGGTTCCTTTGGAATTTTCGTTACCCGCTTGCTGATGGTGTTAAAACTGCTGACGGCCAAGATTATTTAGTGGTTGCAACCACTCGCCCAGAAACTATGTTAGGTGACTCGGCTGTGGCAGTTCATCCTGATGATGAGCGTTATAAAGATTTAGTCGGCAAGTTTATTGATTTACCTTTAGTTCGACGACGAATTCCTATTATTGCCGATGACTATGTTGATCTAGAATTTGGTACTGGCTGCGTAAAAATCACTCCAGCTCATGATTTTAATGATTATGAAGTAGGCAAGCGCCATAACCTACCTTTGATCAATATTTTATCGCCAACGGCAGATATTCTAGCGGAAGCAGAAGTGTATGAATTTGGTGGCAAGCCACTTGAAGGAATCGATAGAAAGCTACCGGAAAATTATGCAAATATTGAGCGTTTTGAAGCGAGAAAACAGATTGTTGCTGAGTTCGATTCATTAGGTTTGTTAGAAAAAGTTGACGATCACGGGTTAAAAGTACCCCGAGGCGATCGAAGTAATGTTGTTATAGAACCGTTATTAACAGACCAATGGTATGTCGCGGTTGAGTCACTCGCTAAACCTGCAATCGACGTGGTGAAAAACGGTGAAATTAAATTCATTCCTGAAAACTGGGATAAAACTTATTATCACTGGATGGAAAACATTCAAGACTGGTGTATCTCTCGCCAACTTTGGTGGGGTCACAGAATTCCAGCTTGGTATGACGAGTCAGGTAAAGTTTATGTTGCTGCCAGTGAGGCCGAAGTTCGCTCACAAAACAATTTACCTGATGATGTAAAATTATCACAAGACAATGATGTTTTAGATACCTGGTTCTCCTCTGCCCTTTGGCCTTTTGCTACTATGGGTTGGCCTGAAAAAACACCTGAACTTGAAAAATTTGTTCCATCGAGTGTGTTAGTGACTGGATTTGATATTATTTTCTTCTGGGTTGCCAGAATGATTATGATGACCAAAAAATTCACCGGCGAAGTCCCTTTTAAAGAAATCTATATTACCGGACTTATTAAAGATGAAAACGGCGATAAAATGTCTAAGTCAAAAGGTAATGTACTCGATCCTATCGATCTAATTGATGGTATTGAATTAGAGTCATTAGTCACAAAAAGAACATCAGGCATGATGAATCCGAAAGATGCCAAAAAGATTGAAAAAAGAACGCGAAAACAATTTGAAAGTGGCATTGAAGCTTATGGTACCGATGCGCTAAGAGCGACATTTTTCTCGCTTGCTTCAACCAGTCGCGATATTAATTTTGATTTAGGCCGGGTTGAGGGGTATCGAAATTACTGTAATAAATTATGGAATGCTGCTCGCTATGTCATGATGAATACTGAAAATGAAGACTGCGGGAAAGATGGCGGTAAATTAGAGTTAAGTCTTGCTGATCGATGGATATTAAGTAAATTACAAGATGCCATTACTGTGTTTGAAAAGCATATTGAAGAGTATCGTTTTGATCAAGCGACCCAAGCCCTTTATGAGTTTAGTCGTGGTGATTATTGTGATTGGTACTTAGAATTATCTAAGCCGATACTCTATTCAGATAACTCAACCGACGCACAAAAACGTGGTACTCGTCATACATTAATCAATGTACTTGAAACTATGATGCGCTTATTACACCCGATGATGCCATTTATCACCGAAGAAATTTGGCAACGAATAAAACCCATGGTAAATACATCAACTGACTCAATTATGGTTGCTGCATTCCCGGAATTTGATCAGTCACAAAGAGATCAAAAAGCACTAGACGATTTGGATTGGTTAAAAGACTTAATTGTTGGTGTACGAAATATTCGTGGTGAACTCAATGTATCTCCCGCAAAACCGGTTAATGTTCTGCTCAAAAACATGACGGATGATGATCGTCGCTGTTTAAATGAATACCATGACTTCTTATCCTCACTGGCAAAACTAGAATCAATTGATGAAGCGACGGGTGAATTACCACCATCAGCAACTGCGCTTGCAGGTCATTTAGAAGTATTAATCCCACTGGCAGGATTAATTGATGTCGAAGCAGAAGTGGAACGGTTAAATAAAGAGATCGATAAATTAAACAACGAAACAAAACGCTTATCAGGTAAGCTCAATAACGCTAGCTTTGTTGATCGGGCGCCTGCAACAGTGGTTGAAAAGGAGCGAGAAAAATTAACTCAAGCAGAAGATGCTTTAGCTAAATTAGCCGAGCAGAAAAGTCAACTTGAGGCGCTTTAGATTTTAATTAATCAAGTCAGTTAAAAGCCAGCTTGCGATTTGCAAGCTGGCTTTTTTATATCGATGTATTTACAAGACATTCATTTGTCGAAGCTTTTACCGATTTAAATTGCTTTTTGTCACAACATTTAACTCATACAAAACCGTTTTATCTACTACAACATAAAGTTTTTTGTATTTATTTGACTCAGCTTTAACCTCTATATCAATACGTAGATAACAGTAATAGCCCGCAACAGAACCACGTCTATTAGCCGTTTCAATAGAAAAGGTTAAGCTATCACGCCCTTTTGTTATCTCTGGATTAACAAAAACCTTGCCGCCAGAATTAGAAAAAACCATTTGCGAATAAATCGTTTGCCCGTCCATTAAAGCGCTCGGTGTAATAGCGATCCGTTCATCATCAATGATCAAACATTCACTTTCACTATAGTTAGAAAGCAGTGGCCAATTGCCCAATTGAGAACTGCTGAATTCATTTGCGCTAGCAAAGCTTATAACAAGAAAAATAATTAATACTATTAACCTTATAAAATTGTTCATTTTAGTTAATTCCTCTTAGAGCCTTTATCGGTGGATAGTTAATGATTTTGCGAAGAGGTAAATAGCATGCCGTAATAGAGATCAAGCCAATTAAGCTTAAGGTGATTGAAAACTGACCGAGCAGGCCAATATTAATATATTCTAATAGTTCATCAGAAAAACTAATATATAAAAGAAAAAGCAGTGTGAGACAAATTAAAATACCAGCAAAGATTGCACTCAAACTATCTTTAATGATTAACAGCACAATATCTTTTCGTTTGGCGCCAATGGCTAGCCGAGTTGCCAGCTCAAAGCGACGCATTTGAATACCATAACTCAAAACACCATACAAACCTAGTGCAGCCATAATAAGACTCAATAGCCCTAACACTGCTGAGGTGATGGCAGTCATTATTTTAGATAAAAGTAATTGATTACGCTGTGTAGTAAGGTGTGAGAACTGATCGACTGAAAATCTTTCATCAGCAGACGATACTAGTTTTGCAAATTCCGCTCTAGTTAAATCGTGATTACTTTTCAACTTTATTAGAAACGCAGTATTAAATAATGAACCAGGTAAAAATATACGATTGGGAATACCTTTATACCCCGGAATTTTTGCCCCTTCAACGACACCTTTTATCGTGTAATCAGCATGTACTCCATCTGATATTTTCATACCTAAAACGCTCTTAGCAGGAGATAGCTCCTTAGCAAAGACGTTATTGATAATTACCACCAAATTGTTATCTCTAATATCTTCAGCACTAAAATAATCGCCCTCTAATAAAGGCTGCTCTAGTATGGAAAAATACCCTTCACTGACAGAAGTTGGTTCTGGTAAAAAGACCTTATTAGAAACAGGTTCAGTAAACTTAAATACTCTTTTATTTAGCATAGGAGAATCAGATCGTTCAACTGATTCAACTTGAGGTAGCATTAACAATTGGTTTTTAATGTTATTTAAAATGACGGATTTTTCTTCATTGGTGGTTACTTCATCCTCATCAGAAAAAAATAAATTCGCACTGATCCTATCTTTAACTTTAAAACCTAATGGCTCATAGAGTGTTTTTACCGAACTACTGAATAAAATAATATTGATAAAGATGAGTGTTGCGGCAGCGGTGATCTGACTAACAATCAATAACTTTCGTATGATTTTTGAAACTTGAATACCAGTACTTTTTCCGCTTAAACGTAAAGCTAAGTTTAATTTTGGGTAATTAACCATTAAAAAACTTAACTTAGCAAATAGATAACCAAAGCAAACAATACAATTTAATCCCATAATTAGCGTAAAGCCATCGATATTAAGTTCGTCTGCTCTGGGCAAAATATCGGTTAAGTAGTTTCTGAGAGATAAGTTGGCTAACCACGCAATAAGTAAACCAATTACGGTCGACAGGGACATTAATACTGCCGACTCGATTAGAATAGTTCGAAATAAGATCTTTTTAGTAGCTCCCATGGCTGCTCTTATGGCAAACGACTTCAGTTGTTCACTGGTACGTGACATAAAAAGATTTGAGATATTAGTGCTCGCCACCAAAAGCAAGCCAAATACACCAGCGATTAAAAAATACACACTATTGGCACTTTCACCAATAATGCTCGACTTGAGAGAATGAAGTTTAATTGTGGTATTCCAACCATTCATAAAGTCGATACCAGAAGTATTTTCTTTCCAAACATTATTTATTAACGGAGTGAGCGCGTTACTTGCTTGAGCTTCAGAAAATTCTTGCTTTAATTTTCCGATAATTTGTATGCTGCCATTAATATTTTGCCAATTATTTTTTCCTTCTGCGGCCAAACTATCACTCCACGGAAGCCATAATTCAGTATGTAAACCGGTTTGATATATTTGTGGTTCGGCAAAATCAGGAGAAACAACGCCAATAATGCGATAATTATTACCCGCTAAACTGAGTTTTCTGTTTAATATATTGTCATCACTTAAAAAATCTTTCTGCCACGTTTTATAACTAAGAATAACTTCAGCAATGTTTGTGTTAAGTGTTCCTGAATGATCAAAATAGCGGCCTAAAATCATTTTTGGTTTCAGTAAGTCAAACCATTCTGGAGAGACATAACTCAAATTCATATGTGGATGAGAAGGTAATGATTTTAAAATAATTTCATCATGATAAATAAGCGCGGTTTGACTAAAGACCGATTGTTTTTTATATAAATAGGTGGGGACAGCATAAGTATAAGCACTATGCATATATTCATCATTTTTGCCTGTTGTTACCGATTCAACCTGAAATAATCTATCGGGTTCAGGATAAGGTAGCGGCTTAACAAAAAGCAAATAAGCTAATGAAGACACGTTTAATAACGCACCAAAAGTTATCCCCATAGTAATTACGACTGAAAAAACAAAGCCCGGCTTCTTAATTAAGCTATTCCAGGCTTGTTTCAGTAGAAAAAATAAATGACTCACTTTATTCGCTCCCCCTAAGCGAATAAATTGCTGGTCGATTTATAATTTTTCGAAGCGGCAAGTAACAAGCCGCAAACGATATTGCAGAGATCAATAACAGTGTGAGCATAAATATCACGACTAGCTGACTATTTAAGTAGCTAGCAAGCGTTTGTGAATATCCAAGGTAAATGATCAACATTAAAGCAATACTAATAAAAATACCTTTTATTATAGCGCTGGTATTATTCTTAATAATTAACCCAATAAGATCTTTACGCTTAGCACCAATCGCCATTCGAGTGCCTAATTCAAATCGTCTTAATTGAGTGCTATAGCTCAATATCCCATATAGACCAATAGCGGCCAATAGAAAGGTCAAGACTGCCAATACAGAGCTGGTAATTGCAGTTGTATATTGAGTAAATAACATTTGACTACGACGCTCACTGAGGGGCCTCAGGCGATAGATAGTAAATTGACTAGACACTTCTTTTAATATGTTCACCACTTGCTCTTGTGTTAATACTTGACCCTCTTTGAGTTTGATCAACATCTGTGCATTAGATAACGAGGATGGCAAATACATTCGTGCTGAAACTCCATTTCGCCCAGGTCGCTCTACCCCTTTGACAACCCCAATCACCTTAACTGTATCATCACCGCCAAAACTGACTTGTGTGCCGATTGCGCTGCCTTCAGGCGCTAAACGTTTAGCCAGTACGTCATTGACAATCATTACATAATTATCATCTTTAATATCATTAAAGCTAAAATTATCACCTTCAATAATCGGCTGACCAATCATCGGAAAATAACGGTCGTCGACTCTTTTGGCTTGCGGTGTAAAGCGCTCATTGGTTTCAACAACCGACATTGCGTAGATCCCAAAACCAGACAATGGCGAACTCGACTGAGCTACCTCTAACACTTGTGGTAACTGTTTTAACTTGCTGCGGAGTTGGGCCATGATGGGCAGTAGTTCCTCTTCCGCTGGCCATTTTGCGCCCGAATAAGATAAAGATAAACTGGTGATATTATCAGTTTTAAAACCGATAAATTTATTAATTGTACTCACCGAGTCTTTAAATAAACTGATGTTTACAAAAACTAAAAGCGTCACTATGGCTACTTGACTGGTGATCAATAGTTTACGCACTTTTTGCGAAACTTGAATTCCTGTTCCCTTGCCACTCGATTGTAAGGTTGAATTTAACGCTTTGTAATTAATCATATTGGCACCGAGACGGGCAAAAAAGAAAGCTAAAAACACTGCTATACATACCGCGGCGGTTAAGGTAAATCCATTGACCGCTAACTCATCGACTCGCGGTAATCGCCGCCCCAAAAAACTCTGCATAATATTAAAGCCACCGACAGCAATCAATAATGCGAAGCCGGTCGATAAACTCATTAACAACCCTGTTTCAGCAAACAAAGTGCTAAACAGATGCTTTTTAGTCGCTCCAAGCGCGGCACGAATTGCTAACTGACGATGTTGCTGCGCAGTGCGTGACATAAACAAATTGGCTATATTGGCGCAGGCAATCAAAACTAAACCAATCACAGCTATCAATAATAAATATACTGTATCAGCACTATCCCCCAATAAATAAGATTTAAAACTGTGCAACTTAATGCCTATTCCCCATCCTTTGAAAAACTCTTCTCCTGCAGTTTGTTGTTGCCAGTTATCGCTAACCAAACTAGTCAAACTTTGTTCAACCTGATGACTACTTTTATCTGAAGTCAATTTACCCACAAAAACTAGACTACCGTCGTCATTCCCCCAAGCTTTACGATCTCGCTCGCTAACGTGGTTAAAACCCCATGGAAGATAAACATGAGACTTTCTGCCTGTTCCCATCAAAGCAGGCTCAATAAAACTTTGCTCCATAACGCCAACGATGCCAAAGCTAACGCCGCTAAAGTCGACTTTCTTATTCAATATATCTGGGTCTGCCGAAAATTCATTTTGCCAGCTGTCATAACTTAAAATGGCTACAGGGTTATTAGTGGCGAGCGACTCTGTCTTTTCAAAACCTCGTCCCATTTCCATTTTCACATTAAGCAAATCAAACCACTTAGGCGAAATAAAAGTGGTATTCACTGTTGGCTGCGATGATAAAGACGTTAATACATCACGCCCATAATAAAGCAAAGTTGAGTCAGAAAATTGAGTTTGTTTGTTAAACAAATACATCAAATTAGGATAGGTAAAAGCATTACCATCTATATCACCTTTATGATCAATCAAGTCGTGCTCCACAAAATACAATTTTTCTTGTTCTGGATACGGCAAAGGCTTAACCAGTAAAACATAAGCTAAAGTGAATACACATAGCAATGCACCAATGGTGATCCCCATTGTGGATAACAGCGCCGCGACAAAACCCGGATTTTTTTTCAAGTTCACCCATGCTTGCTTTTGCTGATAAACAAATGAACTCATACAGCCTCCTGAATTTTGGGGGCAGACAGGATGGCTCCGTCCAATAATTTCAGTTTAGTCTTCGCCATGTCGGCATAACGCGGATCGTGGGTTACCATACAAATCGTAGTGCCTTTATTATTCAGTTCTTCCAAAACGTCCATCACCCTATCGCCGCTTTTTGAATCCAGATTACCAGTTGGCTCATCGACTAATAAAATAGCAGGGTTAGCCACTAGCGCACGAGCAATTGCTATACGCTGTTGTTGACCACCTGAAAGTTGATTGGGCTTATGGCTGACGCGATGACTCATGCCTACCGATTCTAAACACTCACTAACCCGAGTTTTTATTTCTGCATCAGATAGTTTTTCAGTTTTATAACGTAGCGGCAAAGCCACATTGTCAAATACCGATAACTCATCGATTAAATTAAACGACTGAAAAATAAAACCGATTTTACTATTTCTAATTTCGGCGGCTTGATCTAACGACAAATCAGTGACATTATTTCCTTCGATAAAATACTGACCGCCAGAAGGCATATCGAGCAATCCTAACAAAGATAACAAGGTTGACTTCCCACAGCCAGACGGGCCAGAAATAGAAACGTAATCGCCTGCATTAATCGTTAAATCAATATCTTTTAAAGCGTGTGTCTCTAACTCTTCTGTTTCAAATATCTTAGAAATATTTTTCATTTGTATTTTAATCCTGTCTAAATTTTATGTTTAAATTTAGGCAATCATTTTTTAAATTAAGGGGTGATTATTAAGGTTGATGAAGCGCTCTTTAATTGACTTAAGTCGGACACAATAAAAGACTCACCCATTTTTGCTCCAGTGACCACTTCAATATAACGCCCCGCTTTTCGTCCAAATTTGAGCGACTCTAGCTTGGCGTTTTGAATGCTTTTATCGACCCGATAGAGCGATGACTGAGAGTTAGATCTTAAATTGGCTGGACGTTTAATGTATTTAATATTGGTTAAGGTTTCAGCGATGATCATCGCATCAATGCTCAATTGAGGCCTTGTACCTACAGGTAAATTTTGTGGCAATGAAACTTCAATATTGACCGAATTATTTTCAACCACAGGATCGATGCGAGTCACAACCCCATCAATTTTTTCACGGCGAGTATCAATCACTGCTTTTTGTCCAACCACTACTTGTTGTGCTTGGATCTGAGGAACTTTTACCAGTGCAATTAAATCAGTCACACTACCGATTAATGCAACCTCTTGACCCGCCGTTAAACTTTGCCCTAACTCAACCGAAAGCCGTTGTAGAACGCCATCAATACCCGCAGTTACCACCAATTTATCTAACCTTGATTGAGCGATATGCAATTGTCCTCGTCTTTGTTTGACTCTCTCTTGCATAATATTTAGTGCTTCTTTTTGAACTAGCTCAAGCTGCGTCATCAACTGCTTTAAAATATCGATCCTTTTACTTAACTGACGCTCGTTAACTACTGAACCTTGAAATGACAGTTGGGATACAATATTTTGTTTAATTAACTTTTCTTCGGCCTTACGCTTCAAAGAAGCCGTTTCTAACTGGGCAGTCAGTTCAGCCAGTTTAGCCGACTCAATCAATCGCTCAGTTTGATGAGTAAGTTTTAATTGACGTAAGTTAGCTTTAATTTGTGCTAACTCTTGTTGCGAATTTTCGACTTGTAGCAAAAGTTCAGGATTTTCTAAACGAACAATAATGCTATCAGCGGTTACATTAGCACCGGGCTTTAATAAAATCTGTTTGACTGTAGCGCCTGTCATGGCTGTAATTAAACGCTGTTTGTTCGAAATCAGTTTACCGTACCCTTCAACGACAACATCAAGATCACCTTGTAGTACTTTTTCTATCAAAATATCTTGACGAGAAACTGAAGCTGAACCACTCGATTGAAGCGCAATAAAGCTCATTACTACAAAAACTACCAATAGCGTGATAGATACCTTATGTTTAGCCAAACTATTTTGTTTCGATTTGTTTTTAACTACATCCATACAACGACACTCATGAAGAACGATCTAAAGTTCAGAATATAGCCAATATCGTGCCAACTTAGATTAGTTAAATAAAATCAATAAGATAGATGACTTATAAGTTATTTCGAGTGTTACGTTTATACAATTCATTTCGATACCGGACTGCTCAGGTTCGATATCGAAATGAATAAAATATTTTATGGGTTTTAATTCGTCGTTTGCGCAATAGGCAAGGATATAGTGACAGTAATGCCTTGATTAAGGTTATTTTCTAGCTCAATACTACCTTGATGTTGCTCGATAATATTACGGCAAAAACTTAATCCAATGCCCTGTCCATCTTGTTTGGTAGTAAATAATGGTACAAATGAGTTATCCAAATTGGCAAAACCATGGCCATTATCAGTAATTATAATATTCAATTTATCTTTAGTTTCGCTGATCTCAAGCTCGATAATACCGGCATTGGCTTCGATTGAATTTTTGATCAAGTTAATCAAAACCTGCTCTAAAAAAGAG